>WNFL01420259.1_pt1 | contig 12748 bp, 9 predicted proteins | sample 5400361 | NCBI WGS metagenome assembly WNFL01 (sample SAMN13153351, study PRJNA577476) | soil metagenome | isolation source: 40 cm soil on Douglas fir-dominated hillslope | place: USA:California | collected 2013-09-17
GGTGTACACCTGATTCCAGTTTACCCCGCCATCTGTAGTTTGGAAAAACTTGACACCTTCGAAGGGCGTTGAAAAAAACTGGGCGGATTCCTTGACCGCGAGGATTTCACCAGTGAGCATCATCCAACCATTCGTATCATCGAGAAAACGTAAATTGCCGCCACCAAATGGAACTGCATTGGAGGTCCATGTTGCGCCACCATCACTGGTTCGATATAACACCCCCTTATTGACGGGATCATTTGCATCGCTGGTAAGGATCCAGCCGCGATTCAAATCGAGGAAAGTTGAACCAATTCCAAATCCGAGTCCAGAGGCGCCGGGCGGAGTCACATCATGCCAGGTAGTACCGCCGTCTGTAGTCCGCAAGATATTTTGAGCTGTGATCATCCAGCCGTTTTGCACATCCAACATATGGATGTTGGAAATCGCTTCAGGCTTAACAATAGGCTGAACATCCGACGAGGGAGCGGTCACTGTCAGAGAGCTTGCTGTAATTGCCGTTGGAAAAATCGATGGTGTAAGGGTTGGGGCTGGCTTGAGCGAGGACACGTTTGCAGAACAAGCCAGTGAAGCTAATAGTAATACCAATAAAGTAAGTTTGATACGCATTCGGTCTCCTTTACAACAGATAACGACGGAGGACCTAATGGAAAAGTTCCTTAGCCAAAATATTCGATAATCGTTGCTTCACCTTGACCAACACCAACACACAAAGTCGCGAGCCCATATTTGACGTTCCCTCGATTCTTCATTTCATGCACAAGCGTTGTAACCAGCCTTGCACCCGAACAACCTAATGGATGTCCAATCGCAATCGCTCCGCCGTTGACGTTAACGATCTCAGGGTCAACATCCAAATCTTCGATGACAGCCAGTGACTGCACGGCGAAGGCTTCATTGAGTTCAACGAGACCGATATCTTTCATTTGCAAGCCCGCGCGTTGCAAGGCTTTCTTCGTTGCGGGCACGGGACCATAACCCATCACACGCGGCGGAACTCCAGCAGATGCAGACGCAACAATTCGCGCTAAAGGTTTGTAGCCGAGTTGTTTGGCTTTCTCCGCGCTCATGATCAATAATGCTGCCGCACCATCATTTAATCCGGATGAATTGCCAGCTGTGACCGTGCCGCCTTCTTTGGCGAATGAGGGTTTGAGCTTCGCCAGCGATTCCATGGATGTATCACGGCGCGGACGTTCATCCGTATCCACAATTTTCAGGTCGCCCTTTTTTCTCGAAGGGAGAATGGGAACAGGGATGATCTCTTGTTTGAATCTACCTGAGTCAATTGCCGCAATCGCGCGTTGATGACTGCGCACTGAAAACGCATCCTGCATCTCACGCATAATATGCGGACGCTCTTTCGCGATATTTTCAGCGGTCTCGCCCATGGAGTCTGTGCCATGCATTTCTTTCATTCTCGGATTCGGGTAACGCCAGCCTAACGCTGTATCGTAAGCAGTTAAGTTTCCAAACGAATAGCCAGCTTCCGCTTTGGGTAATGAATATGGCGCACGGCTCATGGATTCGACTCCGCCTGCGATGTAGACATCGCCTTCCCCGGCTTTGATCGCGCGAGCGGCTTGATTAATGGCGTTCAACCCTGAAGCGCACAAACGATTCACGGTCACGCCTGCAACTTCCACAGGTAAACCTGCCAACAATGCTGCCATCCGCGCCACATTACGATTATCTTCCCCGGCTTGATTCGCACAGCCGAAGAAGACTTCTTCCACGAGGGCAGAGTCAAGCTTGTTGCGTTGGACAATTTCCTTGATAACCAGAGCAGCCATATCGTCAGGTCGAATCGAAGCGAGAATCCCACCCAAAGCGCCGATCGGCGTGCGAATTGCATCTATAATGACAGCATCAATCATTTATTCCTCCAAATCAAATGACACTAGGATTCTACCATCAGGTAAAAAACAGACGGATGGTGATTCATCCGCCTGTACTTCAAAAAAACAAATCAAGGAATATTTAGGTGGAAACTTAAGGGCAAATATTATTATATTCGATGTTACTCCACGGGCCAGTTGAAGAGTGAGTTTCAAAACTCATCCAACAATTACTACCAACAAGCAAGCGTTGAGCAACTTTGGCACTGAACTTGGGAGCCGCAAAAGATGTTCCAATTACTCTCGAATCATTGAAATAGACTCCGTCTAGTTTGACTTCGGCGCAATTGGAGTAATCAGCTACATCTTTTCGGCAATTTGCTTCGGACGTTGAGCCAGTTGAGCTAACACCAATAACAAAATCCCAAGATGCAGGCTCAAACGGGTAAGGATATTCAAAATTTCCTGCTGCACCAACATATACAACGTTAGCATAAGACTTCAATTTGCCCTGCAGGTTATCGAGAGACTTAAGCCAAGACCTATCAGCGTCAGGAGCGTAAACCAAATAGACTAGAAAAGCATTAAATACAGCATCCTCAATATCAGGAGTCTCTATCTTTTCTAATCTAGCCCTAAGATTCACCAGTTGCGGTATCTTGTTTACTTGCCCATAAAAATTAGAATGGGGGTCTTGAAAATACGCAGCGCTCATATCTTCAACAGTCTTGTATGGATCCAAATTATGACTCTTTAATAGCTCCTCAAGTTTATCGCCAAAAACTGACTTGGGATCACAAGGGATAAATGCAAAACTCATATTGACTACAAGGTCTTTGGCACCAGACAACTGATATTCTCCGAGCTTAAAGTTATTATTAGTAGAGAAATATTCAATCGCCTTAGGTATGTTGTTAGATATAGTGTCAAAATCAAGACCATTCGTATCAACAGCAGCAACGAGCAATGTATTATTCTTTTCATCCTTATACAACTCGAGACGCTTGACAAAAGGTGCTCCATTCCAAACTAGTGAACCTAGACTTGGCGCGCCATCATAACCTGGATCGCTGTTAGGGTCACTTGTCATTAATGTAGGATTTGTAGGATCACTGGGATCATTAGCCAGCAATGTAAAGCCGTCTGATTGTATTTGGTGGATGACATCATTATATACATATCTTCCATGCGGATGGCCCAGAACAGTTAAAGCAGAAGGCGCAGGAGATTTATGGCCTCCAAATTCCTGGCCATCGGGAGTAACAGAACAATTCGCGTTCGGATCTGGCGCTGGTGTTGGGGTTGGTTCACTTTTAACATCCCCTAAACTTGTGAAAGTATCAACAACCAGAATTACCGCTAAGTTGTTAATTGGTACTTGAGTGGCGGGCGCCTCTGTAGCAGCCGGGGCCTCCGTTGCAGCAGGCGCTTGGGTGGCAGCTGGTGGTTGGGTCGCAGGAGCTTGAGTAGGGGTCGCTGCGCCACCACATGAAACCATCACCATTGAACCAACCGTCAAAATAACAAGTAATCTAAGTTTTGCGTCCATCATGATTCTCCTCTCAACTTTCAATAGAGTAGCCATGTTCTTGCATGAAAGCCTCTCGCTCTTTCACATATTGAGTCATTTCCAGAGATCGTCGGATTTTGAGCGCCTGGTTAAAATTCAGTTGCGCTAAGTTTCGGTCATCAACATAATGATAATATTCTCCCAAAGAAGCAAAAGCTTGAGCAAGAAGAGGATTGTTTTCATATTTTTCAGCTAAAGCCTTTGCTCTTTTAAACTTATCCAAAACGCTATTTAAATCACTGTTGCCTTCTTTCGCAAGTTCAAGCTTTGCCGAACCAAAGTTCATTAAGGCGAAGGCGAGATATTTATAGGTTTTATCATCCTTCTTGTATAATGTCTCAGCAAGAGGAAGCTGGATTTCAGCCACTCGCAATGCTCGTGCATAATCTTTGAGATATCCAGCTGCCCAAATCTCCTCCTCAAGCACATAAACTCGCAATTCATCATTGTGTAATTTTTCAGCCAATCCTTTTGCCATCTCAAAATACTTGCGAGATTCTTCAATACGTCCACAGAAGGCGAGAGTATTAGCAAAATTACTCCCAACGAACGCCCGTCTTTCATCGTTTGGGGATAATAATAATTCCTCCCTGTATTTTTCAGCGGCAAGTTCATATTCTCCACGCCAAAAGGCAGCAGCTCCACGTTTCTCTAAAAGGTAATGCTCAGTAGAATTAAATCCAGCACCCAGCTCGCGAGTAGCTTCAATTGCCCTATCCAATTGTCCAATTAAAGCAATCGAGTAGCCGCGCTTGTCAACGTAACTTTCGTCTTCTTGTAAAGGATAACTGCCTATCGCCAAATAGCTGATCAGTTTCACCAAATCAATTTCTTCGGCAATTTGAGCAATCCCTAGTAAATTTAGCAAATCAATACCAATTAAGTTGAAGTCACGGCGATGCGATTCCAGATAGGCTAGGCCAGTTTGGATCAAATGATCGTTCTCTTGCTCATTCGGTCCATAAACGGTCTGAACGTAATGGAAGATCAGGTCATGTAAGTAATACTCGTTGGTCTCCAGGGTGGATTTGACCAAATTCCGAAGCACTAATCCTTCCAATGCATCTGTTACGTCTTCGATGGGCTTATTCAGGAAAATCGAGAGCAAGGCCGGCGTGAAGCTTTTCCCTGAAAACTTTCCAAAAGCAATGAAAACGGATTGCAGCGCTTCAGTAAGGTCTTCCACGCAATCATCTAGCAAGGGGCGAATCTCTCCACGTCGCAAACTGGAAAGTTTAATCGGGTTCGATTTCAACCGCTCCAATAATCGGGCCGGTGTAAGCCCGCGCCGTTCTTTGATACGTGCCCCAGCAATTTCAATCGCAAGAGGATGACATCCAAAAAGTTGACAGAGCGCTTTGGCACTCTCGTCCGTGGAATAATCTTTCACGCTGCTGGTCTTTGCCAGCAGTTCCAACGCCTCGGCAAGCGGCAATTCGCTCACATCGAGGATATCGTCCGTTTCAAAACTCATACGCGAGGTCATCAAGACCGGCAACTCGTCTGGCGTTGTCTCCAGCAGATCGTCCAACGCGTCCAGGTTTCGCACATCGTCAATCACCAACATCCCCGCCTTATAATCTTCGAGCAATTTTTTCAATGCCAGTTTCTTCGCTTCCGTGTTCGGCATGGAAAAAATTTTATCGTCGCCGCATTTTTCCGCCAACGCTTCGATCAAAATGTCCACTTTCTCATCGCCGACTTCCAGCCAGAGGATAGATTGGCTGCGCGCCTGCAGGCGTTCCTCGACAACCATTTGAGCCAGTGATGTTTTTCCGATCCCGCCCATACCCGTCAGAAGAACCTTGTGTGACTGATCGAGCAATGGATTGACCCTGTGCAACAATTCCTCGCGTCCCACCCAGTGCTTTGGCTTCTTAATCATGCCGGGTTTATCATACACATGGGTCGTCACGATGTTTAATGGTTTTGCAACGGTATCTTTCTCGAGCAAATCTCTCCAGCGGTTATCCCGGCGATGAAGGGCCTGATTTTGTCGTTCGAGATCGTGGAACTTTTCAAAGACAAATTCCATCGGGGCGCCTGCTCCACCTAGGTCGGAATTGCGATCGCGTGTATTCGTAATCATTCCACAGACAGCCCCAGTTTTCTTGTTCAGCAGAGGCGAGCCACTGGCACCAGGCTTGACTTGTCCATCCTTGAGTTTGATTAAGGTGCCGCCGTACTCCAAGGTCCCCTCACATTCAACAGTTGTAGTCTCCCCATCAGGGTGATCCTTGGTATACCCATAAGAATAGAATTTGGTAAAAGCACGAAATTCAGTCCCCAGTAAAACACATGGATGGTCTTGAACATCTACATGCAATAAGGCTATATCAGGGTAAGGGCCGGTAAAGACATCTTCCGCGCCCATTTGCTCGGCCGAGATTGTTTTCTGGTTATAACGACAATAAACGGAAATTGGGCTTCTTTCCTTAAAGGCACTCTCAATCACATGTGCACAGGTTAAGATCAATCCAGGTGAAATGAAAAAACCCGTGCCATATCCGTTTTTGGTTTTGACACGAACTGTGCAGTCATTTAGCAAATCATCCAATGACTGGTAGCTTTTTCCCATTTTAGCCCTTCTGGTTTGACTTTGTCTTGCCTGCCTTTGCCGGTGATTTTTCCTTCACCCACTCCAGCGTGACCGTCAGACTTGCACTTGCTGTTCCCTTCACTAGGAGAGCAGTTAATTGCCCCTCGCTGGTTGCCACATCAAAACCAAGAGACACAGTCGCTTTGTTGGGCTGAATATCTTTGATTATCTTTGCAACTTCCCCGGCAATATTTTTTATTGATTTGGTCACGTTATCGAAAGACATGCCTCCCTCTTTGGCGCCTACTTGCTCCATTCCTCCAAGCATAGTCGCCTGAATTTGGAGAATGGTTCCATCCTCGAAAACGACTGGAATTATATCCGTGCGATTTTCCATTTTTCCTCCGCTGCGTATTCAGAAATCCGATACCAATTGTCAAGAATAGTATATAACGAAAATAAAAAAAGTCAACAAGCAACCAGCTACCCGTCTCGCGAGAGGCGGGTTTTTGTATGTTGATTGAAATTAGGAGTCGGCTGATAAACATCTATAATACCGTCCCTACTCGTTTATTGACTTTAGTGTTTAGGAGTTTATTCATGTTTATCCATATCCGTCAGTGGTTTTCATCACCTGTTTTTGCTGAAGATGAAGACAAGACCCGCGTCGCAGCTTTGCTGAATACCATCTTATGGTTTTTTATTGTCTCTGCAAGCCTGTACGGGGTTTTCGCACCCATTGCGCCGGAGATGATGTACCGCCGCGCGATCATTATCATCCCATTTGTAGTGGCGATGCTCGCTTTAAAACAACTGGTCAATCGGGGATATTTGCGACTCGCGGGAAATTTGGTGGTGCTATTTCTATGGCTCACGTTCACAGTCTCAATGCTTTTTGGGGCTGACTATCATAACCCAGCCTATATGGGATATTTGGTGGTTGTGATGTGCGCGGGGCTGATATTGAATTGGCGTTCGGCAGTTGGCTGGAGCGTTTTCAGCATTCTTACCAATGCAATCTTTATCGAACTTGGTCAGAGCGGTATTTTGCCCCAAGCAGATATCGCAACACCACCTTTCGCTTTTTGGGCGGCACAGACGGCGTATATTGTCACATCCACGTTTATGCTCAGTCAGACGCTCCATAAAATTGATGAAGCCCGCGCCAACGCCCAACACGAACTCAACGAGCGTAAACGCGCAACGCGCCGAAGCGGAACGCGAAAAGGTTATCAAGGAATTGGAATCGAAGAACGCGGAGTTGGAACGGTTTACCTATACTGTGTCGCATGATCTCAAGAGTCCGTTGATCACCATTGGTGGATTTGTAGGCTTGCTTGAGGAGGATGCGCGTTCTGGGAACACAGCTAAATTTGAAAACGACCTTACGCGCATTCGTGAGGCGAAGGATAAGATGCATCGCCTGCTTGATGAACTGCTTGAACTCTCACGCATTGGGCGGTTGATCAATGCGCCGACGAATACTCCTTTTGTACAGATCGTTGAGGAGGCAATGGTTTTGACACGCGGAAGATTAATGGCTGGAGGCATCCAGGTGAATATAAATAATGATTTACCCATCGTGAACGGCGACCACCCGCGTCTGGTAGAGGTGGTGCAAAATCTGATAGACAACGCCGCCAAGTTCACCGGCGATCAGCCCAATCCGCGGATCGAGATCGGCGTGTGCGAAGAGAATGACAAAACAACATTCTTTGTGAGCGATAATGGGCTTGGGATCGACAAGGTGTATCACGAAAAGATCTTCGGCTTGTTCGATAAGCTTGACCCTAAAAGCGAAGGCACGGGCGTGGGGCTGGCACTTGTCAAACGCATTATTGAAGTGCACGGCGGGCGTATTTGGGTTGTATCAGAGGGTAAAGGGAAAGGCACTACGTTCCATTTCACGTTGCCGGTTGCGGGGTAGTAACGCAGTAATCAGTTAGTGGTTGAGTAGGACAAAGTCCTAGACCAAGCCGTCTCGAAAAGGGGCGGGCTTTTTGTATTGTATGCTTTATGTAACAAACACTAACTAGGAATAATTGACTCTAGTATTCAAAAGTTGTATAGTACTAGCAAATCATTAATCTTTGTCACCGATGATTATAAAGAGGAGTAAAACATGAAATCCAAATTCCTGGCTATTTTTCTAGCGGGATTGATTTTATTAATGAATATGGCATTCAATGTTGCAATGCCTAAGCAAATTCAGCCGAATATTCAACAGACACAATCCACCCTGAGTTGGGTAGAGCGAACACAGCCAGTTGACCCGGGTACTCGGTTTGAATCAGCAATGTCTTATGATAGTGCACGCCAGACGGTTGTAATGTTTGGAGGTGGTATTTGCTGTGGTGCACCTCCATTTGGCGATACATGGGAACGCACAGGCACACAATGGATTCAGCGTCATCCAGATAATTCGCCTCCCAACCGTTCAGGAGAGGGCATGGTGTATGATTCTTCACGAAAGGTAACAGTGCTATTTGGAGGTGGTGGTAGCGAATACTATAATGATACATGGGAATGGAATGGTACGGATTGGTCTCTAAAGGAACCAGCTAATCCTCCTCCGGATAGGCAATTATTCGGGATGGCTTACGATTCCAATCGCCAGGTTATAGTTTTGTTTGGAGGTTTGCACGCTGGCACTACAAGACTGAACGATAATTGGGAATATGATGGCGAAAATTGGATTCTACGATCACCAGCAAACGTGCCATCACCTCGCAGCCACTTTGGCATCGCATTCGATTCGGATCGCCATGTAACAGTCTTGTTCGGCGGGCTAGATGAAAATGGTCAAGCCCTTAATGACACATGGGAATGGGACGGAATAGATTGGACTCAGAGAATTCCGATCACATCACCCTCTCCGCGCGTAAATATCAGACTTGTATATGATTCTGATAGACATGTGACAGTTCTATATGGATTCCAAAATTCCTATGGACAATCTGACACTTGGGAGTGGGATGGCAATAATTGGGTGTCAAGAATTGCAACTCACTTTCCGCCACCAGCTACTGGCGTTGGCATGGCATACGATCAAAGTCGTCATGCAACGGTAATCTTTGGTGGGGCCCGAGGCGGAGGATATGACTATAGTGGAACAATCGCTCATACATGGGAATGGGACGGGACAGATTGGACTGAATTTACCCGTCCTGGGAGTCCATCTCCCCGTGAATATCCTGTAATGACCTACGATGCTTATCGGGGTGTTAGCCTTTTATTTGGTGGGTTGGCTTGGCCCAACTTTCATGTATTTGACGATACATGGTTGTGGGATGGAAGTGGCTGGAGGGAAGTTTTTCCTTTGCATCACCCGTCTTCTAGATTGAAACCTGCTATAGCCTACGATTCTGGGCGCCACAGTGTCATTTTGTTCGGTGGTAGTGGCTCGAATGAAACATGGGAATGGGATGGAGTAGATTGGCAACAACAATTCCCCGCTACTATACCGCCTGGAGGTGACCATGTAGCTCTGGCATACGACTCGCAACGTAATCTCATGGTGTTATTGACTGCGCCTCAAGATGACCGTGAAACTTGGGAATGGAATGGTCAAGATTGGGTTAAGCTTACCCCCATTCATAATCCTCCTCCGATGAGTACAACCACCGACATGATGATGCTGACTTATGATTCCTATCGTCATGTAAGTGTTCTTGTCATACCATCGGGCTTTGGATCAAAAGTTTGGGAGTGGGATGGTACGGATTGGACTGAACGTTTTCCAGCAACAAATCCAGGCTCGTTTTATGATGGCACATTAGTATACGACTCGGCTCGAAATGTTTCCGTTATATTTGGCGGCGAGGCAGGCAATGGTCGTCGAAATGATATCTGGGAATGGGATGGAACGAATTGGACTTATAGCAATCAAGCGATTGTCCCGTCTCCACGTTGGCGTCATGCTGCAGCCTATGATAGCCAGCGCCAGCAAATGGTCATGTTCGGTGGCTGGTCCGGTGATACGATGGATGATACATGGGAATATGGGCCACCAATATCTGAACTACCTACTCGAACGCCCACTGCAACACTGACTGAAACTTTGACCTCTACGCCGACATCGACTAACACTCCGACTGAAACACCAACTCCTACTCCTACGAATACACCTACAATCGTGCCGTTCAACTTCACTGGTTTCTTCCAGCCTGTTGATAACTTACCTACGTTGAACGTTATGAATGCAGGAAAGGGCGTCGCGGTAAAATTCAGCCTTGGCGGATATCAAGGTTTGAATGTTTTTGCGAATGGCTATCCAACTTCGAGTACTGTAGTATGTGGCTCCACAGTAGAAGATGCTGTTGAACAAACAGTGACAATTGGTTCAAGCGACCTTACGTATGACGCTAGTACTGACCAGTATATTTATAAATGGAAGACCGATAAGGCATGGGCTGGGACTTGTCGTACGTTTGTTATGAAGTTGAGCGATGGAACATATCACAGAGCAAATTTCAAGTTCAAGTAGGATTACATACTGAAATGAGGTAGTCCACTGTATTTTATATGGTGGACTACCTTCACCTCAACCCAGGCGGGACTTTTTATTTTGATTCGAGTCAAAAATTAGTGTATAGTATCAACAACATATCACATTTTCTTCGCGCTCAGACTTTGGCAGTGGAGTAAATCAAATGGCAAACAAGAAAATCAAGATCAACCGCGCTCCAGTGTTAACTCTGTGGGCGACAATTGTCGCGGAACGATTTGGATATAACAAAGATGAAGCCCTAACACTCGGCAAAGCGGTGGCAGGACTCAATGCCCAGTCCAAGGGGAGGCGATTGGGAATCTACGAGGAGAAGAAACAGGAAGATAAAGAAGCAAAAGAAGAAAAGCCGATCAAGTTAGAGTTCATTGAGCTATTGGGTCGAGGGATTCCAGTTGTGAAGACCAAGGACGGATTACGCGCGGCGATTAATGGCGAGGAGATCGATCCTCAAGGTGTTGAGAAATATTTACAGCAAAAGTTTGGCGAGGATCTGAATGCAGCGAGAACCACGATGGAAAAACTGGCGAAGGCTTTTACGCCCAAACAACTCGAAAGCAAGGCTTATACATTCTATGAAAAATTCCGCCCCAAGATTCCAGAAGGAGCAAAAGGCTGGGGTGTGAAAGGGGAACTGGATTTGGAGTACATCCGCTCGCTGGCTGAATAAAAGCAAGGCTTTTTGGAATACAATTCGTGAATATTCGTGAAACACTTGCACCTGGTGCTAGCGCAGGTGTTCGTGTCTAGTGCTTTTGGAGAGTCACCATGGCAGCATATGATTATGACTTGCTCGTAATTGGTTCAGGACCCGCTGGTCAGCGCGCGGCGATTCAGGCAGCGAAACTCAACAAGCGGGTTGCCGTCATCGAAAAGAAAACAATTCTCGGGGGTGTATGTATCAACACGGGCACCATTCCCAGTAAAACATTACGGGAGGCGGTCTTGCATCTTTCGGGTTATCGTGAACGGAGTCTCTACGGCGCATCCTACACTGTCAAGCAAAATATCACGATGTCTGATCTGATGTATCGCACCGACCACGTCATCCAACACGAACTCGATATTGTCCGTCATCAACTCGTGCGCAACCATGTTGAACTTATTTCCGCTGCAGCCTCTTTTGTAGACGAGCATACCATCCGTTTGACGTTTGTGGATGAACGCGGCTGGCGGGATGTCACCACCGCATATACTATCGTTGCTACTGGGACAACCGCCATGAAAAGTGCCAACGTGCCGCTCGATGGAAAACGCGTCTTTCTCAGCGACGACCTGCTTCAGCTCGATCACCTGCCGCGTACGCTGACAATTGTCGGCGCGGGCGTGATCGGACTCGAATATGCGTGCATTTTTTCGGCGCTGGGCGTGCGCGTCACGATCATTGACAAACGCCGTCGCCTACTCCCGTTCGTGGACGCAGAGATCATCGATTCGCTTGGTGAAGAAGTACAATCCATAGAGCAAATCACAGATGAACATGGTGACCGCGTAAAAATCCATTTGGGGAGCGGCAAACAAATTATTACCGAGATGGCGTTGTACAGCATCGGGCGCTCAGGCGCCACAAAATCTCTGAGCGTTGAATCCGCTGGTTTGGCAGTGGACGAACGCGGGCTCTTCAAAGTCAACGAGAATTTTCAAACCAGTGTTCCGAACATTTACGCGGTCGGTGATGTGATTGGTTTTCCATCGCTGGCTTCCACCTCCATGGAGCAAGGTCGCCTCGCAGCCTGTCATGCATTTGGTATCCCAACGAATCACACGCCTGAACTTTTTCCGTATGGGATTTATACGATCCCTGAAATTTCAACCGTGGGCCGCAATGAAGAAGAATTGACCGAACTCGGCATCCCATACGAAGTGGGCAAGGCGCAATATCGTGAGATCGCCCGCGGACAGATCATCGGCGACCAAACGGGACTTTTGAAGTTGATCTTCCATCTCGATACCCATGAGTTGCTCGGCGTGCATATTATCGGCGAAGGCGCGAGCGAACTCGTTCATATTGGGCAGGCAGTGATGGCGTTCAACGGCAAGGTGGAATATTTCATCAACAACGTCTTCAACTATCCCACGCTGGCAGAATGTTATAAAACCGCCGCATTCGATGGCATTAATAGACTCGGGGCATAATTGCATACATGAATATGAAATACGAAACCCTTCCCAACCTGACCCTCCCCAAAATCGGATTCGGCACCTGGAAGATCGGCGGTAACTCATCGCCAAATCACTCGCTCGATTCCAAATCATTAACTGCATTGCAGTACGCGCTGGAGATTGGTTAT
>WNFL01444671.1_pt1 | contig 12741 bp, 11 predicted proteins | sample 5400361 | NCBI WGS metagenome assembly WNFL01 (sample SAMN13153351, study PRJNA577476) | soil metagenome | isolation source: 40 cm soil on Douglas fir-dominated hillslope | place: USA:California | collected 2013-09-17
GATCCTGGTGGTGGACGACGGCAGCAGCGACCGGACCAGCGAGGTTGCGCGGCGCCACGGCGTGGACCGCGTGGTGCGCTTCCCGGCCCGCCAGGGACTGGCCGCCGCGTTCGCCCGCGGCCTCCAGGAATCGCTGGCGATGGGCGCCGACCTGATCGTCAACACCGACGCCGACAATCAGTATCGGGGCGAGGACATCGTGCGCCTGGTGCAGCCGATCCTCGAGGGCCGCGCCGACATGGTGATCGGTGACCGCCAGGTGGAGCGCATCCCGCACTTCAGCCCGCTCAAGCGCCGGCTGCAGAGGATCGGCAGCCGGGTGGTGGCGCGCCTCGCCAGCACCGAGGTGCCCGACGCGACCTCCGGGTTCCGCGCCTACAGCCGCGACGCGGCGATGCGGATCACCGTGCTCTCGGGCTTCACCTACACGCTCGAGACCGTGATCCAGGCCACGCAGAAGAACATCGGCATCGTCTCGGTCCCGATCCGCACCAACCCCAAGGCGCGCGAGTCGCGGTTGTTCCGCAGCATCCCTGACTACCTCCAGCGCAGCATCGGGACCATGCTGCGGATCTACGTCCTCTACCAGCCGCTGCGCCTGTTCCTCGGCTCCGCGGCGGTGTTCCTGGCGGTGGGCGCCTTCCTGTTCGCGCGGTTCCTCTACTTCTGGATCACCCGGCCGCTGCAGTCGGGGCACGTGCAGTCGCTGATCGTGGCCGGGGCGTTCGCGGTGGTGGGCGTGCTGCTCGGGGCGCTCGGCGTGCTGAGCGACCTGACCGCGATGAATCGTCGGCTCCTGGAAGAGATCCTCACCCACGCGCGCGAGCTGCGCTACGACTCCTCGCCGGAGACCCGAGCCCCCGAGGATACGGAGGAAGGCGCGGCGCCGGAGACCGTGCGGTCCGGCGACCGCTCATGAGCCCGGATCCATCGGCTGATTCCCGGCGCCGCATGTGGCGCATCCTCGCGCTCGTCCTGCTGCTCTCGCTCGCCGTCCGGCTGGTTCTCATCCTGCAGATGGGGAACCGCTACTACTTCGCCGACACCCTCGAGTACCAGAGCGCCGCCCAGAGCCTGCTCGCCGGCCACGGCCCGGGCAAGGCGTTCCCACGGGCCCCGGTCTATCCCGCGTTCATGGCGCTCGGCTTCCGGCTGTTCGGCGGCACCTACATCGGCGTGCGGCTGCTCCAGCTGGTGCTCGGCATGGGGCTCATCGCGCTGTGCTCGTGGTTCGCGCTCCGCATCGGCCGGCCGGACCACGCCCTGCTGACCGCGCTGTTCGCCGCCGCGGCGCCCAGCCTGGTGTTCACCACCGGGATGCTCTATCCCACCGTGCTCTACAGCGTGCTGCTGCTCGGGATCACGTTCGTGGCGCGCGAGCTCGACCAGCGCCCCGGGATCCCGGGCGGCGTGCTGCTCGGGGTGCTGATCGCGCTCGCGTTCATGACCGACCAGATCGTGATCGCGCCGATCCTGGCGATCCTGCTGTGGCTGGCCTGGGGCCTGCGCCGCCACGGGGCCCGGCTGGCCCTCGCCATCGGGGTCGCGCTGGCGGTCGCCGGCCTGGTGGTGACGCCGATCGTCCGCTACTACGAGCACGCCTACGGCCGCGCTCCGATCTTTATGGAAAAGGCCCAGACCACGCTCTGGTTCGTGCGCAGCGATCCGCACGTCGCCGGGCTGCGGGCGGTCCACGACACCACCACCCACTTCGTCGCGCTCAGCAGCCGCCAGTTCGTGGCCCGCGAGTGGGGCCTGCTGCGGGACCAGACCGTGCCGTATCTGATGGACTATGTCTCCGAGTTCGTGCATTTCTTCAAGCCCATGCCCGACCGGATCTTCACCCAGAACGTCTACACCAGCGGGATCTCCAAGCTGATCGCCGGCGCCTACTTCATCCCGGTGCTGCTGCTGGGGCTGATCGGGCTGATCGCCGGCGCCGCGCGGGCGCGCGACCGGCTGCTGCTGGTGATGGTCCCGCTCGCCACCGCCGCCGCCTACTCGCTGTTCTTCACCCAGATGCGCTACCGCATCCCGGTCGAGCCGCACCTGCTGATCCTCGCCGCGCTGGGCTGCACCCAGCTCCTCCCCCGCATCTCGGCGCTGGTCACTGGCACCCTCGACGACGCCGCACCGGTTCCCGCGCTCGATGCGTCCGGCTCCGCCGCCGGCTACACCGTTGGCGTGCCGAGCCCCGCCCATCTCGATCGGGAGGCGCGACCCTGATCCAGGTCCGGCGCTTCGCCCCGGACGACCGGGAGCGCTGGGACGCGTGGGTGCGCGCCGCCGACGGCAGCCATTTCGGACAGCTCGTCGACTGGCTGGAGATGACCGAGCGGCGCTACGGCGTCGAGCGCGACTGGTGGCTGGCCGAGGACCAGGGCCGCATCCGCGGCGTGCTGCCGCTGTTCCTGCGCCGCTCGCGCGAGCCCGCGCTGTTCTCGGCGCCCGGAGGTCTGCTGGCCGAGGACGACGCGGTCGCCTCCGCGCTGCTCGAGCCCGCGCGCGAGCGCGTGGCGCGGGAGCAGCTCGCCTACGCCGAGCTGCGCGACCAGCGCCGCCGCTGGCCCGACCTGCCGACCAGCGACGAGCACGTCACGCTCGAGATGGACCTGACGCGCGATCCCGAGGCGTTGTGGAAGGGCTTCGACGCCAAGCTCCGCAACCAGATCCGCAAGGGCGAGAAGTCCGGGTTCCAGGTCCACTGGGGTCGCGATCAGGTCGAGACCTTCCACCGCGTGCTGCTCGAGAACTTGCGCGACCTCGGCACCCCGGTGCGCGGCGCCGCCTATTTCCGCGACGCCGTCGCCGCGTTGGGCGAGAGCGCGGACCTGCTGGTGATCGCCGCGCCCGAGGGCCCCGCCGGCACCCTGTTCCTGGCCCGCCACCGCGGCACCGCCAGCGACCCCTGGGCCTCGTCGCTGCGCCGGTATTTTGCGCGCTGCCCGAACCAGGTGCTCTACTGGGAGGCGCTGAAGCGGGCGATCGCGCTCGGCTGCACGCGCTTCGACTTCGGGCGCAGCCAGCCCGGCTCCGGGACGTTCCACTTCAAGCAGCAGTGGGGCGCGACCCCGGTTCCGCTCTACTATCAGTACCTGCTGGGCCGCGTGACGCGGCCGCCGACTCTCGAGGACCAGAAGCACGGCTACGGGCTCGCCGTGCAGGTGTGGAAGCGGCTCCCGCTGCCGATCGTCGCCGCGCTCGGCGAGCCGGCCAAGAAGCTGTTCCCGGAAGTGCTGTGACGCAACGGACGCGAGGCCGACGATGAAGATCACCAGCCGCACCGCGCGCAAGGACTACGAGCGCACCATCGCCCCCCGCAGCCTGCTGAAGACGTACGTCCAGAAGCGCCTGCACCGCTTCGCGCGCTTCACCGTCCATCCCGAGATGCGCCTCGCGCTCTACCGCTGGATGGGGATCGAGATCGGCCGGCACGTCTTCGTCGGCCTCGACACCTGGCTCGACGACCAGTTCCCCGAGCTGATCCGGATCGAGGACGACGTCACCATCTCGTTCCGCGTCATGGTCGTGGTCCACGACAACGCGAAGCGCATGGACGGCACCCGCCCCGGCGCCGGCGACGGCACTGTCGCCCCGGTGATCCTGAAGCGCGGCTGCTACCTCGGCGCCGGCTGCACCATCCTGCCCGGCGTCACCGTCGGCGAGGAGTCCATCGTCGCCGCCGGCGCCGTCGTCACCAAAGACGTCGCGCCGCGGAAGATCGTCGGAGGCGTGCCGGCGCGCGAGATCAAGGACGTCGGGTGAGCCGTCATCTCGCGGCGTTCTCGTTCGACATCGAGGACTGGTACCACTCGCAGATCATCCCCGGCGAGGCGCGTGAGCAGCATCCGACGAGTGTCGTGCGCGAAGGCACCACCCTCATCCTCGACCTGTTGAAGCGCCACCAGGTCCACGCCACCTTCTTCGTGCTCGGCCAGGTCGTGCGCGAGCACCCCGACCTGGTGCGCCGCCTGCTCGACGAGGGCCACGAGCTCGGCTGCCACGGTATGGACCACGAGCCGATCTGGAACCTCGACCGCGACAGCTTCCGCAAGGAGCTGCAGGACTTCCGCGCCGCGGTCGAGGCCGCGGTCGGGAGCTTCCCCGTCTCCGGCTTCCGCGCCCCCACGTTCAGCATCGACCGCACCACCGCCTGGGCGCTCGACGTCCTGCGCGAGGAGGGTTACGCCTACGACTCCAGCATCTTCCCCGCGCGGGTCAAGATGTACGGCGTCGCCGGCGCCCCGGTCGGCATCTACCGCCCCGCAAAGGCCGATCTGGCGCGCCACGATCCGAAGGGGACGCTGGTGGAGTTCCCGGTCGCCGTGAGCGAGTGGGGCCCGTTCCGCCTGCCCGTCGGCGGCGGCTTCTACCTGCGGGCGCTGCCGTTCGGTCTCTTCCGCCTCTCGCTCGACCGCATCCTCGAGCACCGCCCCTTCTCCCTCTACCTCCACCCCCGCGAGGCCCACCCCGAAACGCACCGCCTGCCCCTCGACGGCGTGGACGGCTTCATCACCTACGTGAACCTCCACACCGTCGTCACGAAGATGGAGTCCCTGTTCCGCCGCTACCGCTGGGCCACGATGCGGGAGATCCTGGTGCAGGAGGGATGGCTCGCGGAGCGTCAGGCTGAGGTCGTGCGCGACTAGAGATCTGCCTGACGTGGGCTGAGCGGCCGAGGATAACCCGAATCACCGATACATTATCCTCAGCGTCCCCCACGTCGACCGATACACCCCAAGAACCTGCGCAGCGCCGATGCCATCCCGCCCTGTCGAATCCGGCGCTCTCCTCCCTCTAGCGAGTCTTGCTTGGGCTACCGGCCCACTTCCACTACTTCCCCTAGGAGGCCAGAGGTAGTTCGGCAAGTCACCCTCGGACTCTGGCGAGGAGCCATTGGAACAATCCAGCTTTACTACTGCAGTTGGGCACGACCCCGAGTACCGTTCATACCCACACGCCAACAGTACCGCACAGCTTGGTAGCGTGAGGCTGTTCACCGGACACTCACTGCCACCACATCTCTGGAACTCGCACACGTCTATGTCACTATTCAAACGGCTGTAGCAGTCCGCACAAGCAGCATCGTCATTACTGCCAAAGCCGGCGTCTCCGACCACAACTTTCACTGTGTCACCACTTGGGCCAATCGCAGCGACTCGTGTCGAGCACCCCACCGCGTTGGAATCTGCATTCTTGGTTAGAGTGCAGGCAATAATGAGAATCGACATTGCGGCAGTCGCCAACGCGAAGGAACCTCGGGGCGCGCAGCAACCCATTGCAGTCTCCGTCGAGGGGGAGGGTGAACTGGAGGGTTACTCCGGAGGGCCGTAGAGTGCAACGTGATTCAGTGAACACTACGGAGGTGCCCCTAAGGGTCAAGAGAGTTGGCCCTTTCGACGATGCGGGCGATCCTGGAGCCAATAAGAGAGGCCTGCCAGCTGCGCACTCCTGAGTACCCCGCATGGCCTGAACGTTCGACCTACCTCCCGACACGCGCGATGCGACGAGACCCGCCACCCCGGAAGAACGGCGGGCATGCTGAAGTTGCCGCTCAAGAGCTCCGCCCCGCTCGGCTTCTCGATCCGGTAGTGGAAGAGATAGAAGCCTGGCGCCGTTCCCGCTGGCACGGCGACGGGAATGTCGGCCGTCGCCGAGCCCCGTCCCGGGACCGTGAGCGAGCCGGTCGCGGGGAATCCGGACCAGCCCTGCGGGCCGGTGAAGGTGTAGTTCACGGTTGCGTCCAGGGTGTCGTGGTTGGCGGCGAACAGCTGGAGCTTCCCGAGGCGGCCGGCGGTCGCCATCGAGTCGTCGGAGACGCCGAACGAGAGTCCGGACGGGGGTGGCGGAGGCGGACCGCCGGTGCCGGTGGAATCGCCGCCTCCGAGATGACCGAGCGATAGCGCGCCGTCGGCGGGGCCGGTCATCAGCCGGCATGACGACACGGTGAGCACGACCGCGAGAGACAGAAGCGCGGTCAGGGTGAATACGGATCGGGTTCTCATGCATGGACCTCCTGGAGAGTGCGCCCCGTTGAGGGGCCTTCGTCCGGATTCCGATGGTGTGAGTCCATCGGGCTCCATGCTGATAACCCGGTGATCGAACAGTTCGTCACTCGATGACGAGAGTGCCGGCTTCTCCCATATCTGGATCGCTCATTCCGGGCAGATTCACGGGAATCATCCAGGGGCCGCCGTCGCGGCGCACCTGCACGCGATAGACACCCGGCACCAGGTGGAGTGCGAATATGAATCGGCCCCCGGGCGCGCGCCGCAGCTCCACCGCATCCCACATCGTGAAGTCGCCCATCACCTCGACTCGCTGAGCGCCCGGCGCGGTGACTTCGATTCGGCGCAGATCTCCCTCCGCGTTCACCACGCGAAGCGCGAGCGCACGCGGAGGCTTCCCGGAACTCGCCGGAGTCTCCCAGTGGGGTGTCGTCCATTCGAGCGCCAGGGAGGTGCCCTGGCGTGGGGAACCAACCTGCCAGGCATCCGCGATCTCGCGGCCCAGGCCGAGGCGCAGCGCGACCCGCGGGCTGAGCCACCAGGCGCCCTCGGCGCGCAGCTCGCGCGCCATGGGGAGCGCCGATTCCCATCGCACGCCGCCCATGGTCTCGAGGCTCCAACGTGTCGAGGACCACGTGAGGCCGAGCCGGACCGTGCGGCCGACGCTGAACCGGGACTCCTCCTCGGGGGGCGTCGAGGTGGGAACGATGGTGTCCGCCGCGATCACTACGGGGCCGAGAATCGTGACGTGCCACGAGGTCGTGCTCCGGGCGAGCGATCCGGACACCAGCAGCCGCCCGATTGCCACTTCACCGCCGGTCTGGAACACGGGTCCGCTGATCGGGGCACCGGGCGCGAGCGCCGCGTGCGCGTATCCCGCCCAGGCTCGACCGCGCGAGCCGGCATGGATCAGCCGAGCTCCGGCCAGGCCCTGGCGCGTGCCGGTCTCGTCGGACGCGAAGCGTTCGATGGCGACGCCCTCGAGCGACAGCCCGTGCGTCAACGGCGCGGCCAGGGCGATGCCGACCGCGGACTTGCCACCCGGTTCGCCGAGGAGCCGGTGGGCGGCGAGGACGTCGCTTCGTAGCGACCAACCGAGGCGGGTCGCTGCGAAGGAGGTCTGAAGCTCGAAGTCGCGCGGGCTCCGGTCGAGCACCCCCACTCTCGTCACCACGCCGGTTGCATCCGGTGTGCCGGCGGACGCAGTCGTCGCCACGAGCAGCAGAAGTGCCGCCCCGCGCGCGAACCTCACGGCCTCTCCGCCGGCGAGACCACGGGTGAGCGCACCGGCAGACGCGGCGGCTCCGGAGGGGCGCCGCCCGCTCGCAGCGAGCGCAGCAGCGCGTGCGCTCGAACCCCGGCCGATTCGAGGGGTGCCACACCCTTCCCGATGTCGGCGTCGATGCCTTCGCGCACCTTCATCAACTCGGCGTCGCTCGCGCCGGCCCGGACCAGGGAGATGATGAGCCTTCCGCCGGCATCCGGAGGGACCCGCCGCGTGACCACGTCGCCGAGCACCACCAGCGGAACCAGCAGGGATCGGTCGCGGCGCACGGCCCGCAGCGTGGAGAGCGACTCGCGCGCGACGCCTGCACGCAGGGCAGCGGCGGCCGCGACCAGCACCGGATCCTCCACTCCGGCGCCGAGCGCGGCCCGCGCCTCGCGCAGGGAACCGAGATGCCGCTCGAGCGCGGCCACGATACGCGCCGGCGCGACGTGCTTGCTCGCGCCCTCGAGCGCCGTCGCCACCAGCGGCGCGCTCGGCAGGTTCTCGGCGCGCGCGGACTGAACGATGTCCTCCACCTGCCGGGCCAGCTCAGCGCCCAGACGCCGCACCAACGATGCATCATCGGCCCCGGCCCGAGGGGCGATGGCAAGCAGGACCAAGACCATCCAGCCTCGCTTCCTCACAGCGGCCCTTCCTGTCCCACCACCACCACCGAGTTGGATGCGCCGAAGCCGTCGTCCGGAGCGAGCGGGGCGCCGGGGTCGGACATCCACCGCGAGCCATCGAGGACGAAGCCGTAGACGTGTCGCCCCGGCGGCAGGGGCACCGTGGTGACCCAGGGTCCGTCGCGCCCCACCCGCACCAGCGGCGTGGCATGTGGATCCCAATCGTTGAACTCCCCCACCAGCGAAACCCGGGTTACTCCCGGCGCCACGAGCATGAAGGCGACCTCGCGGGCAGGCGCCCGGCCCGTGGAGCCGTGCGGGACGCTGGCGACCTGGGCCGAGGAGCCCGGGGGAAGGCTCCTCGCGCTCTCGCCGCGACTCGGCACGCGCCGCGGGCCGGCGCCGCCGATCCACGCGCCGGCGGCCACCAGCAGGCATGCGGCCACGAGAGCCGCCGCCGGCGAGAGCCGCAGCGGGCGCCACCACCACGTCCAGATCCCGCCGCGGCGGGCGGCCGCGTCGTGGTCGTCGAGCCCGCGCAAGATCCGCGCGCGGAGGTCGGCCGAAGCCTCCGGCGTGCGCCGATAGCGGTCGCGCACCACCTGCTCCAGCCGATCGTCCCGTTCATCCTCCACCGAAGTCCTCCTCCAGCGACGCTTTGAGCTGCTGCCGCGCCCGCATCAGCCGCATCTTGAGCGCCGACACGTTGGCGCCCAGGATGTCGGACAGCGTTTCGTAGTCCAGACCCTCGCCGTACTTGAGCAGCACCAGCTCACGATTCTCCGGATCGAGCTTCGAGAGCGCCAGCTGCAGCGCATCGCGCAGCTCGTAGGTGTGGCCGTCATCCGGCGAGGCGGCCTCCTCGACCGCCGCCAGGTCCGAACCTTCCCGAACGTTCATCCGCGACCGGCGCGCGCCCGAGGTGCGACACCGGTTGACCAGGATGCGAAACAGCCAAGCCCTGAAGCACCGCTGCTCCTGGTATCTCCAAATGGCCCGCCAGGCCCGCAGGAACGTCTCCTGCACCGCGTCCTCGGCATCCTGGCGGCTGCCGAGCAGCCGCCAGGCCAGCCGGGTGCAGGCCACGTAGTGCCGTTCGACCAGAGCGTCAAAGGCCGCCCGGTCTCCCGTCCGGGCCCGGGCAGCGAGGCTCGAGTCATCCATCCACAGTCACTACCCCGGAAGGGTGGGAAAGGTCACATTCGGGGGGCGAGAACGAGCCAGGGTCCTGGGACCCTGGCTCGCCTGCTGGAACCGGGAGCGCCCCCGGCGAGACGTCAGGCCTAGCGGGTGACGAGCACGCTGGTTCGAATCATGCGGGCGCCTACGTGCAGCCGGGCGAAGTAGAGGCCCGAGCGCACCGGACTCCCGGCGTCACTGCGCAGGTCCCAGACGGCGTCCTTCCAGCCCGCGACGGCCGCCGACTGCTCGAGCTGCCGGACCCGCCGCCCGAGGGCATCGAAGATGCTCAACTCTACCGCGGCCCCCGCATCCCCTGCGGGCACGCCGTACGACAGCCTGGCGCTGCGTTGCGCCGGGTTCGGAATCGGAGATCGCAACTCGACACGCGTCGGTGCGGGTTCGGATCCGCGATCCTCCTCCGGGCTCTCCTTCAGCGCCATGACGTCGCAGTAGTAGCTCTGCTGTCCGTTGTCGCACCGGTAGCCGAGCGGAACGTTGCTCAGCGCCGACCAGTTGCCGGCCTCGTCACGGGTCTTGATGGCGAAGTAGTAAGTGCGGCAGCGCGTGGTCGCCAGATCGGAGCAGTGCTGGGTTCCCGGGGGCCCGGGATCCGCCGTGACGAGCTGCGTCGCCGATCCGAAGTTGCCGGCGTCGATCGACGAGTTCGACCAGCGCAGATCGAACGCGGTCGCCGTGCCCGTCGTCCCGTCGTCGCCGGGCGCGGTCCAGGTCACGACCGAGTGAACCCTGCCCATGGTCGGGGCCAGGTTGGTGATGGCGGAGGGGGGCGTCACGTCGGCGACGGTGAAGTTGGCGTCGGACGCATCGGTGCCCGATCCCCCGCCGCTGCCGTAGCTCTTCACCTGGATCCGGTATTGGCTTCCGGTCCCGTCCGGAGTCCAGACGTACGAGCCGGTGTTCGACAACCCGGTGGCCAGCGGCGCGTACGAAGCGCCTCCGTTCGACGAGAGCAGCAGGTCCACCGACGAAACGCAGGCGCTGGATCGCACCGCCCAGGTGATCGTGTACGGCTGGTGCTCAGCGATCACCTCGGTTCCGTTCGGGGCGGTCACCCGCTGGGCCGGGGTGACGTAGATGTCCACCAGCATGTCGCCGTTCGCCTCGCGGCGGATGTTGTCGAAGGCAACGGGCTCGGCGACCGACTGCGGGTGACAGAAGTCCGAGGCGTAGGCATTGGTGTTGGGGTTGGTGTTGCATCCCAGCACCGTGTGGTTCGTCCCGTCGTAGAAGTCGTTCCAGGACCCGCTATACGACACGCAGGCTTCGATCAGATCCTTGCCCGCGACCGGATCCGGCTGGTTGGGATCCAAGACGCAGTCGGCGGTCTTGACGAACTTGCCCGCCGCGCTCTCGAGGTCCCAGGCCAGACCCTCGAGGATGTGCCAGACCAGGAGTCCTTTGTTCTGGAACTTGGTGTCGTAGGGCGTGAGCTGCTGGTAGTTCGCGAGCATATAGCTCTGGGAATTGCTGCCCGGCACCGGCACTTCCACCACGTGAGCGGCGGCCGTGAACATCGGAGGGATCCGTACGTCCTTCGCGTCGGTGGTCACCGTGGTGTCGCTCAGCCACCCGGCCTGCAGGAGGTGCCTCGGGTGGTACGGAACGGTCCCCCCGTCGGACACCCAGCTGGCGACGCCCCGCATGTCGTCATAACGGCCCATGTTCACGTAGGCGCAATCCTGGATGAGGATCTGCGTATTCGGGGAGTGGGCGAATCCGAGGATGTGACCGTACTCGTGCGCCGCGATGAACTTCGCGACCTCACCCTGGATTGGATTGTTCACATCGTCGTTGCCGATCCTCTGGGTGGTGCCGTCCCCTGTGAACCCGGGAGCACATCCGGAGCCGAAACAGGCGAGACCCCGGACTCCTGCCCAGCCGACGCCATTCGGGAACGTGTTCCGGTAGTGGATCATGAACACCTGCTTGACCCCGATCCACACTCCCGGTTGGTCGTTGTAGATCTTCGTCATGATCTCGGCATTCAGCGCACCGTACGACGACGGACTTTGGTAGTAGGAAGCCGGATGATCGGCGACCCATGCCAGCGTCGTGTCGGGGGATGGATTGAGGATCAGGATGCTGAGGTGTTGGGCCCCCCTCGACATGGTGCCGATGTAGTCCGCCATCTCGGAGCGAAACCCGTACGCCCAGGTGGGCCTGGTCTGGATCGGGTCGTCCGGAAACGTTACGAACACGACCCGCGCCTCGACCAGAGAATCGGTCGCGATGGGAGTTCCCAGGGTTTGGTTCATCTGTTGCGTCAGCGAATCCTCGGTTCCGCACACGAGGACATCGTCGGAACGAGCGGCGCAGGTCAGGAGCCCGGTCAGGAGCCCGGTCAGGAGCAGGACGGGGGAAAGCAAACGCGTTTTCATCGTTGGAGCCTCGGGACAAGCGAGGATGTGGAAAAGAGCTCCCGGTCGCACCGTCGACAGGAATGGGGCGGTGCCCGTGAACGGGAATCGCTGGAGGCGACACAGCGGGGGCGCGCGGGCAGCGACGCGAAGCCGCGAACGCTGCTCGGGCAGGGGTCGGCGGCGGGTGGAGCTGGAGGCCAGCATCACACGAACTGCGCCTCAGGAAGTGTCGATGACGTCCGAACCCGGCTGCAGTGAATGTTCCGACCCGCGGATCGTCCGGTCAAGAAAAAGAAGGACTGGATGCCCTCGACGACGTCGACCCACCGGCAACAGTTGCCGGCGTCGGTCTCCCCCGTCCGGTGCACCACGTAGCCGCGACGCGCCCTGTGACTAGCCCGCGAGAATTCTCTCCAACTGGATGCGATGGCGCTTCCCCGTCTCCGCGTCCGCGCCCCCACCTTCAGCGTCGACCGCTCGACTGCGTGGGCGCTCGACGTACTGCGCGAGGAAGGCTAAACCTACGACTCGAGCATTCTTCCCCGCGCGGGTCAAGATGTACTGCGTCGCCGGCGCCCCGGTCGGCATCTACCGCCCCGCCGCGGACGATCTCGGCCGTCACGATCCGAAGGGGACGCTGGTGGAGTTCCCGGGTCGCGGTGAGCGAGTGGAGCTACCGTTCGGTCTGTTCCGGCTCTCGCTCGACCGCATCCTCGAGCACCGCCCGTTCTCCCTCTCCCTCCACGCCCGCGAGGCCCACCCCCAGACCCACCGCCTGCCCCTCGACGGCGTAGACAGCTTCATCACCTACGTGAACCTCCACACCGTCGTCGGCAAGATGGAGTCCCTTTTCCGCCGCTACAATTGGGCGACGATGCGGGAGATTTTGGAGAAGGAAGGGCACCTGCAATCGATCCGCGAGAAATAGAGAGATAATGTGAGGCCCGGATCGGAATAATCTTCCGCTTTGCCATCGCACAAGTCACCTGTCGATCACAAGTGCACTTGAGCCTTGTGAGGCTGAGGAGCGCTGGCTATCATTCGCGGCAAGAAGCGAAATCACGCAGCCGTATCCCTCGTGCCGCATTCCCCTGAGCGCTGAAACCTCGCTTCGCTCACGCCCTCCGCCGGGCGATCGTGGACGGATCCTCGCTCACCACCCTCGCGAGTCCGGCGCCGGGTCAGGCCGCCCGTCGATGCACATCTCCCTGTGCGTCGTTCCTCTTCGCGAGGTCATGCCATGAAGCGCGCGTTGCTTGCCCTGCTCCTGCTTTCGT
>WNFL01110614.1_pt1 | contig 12739 bp, 21 predicted proteins | sample 5400361 | NCBI WGS metagenome assembly WNFL01 (sample SAMN13153351, study PRJNA577476) | soil metagenome | isolation source: 40 cm soil on Douglas fir-dominated hillslope | place: USA:California | collected 2013-09-17
AATCTTCCTCCCAGCCATCTTCTTCTGCCTCTTCGGCATTTCCCTCATCCGCCGCTCTTCCCCCAGGTGTTCCCGTAGCTCTCCCACCTGCTCCTGTCGTCCCATCTAGCTACCGCCGATCCCCACTCCCGAAACTCGATCCCATACACATGGGAGGTGGTCCAACGCCTGCCCATCACACCCACAGCGGAAGCATCCCAAACGCCAGTGCGATCAGCCCTTCACACACACATCCTCAACCGCCACATTCTGCCACCTCTCTCGTCCATAGTCCCTTCGAACTTCGTTACTCCCAGCCCCCTCAGACCGCCCACTCGACTGGCTCGTTCCACGATACTAAACCGGGCACAGCTGGAGGCGAAAGTGCAGACGACAGCACACCCGGAGATATGGAGGACAGCATCTACCCTGCCCGCATCGTCGACAGGGAGACAAAGCGCCAGAGTTACTTCCGCACCATCCTCAACCCCTCCTCGAATGGAGCCCACCAATCCCGTCGTCCAAAGGAAGTCCCTACGCGTGCTCCAACTCCTCCACCCAGGTCAGCGAATGTCGACCTCAATGTCAGAGATCCCATCACCGCCGGTATCCTGGACGAACAGATGGCAATTTGGCTCTTGGAACAGTGCGTATAAAGTCTTCGTTGAACCCTTGTTGGGAAGAATGTTCTCATTTCATCTACATAGGGTGCTCACAAAGCTCAATCCATTCATTAATCTGTTCGACTACCGATTGCACAATGTATCCTACATTCGCGCGCGTTCCCCATTCCTTTTCTCCGTCCTCATGATGGCCGGCTGTAAATTCTTCAAGGCCGAGTTCTACAGGACATGTCTGGCCATCGCCCACAATTTTGCCTACAGGGCGCTGATTGACGATTGGAAGAGTGTCGAGGTGGTCCAAGCATTTGCGTGCTTGACGTACTGGAAAGAGCCGGATGATACCAGGACGTGGTCATGGATTGGCTATGTGCGTGCCCCTTGTCTCCAGATCTCCCGATGACTGGCAACTGACCAATCTCGTCTCACCAAACTACCCGCCCGCTCACTGACCGATGACAACTCCCGTTTGAATCGGGATCGAAATCGAACAGGCCTGTCGGATGGCTATCGAACTCGGATTAAATCGATATACTCGACGGTATGAAAAGGAAAATCCGTTGCAGCACCTCGAGCGACGAAATCGCGAGCGCACGTACCTCGTCCTTTGGGTGCACGACCGCTCTCTGAGTATGCAGACCGGCCGCCAGTGGATGCTTCCGGAGGTAGGCTTGCTCAACCCACCCGACATCTGACCCTGCTGACGGGCTCCGCTTTTATCAACTCAATTAATGACTCGGGCACATCTGATCTGATTGGACGGCGTGGGAACCACGGGTACTCAAACGTGGAATAGTGCGATTTGGTTCGGCATGCCGAGACTTGGCATGAAGACAGGCCTGTCCGGACAGAGGATGTCATCGTTGCATCCTTTGTCGTGTTGCGCAGGCTCGCGGTGAGTTTGTGGATTTTTCGTCCCTGTCAACGTAGCTAATGCGGCGTTCATACCGGGCTTCTTCTGTATTAGGCCGAAACTACGGATGTGTTTTTCATGCACAAGGACACCGTGGAAGATAAGCATACGGACCTCGACTACGAGCTTCTTTTGAGGGGCTGCAATGGGAAGCTCACTCAGTGGATGGACCATTGGCATTCCGAACTAAAAAAAGGTACGCGTGTGTCTGTGTGTCTGTGTGTGTGATCGGCCGTAGTTATTAAACGATTATCCCACAGCCAACGGACACCCCTTCCACTTCTCGTTTATTTCCTTCTTCCGTCTCCATGTTCGGCTATTCCTCAACACGCTTCCTCTTCAACCGGCATTCAGTGATCCGGTCAGTCCGCCTCTTGCGTCCGCATATGAATCCATGGCTGACAGTCAGCCACAGCACCGAAGCACTAGTTTGCAAGGGCTGACTAACAGCTACAAGAGTGCTTTGCAGACCCTGCAAATCATCACGCAAGAGTTTGCTCCGTGGGGCATGCTTGTCCGTCCTTCTCTTCTCATGCTCGACTCTACGTGAAATGCTGACCATGGATCGCCCCGTTCAGCGCTACGGTCAAGACTCTGTAACTGTCATGTCTGCCTATGCAGCTGTATTCCTGATCAAGGTGAGACTACCAGCGCCGCTCCCACTGTCTTCTCCTGTACTAATACAGCGATCAATAGCTCCTGAGACGAAAGGCTATGTTCGAGCTCACAGAGTGTTCAGCACATAAGATCTACGATACGATCAGGCAAGCGGCGGACGCCTACCAGGAGGCCGCTCTGTTGGCCGTCTCGTCCTCGTCGGCCGCGTATCACGCGCGTTTTTTGAAGGAGATCGTCGCCAAGGATGCAGAGAGTCGTCAGCATCTATTGAGGGACGATCGTATGGAAGAAGACCGCATGTCGTCCACCGCGACCATTCCTTCGCAAGGCCCTATAACTCCAACTCACACAAATCCAATCCCCTACGCTCCTCAACTACAGCAAGCACCGTCTTCTGGTCGTCCATCTCTTTCTCTTTCTCACCCACCCCTTGCTGGTCAGCCTCCCCAAAATCGGCCTTTGCAACCATCTCCTCCACTCCACCCAACCGTCTACGCCAATGGCACCACCCACCCTCAATCAATCCCACCTCCTGTTGCGCAAGCTCCCCCGCCACCACCCCCTGCACCAGTTCACATGGAGAACCAGTACCCACTATATACGTCCTCGTCCGCGCCCACGGTCGGTCCGATCAACCCTTACATCGCATCTGCGCCTCCCACGCACTACGGAAACGAGCCGTCTCTCGAGCTCACTGCCGATGCGACCTATTCACGGCATATGCTCGAGTCGCTCGGTTTCCGCTCCGACTATCACCCCAACTGGTTCCACCAGGCTATGGGCCCCTCTGCGTCTGCGGGTATGCTATAGAGTCCATTGGAGCACCAGCTGTTTATTGCCCCACCCTCGTCCATCTATCTGACACATACCCGCACCATCATTTCTTGTCCACTCGAAGCTCACTGAGGCACGGTACAGGATCTTTTGGGTGTCCCCAAGTCTCTCGTTCCTTGTCAACCGTATTGACTGCTCTCTTATTTCTCTTTGGATCTTGCACCGCAATATTTCTTGTCCTCTCGACTCTCATCCATCGCTCACCCTGTTGTAAACGCTTTCAAACATATGCATTGTGCTCTTCATCTTGCTAGCTCCTTAATGAAGCGATTTGGAACCGTAGAATCTGCAACATATTCTCTCGGTCTATTAAAATACGCGACTCTACACTCGAAGGCAAAGAGCAGGAGCAAATAAATCTAGTTGTACACTTGATACATGGGCCTGAAAAGAATTAAACTCGAGTTAGCACACAGCGTCCATCACAGAACCAGAACGTGTTCAGGACGTACGTGCTAGAGAATTTCGTTCCTTGTCGGACGACCTTTTCTACAGCATCGAGGAAGTCGCGCTCCGTTGCTACCTTTCGTCGCGCGCGAATGGCAAACATACCCGCCTCCGTAGCGACGGATCGTAGTTCAGCGCCGGTCGAATTGGGGCATAGCCGAGCAATCAAGTCGAAGCGGATATCGCGGTCTACACTCATACTAAAGAGAGGAAAATCACGTCTTAATGAGTATCGCCTCAAGGAAAGACTGAGAATGGACAAACCTTCGTGCGTGGATCCGGAGAATGTGTGCCCGCCCCTCGTTATCTGGTAGACCAAATTCTACTCGTCGATCTAACCGACCTGGGCGCATGAGTGCCGGGTCAAGGGTGTCAGGTCTTTGGCCACATCAGTAATGGACCAAGGCCAATGAACAACAGAACGTACCTGTTAGTGGCCATGAGCACCTTGATATTCCCTCTAGGATCGAAGCCGTCGAGCTGATTGATCAGCTCCAACATAGTTCGCTGGACTTCATTGTCCCCACCCGCGCCATCATCAAACCGTGCACCACCAATAGCATCGACTTCATCGAAGAAGATGATGCAAGCTTTCTTCTGTCTTGCCATTTCAAAGAGCTCTCGCACCATCCTTGCCCCTTCGCCGACGTACTTTTGCACCAATTCAGAACCAATGACACGAATGAATGTTGCATCTGTTCGGTTGGCCACTGCCCGAGCGCAAAGGGTCTTTCCAGTTCCTGGTGGACCATATAGCAACACGCCTTTAGGAGGGTCGATACCGAGGTTAATAAACTTCTCTGGCTATGGGCGGTTGTCAGACCTCGATGGCGGGGCCAAGCAGGGGCTTACATTCAGCAGGGGTGTTTCGACGACTTCACGAAGTCGCTCGATTTGCTCCTTGCAGCCACCGACATCTGAATATGTAACGTCCGGTTTTTCCTCGACCTGCATCATCGTTACTGATGCGTCGATCTTCGGTGGGAGAGGAATCATAATCTGGTACTTCGTTCGATCGACGCTGTCACGTTGTCAGCACCACCTCGACCTCAAGCCTGGCTTGGGCAGTTACTAACCCTACACGCATGCCCTCCTCGATATCAGTTGGTGATACACGCTCTCCCAGACCGACAACAAACTTGGCTATTTGCTTGATGTTGATTACATACTTGTCCTGTTCGTCCGCGCCTTTCTGGCCTTGAACCGCACCAAGAGGGTTGACAGCTTCAGCAGCCTTCTTCTTCTCGGGATCGACGGGAATGATCTTAGTACAGCGAGCGACTTGTAAGGGACCTTCCTCGCCGACGCGTTGCCTGTCTGCTGCAATGTCCCACAAGTTGGGTGGCGCGAGACCAGTTTCGGACTCCTTAACTCCTAAAGCCAAAGTAAGCAATCAGGAGCCTTTAAGTACCCATGAGAGGTGCCCTCCGAACCTAATTTCTCGTTGACGCGTTTCTGGATGTCCTTGATATCTTGCTCGATTTTCTTGAGCTGGGGAGCATATGGACCTTGTCCCTACATAAATACCGATCAGAATGTCCCTTCTGGTTTGAGTGATGTGTATCAAGTACATATGTCTTCAAGATTTGTATGTCACTGTCGTCGAGGGCTAAGCCCAGAGGTCAGCGCAAAGTAATACAAGGCGTGTCAAAGCCACATACCGACAATCTTTTCTTCCTTCTCATCAGTCTTCTTCTCGTCTGGATCGGTAGTCAGTGCTGGGTCGCGTTGAGCCGCGATAGGTGACGCGTACACTTCTCCCAGTCGCTGCGGACAACACGGTCAGCACATTCTTGACCATATTCATGGCGATACTCACGTTTTTGGAGGCATACTCAATAGCTGTTTACGATTATTTGAAGGAGGTGGTGAGCAAGGTGTGCGTTTCTTTGTTCTCCAGCTCGACTCCTAATCTCCCTGCAGCTAATCTCAGAAATGGTCATGAGCCTTTCATAACACCCGCCATTATACTAAATGCAATTCCACAGGCTGGAGCCCTCCAGAACGCGAAGCGCGACTTACCCAAGATTCGAGATGAAGATCGCGAGTCTCGCTACGGCTCTGTGTATGGTGTATCCGGTCCAGTCGTGATAGCAGAACATATGACCGGCTGTGCAATGCACGAGCTCGTCCGTGTCGGTCATACTGAGCTCGTAGGCGGTATGTCTGCGCCCCTCAATCGCTAATGACATGCGCACGTTGACATTCGTAAACTGTTCTGTAGAGGTCATCCGTATCGATGCGGATAAGGCTACCATCCAAGTCTATGAAGAAACGTCTGGTGTCACCGTCGGCGATCCAGTATTGAGAACGGGCAAGCCACTCAGTGTCGAGCTTGGTCCTGGTGGGTAGTTCGTGAAGGTTGAGGAGCCCAGAAGCTCATCACCACACAGGTCTCATGGGTAACATTCTTGATGGTATCCAGCGCCCTCTCAGAGTGCGTCCTCTAGCTACGACTTAATGGCGGTAAGACTCACTCATCTTTACAACCTCTAGGAAATCCAACGGACCTCTCAGTCCATCTACATTCCTCGCGGTATTAACACGGACGCTTTGGACCGTAGCTTGAAGTGGGACTTTACTCCTGGAACATTCAAGGCGAGCTCGGTTCAAACACTGCCCGACTTGCTCGATACTTATAATTAATCGCCCGGCAGGTTGGCGATCATATCTCCGGAGGAGATATCTTCGGTTCCGTGCATGAAAACTCGCTAGTCAGCCACCATAAGGTCATGCTCAACCCCCGCGCCCTTGGAACGATTACTCGGGTCGCCGACAAGGGCAGCTATAGTGTGGATGACATCGTGCTGGAGACTGAATTTAATGGCAAGACCACCCAGCATAGCCTGATGCAAATCTGGCCCGTTCGCGCTCCCCGACCAGTGGCAGACAAGTTGACTGCAGACTATCCTTTGCTAACCGGTCAGCGTGTATTAGACGCACTCTTCCCGTAGGTTTTCTCACTTTGCGAGTCACAATTTTGTTCATCTCGTCTCGTAGTTGCGTTCAAGGTGGAACGACTGCGATTCCTGGCGCGTTCGGTGCCGGCAAGACTGTCATCTCTCAGGCTATCTCCAAGTTCTCTAATAGTGATATCATTATTTATGTCGGTTGCGGGGAACGAGGCAACGAGATGGCTGAAGGTGAGGGAGAATGGATGCAGATAAACCACACCTGGGGACTGAATTTTTTGGTCAGTTTTGATGGAGTTCCCTGAGTTGAAGATGGATCTCCCTGATGGCCGACAAGAGCCTATCATGAAGCGCACCACCCTCATCGCGAATACTTCCAATATGCCTGTTGCCGCCCGAGAGGCCAGTATCTATACTGGTATCACCCTCGCCGAGTACTTCCGTGACCAAGGCAATAATGTGTCAATGATGGCGGATTCGACCAGCCGATGGGCCGAAGCATTGCGTGAAATTTCCGGTCGATTGGCTGAGATGCCAGCAGACTCTGGTTACCCTGCGTACCTGAGTACCAAATTAGCAAGCTTCTACGAGCGTGCGGGGAAGGTCAACTGCCTAGGATCGCCGGCACGTCTTGGAACGGTATCCATCGTGGGCGCGTAAGTGGAAGAGACAATAGCACTCGGACATACGTTGACCTGTCGCTAGCGTGTCTCCTCCTGGTGGTGATTATGGTGACCCAGTCACTGGTGCAACGCTCGGTATTGTGCAAGTATTCTGGGGCCTTGACAAGAAGCTCGCGCAGCGAAAACATTTCCCGTCAGTCAACTGGAACGTTTCCTACTCGAAGTATATCAAAGTACTTGAACCCTACTATGAGCGTTCAGAACCTGGCTTTATCGAGGTCCGGACGCGTGCGAAGGAGGTTCTGCAAAAGGAGGACGACCTCGCAGAAATCGTGCAGCTTGTCGGCAAGAGCGCACTGGGAGAGGCAGACAAGGTTACGCTGGAAGTTGCCCGGATGCTCAAAGACGATTTCTTGCAACAGAATGGTATCTCCGAATATGACCGCTACTGCCCGTTCTACAAAACGAGCGCGATGCTGACAAACTTTATCGCATTCCACGAGTCGGCGATCAAGGCTCTTGGCAATGGGGATATCACGTTTGCGAAAATCAAGGACTCTGCCGCAGACATTATGTTCAAGCTCTCGCAGATGAAGTTTGAGGTGAGCGTGTCAGCCGGTCAAGGCGGATATGTGCTGATGGGTATTTTCAGAGTCCTTCCCAGGGCAAGGAACCGATTCTGGAGAAATTGAACGCACTACATGCGGAGATCCTGGAGAAGTTCCGCCAGATGGCGGATTAGGAAGGGATTTGGTGGTACGGGCGGTAAATAATGAAATGGTGTAGTACACGCAAACTATTATTCATTTGCAAACTGTATGCTATCATACTTGGTCGATCGGAGATCGGGGATGGAGTGAGACGTACTGTTTTGTTTGGCTGCTTGCACTCCGCCATCGCACTCCGCCCATCGCCGACCGGCCCAAAGTCAGCAATCGGAGCACGTCAGTTACACACTCCGCTCGAATCCCCGCCTGTCATGCTGGCCTTAATATTGACCATGTCCACAGACGACGGACGCACCTGTAGTCATGTCCCAAGGCTCGGAAAAGTCGCCAACGTCATCGACCAGCGAGCGGACGCCTTCGCCGATTAGGGAGACTCGCGACGACGAGGATGTCGACGAGCTAGAACCCAGCTCACCCATCCAGCGAGACTCGTCTCCCTCCCAGTCGACCCAAGGTCCCACCGCTCCCGCTGGGGCCATGCAAGTTCCCCCAGGAATGCAGCTACCACCCGGCTTTCCACCTATGATGATGATGGCCGCACCAGATCCAAATGACCCGAATGCCCCTCCTCACCCTATGCTTATACCTGGTGGCTACACCCCTATGTTTTACCCTTACCCTGGTGTGTACCCCTCCAAGTCGAAGCGGCGGCAAGTCAAGAATGCGTGCACCAATTGCCAAAAGGCGTGCAAGAAATGCGACGATCAACGTCCATGTCCTAGGTGTGTCAAGTATGGCATTGCAGACGATTGCGTCGACTCGGTCCGCAAGGAGAGAAAGAAGGGCATTAAGCGCGGCTCGTATAAAAAGAAACGTGCGTTAATATACCTGGTCCGATCATCTCGTCTTATAAAGTTGACCATATTCTCCTTGGCAACATAGAGGAGGGCGAAGGCGAAGTACCGATGCAAGCATTTGCCATACCGCCTGGCTATCCTTGGTTCCCGGGTTTCGCACAAGCAGGCAAGGACGGACAACCTCAACCTCAACCGTACCCATACCCGTACTTCATTACACCGCTGCCTGCCCCCCCTCCCACTGGCGAAAATGGCGGGAGTTCCTCAAATGCAAACAGTCCTCCAGCAGGGGCGGCGGCGGCTACGGCTGCCACGATGTTCCCCTACCAGATGTACTACGGCTCTGGGTATCCTTATATGCCCGGGTGGCCCACGGACCCCGCTCAAGCTGCTGCCGCCATGGCTGCTATGCAGCAGTTTGCCGGGATGGCTGCGGGGGCATCTTCGCCAGCAAAGGAGAAGGAAGTGAAAATGGAAGAAGTAGATGATGATGAGAAGGAGTCGGAAGACGAGGATGGGGAGGGCGACACTGAAGACAACTCCGTTCGACGCAAACCCCCCACACCACCACCACCGAAGCCTAAGGAACCGGCGAAGAAGACCAAAGGTAAAGAAACTGCAAAGAGAAAAACTCGAGCGAAATAATCACTCCCGCGACTTATGCTCAAATGACGCTACGATTTACAAGCTATGTATTCGCTAGTCTGTTTCTTTCTAAGAGAATATCCACACGTGCTGTTTCCATAGTATTCCAATTTCTTTCGAGTTGTACCACTCCGAATATATATCAATTTCTCATTACAGCTTCGCCTTCTTATCTAAGTAATGTACAGAGGGCAAATCACGTAGTTGGGTGGCAGCTTGTTCTGGAGTGAGGTCTCGTTGCGGTTCTCCCATCATCTCAAATCTAAAGCAGATATTATAAGCTTATAGAAAAATAAAGGCAAGAATCGGCGCACCCGACAAGAAACTTGCGGACTGTGGCACTCCGCAACAAGGGCGGATTGAAATGCAAATGGAGGTGCGCATAGTCTTCTGGCCCGTCCGGGGCTGGTTTCTGGTGAATGCCCATCGAATATGCAAACGAAGTCGAGAACAGATTGTCATATCGGATTGTAAGGCCGCTGATGATTAGCGCGAAAGACGTGATTTCTTCCTTTGTGAGCTCTACGAGATTGGATATATGACGGTTGTGAGGGAGAACTAGGAGGTGTTTAGGATGGGATGGACCAAGACGTCTGAGGGAAACGTACGCATGACCTCAAAGGGCCAGACTGCCCAGTATGGGACAAGTGCTGTCCAGTGTCCGTTAGAGAGAACGATTCTCCCTTCCTTTCTTGGTAGGGTCCGTTCGAAAGAAACGTAGTCGCAGAATAGGCACCGCCGACCCTGTGCACCTTTCGGTGCACCAGATGTAGGGCAATGATGTCCTTTCCTCAAGCTATACTCCTTGAGACTTGCGAGTTCCATTGAAGGTAGCGAGGGGATATTGCTGAGAGACCAGACCTGTCCATGTGGGTGAGGATTCGAGCATCCCATCATCGCACCCTTGTTCTATTCAAAATGTGCATTGGTAAATTTAGTTCGTAACACCTTGAAAGGCGAGCGAAGACGCACCTCGAAAATCTGAACATACTTAATGCCCTGTTGTCGCCCGCGTCTGATGTATAGGGTTGTCCACTCCCGAATGATGCGCTCAATATCAGATGGAAGAAGCCTCGCCAGTGTAAGGTCATGCCTAGGGTGAAAGATGATCACATCACAAGTCCCTTGAACAGGGTCGAACTGAAGCAACGGGTGCTGGGTCCTAGGCTGTTTCGGACCGGGAGGTGGCAATAAAGCTGGGAAATCGTTTTCAAATACCTGCGTGACGTGCTCGCGTTTGTGTCGGGACGAATGTGGGCACAAGGCTCACCATAGTTTGCCCATAGTTCTCGTTCTGTTGGCCGCCAACGCGAGAGTTGGTGGGACATAAGTAGCATTTTGGGTCGTATCTTGGTAGATTGGACACGAAAGGAGGTTCTACTTGGCCTTGCCAGGGTCGTTTTGCGCGGTTGGGGGAGACGAGGATGAATTCCTTGGTCAGAGGATTATCTAGACAGTCATTGAGTAAGATTTTTCATTAGGATAGGCAAAACCGGAGTCACAGCGCCTATGTGGATGTGATGTTTGGTCGAAGTCAGACATGACGTGTGGTGGGTGGTGAGTGAGCTAAGTCCTATTCGAGATCCAGATGGATGCCTCTTGTTTGAATAGGGCTTCGCTCAGTGCGACCTGCAGTGATCAGAATAGGGGCTTGACAATTGGTGTTATCTAAGGGGCATACAAGTTCTGACCTATCCCTCTCACAATGACTTTGAAATGTCCTGTCATTTTTTGCATCCGCAGAGTTAAGGAGTTGCGGGAACAAAATAAGTAGTTTAACATATAAAGCAACCCATTCATCCCTTGCCTTGTGGCGGGCATATGTCGCTTAGCTCGGGTTAACTTCGTCTTTCTTTTGGAGGAACCAGGCCCCGTATGCTACAGGCATGGGCCCTGGAAGAGTAGCCTGGGAGTAGAATAGGGCTTCACTGGCACCGAAGTTTGACAATTAAGTCTCTAACGAAAATGAGCATTACGACGACTGCCAAGAAAACGGCACATTGCATTCCGGTAGTAAATTAAGAGTCAATTACACTTGTCTAGGATCAACAGCGTGAGCTCTGGGAGTGCTACTCGCCACAAGTTGAGTTTACAAACGAAGACATAGGCAATCGCGAGGTCAGGTGAATAATCTTCGAGTAATTTACGAGGAAAACCTGAAAGGACTCATGGATTTCGCTTTGGGAGGGGCATAGGCCGGAAAGCTCCGCCCTGCCGTTTGTTACCTCTCATGACCGTTTCTACGAGGGGCACCTTGCCTCGTCCACGGGCTTCATTCTGACCGAAAGTGTACTTTGAGCGTAGTTCCGCCTTATCCACTTGGCCACGTGTCCGAGAGCTCGCTTCTTGCCTGATGGAGGTGTGAGATTTCACATCAGGTGGTGTATACTAGGACTCACTCCGGGGGTTGCAGGTTAACCCTAGGATTCTTTCCGAGACAGACACGCAAGAGTCGTTCTCCGTGCTCTAGAACAATCTGGCTGGCCTTGTCCGGAGTTACATTGCTCGAGTCAATGAGCACGGATTTGAGGGCAGCTATGTCTGTTTCACAAGGTATTTGTCACAGGACCGCGAAACAAGTTGAATAACTGACGTTTCGGACGAAGTATGCTCAGCATTTGCAACGCTTCTGTGCTGATAATGTCTTCTACTTCTTCTCCGATGTCGCCAGCCAGCTAGAATGCCGTTAGCGTGTCCACTATGTCCTACTTGTCGGACGCACTTCATGTCGAGCGTTCAACAATTCTTGGTAGCACCGCTCTTCTGTCGATAATAACAATGTCTTTTTCTCGGTGTCGCCTGGTTCGGGTGTTCCTGCGACGAGAACCTTGTGCCTCCCTTTGCCTTTTGATCGAGTTGGCGCCTCGGTAGATCGGTTCGGCAAAGGGTCATCATCCGTGAATGCCTCCATTGAAGGTCGATCAGGGCGCTTCGGGGCGGTACCGTCGATATCACGGCCGGTTTCATTGTCCGAGTCAAACAATAGGTCCTCCTTGTCGTTGGTTGAACGGTTCACGGACGCTATTACCGCTGTCGCCTTGATACGGCTGCTTTTGGCACCTTTTCGGTTCGCGGCCGCTGCTACCGGCTCACTAACATCAGGGATCATCATCTTGAACTCTTTCGACCCTTCTAGTACCGCTTGAGCGCTATCCCTGACCTGAACGGATATTCAGTGACTATGGCGAGCTGAAATGGCGGAGCGTACCACGAGATAAGAGTTGTTAAAACCTGATTTGGGGTTCCAAATCTGATCCTCCCCAATGTAACCTTCGGCAACGAGCGCGCGGAAGAGTCTTTCTACGTTATCGCGCCCAATCTCTGTACCTTGCCCGAACCAGTCCAATTGGTCCCAGTTCTTCTGCTTGATATCCTTGAGTTTGCTCCCGAGATAAACAGCCATTGCACTGTTAAGTCCGATGGTTCCACGACCCATAGCCTGCAACCCTCGAAGGATATCTACCGCTTGACGAGTGAAGCTACGAACTGAACCCTTTCGTTTCGCCCGGCAGTTATCACAACCCTCTTGACACTGGGCCTTATTGAACTTTTCGTCGAAATGTGCAAGCACGTGAACCCGACGACAATCAAAATCGTTTTGACAAAACTGAACGACAAGACGG
>WNFL01382949.1_pt2 | contig 12739 bp, 13 predicted proteins | sample 5400361 | NCBI WGS metagenome assembly WNFL01 (sample SAMN13153351, study PRJNA577476) | soil metagenome | isolation source: 40 cm soil on Douglas fir-dominated hillslope | place: USA:California | collected 2013-09-17
CTCCTTTAGTATTGGACGGTACAACAATAACGTGGAATTTGGCTCTATATGATGAGTCAGATTATTTAATATTACAAAAAATAGGAACTATAGTTTCGGATGGTTTATTTACAATTACATTAGAACCAAGCGATACTATAAATTTAGCTGGTAAATATATTCAACAGCCAAATGTTCAATCTTTCTCTAAAGAATCATATTTCTCAGGAAGTGGCATTGTAACAATATTGCCTAGTATTCCTTACACAAACGATTCTCCAACAGGTTCAGCAGGTGGCGACTTAGCAGGAACATATCCAAATCCAAGTTTAATCGCTACTGGCGTATCTTTTGGAGTATATGGCGATTCCACACATACAGCAATAATTGTAATAGATGCAAAAGGTAGAGTTACATCTGCTAGTAATTCTGCAATTAGTGGAATTACATTTCCTACAGGAAGTGCTGGAGGTTCTTTAAGCGGAACATATCCCAATCCAACTATAGCAAATTCTGGTGTATCTGCTGGAGTATATGGCGATACAAATCATGTTGCTCAAGTAAATATAAATGCAAGTGGCAGGGTTATTTCAGCAAGCAATATTCCAGTATCATCTACAAACCCCATTGGTTCAGCGGGAGGAGATTTAACTGGTACTTATCCCAATCCAGATTTAGACGTTTCTGGAGTAAGTGCTGGTACATATGGAGATTCTACTCATGTTGGTCAACTAATCGTTGATACAAAAGGAAGAATAACAACAACAAGTGATATTGTTCTTGGTGCGCCGTTATCTGGTTCTGCTGGAGGGGGGTTAAGTGGTACTTATCCAAATCCATCTTTAGATACTCAATCTGTCTTAACGATTTCAGATGTTTATGGAATTTTTCATAGACTTGCTGGAAGCAATAGCGATGATGACGAATTTTCTACTGATACTTCTACGGATTATACAGCAGTAACGTCTAGTGGTTCTGTTTCATGGATAATCAATAATCACGTATTATCTTGTGTATTTTCGAATCAAACCGCAAACGATTTATGTGCTTTTATTAAACCAATGACATTAACTGATGGAGAATGGTTTGAAACGGCAATTTCTCTTTTATCTAAAAGTTCAACAAATTTTTATATGACAGGTATTGTTATTACAGATGGGACAAGCGTTTCATCAAACGCATTGGCTATAATTGTATATCGAAATAATACAAGTAGTGAAGCTGATTTTGAAATTTGGACTGGTACATTGACAAATATGAATAGCGGTGCGTCTGATATTTTTCTTGGTGGAGATTTATTGGGTGGAAAATTGAAATTGAAATTATTAAGAAACTCAGCAACATCTTTTTCATGGCTAGTTAGTACAGTTGACGGTGAACAATTTTCTGATTTTACATTGAGTCCAGTAAACCCAGGATTCACTCCTACTCATGCTGGAGTATTTGTCTCAACATGGGGAAATTCAAACATAGGATTAGCGTCTTATGATTACATCAGGCATATGAGTTAATAAAGGAGGTTACACAAATGGCAACTAGAAAAAAGAGTGCGCCTAAAAAGCCTTCTACTTCTGTAGAGAATACAGAAATAACTCCCGAACAGGTGTGGGATGTTTTAAAATTTGCACAATCAATTTACAACGGTGGAGTTTATACACCACAACTTGTAAACGCTGTAATGCAAAACATTACAATGAATCCTGCTGCCGCAACATCCGAAAAAATAAACACAGCCTTGGCTGACCCTAAAAATTCAGAACAACAATTAATTGGCTATTCTGAGTTTGAAGAACTTACGAGCATGGTATATAAGCGGGTATTATATTATTTTGGAGGACTACTAGAATTCAATTGGTCATATACTTGTATAAACGCAGAAGAAAAAGATTATACAGGAAAACCATATCAAAAAGATTTAAAAATAGTTGAAGATTTCTTTGATAAGTTTAATCCCAAACAGGAATTCAGAAATGTTATAAAAGAGTTGATGAGGCAAGAAGCATTTTTTGGGATATTTAGAGATGATGGAAATTATGCTTACACTATTCAAGAGCTTCCACAGAACCAATGTCTTATCACAGGACGTTGGGAATTAGGTTTATTGTTCGACTTCAATATGATATTTTTTCTTTCACAAGCAGGAGTAGATATAAATCTTTTTCCATCTGTTTTTAAAAGACTTTTTAATAGAGCTTTTGGAGATAAACAAGGAACAAATATGTATGACCCTGCAAACAGCATTGATTATCGTACAGGAAACTGGACATATTGGGTACAAACATCGCCGAAAGATAATTTCTGGTGCTTTAAGCTGATTCCTGAACAAGCTTCAAGAGTTCCGTTTTTATCTCCTTTTTTAAAAGACGTAGTATTGCAAGATATGATACGCGCACTTCAAAATAATAGTTATATTGCTTCAGCAAGCAAATTATTAGCAGGGGGTGTGCCATTCCTCAAGGATACAAAAGCATCTGTCAAAGATTCAATCTCCCTTGCTCCTGAAACGCTCGGAAAATTTCTTCAATTAATTAAATCAGGATTATCTGATGTTATAAAAGTTGTCGCAGCCCCTCTAGACAATATAAGTGGCGTTGAGTTTGCAGGTAACAACGACCTTTATAACAGTTACTTGAAGACCACAGCCTCAGTGTCAGGCGTTAATAGTAGACTATTGTTTACTACTGACCGCCAAAATTTATTAGAAACTAAACTTTCTATGGATGTAGATATAAATGTTTTGCGTCCAGTATTAACTCAATTTAATAATTTTCTAAACTTCTTTGTCAATCAAAGAACTAAAAAATTCAAATTTAAATTTGAAGTCGGAGATTTCAATACAACAATAGATAGAGATGAAAGAATAGCGAATGTAAAAACTTTTACAGAAAGCGGTATTGTCTTAGACCAAATGATAGCACGTTCTATTGGAATGAATATTTTTGATTTCCGTAGACAGATGGCAGAAACGAAAGCAAATTCGTTTGTAGAGAGACTTACTCCAGTATTGAAGGCGAGTCAAAGTTCTGCTGGAGCAAACGGTAGACCCCCCGTTTCAGATAATAAACTATCCGAAAGCGGAAGTGAAACTCAAGCAGCTGGGTCAAATGAGGAAAAACAAATTGGTAACTAGGGATTGACAAAAACAATATTTTGTGTTATACTTAAATATTGAACGGATAGACTCAGACATCGAACCTGATTTGAAAAGATGTGACCTTTCACACATTTTCCGTTTAAATTATTTTTATGAAAGGTTTATTTTGAAGGGAATAACTAATGACTAGAACATATGAAGAAATTGAAAAAATAATAAATGATTTTGGATATGAACTTTTGGATGAATATATTCCAGAAAAAGGAAAGCATCGCAGAATTGTTATTCAAGATAAAATTGGTTATAAATACGATGTGGAATTAAACAGTATTTTAAGTGGCAGGATTCCAAATTTTATTGATATTCATAATCCCTATTCTTTAGAAAATATTGTGTTGTGGCTAAAATTAAATAGACCAGAATTTGAATTACAATATAACACTTATTATGTTGGTTCTGGAAAAAAGTTAAAATTTTATCATCTTGTATGCGAAGAATATTTTTCAACAACTTGGGATTCTATATATCAAGGTAAAGGTTGTCCCATTTGTTCCGGTCATCAAGTAGGAACAAGAACATCTCTCGCATATAAACGACCAGACTTAGCAAAAGAATGGCATCAAGATAATAAACTAATACCAGAAGAAATAGTTTGTGGCTCTAATGAAAGAGTTTATTGGATATGTTCTATTTGTTGTTATGGACAGAATAAGGAATGGCTTACGAGTCCTAATAATCGCATAAATGATACAGGCTGTCCTTCTTGCTATGGAAATATTACTAAAACTCCAGAAGAGTTTTCTAAAGAACTTTACGAGTTAGTCGGAGACGAATATTCCGTGTTAGAAGAATATATTAATAACAAAACAAAAATAGAAATTACTCACAATGTTTGTGGATATAATTGGAGTACAACTCCTACTAATTTTCTTCGTGGAAGGCGTTGTCCAAGATGCACCTTCTCAAAAGGAGAAGATAGAATTGAAAGATTTCTTTCTATAAATAATATACCTCACGAATTTCAAATAAGATTTGAAAACTGTAAAGATAAAAATACATTGCCATTCGATTTCGGAATCCCCTACGATGATGGTTCTTGGAAATGTATAGAACATCAAGGCGAACAGCACTTCTTTCCTGTAGATTTTGCAGGTCGTGGTGAAGAATGGGCAAAGCAAGAATTTAAAGAGTTAAAAAGAAGAGATAAGATAAAAGCCAAATATTGTAAAGACAACAATATCCCTTTACTAATTATTCCGTATTTGGATTTCGATAGAATTGAAGAAATACTCTCAGATACTCTCTTGTAAAAGAGAGTTTTTGTTTAAAGGGAGGTGATAAAATGACATTAAAGTTTATTGGCAATCTTAGCACAAATCAAGGTATATCCTATATTCCTAATTATTTAGCTTTATCTTCTGATATAGTTGATTCTATAATAGCAAATTGTTCTATAATAGGCGCGAAAGTATTTTTAACAGATACACAATCTTGGAAAATAGTTACAGGAGATTTTACTCTTATTGATTTTTCATATTCAAACGGAACACCTCCACCGACACCGCCTGTTTATGTTAGTTCTGAAATAGGTTCTGTGAATGGCTCAACTGTTGTTGTGACTTGGAATAAAGCAGTTGATACTGCTCCAGATGTAACTATTCAAGAAGATGGTGTGACGACAGAAACGATTAGTAGCGAAATCCAAATTGACCCAACAATAGTATACTATACAATAGCTATTCCTTGGCATGGTAGCGACAGTACAATTACAGTAGATGGAAATACAACAACAAATAATATTGGCTGGTTGTCACAATTATGTTTACAAGCAGACACAAGACCGTTGGGATTATTGTCCAACTTTGTAGACGATACAATTTACCACCATGATTTTACTTCATCAGGTGATGCTCGTCCTGACGTACAGCTAGTGGGGGGCTATAAGGCTGTTGTAGCTGACGGCATAGATGACTGGATGCAGGGCAGTAACTTTGCTGACAATCTTCCAAGTTTTACAATAATGCATATTTCAGCCATTGACCAAAGTTTTACCAACAGCTTCTTTGTAATCGGAAAAGTTGGGGTGTTGGCGTCTAACTATGACGATAAGGGTTGGGAGGACGATTATGGTCAATTATCATTGTTTCAAAAAGGCGACCCCCCTGACAAAGTAGACTTTGGAGGTAGTAATTCCGATGCCTCTGTTGATTTAACTGACATTATAATCACAGATGAAATTATAAACTTTGGTGATGTGCATATTTATATAAATGGTAGTGATGTTAATGAAACTACTGGTGGGGATGGCGTTGTTACGAATATTTCAAACTCTTATCCCGTGACATTGTTTATTCAATCCGATGCTGGTGGCGGTGGGCTGTATTTTTTCAAAGGTAGAACTCGATGCCAGATGATTTTTGTCCCTGCTCCCCCTACAGCAGACCGCATTGCTTTAGAGCAAAAAGCAACAGAACGTTATGGAGTATCATATCCATAGAAATAGGGGGTGTATATGTCAACATTATTTCGTAGAATAAATGATTTAAACTCTGAACTTGTAATGAGTTTTCATGATTTTTGCTCAATAAAAAATATGCCTTCTGAACTGGAACATTTGTTTTATAACTTTTTTGAAATATATTTTAAAAATAATATTCAAACGGATGCTAATAATCAACTAATGGATTATCTTGTAAAAAATATGAAATATGGTGATATATTACTTTATTACAACATCTTCCTAAAAAATTTAAAAAATACAATAGAACCAGTAAAATAAATATTTCAAGAAGGGAGGAATATGACTTTACAAATTTCAATTGATGCTCAAGACGCAAGACTTGATGCGATGATTGCTTTGATTGCAACACCTGCTGTATTGGAAATACTTAGCGGTTCTCCACCAACCAATTGTAGTTCACCTGACGATTCCAATATACTTGTAACAATAACTTTACCTATCCCTTGGATGCTTTCTGCATCAAGCGGCTCTGTGTCGAAAACAGGAATATGGGAATCAATTTCAGCAGATATGTCTGGAACTGCTGGACATTTCAGAATATATGATGTTGGTGGAACTAATTGTCAGATACAAGGAACTGTAAGTCTAACTGGTGATGGTGGCGATATGATTCTGGACTCACTTGATATTACAGCAGGACAAGATGTTCTTATTAATGTCTTCACAATATCTGATGGGAATTCATAATGACAATCCTACAAAACGCTACTCTTACTTCAAATGGAAAAGTAGTTATTATGGGGAATCTAAACAAGACTCTCAATAACGCATATTCTCTTGAAAGAATAGTTGGAACATTAACAGCGACACTTGGAAATGCTACATTGTCTAGCTCTGCAACAGGTAATTATTTGGCAAATATTTATATCAATGAATATTTAGTTGGAAAAGGATTATTTCCATATACATTCAATTCAAGATACTTTTACTATTATACAACAATAGAATTACAAACGGCGATAGATAATATTCCATCGTGGATGCTCATAGAAGAATATTATCCGCCAATTTGGAAATAAAAGATACATTTTATTCAACATATATAAGTAAATCTTATATATAATATACAACATATAAGAAAAATTTAATAATTCTTATATGAAAGAGTATGGAGGCTTCCACGCCTCAAGTTACGGACAAATCCATTAGGAGGAACTTTTTATGACAACACTTACTTCAAAAATGATTCATGATTTAGACCATATGAATGCAGCAAGTTTAAGGGCTGGAGGGCTTGGTACACTTTTATTAGGGGGTTCATCGCTCCCTGCTTCTGGTACACTAACTCCTGTTGCTTTAGTTAAATATACAACCGCACCAGCATTAGGAACTGCAACAGCTACAAAAGCAGCTATTCCTTTAACAGCATCGGTTCAAACCGGAATTACAGCGGGGATTGTTCAGCCGGATTATCCACGTGTATTGAGCGCGAAAGGTAATGCATCAGGGATTAATACGGTGGTTACAATTCATGGAACTAATTTTGCTGGCGCAACTATTAGTGATGCAATAACACTCAACGGTGCTACAGAAGTTGCTGGCACAAAGGCATTCTTAAGTGTGACCTCGATAGACTATCCAATTCAGACCCATAGTGGAACTGATACTGTTTCCATAGGACGACAAAATATTGTTGGATTCAATGTCGTTATTGAAAATGCAAGTCACGTTTAATAACGCAACGGATGCAGGTAGTGTTTCCACCTCAACAACAATAGAAGGTTCTCTTTATACACCTGCTGGCACGTTCGATGGGACTAAGATTTTGGAACTAACATTCTTTACAGAATAATTATCTATTGACAAGATTTTAGTTTTGTGGTATATTGATTTAGATGGATAGAGATTGCAACTCGACAAGCATATTCTCCTAGACATGCTTCCATCTATTTTATTTTCTAGGAATCATTTGGAGATGATATGACCAAGACTCACGAAGAATATGTGCAAGAAGTATATAGATATTGGAATAATGAATACAGTATATTAGGTTTATATATCGGAGCATTATTAAAAATAAAAACGAGACACAATGTATGCGGTACAGAATGGGACTGTATTGCGGCAAGTCTTATAAGGGGTCACGGTTGCCCAGCCTGTTCAAACAATAGAACCGGAAACGCGAGTAGAAAGACACACGAACAATTTGTAAAAGATGTGTTTTCCGTATGGGGAAACGAGTATGAAATTATAGGGGAATATAAAAGAACGAAAACAAAAATAAAGGTTATTCATAATATTTGTAGAAATGAATTGGAAGTTACGCCTTGTGATTTTTTGCGAGGTCATGGTTGCCCCTTTTGTTCTGGAAATATGAAGAGAACTCAAGAGAAGTTCTTACAAGATGTTTATACTATTGTTAAAGAAGAATATTCTGTTTTAGGAGAATATATTAATGTTCATTCCAAAGTAGAAATGTGCCATAACATTTGTGGTTTTAAGTGGTTTATAGAGGCAAACTCTTTCCTTAGAGGGCGTAGATGTCCTGATTGTTCATCATCTTCTAAAGGTGAGCGAGAAATAGAAAAGTTTCTTCTCTGTAATAAAATTTCTTATGTAAAAGAAAATGCTTTTTCAAATTGTAAATATGAACAAGTACTTCCATTTGATTTTTATCTTCTAGATTATAATCTTTGTATAGAAAATGATGGAGAACAACACTTCTTTCCTGTGGATTTTGCTGGAAGAGGGGATGAATGGGCAAAGCAAGAATTTAAAGAATTAAAGAAACGTGACCACATAAAAACAAAATACTGCAAAGACAATAATATAAGTTTATTGCGAATACCTTATTGGGACTTCAATCGTATCGAAGAAATATTAACCGACACTCTCTTATAGCAAAGAGAGTTTTTGTTTAAGGAGGAATAATGGCAAGAAAGAAAAAAGATACTACTGTAGAGGGAGAAATAACAGATGAAGAAACAACGGAAGAATCTGATACTATTGATGCAGAGCCAAACGTTGTTGAAGAAGAATCTGTAAAAGAACTAGAATCTTCTCCAGAAGAAACTAAAGTAGAGCCAGAACCACTAGAAGAAAAGCACAGAGATATTATATCTTTGTCTCCTTGGGATAGAAAACTACACCCAATGAACGGTAAGTTCATAGAGAAACTTGGAAGCGATTCTATATTTGAAACAGAAGACGGTTCTCAATATGCAGTTCCTTATCGTGCTGAACATGCAAATCTTAAAGCAGGAGACTCCTTTATCTTTTAGGATTTTATAATGTATGTACTTAACGTAATGAAACATTTTGACCCATCAAAGGTCTATAAATGCAATCACTTTATAAAAACATATCTTATTTATACTGCTCATCTTTCCGTATTGGGGCAAGCAGAAGATGGCAATTGGCTATTCTCAAGAACAGATAAACTTAAAGAAGCTCTTACAGAAATGCCCTTCTATTTAAAAATAATAGATAATCTTAACAAATAGGAGGTGATTACTATAAAACAAAAAATGATGTTTGAAGTTGAAAATGCAGAAATTATTGACGAAGAACCTTCTTCACAATTTGCAACCGCCCGCATCTTTGCCTTTTCAACAGGTAAGAGTCTTCATGACACAACTTGTGACGTTGAAGATTTAAAAAGAACTGCTCCAACAATTTATGAAAAACCAATAATTTTTGAGTATGATTCGCGCTTAAGAGACTTTGGCGGGCATAGTACCCATCCAATAATTTCTGGTTTTATTGTTCAAGACTCGCTTGAATTTTTTGAAAGACCTGACGGTAGAACAAGTTTTTCTGTATTTGCAAAAATATGGAAGATGTATGCTCCTAAATTTATGGATGTATTTAGTGATACAAATACAAAGAACAAATCGGTTAGTGTTGAGATAGAAATCAACAAATCCGAACAATTATCGAATGGACTTTTAAAATTAATAGATTGGGCATATTCGGCAGTATGTGTTTTGGGAGAATTTGTTTCTCCAGCATCTCCTGATGCAGAAATTCAAATGCTTTCATTTGCAAAAGACAATAATGAAAAATATCAAGAAGCATATTCAAAAGAATTTTCTAGATATGCGGATATAGATTTCAACATCCCTCAGAGTGTTAAAAATAATGCCAAGAAAGCTTTAGAATCATATAATGAAACAAAAGACTATATGCCAACCCAAGCTTTAGCAATGGCTAGATTTCTATCAAATAATACTACAATAACTCCAGAACGAGTGAGAGCTATCAATAGATTCTTTAACAAAAAGAATTTCGATGATACAAATGAAACTCTCATGGGACTCTATGGTGGTTCGGCGGCAAAAAATTGGTGTTATGAAACGTGTAATTCATTAGATGAAATTGATGACAGAATGGTATCATATTACGAAAAGAAAGAAGGTGATTTCATGCCTTATCAGAGTTTGAAAGATGCAAATCCTGCCATTAAAGGAATTGACCCTCCTGTAAGTCTTGCTCAAGCTAATGCGATTGCAAAGCAAGCAGATGCCGTTGGTACTAGCGATAAAGTCAACGGATGGGCTGTTGCAATTTCAAGTTTCAAAAAGACACATATGGTTAAAGAGGGACATTGGATAGCAAAAGAATCCATGTCAGCAGAAGAATTTTCTAAAGAAGATTTAGGTAAAGGTTCTGCATTAAAAGTAAATAAATCCAAAGAATCAATGAGCGAATCAGCATGGGGGAATGTAGATAAGACAGCATTGAGAAATAAAATTCTTGAAGCGTCAAACTACAAATCTCTTGTTAAAGATGCTTATATGATTGTCGAAGCGGGTTGGGAAGATGCGCCAAGTTCTCATTTAAAATATCCTGTTATGGAACTAAAAGGCGATACTCTTGTGTATAATCATTATGGACTCTCAGCAGCATTACAACGCGCAGAGGGACAAAATGAAACAGGAGTAGTTTCAAAAGTTCACGGAATTTATAAAAAGATGGGACTTGAAACACCTTCTACAGAGAAAAAGAAATTCTCTCAAGCAATGTTTTCCTTGACATCTGCTCAATGTTTAGAAATATTTAATGCGGCTGTGTCTCAATATACCTATGGAGCTGATTGTTATAGAAAATATTGGGTGGAAGCATATGATGAAGAATGCGTTTATTTACACGATAACGAAGCTGATTGTACTTATTGCGCTTCTTATACGTTTGACAGTATAGGTAATACAGCGGAAGTAGATGTAGACAATATGCATCCCGCTATACACGGTGGCTATATTGCTACGAATAACTACGAAGGAATGGAGGAATATATGGCAGATAAAAAGAAACCAGTTGAAGGAAGTCCAGAAGAGGAAAAGACTGAGACTCCTGAGGAAGAAAAGAAAGAAGATATGTCAGCAAAAATGCAAGATGAAATGTCTGACGACAAAATGATGGCTGATAAAGAAGGTAGTCCAGCAGAAGAGAAAAAAGAATCTCCTGATGAAGAAAAGAAAGAAGATATGGGGAAAGATTCAGCAGTTTATTCTCTTAATGAATATTTGGATGTATCGGCTCTCTTGGGATTCTTGAAGAACGAAACAGCACAATACAGAGAAATGAAAGATTTGGATGCTGTAAATTTTGCAATTAATGCTATTATGGGTGAAATTGCAAAAGGTAAAAATGCCAGTTTGAAGACAGTTACTACAGGAATGATTACTCATTTACAAGCGGCTTCTAAAATTATGGCAAATGCTCTAAAAGAAAATAAGAAATTTTCAGAAGAAAATAAGGCTCTCAAAGAATTTAAATTCACTGTCGAAACTGAAAGAAAAGACTATGAAGTTAAAATGGTTCTAAAAGAAGCTTTTGAAGCAGGGATGCCACAAGCACAAATAGATTTATGTGAAGCAGACGCTAAGAATTTCTCATTGGAAAACATTGACCAATATAAGAATGCAGTTAAAGCAAAAGCATTTCAATACTTTGGGCAACGTAAACAAAACGAAGATGATGGTATCATCATAATGGCTTTTCCTTTCAATGAAAAGAAAAATGCTGAACCTTCTCTTTGGAAATAATAATTATAAATTAGGAGGATATAAAATATGGCACATGGAATTTTAATTCAAAATAAAGTTGCGGCTCAAACCGTTGATTCATTGAATCGTTCAGCCCTTGGCGTTGCCAATCTGGATAATGGCAATATTGTTCAACTTTTGACACGTAACACTGCTGCAACAAGAGGAGATGAGGAAGTATGGGATGCTACTCAACCTTCTGCTTCTGCTGGTCTACAAAATTTATGGATGGTATATGAACCAGAAGTTGTAACATTAGTATCTGGCTCTTTACAGTTCAAAGGTATTGTTGTTGACCCTCGTGAGTTCTATACTCCAACAGGCGTTGTGTTCTCATCATTCAAACCTCAATTGGGTGACATTATGAGAATTAGCCCTGATGCATTGGCTGGTACAAAAGGCTCAAACGGTTTTGTAGTTGCTACTGCTTCTACTTATTCATTAACGTGGGCAGCTTCGGCTGTTGCTGGTTTGACTTTAGCGTTGATTTCAACAGAGTACATTTCAATTGGAACTGGTGGAATTGATACGCAACGTGTTACCGCTTATGACTTTCAAGTTACAGCGATTGCGTAAGAATATATTAATAAGGAGGATATGAAGATATGAAACAAATTACAAATAGAATTATGCAATTTGCGGGTGGGGAACAAATGATTGCCCCCTACATCCAGTTCTTAGATTATTGGAAACATTGGCAGTCAACTCAAAATAAGAGTAAACAATATGACTTCCAGAAGACTCGTGAAGGTGGTTCAAACATCACTCTTGACGAAAAAGAACGTCAAATGAATGCATCCTTAAAGCGTGAAATTTTGCGCCATGCCGGTGTAGCTCATTTCGAGAGCTTTCCTTTGGAGCAATGGGTAACTAATCCTATGATTTCATGGGCAACTTTTGCTGTTGTAAACCAATTGGTTGATATGGTGCTACCAGATTCGATTCTTGATAGTATTGGTCTGTATACTGACCTTCGCCAGATTGATTTCGGGGATAGTGCCTCATTTGAAATTAAACCTCGTGACTTGTTCGTTGTGTCAAAGGCTGGACGTGGTATGAGACAGGGTGAAGTTCATCGCCAATTCGACGGACAGGTAACTATTGTTCCTACGTTGCGCGAATTGACAGTGCAAGTTTCATTGTACAAAGTTTTGGCTG
>WNFL01442253.1_pt1 | contig 12739 bp, 7 predicted proteins | sample 5400361 | NCBI WGS metagenome assembly WNFL01 (sample SAMN13153351, study PRJNA577476) | soil metagenome | isolation source: 40 cm soil on Douglas fir-dominated hillslope | place: USA:California | collected 2013-09-17
ACAATCGTTGTAGTCGCGTCGGTGGAATCGAGAAACAGATACGCCTTCGCGTGGAGCTTGTCGTTCAAGAAAATCTGTACGCCATTCTTGTCTAGTGTAGACAGCAAGGCATATTTGGACCGAAATCCTGCCTTCGTCGGCGCTCCCGGTGGAGGTGTTGTTATCAGTTGGATCGATGCGCCGAGCGTGAGCTGCCTCATTAACAGGTGAGAGAGGTTCCCATGTCCCCAAAAGTCGTAATCCTGCATATTGAACGAGACGATCGTGGCGGACCTCAGCGTCGTGCGGTAACCGATAGCCTGCAAAACCTCGAGAGCGATCTCACCGCCATCAAGAAAGGACAACGGAATTGAACCGGATCCTCGAGCCACAGGTGGCGATGTGCTTGGGGAAACCGCAGACGTTCCTGCGCTGATCCTGATCTCATCACTTTCGCCCATGATGATCTTGCGCAGCCAGGNTGAACACTTGAAACTCAGGCCGATTTCTTTAGGGCGATGTAGAGCCCTCGACCGCGTCGCTTTGATAACCTGAACACTTCGGCGGGATGCTCCCTCGCGAGAGTCGTCAGCGCCTGCTCAAATTCGCGTCGGTGGAGCACGCGTCCCTGAGAAGCCTGAGTGGCCGCGAGTACCTCATAGATAGACAGAGCATCTGCCTCATTAAAGTTCGCCAGCTTGACGAATCCATACACGCGTCTGACGAAATCGAGAAGCTCTGACGGCGGCGGCGGGGCCTGGTCAGAGGGCTGCGCCGTGTGCCTCGCGGCGACAAGGCGCCATGAAAAGTCGTCGCCAAGCGCCCCGCAGACGTTGGGCAGCGACAGCTGAGAGGCCAGCCACTCGTCCAACGGTAGGCACACGAACGTCTCGCGCCAGCTTCCCATCTCGTGCAACGCGTTCAGTAGCGACCGGCCGGAGCTAGTGACCTCCGGTACACGGGACTCACCATGCGACACACAGCCTAGGTCGGCTAACCACTCCAGTCGCGGCGCCACAGTGTGTTTTAGGAACAGATCCGCCCCTCGCTTGTCGGTCGCTTTGCGAAATACACGTTCCGCCTCTGATAGCAGAGTTTTCAGAGTACGTTGGGCAAAGCTCTCCCGCACTTCGTCCAACACCCACTTCGTCTTGAACTGAATGAGGGCGATGAAACGTTCCTTCAACTCACGGCCAATCTGCTGGACATCTGACGCGCCTTCGGAAACGAGTCTCAGGACGTTGAGGCTGTACTCGCCGTCGGACTCAATAACCTTTTGCATGAGAAACGCATCCATGGTCGACTCATCAGTCGAGTGCGCGATTCCGTGACAGGCGTATCCCTGGCTGGTTAACGAAAGCTTTGGTCCAAACCTCTCGATCAACAACAACGCCTGCGCGACATCGACAATCCCCTGTGCGTACTTGCGGCCATTGAGCGGCCGCTCCAGTGCCCCATCTCTTTCGGCGCGAGCATTCTCTTCGCGAATGAGGATCTGAACGAACATCGGCAGCGATGTGGGCATGACTGGATAGAGATACTCCGCGACCCTTGCGAACCGACGGATCTTGTGAAGACCGTTCGTGTAACCAATGCGGCGAAGAAGCTGACGCTGCAGTTCGCCACTATAACGCTCGAAGTCGAGCACGTTAGCCATGTCGACTAGACGAGTACCGGCTCATCGCCGCCGTGCGCAGTAATGCGTGGGCGCATTGCTACCAGAAACGAGCGACTCGACTCCGCGTCAGCTATCCAAGCTTCGCGCGTGTCCAGCATCCGGATCAGTGCACTCGGGCTAGACACCTCTTGGCCACCGATGGTGATCTTGGAGGGCAAGGTTGCCGGCATCCGCGCCAGAGCGGCGGCGATGTCCCCTTCCATCACGAGCCGATGTGCGATGACCAAGTCCACTTGGCTGAGCACTCGTGAATCGATTGCAGATGGTTGCTGCGTTGCGAGGACAAGCGAGAGGCCAGCATCGCGGCCCCGTTTGACGTACTCGATAAGAGCACCCTTGGCGGAAGTGTCTTGGTCAGAAGGGCAAACCAGGTGCGCTTCATCGATAATCACCCATGCACCATCTGGTAACCCCTCAAAGCCCGGCGTAAGTTCTATCTTTCGGCGCCGCGCAACCTTCTGTCGGGTATGGTACTCGCCCATGAGTTCGAAGATCTTCTTCGTTAGGACACTGACCACGATTGACTTGGTCGCGTTGTCCAGTTTGCGCATTAACAGGACCGAGAGCTGGCCGGGCTTGAGCAGGTCACGAATGCTTAATCCACCAGAAACAAAGAGGGAGCTGTTCGACAATCCGCTCAGACGCCATAGCACTGCATTCCGGGTCTGTTGAGCGGTCGTCGAACTTAGTTCTTCATCATCACGTAAACAGGCCAGCAGGTCACTGATATCGAATCGTGATTTTGATGAAACTCGTCTTCCGCTGGCACCGGGACCTCCCGGAGTCGTTGTGTATCCCGTTCGGGACACTTTGTCGACCAGCGTCTCAATCGTGTGGCCAATCGGAGTGTACCGTCCCTCCTGAAGAAGACTGCACCAATCATCGACTGCGAGATCGGCAGGATCGATCGAGTATTCCCGGACGTCAGGAAGCTCGGAAGCCTCGCCTCGCGGTTTCAGAAGCAGAAACGACGGGATAGCGGTCGGATCTAGTCCCCACTTCCGAATCTCAGCGATTTGCTCTTTGTCTTCCGTAATGTCTTCTGAGGGAGCGCTACCCAGAGACCAAAACTGATCCTGTGTGTCGAAAATAATTGTTGTGATTGCCTTGTCTTTGGTGGTGATGCGCGTATTGGACGGAAGAAGCAATCCTTCCGTCAAGATTCCGAGATCGTAGCTCTTGCCGGAACCGCGCTTTCCAACGATGTACACGACGTGTGGCGTTCGTACGTCGAGCCAAACATTGGCGTCGTATTTGTTACCAATTCGTGTGCTTTCAACACACTTTCCCAGCAACAGCAGGGCATCAGTGGAGCCCTTGAGTTTACGCTGCCCCACAAAGAGATGGTTGCCCTGACGTTCGTGGTACGCTCGCTCCAAGGGCTCAGCGACGTCAACCTTGCGGAGTGCTTCTATGTGTCCAAGCTCAGGAAGCGACCGTCGAGGCATTGGTTTTGTCCTGGAGCCTGCTCTGTGCGGCAAGCGCGATAAACTGTTGACCCGTGTAGGCCTGCCACTCCCAAGCGCTTGTTAATTTCAGAACCCTGTCGGGTCGCAGTGAGCGGATAAAGGTTTCGAAGTGAGGCGCGGCAACGACCACCGTCGCGCCAATCCGTCTGGCGTGTCGCTGCAGATTATGGGCGACAATTGCCGCGGTGACCTCGTCCAACGTAGAGCAGAATTCATCTGCAAGCCATAGGTTCGCGCCGGAATCGATCAGCCTCGCGAGCATGAGGCGGTATCGCTGTCCTGCGCTGAGCTGATCGAACCGCTTAAAATAAAGAAATGCTTCGGTAAGACCGGCAATATTGAGCACATGAAGGGCACGATACGTATCGTTGCCACCGACGAGCTGAATAATCGGCTGTTTGCTTCGCACAGGTTGAAGAACGCCAACCTTGCAGTCCCGACCTACGAAGCACGTGCCCTCTGCCAGCGTATTGTCTAGCGGTTGTCCTCGGTTCAACAACACATCAATCAGCGTTGTCTTTCCACTGCCAGATGCGCCGCACACGAGTACCACCTCTTTCGGTTTGATGGTTAGCTGAAGTTTCTTGATAATCGTCGTCTTGAGTGACCCGGGACTAACCCCAAAGGCTTTCTGCAGCGTCTGAGTCTTGGTGGTTCGCGCAACAAACGACGTGTAGTGAATCGAAAAGTCATGGAATGCAATGGAGTGCTTCACTGGCTGAATGGGCGTGATAGTCAGCGGGTGTGCACGTTCGGGCGCAACAACCTGAAGCCGCCGCGCCAAGAACGACGACGCGTTCGGCGTCAGGCCTGACATGAAGGAAGGCTTCGGAAGGCGCACAATGGAGTGGAGCTGCTCGTAGTCTTCGAGCGTAATCGAGCTAACGATCTTCTCAAGGCGCGCGCCGAGTCCGTCCCGATCAAGTTTCAATCGTCGCATCAAAGAGATCGCGCTGTTCATGTAGCCGACCTGCAGGTCCACTACTCCAACAGAGTCTTCCGGCGCTATTTCTCCCGCAAGCACCTTCTTCCTCTTGCTAAGTAGGTAGGCCATATCTTTCGCGACCCGATGAAGATTTCCCTCGGTCAAGCCAACGAAATGCATCCCTGCACGCTCGGGGAAGGGCACGTACTTGAGCATGTCGGCGACTATTTCAAAGAATAGCGGACGCAATTTGGCGACGTGCCAGTGCTCCCGTGCGAAATCTTGAGCGTGGCGGGCTAGTAGCTTACCCAGACCAAGACCACGAAATTCTGGATGTACGACAGTTCTTGCGATCCGGACGAAGACATTGATGAAGCGCCTCGATGCGTTTTTGTCCCATTCATCCCATTTCACTTCGCCTTCCGAAAACGGGGCATTGACGATATTCGCGCGACACTTGCTCATGAAAAAAGGAGTGGCCAGCTGCACGTATCCGAGCACAGCGGGGAGCAACGGATAGTCGGTAGTCGCAATTAGAACGGCCGTTCGGCCGTGGAGTCGGTGACCGCGATAGTGGAACTCGGATAGTTGTTGAAAGCTCTCGTACTCCTGCTCTGTCTCGATCTCCTTGATCTTGAGAGGAACAACGACTCCACCACAGCGCAGCGTATCTGGCTTCAGATATAGGGGCAGAATCTGAGCGTCACCATTTCGGCACGGGACGAAATATCGCCCGTCGCGTTCGACGACCTCGTCGTCCCATCCAACACAGGAAGAGACACTTAGCGAAAGCACTTGGCCATCGGAGAGCCGGACGAGTTTCTGAGGCGACTTCCACTTGATCGATTCGACGTGAAGCGGCGAGCCGCGTTTTGGCCCAGTTCGTGTTCGCATGTAGGCTCGGGATGGTGTTGTCAGACTCGTGCACTTCGACGCGCGTAACCCGCTGACACACAGCAAGTTCCGGTGATTCTACATTACTGCGGAGGCTGGTCTACGACTTTCTTTCTGCGTTGCCTGTCCGATTCGAATTCGTTTAAGTTCCACCGGTGCTGGATTGGCACCTCGCGCGTCGAGAGATGGCGGGATCACGCCTCAGCGTGACATACGAGTCGCAGAACTTGCGACCGAACCTATCATCAACTGTTAGGTCATTCCAACAGAGGAATCATTCGGAATGTGTTCTTGCTCCACATCTCGGGAATTCGCCTCGCTAGAGGCGCCACTATGGAGCCCGACACATTCCGGCGTCAGTGTTCGCGTCGTGATTGCCCGAAGCGCCGCGATATTCTGTGGATTATCAATCGCGAGCGCGGATCGTAGGCCTTCGGCGCGGACCTCAAAGGAAGAAATTGGGCCAGCTGTGATCGAGCGAGAACGGTTCTGTTCATGGTGCGGATGAAGGCTGACGTTCGCGGAGAAATTCTTTTGAACCACGCACGAAGCCGGACAACGTAGGAAATGTCGAGAGCCGTTACCGTCAGGAGATCGAAATGACACTCGAAAATGTCACTCGGGCCGTTTAGGGCTCGAAACCCGCTGATTTCCTAAAAAAACAGCCGGTTTTGGAGGAATTGGCTGGGAGGCAGGGATTCGAACCCCGATAACATGCTCCAGAGGCATGCGTCCTACCGTTGGACGACCTCCCACTGTTGACCGCGGGCCTGAAGAACGTCTCAGGGCGCGGTGCCGCGACGGGACACTAAGTATAGCTATCGGGCGCTCGGTGCCGCAACGAGGCGGACCGCGGCGGCAAGCCGATCGCTCACTCGGGCGCGGCCGACGAGCGCCACGACCTCGAAGAGTCCGGGGCTGACGGCCGTCCCCGTCACCGCCACCCGGACCGCATGTATCAACGTCCCGGCCTTGATGCCGCGCGCCTCGGCCACCCGCCGCAGCGCAACCTCTGTCGACACCGCATCGAACTCCGGCAGCGCCGACCACTCGGCCTCGAGAGCGCGCAGATGCTCGGCGGTCCCATCAGGCCGGAGATGCTTCGACACCGCGGCCTCGTCGTAGACAACCTCCGACCGGAAGAAGAACGCGCCCTGAGACGCAAAGTCCGGCAGCCGCTTCGCCCGAGGCACGAGCAGCTCCAGCACCGCGAAAAACCATGCGTGGCGGGTCGTCAACAGATCGTCGGACCACAACCCGGCCTCGACAAACGAGGGTTTGAGCCGGGCCGCGAGCTCCTCGGGCGCGAGCCGCGCAAGATGCTGCTGATTGAACCAGTCGAGCTTCTCGGGGTTGAACACGGCGTTGCCGCCGCTGATGCCTTCGAGCGCGAAAATCTGCGCGAGCTCGTCACGCGTGAAGACCTCCCGGTCACCCGCACCCGGCGACCAGCCCAGAAGCGCGAGAAAATTCAGCATCGCTTCCGGGATGTAGCCCTGCTTCGCATACTCCATCACCGAGGTCGCGCCGTGACGTTTGCTCAGCCGCTTCCTGTCCGAACCCAGAATCAGCGGGACGTGCCCGAACTTCGGCACACTGGCGCCCATCGCCTGATACAGGAGAATCTGCTTCGGCGTATTCGAGATGTGGTCGTCTCCTCGTACTACATGCGTCATCCCCATCTCCACGTCGTCCGCCACGACCGACAGGTGATACGTGGGATGACCGTCCGACCGCAGGATGACGAAGTCTTCGATGAGAGAAGCGTCGAAGTCGATCGGCCCGTGCACGAGATCGTCCACGCGGACATTGCCAGCGGCCACCTTGAAACGAATGGCGCGCGGCTGCCCTGATTTTTCGCGAGCCGCAATCTCAGGCGCTGAGAGACCAAGACACGTACGCTCGTACTTGTATTCCGGGTTGCCCTCGCGCCTCGCTTTCAATTCCTCCGGCGTGCAGTAGCAGTAATACGCCCGCCCGTCGGCGACGAGCCGCTCCGCAACCGCCAGATACTTCGCCTGGCGCTGCGATTGAAAGTACGGTGCGTGCGGACCGGCCACCATCGGTCCTTCGTCCCAGTCAAGACCGAGCCAGCGCAAGCCATCGAGAATGCCGGCAACCATCTGCTCGGACGATCGTTCCGTGTCTGTGTCCTCGATGCGAAGCACGAACACGCCGCCGTGACGGCGGGTTGAAGAGCGCCGTCCTGGCGCCGCCGATATGCAGATAGCCAGTCGGCGAGGGCGCGAACCGGACCCTAGGAGCGGACACGATCATCGATTGTATATTCAGCGCCGTCGCGCTCAGCAGCCGTACGCAGTTTCTACAACGGTCTCCGCCACGCGCACAGAATTCCTGAATGCTTCTTGAGCGGCGAAACGGCATCTCTCTCGCAAAGGACGATGCTATGATCGCGCGCATGGGAATGGACATCGTGTCCTACGCCGATCTGCAGCGGTGGCCGGAAGACGGGCACCAGTACGAGCTGTACGACGGTGAGGTTCGCGTTGTGCCTTCAGCGACCAATCGACATCAGATCTTGCTGGCCAACCTCATGCTGCTTTTCAAGTCGCACGAGCAGCAGCGCGGAGGCCGGCTGCTGCCCGCTCCTTCTGATGTCGTCTTCGATCAGTACAACGTGCTGCAGCCCGATGTGCTCTACTTCGCGCCAGCGCGACGGCATCTCGTACAACTCGACAAACCGACCAGCGAGGCTCCCGACCTCACGGTTGAAATCCTGTCGGCCAGTACTGCCAGACACGACCGTACACGGAAGCAAGCGGCGTACGAGCGCTTCGGCGTCCGTGAATACTGGATCGTCGATCCCGCCGAAGAAACGATCGAAGTCTTCGTTCTCGAGGATGGTCGCTATCGCCTCGTGCTGATGGCCGGCCGGTACGACACCGTGCTCTCGCCGACGATCGACGGCCTCGCCATCGACACTTCGCAAGTCTTCGACATCAGCTAAACTTCGGGGGCTCATGGCTCCCGGGATCACCACTCGCACCCTTCATCGGCCGCCGGCGCGCGACGTCAGGACCATTTCCGCCGACATCTGCGTCGTCGGCGCCGGCATCTCCGGCGTCGCGGCTGCGCTCGAAGCCGCGAAGCTCGGACGTCGAGTCGTCATCGTCGACGCCGCGCCGGCGCTGGGCGGACAGGCGATCGGATCGATCATCGGAACCATCATCGGCCTTTACACGCACGGTCCGAAGCCGTACCAGATCACGCATCTGGTCGCCGACGACATCATCCGCGAGCTCGAAGCTGAAGGGTCGCTGTACCGCCGCAAGTCGATGACCGGAACCGTCACGTTTCTTTATGACGAAGTGCGGCTTGGCCGGTGGATGGAAACGCGCATCGACAAGTCGGGTGTGACGTCGATTGTCGGCGCGGTGCTCACCGGCGTCGCGTTCGAGAATCGGCGCGTTCAGCACATTGAATTCGCCACGCGGTTCGGCACGATCAGAATCGCGGCCGCTGGATACGTCGACGCTTCGGGCGACGCGGTTCTCACGTACGAAGCGGGCTGCGAGGTCCGCGAGCCCGACGCGCCGGTCTACGGCTCACTGAACTTTCTCATCGAAGGTTACGACACGGCGGCCGCCGAGGCGATGTCGATTCAGGATGTCCACGCGCGCCTGACCGCCGTCGGCGACAAGTACCGCCTGGTCCGCCACGACGGCTTCCTCATGCATTTTCCCGGCAGGAACTTCATGCTGGCGAACGTCACCCATTTCGAGACGCCGCTCGATCCGCTGCAGACCGGACGCATGGTTGTCGAAGGGCGCACGCAGGCCGACAACGTCATCAGCTTTCTGCGCGCGGAGTTTCCGGAGATTTTCGCGAATGCGAGGATCCGCACGTACGGGAACCCAGGAATCCGCCAGACCCGGTGGATTGCGAGCCGGCGACAGTTGACGCTCGACGACATCCGCAAGACCGATCGCCCCGCCGACGCCGCCGCCCGTGGTGGGTGGAGCTGCACGACAAGAAAGACCTGGTCCACTGGGAGAAGTTCGAGGCCGACCACGTCTACTACATTCCGCTCGGTTGCATGATACCGAGAGACGCCGACAACATCGTCGCCGCCGGGCGCTGCGTGGACGGCGACGTCTACGCGCTGTCGGCCATACGTGTCATGGGCCCGTGCATCGCGATGGGCGCGGCCGCCGCCCACGCGCTTGATCTCGCGGGATCAGGCGCCGTTCATCAGATTGATTTCGAGAGGTTTCAGCAGCGATTGACGGACAATCTCGATCGCCGCGATTAGATCACGGCAAGCCATCCGAGGAGTTATGAGACATTCGATCCTGTTGCTCGCCCTCACGCTGACAACTGCGACGACGATTGCGCAGTCGCCGTCCACGTCGTCCACCTGGGACGAGAAGTTTCGCGCGCTGCCGCAGGCGGCGGGCATCAGCGAGAACATGCGGCGCCTGGCGGCGCGGCCGCACCACGTCGGTTCGCCTTATTCGAAAGACAACGCGGAATGGATGCTCGGGAGGTTCAAGGAGTGGGGCTGGGACGCGCAGATCGAGCAATTCGACGTCCTCTTCCCGACGCCGAAGGAACGCGTCCTCGAGATGACGGCGCCGACGCGGTTCGTCGCGAAGCTCGAAGAGTCGGTCGTGTCGGCCGACCCGACCAGCGGACAGAAGGCTGAGCAGCTCCCCTCATACAACGCGTACTCGATCGACGGCGACGTCACCGCGCCGCTCGTCTACGTCAACTACGGCCGTGTCGAAGACTACGAACGGCTCGAGCGCATGGGCCTTTCGGCCCGCGGTGCGATCGTGATCGTCCGCTACGGGCAGATCTTCCGCGGCGTGAAAGTGAAGATCGCGAGCGAGCACGGCGCGGTGGGCTGTCTCATCTACTCCGATCCAAGAGACGACGGGTATTTCGGCGGCGCGGTGTTTCCGAACGGCCCCATGCGGCCGAGCGACGGTGTGCAGCGCGGATCGGTCGAGGACCTCGCCTCCGGATCAGGCGATCCGCTGACGCCGGGTATCGGCGCCGTTCCCGGCGCGAGAAGACTGGCGTTGAGCGACGCGGCGTACCTCACGAAGATTCCGGTCCTGCCGATTTCCTACGGGGACGCGCAGCCGATGCTGGCGGCGCTCGGCGGACCGATGGCGCCAGTCGAGTGGCGGGGCGCGCTGCCGATTCCGTATCACGTGGGGCCGGGCCCGTCGAGGGTCCACCTCAAGGTCGCGTTCAACTGGGACACGAAGCCCCTTTATGACGTTACGTTCCCGGATGAATGGATCGTCCGCGGCAACCATCACGACGGGTGGGTGAACGGCGCCAATGACCCGATCAGCGGCATGGCGGCCGAACTCGAAGAGGCACGGGCGATCGGCGAGCTGCGGAAGCAGGGATGGCAGCCGAAGCGGACGATCATCTACGCGTCGTGGGACGGCGAAGAACCGGGGCTGCTCGGATCCACCGAGTGGGTCGAGCAGCACGAGAGCGATCTGCGGCAGCACGCGGTCGCCTACATCAACAGCGACGGCAACGGCCGCGGCTTCATCAACATGCAGGGGTCCCACACGCTCGAGAAGTTTCTGAACGGCGTCGCAAGAGACATCAACGATCCGGAGACGAACATCAGCGCGCTGAAGCGGCGTCAGGCGTACGCGATTTCCAGGGGGACGCCCGACGAGCGCAAAGAGGCGCGCGAACGCGCGGACTTCCGCATCGGCGCGCTGGGATCGGGATCCGACTACACGCCGTTCATCCAGCACGCCGGCATCGCGTCGATCAACCTGAGCTTCGGCGACGAGGACGAAGACGGGATCTACCACTCGATCTACGACGATTTCTACTTCTACACGCACTTTCTCGACACCGAATTCACGTACGGCCGCGCCCTCGCGCAGGCGGCTGGCACGGCGGTAATCCGCCTTGCCGACGCCGACGTCGTTCCGATCGAATTCACGAACCTGTCGGACACCGTCCAGAAGTACGGGCGTGAGCTCAAGGAGCTGCTGGGGAAACGGCAGGAAGACATCCGCGAACGCAACCGCCAGATCGCGGACGGCGTGTTTGCCGCGATGCGCGATCCGCGAACGCCGATGCCGATTCCGAAAAACGAAGCCGTTCCACCGGCGATCAACTTCGCACCGCTCGATAACGCCGGCGCCGCGCTGACAGAGGCGGCACGGCGGTACGACAAAGCCCTCGGCGCCGCCCGCGCGAAAGTCACCGCCAATCAGCGCGCCCTCGTCGCGCTCAACGCGAAACTGCGCCAGGCTGAAATCCAGATGATCGACAACGACGGGCTGTTCCGTCGCCCGTGGTACCGGCATCTGCTCTACGCGCCGGGTTTCTACACCGGCTACGGCGTCAAGACGGTCCCTGGCGTCCGCGAGGGGATCGAAGACGGCCGGTACGGCGATGCGGAGAAGGAAGTCTCTCGCGTCGCGGCGGCCTTGACCCGCCTGTCGTCGCTGATAGACTCAGCGTCCTCGGATCTCGAAAATCTGCGCTAGGCCAGGAGAACCCATGAAGAAGGTCATCACTGCCGCGGCTCTGCTTGTGGCCCTTTCCGCACTCGGGCTTCACGCGCAGCAGCCGGCGCCGCCTGCTCCGCCAGCGCCGAAAATCACGCCGGTCACCGACGCGATGCTGCAGAACCCGGATCCGGGCGAGTGGCTGATGTGGCGGCGGACGCTCAACACGTGGGGATTCAGCCCGCTCGATCAGATCAAGAAGAGCAACGTGAAAGACGTGCGCATGGTGTGGACGCGCGGCCTCGGGCCCGGCATTCAGGAAGGCACGCCGCTTGTGCACAACGGCGTGATGTTCATTCCCAGCCGCGACGATATCTTTGCCGTCGACGCCAGGACCGGCGACCTGATCTGGGAATACAAGCGCAAGCTCCCGGAGGGTAAAAACAGCAAGACCACGCGGACGATGGCGATGTGGGGCACAACCCTGATCAACGCGAGCTCCGACAACTTTCTCTTCGCGCTCGACATGGCGACCGGAAAACTGGTGTGGGAAACGGCCGTGCTCGATCCGAAGATGCGCGCGCCGACGAGCGGCGGCCCGATCGTCGCCAACGGCAAGGTGATCACCGGACGCCAGTGCCAGCCCGACGCGACCCGCGAGTCCTGCGTCGTCACGGCCCATGACGCGAAAACCGGCAAGGAACTCTGGCGCTTCCACACGATTCCCGGCCCCGGCGAACCTGGCGACGAGTCGTGGGGCGGCATTCCGATGAACGAGCGCTGGCACGTCGGCACCTGGATGGTGCCGAGCTACGATCCCGAACTGAATCTCGTGATCATCGGCACGTCGGTCACGATTCCGGCGCCGAAGTTCACGCTCGCGGGCGCGGACAAGCAGTATCTCTTCCACAACTGCACGCTCGCGATCAATGCCGACACCGGCAAGCTCGTCTGGTACTACCAGCACATCGTCGATCACTGGGATCTTGACCATCCGTTCGAACGGCTGCTCGTCGACACGCAGGTGGCGCCAAGCGCGGCCGACGTGAGATGGATCAATCCCAAGGTGCGCGCCGGCGAGCGCCGCAAGGTCGTCACCGGCATTCCCGGCAAGACCGGTGTCGTCTACACACTGGATCGCGCGACGGGAGAGTTTCTCTGGGCGCGACCGACCGTGCAGCAGAACGTCATCAGCAACATCGACGGCTCGACGGGCAAAGTGATCGTCAACCCCGAAGTCGTGTTCACGAAAATCAACGACGAGCGGTTCGTCTGTCCGGGCAGCAACGGCGGCAAGAACTGGCCGGCCGGCGCCTACAGCCCGCTGACGAACACG
>WNFL01197986.1_pt2 | contig 12738 bp, 11 predicted proteins | sample 5400361 | NCBI WGS metagenome assembly WNFL01 (sample SAMN13153351, study PRJNA577476) | soil metagenome | isolation source: 40 cm soil on Douglas fir-dominated hillslope | place: USA:California | collected 2013-09-17
GACTCGCCGCAGAATCGCTATGCCATTGATCCAAAAGAGCTTGTCAGAATTCAACGGGAGGTGCGGGAGCGAGGACTGGAGATTGTGGGCTTCTACCACTCGCACCCGGACCACCCTGCGGAGTGGTCTTCCACGGACTTAGCCGAAGCTCACTGGATTGGGTGTTCCTACGTGATTACGCGCGTTGCGGGTGGGGTTGCCGCTGAGACGAGGTTCTTCCGGCTGGAGGGCTCCTGGGACGAGAAAAGGTTCGTGGAGGAAGAGATTGTGTTGGAATGATGGCCCGAAAAGCGTATCGGCAATCCTGATGGCCTTCAATCAAATTTCTCATGCTGCCTGGAAGCGGCAAAATTGACCCTCCGGGCTGCGCCCTCTATCCTTAGAGCTGCATCTATTACGTGCCGACCTTGCTGGAAATTTCGGCAGTTGCCCCGTCGATTGCACTCGCTGCTTTAACAAAGTCGATTTCTTATAAGGAACCTGTATGGCCCCTGTTGCCGCCACCGATCCACAAACGTTGCCCGCTTTAACCAAAGACGAAGTTTTGCGCTATTCACGCCACCTGATCCTGCCCGAAGTGGGCATGGAAGGTCAGCAGAAGCTGAAGGCGGCGAAGGTGCTATGCATTGGCGCGGGAGGGCTGGGTTCGCCGTTGGCGTTGTACCTGGCCGCTGCGGGCGTTGGTACGCTGGGCATTGTGGATTTCGATATCGTCGACGTCACCAACTTGCAGCGGCAGATTTTGCATACGACCGATGACGTGGGACGGCGCAAGCTGGATTCGGCGGCAGACAAGCTGAAGGCGCTGAATCCGCATTTGAATTTGCTGACGTTTGAAACCAAGCTCACTAGCGAGAACGCGATGGAGTTGTTCGCGCAGTTCGACATGGTGGCCGATGGTACGGACAACTTTCCGACGCGCTATCTGGTGAATGATGCGTGTGTGCTGACGGGGAAGCCGAATATTTACGGATCGATTTTCCGGTTTGAAGGCCAGGCCAGCGTGTTTGCCACCGAGGATGGGCCTTGTTATCGCTGTCTGTATCCTGAGCCGCCGCCTCCGGGATTGGTGCCGTCGTGCGCCGAGGGTGGGGTGCTTGGGATATTGCCTGGACTGGTTGGCGTGATTCAGGCAACCGAGGTGATCAAGCTGATTTTGGGCCAGGGCGATCCACTGATTGGGCGACTCTTGCTCGTGGATGCACTAGGCATGAAGTTTCGTGAGCTGAAGTTGCGGAGGAACGCGGACTGTCCGGCTTGCGGGAAGAATCCAACCATAAAACAGTTAATCGACTACAACGAATTCTGCGGCATCCGCGGGCAGGAATCTGCGGCTGGGCCGAGCGTTCCTGAAATTACCGTCGAAGCGCTCAAGAGGAAGCTGGACGCCGGGGAGAATGTGCTTGTCCTGGACGTGCGCGAACCGCATGAATATCAGATCTGCAATATCGGCGGCTACCTCATTCCGTTGGGCGACCTACCGAAGCGCATCGAAGAGCTGGAGCCGGGCCGTGAGACGGTGGTGCACTGCCGATCGGGCGTGCGTAGTGCTAAAGCCGTGTATCAGTTGCAGAGGGCGGGCTTTGCCAATGTTACCAACCTGCAGGGTGGGATACTGGCCTGGGCCGACAAGGTTGATCCGGCGATGGCGAAGTATTAGACGAGAGCCTCAGAATTAGAGCAAGACCACGCGGACAAGAGTGTCCGCGCCACACCAGTCTGCCCCACAAACTTCGGGCAAAATGCGACAATAGAGTTCTCCCCATGAGCATGCCGCCAAGCCTGACCGTCACGCCGCAGCTCCTCCGCGAACACGGCATTACGCCGGATGAATTCAAGAAAATTGAAGAGCTGCTGGGACGCGGCCCGTCACTCACCGAACTTGGAATTTTCTCGGTAATGTGGAGCGAGCACTGCTCTTATAAGTCTTCCCGCGTGCATTTGAAGCGGCTGCCGACGCGCAGCAAGCTCGTCGTTCAGGGGCCGGGAGAGAATGCCGGCATCATCGACATCGGAGACGGGTGGGCGTGCGCGTTCAAGATCGAATCGCATAACCACCCTTCGTTTATTGAGCCGTTCCAGGGGGCGACAACGGGCGTCGGCGGAATTCTGCGCGATATCTTCACCATGGGCGCGCGGCCGGTGGCGGTAATGGATTCGCTGCGCTTTGGGCCGATTTCGGATTCTGAGGACGCATCTCAGGAAGACATTCACCGCAATCATTCCATTCTGGAAGGAGTAGTCGGCGGCGTGGCGTCTTACGGGAATTGTTTTGGCGTGCCCAACGTCGGCGGAGAAGTGAAGTTTGAGCCCTGCTACTCCGGAAATCCTCTGGTAAATGCGTTTGCCCTGGGTCTGGTGAAACGCGAGGAGATTTTTTACGCCAAAGCCGCTGGCGAAGGCAATCCCGTCATTTACGTGGGATCGAAGACTGGTCGCGACGGCATTCACGGCGCGACCATGGCCAGCGAGGAGTTCAGCGAAGGCTCCGAAGCGAAGCGGCCGAATGTTCAGGTGGGCGATCCGTTCCTCGAGAAGCTACTGCTGGAATCCTGTCTGGAGGCAATGCAGACCGGAGCCATCGTCGGCATCCAGGACATGGGTGCAGCCGGGTTAACGTGTTCCACGTGCGAGATGGGTGCACGCGGCGGCGTGGGAATTGAAATTGAGCTTGATCTGGTCCCGCAGCGCGAAACCGGCATGACTCCGTACGAGATCATGCTGAGCGAATCGCAGGAGCGAATGTTGCTTGTTGCTGAAAAGGGCCGCGAGGACGAAGTCTTCCGCGTGTTTTCCAAGTGGGGATTGGACGCCGTTACCATCGGCCGAGTTACAGGAACCGGACATCTCAGGGTACTTGAGCACGGCAAAGTCGTCGCCGACATCCCGAATGCTGCGCTCACCGACGATGCACCGCTCTACAACCGCCCGCTGGCCCGCTGGGAGCCGCCCGTGTCCCGGGAAAAGCCCGATTCCATCGAGTTTGGCGATGTGACTGATTTCACCCCGGATCTGAAGCGACTGCTCGCGAGTCCCAACATCTGCAGCAAGCGTTGGGTGTGGCAGCAATACGATTCCATGGTGCAGACCAATACGGTTGAGGGTCCGGGCAGCGGCGACGCGGGAGTCATTCGCATTAAGGGCTCGCGACGCGGTTTGGCAATGGCCCTCGACGGCAACGGACGCTGGTGCTATCTGGATCCAAAGCTCGGCGCCATGCACGCCGTGGCCGAAGCAGCGCGCAACGTGGCCTGTGTCGGCGCAACCCCCGCCGCCGGCACCAATTGCTTGAATTTTGGAAATCCGGAAAAGCCCCCCATCATGTGGCAGCTTTCGCAGGCAATTGATGGCATTACCCGGGCTTGCGAGGAACTCGATATCCCCATAACGGGCGGCAACGTCAGCCTCTACAACGAGACGCTGGGCGAGGGCATTTATCCCACTCCTGTTCTTGGCGTCGTTGGCATTCTTGAAGATGTGGAGACCACCGCGCGGATGTACTTTCGCGAGCCGGACCGCACTCTCATCCTTTTACGCGGATCGGAACCGGGCGACGCGATTGACGCCGAAGTTGAGTTCGGATCTTCCGAGTACGCTAAAGAGATCCTCGACTCCCTTTGGGGATTCCCCCCCGCGCTCGAGCTCGAAAAGGAAGCCGCTCTCATCCGTTGCTTGCTGGAAGTCATTCAGGCGCGTCTGGTGGATTCCGTTCATGACTGCTCGGAAGGCGGCTTGGCCGTAACTTTGGCGGAGTCTTGTTTCCAGAAGGGTGTGGGAGCCAACGTGCATATGGCTGCGAACGACCTGCCTTTGGAGTGCGTCCTGTTTGGCGAGGACGCCACCCGTGTTGTGCTTTCCTGCGACCCCCAGCACGTCAGGCGAATCCAACAACTGGCGCTTCAACACGGCATCACAGCGGAAACGATTGGCGAGACTGCGCCGAAGACCCTGGAAATCGCCGTAGACGGAAAGACTGTGATCTCGGCCTCGGTCTCGAATTTGCGGGAATTGTGCGAAGGCGCACTGGAGAAAGCGCTACGCTCGGAACCAGCTGCACTTGCAGCGGACTAGAAACTCGGATGCCAACGACGGATAAATTTCGCGAGGAATGCGGCGTGGTTGCCATCCACAACCACCCCGAAGCCGACAAGCTCGCCTACCTCGGGCTGCACGCCTTGCAGCATCGCGGCCAGGAATCCGCCGGGATTGTCTCCTCCAACGGCGTGCAGCTTCGTGCTCACAAGGCGATGGGTCTGGTGGCCGACATTTTCAACGAAGGGGTTCTGGCCGGACTGCGTGGCATTCATGCCATTGGCCATACGCGCTATTCCACGGCGGGCGACTCGGCGCTGCTGAACGCCCAGCCCATCATGGTTCAGTCCAACAAGGGCATGATCGCGCTGGCACACAACGGAAATCTGGTGAATGCGGGGTCGATGCGGCGGAAACTGGAGGCGCAGGGTTCCATTTTTCAAACGACTAGCGATACCGAAGTCATGGTCCACCTGCTGGCGCTCTCCCGGGAAAAGACTCTGCCCGAGGCGCTTGCCGATTCCCTGCGCCGCGTGGAAGGCGCATTTTCCCTGGTGATGGTGACGCCTACTCACGTTTTGGCCGCCCGCGATCCTCGCGGGTTTCGGCCGCTGGCCATGGGGCGCGTTCCTGCCGCAAAGGGACAGATCGGCGACACAATTGTGTTCGCTTCGGAAACTTGCGCTTTTGATTTGATCGGCGCCGACTATCTGCGCGAAGTCAAAGCCGGGGAGATGGTCGTCGTGGGGCCGGAGGGCGTTTCTTCTCGCTTCTATTCGCCCACGCTCCCGCAATCGAGCTGCATCTTCGAGCACGTGTATTTTTCCCGTCCCGATAGCATGGTCTTCGGGCGTCCCGTCCATAAGAGCCGCGAAGAACTCGGCCGCCAATTGGCGCGGGAGGCCCCGGTGGATGCCGATCTGGTTGTTCCGGTTCCGGATTCCGGCGTGACGGCTGCAATGGGTTACTCCAGCGAGAGCGGCATCCCCTTCAAGTTCGGCCTCATCCGCAATCACTACATTGGGCGCACCTTCATCGAACCCAGCCAGAGCGTGCGCGATTTTGGAGTCAAGCTCAAGCTGAACCCCGTGCGCGCCGTGCTCGAGGGCAAGCGCGTGATTCTGATTGACGACTCCATTGTGCGCGGCACCACCAGCCGCAAGCTCGTCCGCATGGTGCGCAACGCGGGAGCGCGCGAGGTGCACATGCGCATCTCCTGCCCGCCCACGATTTCACCGTGCTTCTACGGCGTGGATACGCCGAACAAGAAGCACCTGATTGCCGCAGTAAAGTCCGTGGAAGAGATTCGCGAATATCTGGAAGCGGACTCGCTGAGCTACCTGTCCCTGCCAGGCCTCAAGAAGGCTTGCGCCGAGGGTGAAAAGACCACTTACTGTACCGCCTGCTACACCGGCAACTACCCTACGCCCCTTGTTGATGTGGAAGAGATACTGCCCGCTGAAGCCTTGCGGTGACCGCGCAGACTTACCGCACAACCCTCCAATGCTAAGCCGGGACTCTGACCGCTATTACTCGCGGAATTCCCTGTAAGTCGGGTGTGAATTGGGGTTGGTTCCATCCCCGCAACAATATTCGTAGCGTGTTGTCCTGACCCTTGCCAATTTCCATCACCACCCAGCCGCCGGGCTTCAGAACTTGCTGCGCCTGCGGGATTAGCCGCTCCATCACTTCAAATCCAGTTGGGCCGGAAAATACGGCTGTGCGCGGCTCAAACCTGCGGACTTCGAGTTGAACCTGGTCCTCTTCCGATTCGCCCACGTAGGGGGGATTCGAAATTACAAAGTCGAATTGTTCGTCATTCGGAAAGCCGGCGAGCAAATCGCCTTCGTGAAACTGGATTCTGCCCGCCAAGTCATGGCGGGCGGCATTCGTGCGTGCAATCTCGAGCGCGGCCGGAGAAATATCGACCGCGTGAATCTCAGCCTCGAGCAGCTCTTTGGCAAGGGCGAGGGCGATGCAGCCGGAGCCTGTTCCCACATCGACAATGCGAGGTGCCGGGATTCCGCGAGCGAGTTCGAGGACGGTTTCGATTACGTGCTCGGTCTCTGGTCTGGGAATGAGCACATCCGGCGTGACAATCAGGTCGAGGCCCCAGAATTCCTGGTGCCCGGTGATGTATTGCGTGGGAACGCCGCGGGCGCGCTGTGCCAAGGCGTTTTCGTATCGCGCTTGTTCATCTGGGCTGAGCCGGCGTTCAGGGTGCGCGTAGAGATGCGCGCGGTCACAACTCAGCGTGAACATGAGCAAGGATTCAGCGTTCAGGCGAGGCGACCCGGCTTCCGCCCGGGTCAGCGTCTCGATCGCTGCCTTGAGAGACTGCGCGAGGGTGGTCAATCCGGCTGTCCTCTCATGGGCAATCGTTACATCCGGAATCAAAACATCCTCAATCAAACCGTAGCAGTCATTTCCGCCTTGAGTTTTTCTGCCTCGTAGTGCGCGACCAGGGCTTCAACCAGGGAATCAATCTTGCCTTCCATCACGCTTTCGAGCTGGTGGAGCGTGAAGCCAATGCGGTGATCCGTCACACGGTTTTGCGGGAAGTTGTAGGTTCGGATTTTTTCGCTTCGGTCTCCGGTTTTGACCTGTGAGCGGCGCTCCTGGGCTAGCGCTTGCTGCTGCTTCTCCATTTCGACTTCATAAAGACGCGAGCGCAACACACGCATTCCCTTTTCGCGGTTTTTGATCTGCGATTTTTCGTCCTGACAGCTCACGACGGTTCCCGTGGGGATATGCGTAATGCGGACGGCCGAATAGGTTGTGTTCACCGATTGCCCGCCCGGACCAGAGGAGCAAAATGTATCGATGCGTAAATCTTTGGCTTCGATCTTGACGTCGACTTCCTCGGCTTCAGGTAGAACGGCGACGGTGATTGCCGACGTATGTACCCGACCCTGCTGCTCGGTTTCGGGAACGCGCTGCACACGGTGTACGCCGCTCTCGTACTTGAGCCGGGAGTAAACCCGCTTGCCTTCGACCATCGCGATGACTTCTTTCAGGCCTCCCGCCGAGGATTCCGAGCTGGACATTACATCCACCTTCCAGCCTTGCAGTTCGGCGAAGCGGGAGTACATGCGGAATATTTCGGCCACGAACAGCGTCGCTTCGTCGCCGCCGGTCCCGGCCCGGATTTCCAGGATGACGTTTTTCTCGTCGTTTGGATCTTTTGGGAGCAGCATGATCTTCAATTCCTGCTCGACTGCGGCGATCCGGGTTTCGAGTTGCGTCAGCTCATCCTGCGCGTAGGTGCGCATCTCGGGGTCAGTTTCTTCCGCCAGGAGCGCTTTGCTGCCCTCAATGCCCTTCTTTAACTCTTTGTATTCGCGGAATTTCTCGACGATGGGCACCAGGTCGCTATGGGCTTTGGCGGTCTTTTGGTATTTCGCCGAATCATTGGTGATATCCGGCGACGCCAGGACCTGCGTCAGTTCCTCGTAGCGCGCTTCGGTTTGTTCCAGTCTGTCAAACATGATGTTGGGTCACGGGCCGCTCTTCCGGCGGCAGAGCAAATTTCAAATGGAGTAACGCGCAGCTGTCGTCAACATTGTACGCGCGCGAAATGGAGGCAAAGAAATAGGCGGCGGGGCGCCGCTAGGCAATCACAAGTTCGCCGCCGTGTTGCGCTTCCAGCGTCATAGCTTGGTTCAGCGCGGTGATGGCGCATTCGACCTGCGCATCCGCTGGGGGTTGGGTGGTAATGCGCTGCAGCCACAATCCCGGCGCGGTCAAGAGCGCGAATAACGAACCGCGGTTCTTGGCGGCAAAGCGGATGATCTCATAGGAGACGCCCGTGATCAGCGGCAACAAAACTATGCGCGAGGCAAAGCGTCCCAGGAATGTCGTCGCCGGCACAAACATATACACGACCATCGAGATGAGCATCACGGTCATGAGGAAACTGGTGCCGCAGCGCGGATGGAACGTGACGAACTTCTGCGCTTCCGCGACTTCCATCGGCTTCCCGGCTTCGAAGGCAAATACCGTCTTATGTTCTGCGCCGTGGTATTCGTAGACGCGGCGAATGTCCTTGAACAACGAAACGCCCCAAATGAACAGCAGGAAGAGAATGATGCGAATTGTGCCATCGACCAGGTTCAGGCCAATCCGTCCGCTGAACATGGGATAGGCTTTGGCGATCTTCGTCGCTGCCACCAACGGCAGAAACTTGTACATGAAGATGAAGAAACCCACGGAAAACACGACGTTCAACGCGGCCAGCCATCCGCTGAATTCCAGCTTCTTGCCACCTTCATCAGGCTGTATTTCTTCCAGCGCCGCGTTTGCGGAAAACTTGAGCGCGCGGTAGCCGAGAACCATGGCGTTGCCGAGCGTCATAAAGCCGCGCATGATCGGCCAGCCCATCCACTTGTGCTTCTCGGACATCCGCTCCAACGGTTCGGCATGGACGATCACTTCGCCCGAGGCCCTGCGGCAGGCGATTCCCCAAGCGTGGGGAGACCTCATCATCACGCCTTCCAGCACCGCCTGCCCGCCGACGAGGGTCGTTTCCTCGCCGTTTTCGATCACGGGCAAGAGCTGTAAAGCCGTGAAAAACCGCCACCAAATGGAAAGAAATCGCATAAGCCTTTTAGATGACCGAGAGCCGGAAAGGGTTCCTAGCCGCCAGTTTCAAGGGTAGCGTTGCCGGAAAGGCGTGTCAATTGGAGTATGGGTCCAGTGGGAGCAAAATCAGGCACCCCGAGTCGTTGGGCAGACTCTTCCACAGCGTCGGACAGGAGCGATCGGAGTCGCGTCGCCACACGACAGCTTTTGCGCCAGAACCGGCGATCGAGCGCAGGACAGCGTGCTGGGCCCGTGCTTAGTTCGTTCGATATTTTATGTACCGGTCGCTATACTCCATGGTCATGGCTCGCCACAAAAACCCGCGTCACAGGACGATCATAACGGCGGCAGCGGTCTTCTTGATCCTAGTTGCGGTGTGCCGCATCGTGGCTACGTACCGCGCTACATCAGTAGCGTGGGACGAGCCCTGTCACATCGCCGCTGGTCTGGAATGGGTGGCCAAGCACACCTACACACTCGACCCAATTCACCCTCCCTTGTCCCGCACCGCGATCGGTCTCCCGCTATACCTTGCTGGAGAGAGGTTCCCCAGTTTTTCGGACGCAGCTCTCCGGAAACACGACTACTATGAGGTCGGAACCAAGATCCTTTACGACAGCGGACACTACTTTCGCAATCTGGCCCTGGCCCGTTCTGCCGTTCTTCCATTTTTTGTTCTCCTAGCGGCTTTAGTCTTCTTCTGGGCGCTCTCTCTGTTTGGCGACCTGGCGGCGCTTGTCGCGGTTGTTCTGTTTACAACAATTCCGAGTATCTTGGCATTTTCGGGTTTGGCGTATACAGACATGACGACCGCGTGTACGCAGTTCGCGGCCTTGTTCGCTTTCGCCAAGTGGATGGAGAAACGCAGTCGAATGAGCGCCGCCGTATTTGGGGTTGCTTTTGGCCTGGCTCTCTTATCGAAGATGACTACGCTTTTGTTCGTGCCTGCGAGTGCGGCGGGCATGCTCTTTTGCCGGTGGGCTGTGCATCGTTTTCGCGAATCAGGATCTGAGTATTCGCCCGACAAGGAAGGTAGATCTCGATGGGTGCAGGATTTAGCGCTGGCGGCCGTGATCAGCTTGGTCGTCTTGTGGGGAGGGTATCGATTTTCCGTCGGGCACGTTCAAGATGCCATGGGGCTGTCGCCGCAGTCGCTGCCCTCTTTTCAGCACTTTCCGGGCCCCGTCCGGAGCCTGGCTCAAAGGGCTGTGATTTCCAACTGGATTGTGCCAGCACCTGCGTTAATTCAGGGCTTCTCGGTCGCGTGGGTAGTCAACAAGATGCAGTTGCCGTCATTCATGTTCGGAAAGGTCACGAACGGAGGGGTCTGGTATTTTTTCTTCGTTGCACTGGCGGTGAAGACACCGTTGGCTTTGTTATGTCTGTGGGTGATAGGACTGTGGTCGCTGCTAAGAGCAGCCCGAAGAACGGGGTGGGCGCCTCTGGCTCCGGCGATCGCGCCTTTAATGATTCTCGCGGTGGCAATTGCAGTCCACTACAAAGAAGGAGTTCGGCACGTTCTTGTCGTATTACCATTGTTGGCGGTGGTGGCCGCACAGGGTTGGATCGTTCTATGGAGGGCGACCGGGAGCAGGCGCTGGTTGGGGAAAACCACGGCACTCGGTTTGCTGCTGTGGCAGTGCGTATCCAGTGTCGGGGCCAGTCCAGATTACATCTCTTACTACAACGCGCTGGCGGGCCGCGACCCGGGCAGAATCTACTTGACGGGTTGCGATTTGGATTGCGGACAGGATATTTTCCGGTTAGCCGAAGAAGCTCGTAAAAGACAGATTTCTACTTTAAGCATTGCGGTCTGGAGCGCCGCAGACATCAACCGAATGGGCTTGCCAAAGCTCGAAACGCTTCAGCCGTTTCGACCTGTAACAGGGTGGGTTGCAATCAGCATCCGTTCCCAGCGATTGGGCCACGTTTTCCATAAGGCCTACCCTCCTGGCGCGTTTGCATGGCTGGATCGATACACTCCCGTCCAGCAGGTCGGCAAGACGATCTTCCTATATTGGATTCCCGACGACGCGAGACCGGCAGGCGCCCCCGTCTCACAGCAGGACGGCCTCCGCTACCTGTCAACAGGCGCCTCCTAAATAACAAGCTGTCTTTCGCCTCGACCAGGAATGTTTGCACCCATGTCCCCAACCCTGCTTTCACGAGGCCTTGTTGTTCAGTAGCTCGTCCTAGAACCTATGGTCGACTTTTGCCAAGGCCGCCGCTAGGAGACTCGGCTCAAAACCGAAGGGTCCGGGCTTGGTTTTGAAAGCAATTCGGCCGTTTGCGTCAATCAGATAAATGCGGTCCGGCCAGCCCGTGTAGGCGCTCTCCGTCGAGTTGCCAAATTCATCCAGCACGGCGGGAATCTTGATGCCGAGCTTGCGCACGCAGGCTCCGGCAATGAAGGCTCGCTCTTCTTCGTTCTTCGGCTTCGCGAAAATGACGTTGTCTTTGATGTTGCTCTGCATCTGCCAAACGTCGCTGGGATGCGCCTCAGTGATGGAGCTTATTGAGGGCGGGAACCTCCCGCCGGAACGGCGGTCAAGTGTAGCTGCCGAAGACGAGGACGACGGGCTGAGTCTTATTAATCTCGGAGAGCTGGACCCGGGCGCTGTGGTCGAGCTTCATCAGGGAGAAGTCCGGCGCGGAATCTCCGATGTTCAGCGTGCCCGCTCGGGCGCGGGTCCAGGCGGTTTCAAAGGGGAACAGCAGGAACGGCACCGGGCCCGGCATTTTCGACATGACAGTGGCGAATTTTTCCGGCGGCTGCCGCATGGCCCAGAGGACGAGGGCTGTGAAGGCGAGGTAGACGACCACCAGGCTGACGGCGATCCTCGAGAGGATTTTCCAGGTGCGCTGGGTGAGTTTGAGTTGGAACTTGGCCATGTTCTTCGCCAGCGCGAAGATAGTCTCTAGGCCAGAAGGCTGACAATACTACGAAAACACTAGCTCCGGAGTTAAACTCTGCTTTCTTGAGCTGATCGTCTTTGTCTCGGCCACGGCGACGCCCAATCTTGGCCGCCGCATAGGAAGAGACTTGAGAATTCCCCCACAACGAATTTGCGCAAAGTCGGCGGTTCGATCATGCTCGCCATCCCGCCCACTCTACTCGATATTCTGCGCTTGCAGCCGGGAGCCAAAGTCGGTATCGCCGTCCAAAGCGGACGGCTGGCTGTAGAACCGCAGCGGCGTCCACGCTATTCGCTGGCTGAACTGCTCGCCCGATGCGATTCCAAGGCCTTCCGCAAGGAAGAGCGCGAATGGCTCGAAAGTCCGCCCGTAGGTCGCGAGTTGATCTAATGATGCGCAGATCATGAGGCGTGGCGAAATCTGGCTCGTCAGTCTCGATCCCACGGAAGGACACGAACAAAAGGGCCGCCGCCCGGTCCTGATCGTGTCGCCCGAGGCGTTCAATCGAGTGACGAAGGTGCCGATGGTTCTCCCCATCACAAGCGGCGGAAACTTCGCGCGGATGGCCGGCTTTGCCGTGCCGCTTACAAACGCAGGAACCAAAACGACTGGCGTTGTCCGATGCGATCAGCCCCGTTCGCTCGATCTCGGCGCGCGCAAGGGCAAGAAGCTGGAAAGTGTGCCCAGTGCGATTACGGAAGAGGTACTGGCTAGGCTGGTGGCGATTTTTGAGTAAGGGCGGGCAAGCGCCGCATCGACCTAAACGTGGAGAAGTGGCGGCAAGTTGCCACTTACCCAGTTAGTTGCCTGCTCGTATGCGTAGGCAATCTGAAGCACAGAAAAGTCCGCATGGTTCTTTCCAATCACTTGCATCCCCATCGGCAACCTGTCCTGGCTGAAGCCGACGGGTACATTGATCACCGGCAACGCGGACAGTGACGCGGGGACGACGACTTCCATCCAGCGGTGATAGGTGTCCATAGTTACGCCATTGATGGACTTGGGCCAATGCACGTCCGCGCCGAACGGGAAAACCTGCGCGCTCGGAAGCAGTAGAAAGTCATAAGTCGTAAACAGTTTCGACATGGCTCGATAGAATTCTGACCGCGCCGTGGAAGCTTCGTACACGTCGAGAGCGCTTAACTTCAGGCCGCCTTCCACCTCCCACACGGCCTCTGGCTTCATCTTGTCCCGCTTTGCTTGGTCCTG
>WNFL01110725.1_pt1 | contig 12737 bp, 18 predicted proteins | sample 5400361 | NCBI WGS metagenome assembly WNFL01 (sample SAMN13153351, study PRJNA577476) | soil metagenome | isolation source: 40 cm soil on Douglas fir-dominated hillslope | place: USA:California | collected 2013-09-17
CAAAACTGCTCATGTATGCTGAAGGTAATGACCCGTTTGCTATCTATGAAGGTCCTTCTGCAGATGACGATGCTCCCGAGGGTACTACAGGGAAGTTCTCTAAGACCTGGAAGGAACAAGACCCGTCTGCCCGTCAGATACTTATTGAGTACACGTTCATGCCAGTTATGCCCCGTCCCGAGCAAATTGTCTACGCGACTGTTGCTTAAAGGAGATATGTGATGGCAACTAAGGAACAGATCGCCGTACCTGCTAGCATGAGGAGTCCTGCTGAGGAACGTGATCCTGAGGTCGCTGCTGCCCACAAGGATATTGATGAGAAAGAGGCTGCTGCGGCTGCCAAGGAAGAGGCTAAGGCTGAAACTGCTGCGGCAGAAGAGAAGCCAAAGGCAAAGGCTAAGTCGAAGGGCAAGGCTAAGTCGAAGGGCAAGAAGACTGAAGAGAAAACCACAGATAGTGGTGGTAGCACCGAACCACCTAAGGAGTAACGTATGGGACCTTTCATGAAGCATTCTGAAAACATAGAACTTGCAAACTCACCGAAGCAGAAGTACAAGGAAGGTAGTCCTCAAGAAGAAGCACAAGAGTCTAAGGCTGAAGAGGCTGCTGAAGATAAGGGTAAGAAAAAGAAGAGCAAAGCAAACATGGCCGATCCTACTAGCATGACCACAGAGCAGGCTCTAGACGCTTACAAGACTCCTCTTAATCGTGAGGCAGATACACCGAGTGTTACTAACATTTCAGAGCCTAGTGGTCGTAAGGTACAGACAGGTATCGTAGGACCTGGGACTGAAGGAGCATAAGATGGCTAAGGGCGGGAAGAACGTCAAATTCCTCCGTACTGGACTTACCCTGAACGGTAGAGTCTATATGCGTGGGGAAATTGATTCAATAGAGACAGCATTCAAAAATGATGCCAAGATGTTATCGACAGAGACCCAGATAGAAGTGTATGGTCAGGTGTTCTATGAAACGACGGATGAACCAATGACAGATCCGAACAGATTTATGTCACGCGAAGAGGAGAGGGTTCACATAGGTCCTAGTCCACAAATGGCGGAAATAGGAGCACCAAGGAATGATGGGATGGGCGAGTCAACGGTTAGTAGTCCTGGCCGCCCAACCCTCATTTCTGCTTCAACCACAAGATATCCTGTTCCGAAAGATTTGGCGGTCACAAGTGAAATGCCATTACTACCTCCGTCAAAGAAGGAACTCCAGGAAGAACTTGCTAAAGAAGGCGCTCAGCCACAACAGAGACTTATCTTCCGTTTTGGCAATAAGGGAGATGAAAAGAATCAAGGTGGTAGAAAGAAGAAGTTGGTCACTGCCAAGGCGACGCAGTTGCAAGCGTAGTCGGTGGCCGACTAATTTTTGTATTACAGGGAGAAAGGAGTAGGAACCGATGGGTATCTTAGGGCTTACTGATCCTACCAAAGTTGTAGCATTCACTAATCTTCCAGAAGTGAAGAACATGGATACTACGACACTTCAGCAATATGTAGATAGAGCCGAATATATTGCTTCACGGCTATATGACTATGATAGTACGCTACCTGCGTATGTTCCTATGATGGAGTACGCAATCGATCTTCTTATAGAAAATCTAGTCGTGATGAACATACCCTCGTTCAAGCGCTCTCTCGTAGCCAAACTACGGGCTGAACAAATCGGTTCCTACTCCTACTCCAAAGATACTAAAACTGGAGATTCTCCCCAATACCTATCTGATGAGTTAATGATGATCCTTAATTCATTCAAGTTTGGAACAGACCCACGTATTGCGTATGAGACGACTATGGTATTCATGAAGCGTAGTGAATCAGTGGATCAGAGTGGTATCAAGTGGTATGTTCCTGAGGATGTTGATTCGGCCGTGGGTGTACAAGACCCTGCTATACCTCTTGACGTTCTAAGGAGACAAACGCCTCTATGATCGGCATTTTGGGCCTTTCCACCCATACGTGTAAAGTTACACGTATAACAGAAGCACGGTCCGTTGATGGGGATCCTGTGGCTCTAGAGACGGTCACTGTATCGGCTTTACCGTGTAGGCTTGACCAAACACGTCCGGGTAATCTAATAAGGGGCGATGTAAGATCAGTTGATATTGTAGGTCGTTTATTCATAGATGCATCTGCTGTAAACGATGATGGTACAACCTTTCAACCTAAATACAAGGATAAATACACTGTTGGTGATATGGGACCGTATGAGGCTCTTGAAATAAACCCTGTCTGGGGCATGTTCTCGCTCCACCATTGGGAGATAGATCTCTTGGATACGGCAAACAGATGATTGCTATTTCATTTAATGTTGACAGTATGGAAGTTGATAGGTTTGCCGCAGAGTTTGAAGGCGAGATGGAAGTCGGTGTGCTTGCTGGTGTGGAAGAAGAAGCCAGAGTAGTAAACGATAAGATACGTGATTATACTCCTGAATATCTTGGTCGACTTGCAGCCTGTATTGGTGAATTTGATGAAAGTTTCTTGCAGGGTGGGGCTGAAGCAGATCCTGCTGATGCAGTATTCTGGGTAGGTCGTACTGGTGCTGGAGAATATGGGGCTATCGTAGGTACGAACGTTCCATATGCCAAAGCAGTCAATGACGGTTTCACAGTAGGACCTAATCAGTATGCCCATTTTGAAGAAGATGGAAAGAGAGTTTTAAGACGGCTTCTTCCTGGAGCATTTTATGAAGGTATATTCATGTTTGAGAAGGGTGCGGAAGAAGCCCGTGGTGACTTTCAGAAGATAATGATGGGGTATGTCAGTAATGCGATATTAGGGGCGACAAAACTTGTAAGGACAACGGCAAGTGGAAGAATCCGCGCCTACACCCAAAGAGGAAGACAAAAGCGAATCATTACCAAGGGTGGAAGATCTTAACAACTTTCCGCAGGTTCTTATCACTAACCATAGGTTTCAGAGTCTAAAAGTCATGGTTCGTTATACAGCCCGTGATGTGAGAGTAGAAATATTCGAGCGTACAGATCCTGCTGATGATTTAACGCAGTTGATACCTGAGCGCACTTATAAATTCGATCATCCAAAGAAGGTACAGAGTGGCGAAGCAGTTAGATGAACTATATTCCGTCAGGCGTTTCTTGAATACGCAAATGGTGAATATGGTCGGGGTGGACGCCGATGAGACGAAACGCCCCGTAATCTATACTTCTAGGCCAGAAGCAGACTGGAACCGTCCCGCATTTAGGATAATGAACCCTGTGAATACAGATATGCCTGTATCTAAGCAATGGTTCCATGACAAGCGTTCTTGGGTCATTACTTACTACGCCAAGACAACGGATCGTGTAAATAGGAATTACTCTAGGGAGGATGCATCAAATGTAGGAGAAGCGATGGCGGACAGGCTCCGGAAATTACGCTGTATCCCACTCTATCTTTTCAACTTTATATACTATCCTCCAGTACTCCGTGAAGTTACCGCTCAAGGTACGCCATTGGGTGCTGGAACGTATAGTGTTCAACTTCTGGGAGAAGACCTTCTAGGAAACATCACAAAATTAAGTCCTAATGCAAGCATCACAATCGCTAGTGGTAGCGCCATAGACGTTCAGTGTATCCAGCATCCTATGGGTATGCCATTGGCGAAGAAGATACATGTATATCTGAGTGGCTCTCTAGTTACTCCAGCAGCAGCACATAGAGTGGGAAACGCAGTTATGAAGGCAAATGTTGATCCTGTGTTTAGGATTTCAGCAGATGTGGCAAATGGACAGATTTCCGGAAATGCATTGGCGTTAGCCGCTAGCCTCAATGCAGATATATACACAGTCCGCTATCGTTATATGGGTGTAGAATTACCCGTTCGTTCAGAGATAGTGCAGGATCCCGAGGAGGATGATAGATATAGTGCAACGATTCGTTTCTCTACAATGACACCAAACGTTCTAGACTACGACCACAGTCAAACATTAGGTAGAGTTACAGTTACAGAACAAGTAGGAGGTTAGAATGCAGGAAAAGTCAAAGTCAAAGGAGACCACACCAGCATCGACAGTACAGTCTTCGCAGGAAGATTCTTTTGATCTTGCTACTTTGAAAGAGAATTCTGTGGTATTGTTCGGCGTACCGCCGTATGTCATAGATGGCGCTCTCTTTGGTACTGAGAAAAAGGGTCTTTATACGAAATCAGAGATAAGTGCGCTTATCCTGAAATACAATTCAACTTCAGTATCTTGATGGAAGGGAGGTAAAGATAAATGCCAGGTGGAATTTGGACTCCGGCCAATACAACTGATCCGGGTCAGCGACCTGCGCTGTATGCGAACCTTCAGGCTAAGGCAGCGACTCTTATTTCCGGTGGTTCTACGGGCATCGTGGCTATGGTGGTCACGGCAGATTGGGGTCCTGACAAGGTTCCTACTACAGTTACGAGTGAGCAGGACCTTATCAATAAGTTTGGTCCTTCTACACTCACAGGAACGGCGTTCTATAACATACGTGAAGCCTTACGTGGCGGTGCGGCTTCAGTCACTGCTTACCGAGCAGAAGCGGCAGCGGCAGCCAAGGCAACGAAAACCTTACTTGATGGTTCAGCAGGTAACGCTATCATAACGACTGCGTTATATGCAGGAACAAGAGCGAACAGTTTTACTCTTGATGTAGTGACCAATGCACTCAACGGTGCATTAAAGGATGTAAAGATTTCAGAGAGCGGTGTGCTCCTTGAAACTTTCACTGGTGGTACGAATGCGGCTATCGTAGCCCAGATCATGGGTACAGCCACAGGTAGTACGGCGAGTAAGTACATCACTGCAACCGCTGGTGCTGGGACATTTGTAACGAACGCTGCTGGTCAGGCTCTGACTGGTGGTAACTCAGGTCAATCATTCATCGCAGGTGATCTTACTGCTGCAATAGCGGCCCTTGAGCCTTTGGTCTGGGATGTATTCTCTTCTGCAGGTATCACAAGTGGTTCAATGCTCACGACACTTTCTTCATGGATCGTAGGGTTACGCAACGTAGGACAGAAAGTTATGTTCTCTGTTGGGAGCATAGTTGGTGAGTCTCAGGTTACTGCGGTCGCTAATGCGATAACCTATGGAAACAGCGAAGGTGTTGTGTATACGTGGCCGGGAGTGGTTGACGATGCTGGTACCACTCGCGGTGGTATAGAGTTTGCTAGTCGTACTGCTGGTCTTGTTGCGAGTAAGGCCATTGCTAATTCACTGACCCACGCTTCCTTACCGTACATCACCAAACTTGAATATCTTGCTACGAATGCAGAGGTAAAGGCTGCACTCACTGGTGGGATATTAACACTGACTGGTGATGGACGTGGCGGCTTCCAAGTGGAAAAGGGTATCACTACCCTTACTACACTGACGACGCAGCCGGTCAGTTTCCGTAAGATTCGTGTTGTACGTATCTGTGACATAATTATCAATGCTATCGCTCAGGCGGCCAATCAATCGTACATTGGTAATGTGCTGAACAATGAGGTAGGGCAGAATACGGTCATCAACGCAATCAAGGCTTACCTAGACAGCCTTGCACGGCAAGGAACGGTAAAGGGTGACTTCACCGTGGTAATCGATCCGGGTAATCCTCCAGTTTCAGACCGTATGTATGTCTTGCTTGTAGTTACACCAGTTGACACAGCCGACTATATCTATCTCACAATCATTGTAGCAAGTTAATAGGAAAGGAGTAGAATATGCCTTTTGTTCCTGAGGTAACTATCAATGGTACATTTGGTGAATTGTATGATGAGACTGGTAATTATCTTGCAACAGTTCACCGTGTGGACGCACGCATCATGGTTGAGCGCCAAGAGGTACGTGTTCCTGGTCAGCGTGCAGCAGGGTTCAAGATGAAGGGTACCAGTGGTGAGGGGACGATTACTCAATTCAAAGTCACTTCAGCCATGTTAGCGAAAGTTGGTACTCCATTCTTTGCCCCGAGACAGAGACAGTTCGTTGGTGAATTACTCTACAAGTTGGACGACCCTGAAGCCCTTGGAGCAGAATGGATCCGTATGAAGCGGGTCAAGTTATGGGAAATCAACATTGGCTACAATGTCAATGAATTGGTTGAGGAATCTATCCCATTTACCTTCGAGAGTTTCGAGATAACTAAGGCAATTACTGGTGACCCAACACAAGTCGCACCGGCTCGCGCATAATTAGGAAAGGAATAATTCATGACTATTGCGTTTGGTACTCCGGTCCCGCGTGGTGTTCCTGGACAGACTCCTTTGTGGACAGAGGTAGACGTTACTTTCGATAACTCCTATCCTGCTGCTGGCTATCCTGTCACACCTGCGAACGTTGGCTTTGTGAATGACGTTCGTGGATGTGGTCCTAGTGTGGTCTTCACAGCAGGTGGTGTCGTCATTCTCATGGCATGGGATGAAGCGACCAGTAAGATCCGGTTCTTCTATCCTGTTGGTGGTGCTACAGCGGCTCCAGCGACCCCTGCTCAGCCACTTCTGACCGCTGGTGGCACAACTGTCACAGGATCAGCGGCCACTGGCCCATTCACTCCGGGTGGTGGTAAGGAAGTTCCAACAGGTGCTGACCTTAGTGGTATCGGTACATCGGGTCTCGTCAAAATGATGTTCTACGGTAGTTAGGAGGAATACATGGCCGCAGCAGTTTCAGCCTATACGTACTTCGGATGGCCGGGAGGTCCGGCTCATCCCTTATACTCTAAGTTCACTGTAACTGGAGATGCTTCTCCTGGATATCCGGCAGGTGGCATCCCTATATCTAAGGCTCAGGCAGGGTTCCCTAATGGAACACTGGTTGATGTACAGTGTGGAGTAGCCAATAATGGTGGAACACATTATACCGCAGTCTGGGATGATGTAAACCAGAAGATCAAACTCATTAACACAAACACGGGAGCAGACTTAACTGCTGGTACAAACCTTTCGGCTGTTGTGATAACTTGCGTCGCACTCGGCATCTCCTAATATAGGAAAGAAGGCGGGAAAATGTCACTAGAGCGTATTTCTCCGGACGAATTTCAGAAGTTGGATGAAAAAGACCTTAAGGAGGAGGGTGTAAGCAAGACCTCCAATATCATTGGAGATCCTCTTGATGTACTGCTTGATGAGACTACACGGAAAAACATCACAGACACCCTCCTCCTTAAGCGCCGTAAGAATGGCAAGGATGTAATCTTCGAAGTAAAGATTAAAACTCTTGAAGCACCAGAGTTTGATAAGATAAATGACGACTGTACAGAAGTTACCCGTAACCGTCGTTCAGGCACTACGACCAAGGAAGTCAATCAGAAGCAATTCCGTCGCATGGTGGCCTATCAGGGTCTTATTTCTCCAGACCTAAGTGATGAAAAGATCAAGAAGCAGTTCAACGTAATACGGGGTAAGGAATGGGCTTCTCTTGATGATATCTTCTTTGCTGGAGAAGTAGACTATATAGCCACTGAGGTCATGAAATTGAGCGGCTACACTGACGACTTTGTAGAGACTGTTTCAAAATAATATCCGGCGAAGTACCGAGTGCTCTCGCCGGAGAGTTGATGTTGCTGTGGGTGCGGCACCACATGGACCCACTCACAGCAATGGGGATAAGGAAGCGTAGCCGTTTCGCGTTCAGGTTCATGGTGGAACTGACCCAAAAGGAAATTGATTCAGAACGTGAAGCGATGAAGACAAAGGGTCCGAAACAGGGTGCAGACCCTAAGGCCAGACTCATTAAGGGGTAATCATATTGGGTGGCGCAGCAGCGATCATAAATGCCCAGATACGGGCACAAGACTTAGCCAGTCAAGTAGTCACGGCTTTTGCCAATAAGACTAGGACTGCACTAGGTCAGATTAACGTTGCTCAGAGCCAACTCACCCGTACCTTTGTAGATGCGAATAAAGCCTATGAAGTCCACATACAGCGGATGCAGCGGTACGGTCAAGAGAGTGAACGAGTTGGTATGAGTACAGGGCGACTCATTACCATGATGGTTAAATTTGGCATCATCCTTAAAGCCCTACAGATTGCTACTGAGCCTTTGCGTATACTGAGTGAAGGTGTCAAGAATCTGATGGAGGTTGATGTCCGTACCCGTGAAATCATGGGTATGTTAGCAGACCAAACCGATACTACTGCAACGAAGATAAGTCGATACAATAATCTAGTATCTACAACGATAGATCTACAGAGAAAGTTTGGCTTCACCGCTCAGGACGTTGGGAAGGGTCTCTATGATGTAGCCTCAGTTATCACTACACTGGACATAACAGGCTACGCTAAGGATTCTACTGAGGCGATTACTAAACTGACAACTGATGCTGCCACACTCGCTCGTGGTGGTTTCATGCCACTGGAAGAAGCCACGTCTGGCCTGACTACAGTGTTCAATGCCCTGAATATACCTGTATCGAATGTAAATCAAGTTATGGATATTATGTTCAATGCCGTGAAGATCGGTAAGGGACATATGGCTGACTTGACGGCCAGCATGGGTAACTTCCTCAATACATTAGGTGATCTTACGACAGAGGGTAATAAACTTCAAGCATTCCAAGAAACGATGGGTATCTTCGGGTATCTGACGACAGTGGTGTCTGCTCCGCGTGCTGGTACTGCTGTCAACCGTCTGCTCACTGGTGTTGCTCAGCGTTCTACCCAACAGGGTATATTGCTGAGTGCCATAGAACGTGACTTTGCTGTTGATCTTACATCAACTTCCTTTGTTCAGCAAGGTCCACGAGCATATTTTGAGAAACTTCTTGGAGCAGTAGGTCCTCAATCACCGCAATTAAGTGCTCTGATTCAGTCTCGTACAGGACAAGCACCAACAGAAGCGCAAATGATAGCAGTGTCTACCGCTATCCTAGAACAACTTACTGGAGATAAGCGGGCAGCGACGGCTATGCTTGCTCTAACTCGTCAAGATCAGTTTGATAAGATCAATCCTGTGATGGCCCAACGTGGTACCGCTGCAATGTCTGAAGAGCAGGCTATGACGGCCTACCAGACGCGTTGGGATCTATTTACTCAGAATATAGCCGCTGTGGGTGAGAACCTACAGATGGGTATCCTTCCTAAATTCATGACCTTCTTCGATGGAGTAGCCAAAGTATTAGATGAAACCATGAGTGTAGAAGGATTCATGGATTTGTCCTCTGGTCAGAAACTCGATAATATATGGCAGGCTATCAACACTAAGTTTACTAAGTGGTTCAATACTGGTGGAAAAGAAGAGATGCGGGCCAATGCCGCTGAATTAGGTGGGAATGCCGCAGCCTTCTTTGCACAAGCCTTTGGTGTCAAACTTCCGGGATCATTAGCAGGACAGAAGAATGCATGGTTCGCAGCAGGTGGTGAGATCATTGGTGGTATGTGGCAGGGATTCACGAACAAAATGGCGGACATATTCTCTGGCCGTGGAATCATGGAATCCCTTGGGGATATCAAGGATAGCCCATTGGTAAGAGGAGCAGCCACCTTCTTTGGTCTCACAAAACTAGGTGTTCCGTGGCCTGTTGCTCTTGCTTTATCTTTGAGTAGTGCAGCGGCAACAGGAACAAATCTTGGTCCTGTAGGTAATTTTGTAGGTACTGCGGCTCCCATGCTTGGAGCAACGATATTAATGAGTAGAGGAATAAGAGGAATTCCTAATGCTGCTGTTTCACTTGGTAATGATCTTCTTATTCCACAAATGATAAGTGGTGGTCGTGGTATTTGGAATGCGATTCCTGTTCCAGGCGGTATGCCTATAGGAGCAAATTCCGCTTGGCCTAGATATGGTGTATATCGTGGTCCGGGTGGGCGCATGGTATCTGGTCCTCCTCCTGGAATGATGACTAGTATGGGCTATATGCGTCCACCAATCATGGGTCAATACTCTGCATTCAATGGACCGGCATATAATCCTTACACCAATAATCGTCCACAACAGATGGGTCCACCTGGACCAGGATTCATGAGGAGAACCGGTAGTGCTCTAGGTATGGCTGGTGCCAGTCTCCTTGAAGGTGGAGTCGGTATGCTGGTTATGGTGGCATTCCAGCAGGTACTAGAAACGATTATGCTTATAGCAGATAACTGGGATAAGTTTGTCTATGCCCTAAAGCATGGTGATCTAAATAACATTCCAGTATTCGGTGCTTTGTTCGCTATAGTTCAAAGGATCAATGATTTATGGGGCTTGATGTTTGGGAAGAAGGAAACCTTAGCACCTTCTGGTTCAGGACCTATTGATAGAAACTATAGTATCACTGCACCGCAGCGTGATGCTTATGGCCGTGAAATACTAGCGCCTAATGAATCCATGTTCAAGTTGGATAAGAATGGCAACTGGGTTCAGGTAACTCACACTGGCGACATCAACCTACATATCAACATGTCACCTGATTCTATTGATAGAAACACCAAGGAATTTGCTACTAGAGTATACGAGGCTGTAGTTGACGTCTTCAGTTCAGAGGTTGGGAATAGTGGTAAGACTGCAGCAGGGGTGATAGCACCATAGATGGCTAGTAGTATTCGCATGTTCTTGTTCCGGCCGAGTGGAGCACAGTTTGAGATACCTGTGCTTCCACCTAAGATATCTTTGTCTGACGGTGCTACCTACACACGTCAAGTATCACTTGGTTCTGGACCTACAGGATTTCCGGGATACCGTACTGTGCAATCACTTTCTTGGGAATCATTCTTCCCTTGGCAGTACGATTCAGGATATTGTCAGTACGCAAATTTACTTCTACCCATAGAATGTGTCAACTTCTTCCAGCGTACTCTTAATGGTACCCAGACAGTAGGCCGTCCAGACCTATTACACTTTAAGATGACTGAAGAAATAGAAACTGGTCAGATATGGCCGTTGGTAGATGACTCCTTTGTATTAGAGAATTTTGACTGGAATAGAGAAGCAGGGGACATGGTGGACATAACTTATGCTATCCACCTCAAAACCCTCAAGATCCCTTCGCTTAAGATCACTGACGCACAAGCAGATGTTGTACCACGCCAACTACGTGCGCCCGTCTACGTGCCTCCAGGGACCCGTCTAGATGGACCTGTAGTGGGGGCAGTAACGGGTCCAAACCGTTCAGTGTACATTGTAAAGTCTGGTGATAGTCTTAGTTCAATTGCTGCGTCACAACTTAGTGATATGTCTAGGTGGAAGGAAATATATACACTGAACATATCAACGATTGGTCCTGATCCTGACTTCATTACCGTAGGCATGTCTTTGACAATGCCTGGAGGATCTTCATTAGTGACTACTGCGAGTGGTGCTAGGGCAGGAAACTTCTGATGCCAGCAGTTGACATGATTAATGGCGTGGATATCATCAGTCTTAACACTGGTGAATATAAAGTCATGTATTTCCACCCGACCATTAGTCTTCCTGGGTATAAGGACCAAACGGTATTTGATCTCACAGATCTTGTAACATCTTTGACGTGGGATTATAGTAGGGATAGGGCAGCCAAGCATCTATCAGTATCGTTCCAACATCATCCAAATCTTAGAACTATTTTGGGAGTGGGTGGGGTCATTCAGTTGTTCGGGTATGCCATTACTCCGGGCAATATGGTCTTTGATGAGATAGGTCGATACTTTATCATAGATGATGATTTTTCTACTGAGACAGATGCTCCTGCACTCACTGTAACTATTGATTGCTATGATGCCATGTGGTATCTGGCAAATAATCAACATACTGAAGTGTTCCATGATAAAAAGGCTTCTGATATCATTACAAGCCTTTGTACCGATTTCGGTATACCGATAGGTCAGATTGATGATACGGGTGCGGTTCTACCTCGACTCTTCTTCCGTGACTCTTCTTTGTATGATATCATAATCACTGCCCTAACAGAAAGTCGTTACATTGATGGTCAGCGGTTCGTGATATACAGTGATAAGGGCAAGATCTATGTGAAAAAGAAAGTGTTGCCCGCCAAGGTATTCGTCTTTGAATATGGCGAGAATATGTTCAAAGTATCCCTTGGTCGTACACTTTCTGAGATGAAGAACCGCATACGCTTATATTCAAATCAAAGTTCTGGCATGAATACTCTTACTGGAATTATAGATCAAGCGGTAGATGGTGCCTCAAATGACATGGCAGTTCTACAGGCAGAGTCTAATGATACTTTCATGCAAGGGAAGTATGGACTCATATCAGAAATACTTACTCGTATAACTCCAGACCGTTACCCTACGGCGCAGAGTTACTCAGACCATCTCCTTCTTATCAAGAGTCGTGTAGGCTGGAAGGGGAATATTGAAGGGCCTAATGTCAATACCATGAAGTGGGGCGATGCGGTATATGTCTATGAACCATTAACTCAATTCGTTGGACAATACTATATCGTAGATGGTAAGCACACTGTGACTCGTGACAAGTCCAGCATGTCCATCACCATGTACTATGAAGATATGCTGCCTGAGAATTACTTTGAGAAGTTCGAGAATGCGGGCACACGTGACTTGATGGAACGTATTCTTAATCAAGCCGGTCTACCCTCACTGGTTACCGGACAAAGTTATATCTCTCCAGTTATAGGTCAATGGCCCATTACCCAAGAGTTTGGTGATAATGTTTCTGCCATACAGCCCAATGGACATATAGGAATAGACATAGGTGTACCTGAAAGTACAACACTCTATGCTACCAATGCAGGAGTAGTCACTCATGCTGGTGGAGGGGATGGACCTGGAGTCATAGGTAGTTTCGCTGGTAATTGGGTATCGATAGATCATGGTGGTGGCATCCTTAGTATCTATGCTCA
>WNFL01124824.1_pt1 | contig 12736 bp, 13 predicted proteins | sample 5400361 | NCBI WGS metagenome assembly WNFL01 (sample SAMN13153351, study PRJNA577476) | soil metagenome | isolation source: 40 cm soil on Douglas fir-dominated hillslope | place: USA:California | collected 2013-09-17
TTTCGAGACCGATGTCGTGGTAGAACGGATTGAGCAGCGGCCCTCTCAAGAAATCGGGAAGCCGGTAGAGGCTGATCATCGCCAGCATCAGCAGCGCCATCCACCCGTGCGTCCGGAAAAACACGACGAAGGGACCGACAACCGCGTCGAAGAACCCGCGAACCGTCCACAGTGGCAGGACGATGCTCTTCTCGGCCATTACTGCGTCGGCGCGCTTGGGCTCGGTTGCTTTGAGCGCTGCCAGAACGCCGATCAGCATGAGCGCTGCCATGAGACCATAGGATATGGGCCAGCCCAAATGCGCCGCCGCGATCAGGATCACGGAATCCGAGATGAGCACAGCGACGCGATATCCGAGCTGATAAGCAGAGGAGAGCGGTCCCAGATCCTCAGGGGCGGCGGCGACTTCGATGCGCCACGCGTCGATGACGATATCCTGCGTCGAAGATGCGAAGGCGACCACCAGCGCGCAGGCGCCGAGCAACAAGAGCCCGCCGTGCGGACCGATCAGCGACATCGCCGTCAGACCGAGGAAGACGAAGATCTGGGCCATGAGCATCCAGCCGCGCCTCCGGCCGAGCCGGCCAAAGATGGGCGCATCCACGCGATCGACGATCGGTGCCCATAAAGGCTTGAGCGTATAGGCAAGACCGACCCAAGAAAGGAATCCGATCGCCGTCAGCGAAGTTCCTTCGTCCCGCAGCCAATAGCCGAGCGTATTTCCGGTGAGAAAGAAGGGGAGCCCGGACGAGAAGCCGAGCAGCAGTATGGTGGCGACGCGCGGCTTGAAATACACCAGCAGCTTCGCCAGACCGCCGCCCTTCACACCTTCCGCAACACTCATTCCGCCGCCTTGACCCGCGACTCGCAGTTCTCACCAAACCATAACGTAGAAAGCGGGCGCACCTAGCAACTTTGTCAGCAAATTAAGCCGCAACCGTGGCGGGCTTGGCGATCGCGGCCAGCACCGCATCGAGCTCGGCCGGATCTATGGGCTTCGTCAGAAACCCATCCATTCCCGCGTCGAGGCAAGCTTTTTTGCCGGCCTCGAGCGCATCCGCGGTTAGCGCGAAGATCGCGACCGGGTCCTTGCCCCTCACAAGCTCGTCATGGCGAATACGGCGCGTGGCGTCGATCCCGCCCAAGCGCGGCATGTGCAGATCCATCATCACGAGATCGAATTTGCGCGCGGCGCAGGCAAGCACGGCAGCTTCGCCGTTGGTGACCTGCTCGACGCGATGGCCGCGACGTCGCAGGAGCTCGCGCGCGAGGAGTGCGTTCACGGCATTGTCCTCGGCGACCAGAATGGAAAGTGCGCGTGCATGGCGCGGCATTTCGGGCGGCTGGATCTCGATCGAGCCGAGCGGCGTCTCGCCCCCCAGCACCGAAGCCAAGCATTGCTCCAGCGATGACTGGCGCACAGGCTTCATCAGATAGCCGCGGACGCCTCTCTCCAGGAGCTCCGGGAGATGCGCACGCCGGCTCGGCGGAAGAAGCGCCACGACCGGAACGAGAACCGCGCTCAAGTCGGGCATGGAATCGGTATCGCTCAAGGCGAGGGCGATGATCGCCACGTCGCTTTCCTTGCATGCGGCGCGCAGCGCGTTCACGTTCCACGCTTCATCGATCGCGGCGCCGGCTGCGGCGAGCTGCTGCTTCAATCCTTCGCGCAGCATCGCGGAGGCGGACATGATCGCGATTCGCTTTCCCATCAACGGACAGGGCGGTGGGGCAGCGGCCGAGACCGCCTTGAACGGCATTCTCACCCAGAACTCACTGCCGCGGCCGAATTCGGAGGAGACGCCGATGCGCCCGCCCATCGCCTCGGTCAGGCGCTTCGAGATCGCCAGACCCAGACCCGTCCCTTCGAAGCGCCGCGCATGCGACGAATCCGCCTGGACGAAGTCCTTGAAGATTTCGACCTGTTTCTCGGGCGGCACGCCGATGCCGGTATCGCGCACCGAAAATGCCAGCACCGGGCCGGACTCGTCCCCGCTGTCCTCGACGGCAGCGAAGATGAGAACGCCGCCCTTCTCGGTGAACTTGACGGCATTGCCGACAAGATTCGTCAGCACCTGCCGCAGTCTGATCCCGTCGATGCGAACGCTTTCGGGCACATCGGCCGCGATCGCACTCGCGATCTCGATGCCCTTGGCGTGGGCGCGCGTGGATAAGAGCTCCGCCACGCCTTCGATCAGGGGTCGCAGGGCGACGTCGCTCTCCTCGAGCGCGAGCGCGCCCGATTCGATCTTGGAGAAGTCGAGAATGTCCTCGATCAGCGCCAAAAGCGAGAGGCCGGATTGGCAGATGGCGTCGGCATAGGTCTTCTGGTCGGGAGCGAGCGGCGTCTCGAGCAGAAGCCGCCCCATGCCTAGCACGCCATTCATCGGTGTGCGGATCTCATGGCTCATCGTGGCAAGGAAATTCGATTTGGCGCGATTGGCATCTTCGGCCTTGTCGCGCGCGACTGTGTGCGCTGCTTCGAGCGTCTTGCGCTGTGTTATGTCGCGACCGACGCTCTGGATTTCGACGATCTGACCACTTTCGTCCCGGATCGCATAGTCTTCCCAGGCAATCCAGCGATAGCCGATCGTGGTTTTCAAATGCTGGTCATAGGAAACCCGCTCGCGTCCGATCTCGCGCCCCTGTAACTGCCCAAGTCCGGTTGCCGGCGCGTCGAGATGAAGCTCCGGCCTAAAAAGTTGGCCAAGAACGGCATCCGGCGTGAGGCCGAACAGCTTCAAGAACGCCTCGTTCGCATAGGTCACGCGGCCATCGCAGCCGCGCCGGAAGATCGCATCGCCCTGCGCGTCGACGAGGCCTTTGTAGCGGGCTTCACTCGCATTCAGCCGCGAATTGACGGTCTCGAGTGCCGTGACCAGCCCCTCGAGCTCGCCGGTGCGGCTTTCAAGCCCGCGCGCTTTATCGCGGTTGGCGTAAACCCCGAGCAGCAGAGAGGCGGTGACGGCCAGCGCCAGCGCGATGAACAGGCGCGGATCGACGAGCGTGAAATTCCCGTGCCAATAGACGTCGAGAGCCGCGGCGCAACCAAGCACCGCCGCGAGCACGGCAAAAAGGGTTCTCCCAGCGCGTAAAAGCATATCAGCGTCCCACGGTTACATTCCCGCGGACCGCCTTGAGAAACACTTAACCGGTCATGTGAGGGTTAAGCATTCCTTGCAAATGTGCGCTGTCACACGATCGTCACGCAGGCGTCATTTGTCTGTCACCGCCCGCTGAGAAGAGGGGATACTTATTCAAAGGCGGCTCCGATTCTGGGGGGCAGGCTGCCTTTCCGGCGGCACTCAGATTTGAAGCAGTCCTTTGTCGCGAACAAAGGAGACAGGGCAGTGTTGGGGAAAACTATTCTCTTGGGTACGAGTGCGCTTGCGGCAGCGATTCTGGCCCTCCCGGCGGCGGCGCAAAACCAGGGCCAGGGTCAGACGATCGAGCAGCGCTTAAAGGCGCTCGAGGACCGCGAGGCGGCCAAGGAAGCCGACGAGGCGGCGCGGGCAACCAGACTTTCGACGCTGGAACAGCAATTCGCCGACACGGTCTGGACGTTCGACAATCTGCGCCCGACGGTGCAGAGCGCCGACGGCCGGTTCCTGATGTCGCTGCGCTTCCGCACGCAGTTCGACACCGTGCTGTTCAACCAGAAGAGCAACCTCGGCCCCACCAATGTGCAGTTCAAGGACCTCGCATCGGGTGCGATTATCCGCAGGTTCTATTTCGGTGCCGAAGGCAGGGCATTCCGGGACTTCTGGTACGAGTTCCGGATGGACTTGGGCGGTGCCAACGCGGAAGGCACCAATGCGATCATCAATCTCGCGCGCATCGCCTACAACATTGGAAACGTTGCCTATCCGAATGAATCCCATTTTCGCATCAACGCCGGCGTCATCCAGCCGATCTTCACTTATGGTGACTCGGTATCGTCCGCATCGACTACTTTCATCGAGCGCGCCGACGTCGTGAACCTGGCGATCGCCGGTTTCGGCGGCGACGATCATCGGCGCGGCATCGAGTTCACATTCCAGCAGTCGGATCTGTTCTATCCCGGCGACAACCTCGTCTTGTCGAGCGCCTATACCGCGCAACAAACGACTGCGCCTGCCGGCACGCCAACGAACACCACGGATGAAGGGACCCAGATCATTGGGCGCGCTGCTTATCGCTTCTGGTCGGATGGATTCTCGAACTTCCAAGTCGGAGGCAACTTCTCGCATCTGGTCAATCTTACCGGCGCTGCCTCGCCAAGCGGCATCCGCACGGTCGCGCTCCAGGATCGGCCCGAGATCAGGGTCGACGGCAACCGGCTCGTGAGCACCGCCAACAGCACGCTGCTCGGGACTTCACTCACCGCCACGAACATCCCCGAGACGGGCGGCTGGTTGTACGGCGGCGAGGGCGGCGGAAATTGGAAGAATTTCTACGTCTACGGCGAATACATGAAATTCGGCATGGATCGCGCGCTTTCGTGCGCCGGCTGCACGCCCTTCGGCGGAACGGCGGGCGTCAACCCCGGAAATCCGAATTTCTCGGGCTGGTACGTCGAGGGCTCGTGGATCATCACCGGAGAGACCAAGACCTATTCGCCGATTGCCACCAACAACGAGATGGGCACGTTCAACAATCCCCGCATCATCACGCCGTTCGCGCCCGGCGCAGGTCAATGGGGGGGCTGGGAGTTCGCTCTGCGCTACAGCGATCTCGACCTGAACTGGCATCCCGGCACAGTCGGACAGCTGGTGACCGCGGCGCCTATCGGCGGCATCCGGGGCGGCGAAGAGACGATCTGGACGTTCGGCATAAACTGGTACTTCAACAACAATGTCCTGATGCGCTTCAACTATCTGCTCGTGGATGTCGACAAGCTGGGCGTCGTCGGCAGCGGCAGCACCGCGACGCTGCAGCAGATCGGGCAGAAATTCAGCGCCTTCGGTGCGAGGCTGCAATTGACCAATTAGCCGGCCAATCGACTTTCAGCGTGCAATCTCCCCCGGCCCCGCGCTCCTGCGCGGGGTCTTTTTTTCACCTTGATCTCATTGCCGAATTCCATAGGAACCAGCGCTGCACTCGTTGGTTATTTTTCTCTGCGGGGCGAAAGGCAGGCCCTCCAGAATCGGGCCCGGCCAGCAGTTGGAGGCGATCATGCCTCCTGAAGAACGCGCCCCGCTCCACCACACGCAGAAAATGAAACAGCGGCTGCAAGAGACCGTCGAGCACCTGCGCGAGGACATCGAGAAGGTCGACGAGCCTCAGCTCAAGGCGATGTTCGAGACATCCGCCGAAGTGCTCACCGGCCTTGCCAAAGCCTTCAGCGACTACGAACGCAAGAACGAACCGGCTTGGCAAGCGAGCCGGCGGGGGTAATCCGCCCGCGCCAATTCCGGGTCGACGGCTTTTCGGCTTAGCTCTTTAGCGGGCGAACTTGCCGACGACGCTCGCCCCGACGAGCGCGTGGCCCGAGATCGCCTTGTAGACTTCGTCGCGCGTCATCCCGGGTTTCAGCGCTGTGGGATCGAGATCCGTCGCCACCACCGTGAACACATAGTGATGCGGCACGTCGCCTACCGGCGGACAGGGTCCGATATAGAGCGCGTTGTCGCGCGTGCCTTTTCCGCCGACGAATTTCTTCGTCTCTTTCCCAATCTCGCCCTCGGCGAATGAGGTTACGTTCGCAGGAACTCCGTACCCGACCCAATGGGAGACGCCCTCCCCTAACCGGCCGTCGGGGTCGAACATGAAGACGACGAAGCTTTTGGTCTTGTCGGGGGCGTTCGACCAGGCGAGCGCGGGCGAGACGTTTTGCCCGCCGCACATGCGCATGGGGTCATCGGCGGCGTTCTTCTTGGTCAGCATGCCTCCATCGGGAAAGGACGAGGAGGAGACCGAAAAAGCCGCGGCTGACACGCCGGTTGCGCCAACCAGAAATCCGGCGGCGACGGTCCAAAAAACCCAATTTGTTCCCTTGTTCATGGCGCGAAATCCCTCCGGCTAAGGCTGGGGACCCTAGCATCGGCCCGGGATTTTCGGAAACCGTTGCGGCGCGCCCTCGCATCCTCACCAGAATGTGTGCTATTTAGCGCCTCGGATTTGCGTGGGGTCCCCCGCCCCGGCGTCCAATGCACGTGATGAAGGAGAGAAAAAGATGCGTGGAACGAATTTTCTGGCTTCGGCCGTAGTGTTCACGGTAGCTGCATATGGCGTTGCGGTCGCCGCGGCCGCGATGCCGGCCAGTGTCAAAGCAGCCGGCGGCATGCTTACAGATGCCAAGGGCATGACCTTGTACACCTGGGACAACGACAAAGAGGCCAATAAGTCCTCCTGCACCGCCAATTGCTTGAACAACTGGCCGGTCTTGAAAGCCGAAGCCGCCGACAAAGACATGGGCGACTGGAAAGTCATCACCCGTGACGACGGCTCGAAGCAGTGGTCCTATAAGGGCAAGCCGCTCTATTATTTCGTCATGGACAAGGCGGCCGGCGACAAGGCTGGCGACGGCCGCGGAATGGTCTGGCATATCGCCAAGCCGTAGTCCTCGACCAATCGGTTAAGGCATGGGGCGCGGGTCATTCCTGCGCCCCATGTTTTTTGCCTTGAACTCGGAGAGTCACGGTCCGGTGAGCCGATGAGCTCGAGCCCGGAGAGCCTGGGATTCCGCCCATTGTCATAAAAGCTTCGCCCAAACGTGGCAAAGCTTGCACGCATTTGCGGCGTTATTCCTGGGCGGGCCAAGGCTTGAGGCCCGGCGCTCCGATCCCATTCAACCGTGAGAGGACAAAATGAAGCTCTCTTCCAAATTCTTCGCCGGCATGGTGGCTGGAATTGCCGCCGTTGGGCTGGCAACGGCCGCGCTCGCGGTCGACATTTCCGGCGCGGGCGCCACCTTCCCGTTCCCGATCTACGCCAAATGGGCGAGCGCCTATAAGGGCGTGTCGGGAAATGGCCTCAACTATCAGTCGATCGGCTCGGGCGGCGGCATCAAGCAGATCGAATCGAAAACCGTGACTTTCGGCGCAAGCGACATGCCGCTCTCGACAGCGGAGCTGAACAAATTCGGTCTATTGCAGTTCCCGACCGTGATCGGCGGCGTTGTGCCCGTCGTCAACGTCCGCGGTATCGCCCCTGGCCAGCTGGTCCTCGACGGTCCGACGCTCGCCGACATCTATATCGGCAAGATCTCGAAGTGGAACGACCCGGCGATCAAGAAGCTCAATGCTTCGCTCAATCTTCCCGATCAGGTGATCACCACCGTCCACCGTTCCGACGGCTCGGGTACGGTCTTCATCTTCACCAACTACCTCTCGAAGGTAAGCCCGGAATGGAATGACCGCGTGCATTTCGCGACCGCAGTGGATTGGCCGGTCGGGATCGGCGCCAAAGGCAATGAGGGCGTGGCCGGCAACACGGCGCAAACGTCCGGCGCAATCGGCTTCGTCGAATACGCTTATGCCAAGCAGAACAACCTCGCCTACACCAAGATGATCAACAAGGACGGCAAGACCGTGAGCCCGGTCGCGGCGAATTTCGCGGCTTCGGCTGCCGGCGCGAGCTGGGATCCGGCAAACGGGTTCGGCACGCTCTTGACCGATCAGGCTGGCGCGGACACGTGGCCGATCTCGGGCGCGACGTTCGTGATGGTCTACAAACAGCCCGCCGATCCGGCCGCGACCAAGGAAGCGCTCAAATTCTTCCAATGGGCGTACCAGAACGGCGACCAGATGGCAGCAGGCCTCGATTACGTCTCTTTCCCCGCCGACGTGAAGCAGAAGATCATGACCAGCTGGAACCAGGTGCAGGGCTGGAGCGGCGGAAAGTAGCTTTACCCGTGAGCGGCTGAAGCGCTCAGCCGGATTTTCGACAAGACGCCTTCGCAAGCGCACGACGATTGGCGAATATGGGAGCGGGACGGTCGCCTTCGGATACGGCCTCCCGCTCCTTCTTTTGGGGCACTTCTTTCCGAGCACTCCATGGTCGATCTGACCCTGATGCAAGACGCGCCCTATGACTTGAGCTCGGTCCATTTGCAGAGCTCCCTCCGGCGCGACCGCATCTTCCGGCGCGTAACGCTGGCGAGTGCGATCATCGTGCTGCTCCTGTTCACGGGTATCATCGTGTCGCTACTTTCGGGCGCGTGGCCGGCGATGCGCGCCTTCGGCCTGCCGTTCCTTTGGACGCAAGCCTGGAATCCCGTGACGGAGAAATTCGGCGCGCTGGCGCCGATCTACGGCACGCTGGTGACCTCCGCGATCGCGATGCTGATCTCGATCCCGGTCGGGATCGGTATCGCCATTTTCTTGACCGAGCTCTGTCCGCGTCCTTTGCGCCGGCCGATCGGCATCGCCGTCGAGCTGCTCGCTGGAATCCCGAGCATCATCTACGGGATCTGGGGTTTTTTCGTGTTGGTCCCGTTGCTGCAGCAGGATTTCATGCCGGGGATCATTTCCACTCTCGCCGGCGTGCCGGTTCTTTCCACACTGTTCGCCGGACCGCCTTACGGCATCGGCATATTCACCGCCGGCCTCATTCTCGCAATCATGATTTTACCCTTCATCAGTGCGATCACGCGCGACGTGTTCGAGACCGTCCCACCCGTGTTGTCGGAGGCCGCGTATGGACTCGGCGCCACAAGATGGGAGGTGCTGTGGAACGTGGTACTGCCTTACTCGCGTGCCGGGGTGGTTGGAGGCGTGATGCTGGCCTTGGGCCGTGCGCTCGGCGAGACAATGGCGGTGACGTTCGTCATCGGCAATGCGCATCGTATCTTGCCTTCGCTGTTCGCGCCCGGAACAACCATTTCAGCCACGATTGCCAATGAATTCACCGAAGCCGTCGGCGACCTCTACACGCCCGCCCTGGTCGAGCTTGGGTTGATTCTCTTCCTCGTCACGTTCCTGGTGCTCGCAGCGGCGCAATACATGCTCTATCGCCTGGAGCTTCGCGCCGGAGGCCGGGCATGAACACGAGCCTTTACCGCAATCGGCGTATCAAGAGCATCCTATTCATGGGTCTCTCCGTGATCGCCACGCTATTTGGCTTGAGCTGGCTTGGCATCATTCTGGGCACGCTGCTGTACGAGGGATTTTCCGGGATCAATCTCGCTCTCTTCACTCAGTCGACGCCGCCGCCGGGAGCGGCAGGCGGGCTGCTGAATGCCATCGTCGGCAGCCTCTTTATGAGCGCTTTTGCGGTCGCGGTCGGAACCCCGATCGGAATACTCGCGGGAACATATCTCGCCGAATATGGACGCTATACGCGGCTGGCTTTCGTCGTCCGCTTCGTCAACGACATCCTCTTGTCCGCGCCTTCGATCGTGCTTGGGCTTTTCGTCTACGTCCTGATGGTGCCGACGCTCGGACATTTCTCCGCCTGGGCGGGAGGCGTCGCACTGACGACGATCGTCATCCCCGTCGTGGTGCGCACCACCGAGAATATGCTGCTTCTGATCCCGAACACGCTCAGGGAAGCGGCCATCGCGCTCGGGGCGCCGCGCTCGCATGTGATCCGTCAGGTGACTTGGCGCGCGGCCAAGGCCGGCATCGTGACGGGCGTCCTGCTTGCGATTGCGCGAATCTCCGGCGAGACCGCGCCTCTCCTCTTCACCGCCCTCGGCAACAACTTCTTCAGTGTCGATCCGAACGCGCCGATGGCGAGTCTTCCCGTTGCGATTTACAACATGGCGACCGGTCCTTACGCGGATCAGCATCGCCTGGCGTGGTCGGGCGCGCTCCTCATCACGCTCACCGTGCTTATCCTCTCCATTGTCGCGCGCGTTCTCGAGGCGCGCTCGGTCCGGAGAGGCCGATGAATAACGGCGAGGTGAAAGTCGCGATCAACAAGCTCTCGTTCTATTACGGGAGCACGCAGGCGCTGAAGAACATTTCGCTTTCGCTCTACCGCAACAAGGTAACCGCGTTCATCGGACCCTCGGGCTGCGGCAAGTCCACGCTCTTGCGCGTCATGAATCGCATTTACGAGCTTTATCCCAACCAGCGGGCCGAAGGCGAAGTGCTTCTCGACGGCGAGGACATCCTGTCGCGCAAACAGGACCTGAATCTTCTGCGTGCGAAAGTGGGCATGGTGTTTCAAAAGCCGACGCCGTTCCCGATGACCATTTTCGACAACGTGGCTTTCGGCATTGCCCTGTACGAGAAGCTCGCGCGCTCCGAGCTCGAGGGCCGCGTCGAGAATGCGCTCCGGCGCGCCGCCCTGTGGGACGAGGTGAAGGACAAGCTCCATCACAGCGGGACGTCGCTCTCGGGCGGCCAGCAGCAGCGGCTTTGCATCGCGCGCTCGGTGGCGACCAAACCCGAGCTGATCCTCTTGGACGAGCCCTGCTCCGCGCTCGATCCGATTTCGACCGCGAAAATCGAGGAGCTGATCTACGAACTTTCGAACGACTACACGATCACCATCGTCACCCACAACATGCAGCAGGCCTCACGCGTCTCCGACTACACGGCGTTCATGTTTCTGGGCGAGCTCGTGGAGTTCGGCGAGACCGAGAACATCTTCACCACGCCCACAAATCAGCGCACCGAGGACTACATCACCGGCCGCTTCGGGTGAGGAGAGATGACCGCTCGCGCCTATAACGTGCTGTTTCTCTGTACGGGCAATTCCGCGCGCAGCATCATGGCCGAGCGCTTGATGGATCATTGGGGCAAGGGTCGCTTCCGCGGCTTTTCCGCCGGCAGTTTCCCGACCGGCCAAGTCAATCCGCTGGCCCTGCAATTGCTGATGAAGGTTCGCCTCCCGACCGACGATCTGCGTTCGAAATCCTGGGATGAGTTCGCCGCTCCCAATGCGGCGGTGATGGATTTCGTATTCACCGTCTGCGATCAGGCCGCGGGCGAAGTTTGTCCGGTCTGGCCGGGCCATCCGGTGACGGCGCACTGGGGCGTCGCAGACCCGGCAGGAGCGAAGGGCTCGGACGCGGAGCGGATTCACGCGTTCCGGGAGGCCTTCCGGACGCTCGAGAACCGGATCAAAGTCTTCGCGAGCCTGCCGATTGCAAAGCTCGACCGCCTCACGCTGTCCCGGCACGTTCAGGCCATAGGCCGCGATCAGCTCCCGGACGCGGCGGAGAGCCGGCCGTCATGACGGTCATGCCCCGGCCTTATGTTGACGCCAAGACGATCACGCTCGGGCGTCGCGTAACCGCGGAATCGAACGGCACGGCATTTCTTCTGATCGCTGTTGTGGGATCCGGAATCATGGGCGAGCGGCTTGCGGCGGGTAATATTGCCGTCGCGCTGCTGGCCAATTCTCTCGCGACCGCGGCGGCTTTGTATGTCCTCATCGAATGGTTCGGGCCCATTTCCGGTGCACACTTCAATCCTCTGGTGACCCTCGCGATGGCCGTGCGCGGAGACGTCGCCTGGCGCGCGGTGCCTGCCTATGTGCTCGGGCAGATCATCGGCGGCACAGCAGGTGTCGCCATCGCAAATCTCATGTTCGAGCTGCCGGTCTTCGCCTGGTCCCAGCATACCCGGTCCGGAGCCGGTCAGTGGCTGGGCGAATTCGTCGCGACATTCGGCCTTATCGGATTGATCTGGACCTGCTCGCGGCTGAAACCCTCCGCCGTCGCGGGCACGGTGGCGGCTTATATAGGTGGCGCTTATTGGTTCACCGCGTCGACCTCCTTCGCCAATCCGGCCGTGACTCTTGCCCGCGCAATGACAGACACGTTTGCGGGCATACGCCCGAGCGATGTGCCCGGCTTTCTCGTCGCGCAACTGACCGGCGCGATCATTGCCGTCGCGGTTTTCCGATGGCTACAGCCGGAGACGCTTCGCCCGAAGTGAGCCGGCGTCGTCCTTGCCCGCTTGCGTTTTGAATAGCGCACGCGATAGTGCGGCCGATGACCGGGGACCTGCGTCACGATTGGACGAGAGCCGAGGTGAGTGCGCTCATCGCGCTTCCCTTCAACGAGCTTTTGTTTCGCGCGCAGTCGCTGCATCGCAAATATTTCCGAAACGACGAAGTGCAGATTTCCACGCTGCTATCGATCAAGACCGGGGGCTGCCCCGAGGATTGTGCCTATTGCCCGCAAAGCGCGCGCTATGACACTGGCGTCAAAGCCGACAAGCTGATGCCGCTTCCCGCGGTGTTGAAGGAGGCGCAAGCGGCAAAAGCAGCGGGCGCGTCGCGCTTTTGCATGGGCGCGGCTTGGCGCGAGCCCAAGGACCGCGACCTCGACCAGGTCTGCGCCATGGTCGAAGGCGTGAAGGGCCTTGGTCTCGAGACCTGCGCCACGCTCGGCATGCTCACGCAAGAGCAAGCCCGACGGCTCAAGACGGCCGGGCTCGATTACTACAACCACAACCTCGATTCCTCGCCCGAATATTATGGTGCGATCATCACGACGCGGGTCTATCGGGAGCGGCTGGATACGCTCGCGCTGTGGGGGCATCGTCGGGATGAGCGAAACGGAAGAGGATCGCGCCAGCCTGATCGCAACGCTTGCCTCGCTCGATCCGCACCCTGAATCGGTTCCCATCAACGCGCTCGTGCGCGTGGAGGGCACACCTCTGGCGGAGGCCGCGCCCCTGGACGCGCTCGACTTCGTCCGCGTCATCGCCGCCGCCCGGATCACCATGCCGCAATCGGTGGTACGGCTTTCGGCAGGACGCGAAGAGATGAGCGATGAAGGCCAGGCACTGTGCTTTCTCGCGGGCGCGAACTCGATCTTCTACGGGCCAAAACTCTTGACCACGCCCAACCCGGC
>WNFL01140806.1_pt1 | contig 12734 bp, 10 predicted proteins | sample 5400361 | NCBI WGS metagenome assembly WNFL01 (sample SAMN13153351, study PRJNA577476) | soil metagenome | isolation source: 40 cm soil on Douglas fir-dominated hillslope | place: USA:California | collected 2013-09-17
CTCCTACGTCCTACTACGGCACGACGGTATGGCACGGCTATTTGGTGCAGCCGGGCAACCAGTTGATCCGCACTCTCTCAACTCAATCCGCATTTCATGTCACCGGATCAGGAGTAACAGTTGCGGTGATCGATACTGGAGTGGACCCAACCAATGCTGTGTTGCAGAGCGTACTGGTTTCCGGGTATGACTTCACGCGAAATGCCAATGGTGGCTCGGAAAAAGCCGACATCAGCACCTCGCCGGATCTGAGCCAGCCCCAAACCGCCCAAGTGAATCAAAGAACAGTTGCGGTGCTCGATCAACGAACGGTTGCCGTCCTCGACGGGTCATCGTATTCGGCATTCGGCCATGGCACCATGACCGCCGGCGTTGTGCATTTGGTTGCGCCGCAGGCAAAGATCATGCCTCTCAAGTCATTCAAAGCAGATGGAACCGGCTACAACTCCGACATTCTGCGCGCAATTTACTACGCGGTGAAGAATGGGGCGAAGGTCCTGAATATGAGTTTCGACTATCCCACCTACTCGTCGGAGCTTGCGAATGCCGTCAAGTACGCGAACAGCAAGGGAGTGATCTCAGTGGCATCGGCAGGAAATGATGGCCAGAAGGTAGCAGCGTATCCCGGCGCACTGCCGTCCGTGATCGACGTTGCCTCCACCTCGTCCGGTCTGGATCGCTGCTCCAGGCGAAGGGGTGATGACCACTTATCCGTGGGGTACTTATGCCGCCGGGTGGGGAACTTCGTTCAGCGCGCCCTTCGCCAGTGGAACCGCGGCCCTGATGCTGGGTACCAATGGAAATTGCACCAGTTCCAAAGTCGCGTCGGGATTGGCGCATGCGGTGTCTATTTCCAATCCCCAATTGGGATACGGGCGCCTGGACACGTATCAAGCCGTGCAGGCATGCCACGTGTACTAAAGCGGCCGGGCTCAAGGCCTGGAGATGACTAAATAGGACTGAGCCAACATGAGCAACCCCTTCCTCGCGGACGACGAAAGATCGCTGTTGCTGATGCGCATCAAGGAACTGGAAGAGCGCCATACGACGTTCCGCGACTCGGTCGTATGCGCGTTCAATCAGTTGCTGGATTTGAAGGACATCAGCACCGGCGTTCACAGCACCCGTCTCGCCGAGTGGGCATTGCGGGTGGCTCGCAAGCTGGACATCCCGGAAGAGTGCTTATACCAGGTGGAAGTCGCCGCCCTGCTGCACGATGTCGGCAAGATCGGCGTGCCCGACGCCATCCTGAAAAAAGCAGGGAAGCTTACCGCTGAAGAGCGCGCCATTATCAACCGGCATCCGGAATATAGCTGGTCGATTCTGCGCTTGTTTTCGGGTCTCGAAGAAGCCAGCCTGTATGCGCTGCATCATCATGAGAGCGTCGATGGCAGCGGATATCCGGCAGGATTGACGGGTACCAATATCCCGCTGCCTTCGCGGATTGTCTCTGTGATCGATGCCTACGATGCGATGGTTTCCAACCGTTGTTACCGGAAAGGGATGCCGCATGAAGAAGCCATCCGGAGACTGGTCGCCAGTAGCGGAAGCCAGTTTGATGCAGCGGTTGTCCAAACCTTCATTCCGATTGCCGAGCAGGATGCCGACGATGTTTTTGCGGCGGCTGGCACCAGCTCATCCGCCGCCCTCTGAACTCTGCGTGGGCCATATGCCACGCAGAGTTGTTCATCTTCCGTAATCAGCGGTGCTTGATGAAGCTGCCGTCCTGTAGTTCAGCCACCGCTTGCCGGAGCTGTTCCTGTGTGTTCATCACGATCGGGCCGTACCACGCTACCGGTTCCTCTATCGGCTTGCCCGACACCAGCAGGAATCGGATGCCCTCGTCGCCAGCTTGAACGACGATCTCGTCACCGCGGTCAAACAGCACCAGCGAGTGATTGCCAATATCGTAGACGGGCGCCGCATCCGGATTCGCAGCTTGCTCGGTCAGAACCGCGCTAGGATCTGAGGCGTCTTTGAAAGTGCCTGACCCTGCGAATACGTAGGCAAAGGCATTCCGCGTGGTCTCGACTTTTAGCCTCTTGCGCCGGCCGGGGGCAACCGAGATGTCAATGTAGTTCGGATCAGCAGCCACACCTTCCACCGGTCCCTTCTTGCCCCCGAACTCGCCGCAGATGATGCGTACTCGGGTGCCATCATCGTCAGTGACCTCGGGAATCGCGCTTGCCGGAATGTCTTGATAGCGCGGATCGGTCATCTTCAATGAGGCGGGCAGGTTCGCCCACAACTGGAAACCGTGCATGCGGCCCTGCGTATCGCCCTTCGGCATCTCCTGGTGGAGAATGCCGCTGCCGGCGGTCATCCATTGCACGTCGCCCGCGGTCATCTTTCCTTTGTTGCCCAGGCTATCTCCGTGTTCGACCGATCCGGCGAGAACGTAGGTGATCGTCTCGATCCCGCGATGCGGATGCCAGGGAAATCCCGCCTTGTAATCTTCCGGATTCTCATTGCGGAAATCATCCAGCAACAGGAACGGATCGAACTCCTTGGTTTTGCCGAAGCCGAAGGCGCGCTGTAGCTTTACGCCGGCGCCCTCGATCGTCGGCTTCGTTTGAATGATCTGTTTAACGGGTCGTAATGACATAGCATTCCTTTCTGTCCGCCAGGAAGCACGTGGCTGAGACGTCCGCCTGGCGGTCCTGTTCAAGCCTTTATGAATTCAGCGTCCAGTGTAATGGTCACCTCGTCGCCGACGAGAATGCCGCCAGTCTCGAGCGCCGCGTTCCAGGTCAGGCCGAAATCTTTGCGGTTGATCTTCGTAGATGCCGATACTGCAACTCGCGTATTGCCCCACGGATCGCGCGTAGGCGGCGTTGGTCCTTCCACAGAAAAGACCACCTTGCGCGTGACGCCACGAATCGTCAAGTCGCCCTCGACGGCCAGTTCTCCGTCCCGAACAAAGCTAATGCGCGTGGACTTGAACGACAGGGTAGGGAACTTCTCCACGTGGAGGAAGTCCTCGCTCTTCAGGTGCGCATCGCGCTGGGCATCGCGCGTTTCGATAGAGGCTGCTTCGATCAGGGCCTCGACGCGAGAATTGCTCAGTTCGACTTCGTCCAGAGTCAATGCGCCCGTGATTTTGGCGAATTGCCCCTTCACGTTCGAGATCATCATGTGCTTGACTTTAAACTCGGCGGCAGAATGGGCCGGGTCAATATTCCACGTGGTGATTGCGGTTGTGGTTTGCGGTGTAGCCAGTGCGCTCATGGTGGGTATCCTCTGCAAGCTTAGATGCGTGACAACGATAATCGTTGCAACAAATATAATCAAAGCTATACCATTGATTCGGAGTCACATATCTATAGGCCGATCTACCGAGGCAACGGCGGATTGAGGAATAGGTAGTCATGATGCGCCATTACCCACTCGATACTTGCGCAGGCGCGCGCCGTTGCACCTTCAACAATTGTGAATGTTGATCGAAAATCCAAAGCCGCGCGTTTAGAATCGACAATCCGAAATCGACAGTCGACAATGACCTCTATGTCCGAGTCAAAATTGCCTCACATGTCTCGCGACGAATTCCGCCGGCAGGGTCACGCCATGGTGGACTGGATTGCGGACTACTATTCCCGGGTCGAAAACTTTCCCGTGTTGTCGCGCGTGCAGCCGGGAGAAATTCGCTCGAAGTTGCCTTCGAATCCGCCGCAACAGGGCGAACCGTTCGACCGGATCTTTGCGGATGTCGAGAGCATAATCTTGCCCGGCATCACGCACTGGCAGTCGCCAAATTTCTATGGGTATTTTCCGACTAGCACATCGGGGCCTGCGATTCTGGGCGATTTGCTTTCCACGGGGCTTGGCGTCCAGGGCATGCTCTGGTCAACCAGTCCAGCGTGCACTGAACTGGAAACGCATGTGCTCGATTGGCTGGTCCCCGTGCTCGGGCTACCCGAGACGTTCCTCTCTTCCAGCACCGGAGGCGGCGTAATCCAGGACACTGCTTCGAGTGCCTCGCTCTGCGCTCTATTAGCGGCTCGCGAGCGGGCGACTCAATATGCCAGCAACCGCAAGGGGTGCGACGGACGATTGGTCGCCTATGCTTCCACTCAGACGCACTCGTCAGTTGAAAAGGCTGTAAAGATTGCGGGCCTCGGATCGGACAATCTTCGCGCGGTCGAAGTCGATCAAGATTTTGCGCTACGCCCTCACACGCTTGCCCGCCAGATCGCAGCTGATAAAAATTCAGGCCTGATCCCGTGCTTTGTCTGTGCAACCGTTGGTACAACTTCTTCGAACGCGATCGATCCCGTCCGCGAAATCGGCGCGATTTGCCGCGAGCACAATATCTGGCTGCATGTGGATTCCGCAATGAGTGGAACCGCGGCTCTCTGTCCTGAGTTTCGGTTTCTGCACGATGGCATGGAATTCGCGGACAGTTACTGCTTCAATCCTCACAAGTGGATGCTCACCAACTTCGACTGCGACTGCTTTTACGTCGCCGACCGCAAGCATCTGATTCAGACCCTCTCGGTGCTACCTGAGTATCTCCGAAACCAGGCGACCGAATCGGGCGCGGTCATTGACTACCGGGACTGGCAAATCCCGCTTGGACGCCGCTTTCGATCACTCAAATTGTGGTTCGTGATCCGGCATTACGGGATCGAAGGATTGCAGCAACAAGTTCGCCAACACGTGCGACTGGCGCAGCAGTTCGCTGGCTGGGTGCGAAGCGATGGCCGCTTCGAACTCGCTGCTCCCGTGCCGCTGAACCTTATCTGCTTCCGTCTGCGTTCCGGCGACGCGGACAACCAGAGGCTTATCGACGAACTCAATCAGAGCGGCAAGTTATATCTCACGCACACGAAACTCGACGGTAAATTCACGCTCCGACTTTGCGTGGGACAAACGAATACGCAGTCGAGCCATGTGGAACGGGCGTGGCAATTGATCCAACAAGCGACTGTGCAACTTGGCAAATCCTGATACGTTGAGGGGACATGGTGCGTGAAATCTCATCGGGCGGTGTAGTGCTTCGGGAAATTTCCGGTACCTGGCATGTCGCGCTGATCGAGCCTCAGAAGGAAACCACGGCCACTGCCAAAACGCCTCGCAAGCGTGTTAAGGCTATGCTGGCTCTCCCGAAAGGACTAGTCGATCCAGGAGAGACCGCGCCAGTAACAGCGCTTCGGGAAGTACAGGAGGAAACCGGCGTCGTCGCAGAACTCATTGCCAAACTTGCTGACATCAAGTACGTCTACGTCCGTACCTGGCGCGATGGTGAGCGCGTCTTCAAGATCGTCAGTTTCTACCTGCTGCAGTATCGCTCGGGAGAGATCGACGATGTCACTCCCGAAATGCGGATTGAAGTTAAACGAGCCCTTTGGGTTCCGCTCGCCGGGGCTTCCACTCAGCTCATGTACAGCAACGAACGCAAAGTGCTTCGCCTCGCGGAAGACTACCTTGCGGCTCACGGCCTTCAACCGGAAAATGCCGTGTCCTCGCGAAGAAAAGCGGCTGACAGTAGTCACACGGAACAGTGACGCACGCAATTGTGCACGCTCGATTCTGGAAATTAATCTCTGGATAACTTAAATGGGTGCGCGTGCCGTCGCCATCCTCACCCCACATTCCTCGGCACGCCCCTGTCAAATTTTTGAGGCAACAATCCCCTGCTGTTGTCCTGACCATGATCCACTAACCGCTTCTCTTCCTTCGTTAGCGGACGCACTTCGCCTTTTTTCAGATTACCCAGTTCGAGTCGCCCGATCGAAACGCGCACCAGTCGCAGCACTTGGAGGCCTAGCCCTTCCAGCAATCGCCGAATCTGCCGGTTTTTACCTTCGTCCAGAGAAATCTCCAGCCAACTATTCTTACCTCCCACGCGTATGACGCTGGCCGCTTTGACCCTGAGATGTTCACCGCCTATGGTGACGCCGGCTTCAATCCGGGTCATCAGATCGTCTCCAGCAACACAATTCACCTGCACGTGGTACCGCCTTTCCAGGTGACTCGCGGGGTCCGTGATCTTCGCCGCCCACTTTGAATCACTCGAAAGTAGTAACAGCCCTTCGCTTGCCTTATCGAGGCGTCCCACAGCGCCAACCCAGGACGCGCCGGGTTTGAGAAGGTCATACACGGTCGCGCGTCCTTTTTCATCGGACGCAGTCGTCACCACTCCACGCGGTTTATTCATCATGAGATAGATCTTGGGATGCTCGTCAACCGGCGTACCGTCGACAGCGATTCGATCAATTCCCATCCGTACCGGCTTTTCAGGATCGCGTGTGATCCCCTGGTTCAACGTCACCCGTCCGGCACGGACTAGCGCGGCGGCCTGGGAGCGCGAGCAATACCCCATCCTGGAAAGTGCGCGCGCCAGACCCGTTCTTCTTTGTTTCTCATGCACTCACTCATGCTAAATGCCACGCGCTTTCGGGAAGCACGTTTTTGCTGTTTTCGCGGGTTCGTACATAGGCGGGACAACAGAAGTAGAAAGGTTATCGTTGCGGGAAAAGTATGCCAAGAGTGCGGTGAGTAGCATCCTTCACAACTCGCACAACGGCTTGACCAAAATTCTCGGAGTGAGTCATTTTGGCGGCGAGCGAGCGTCTGTCCAGGTGCGTCTTTACGCACGGCTGGCCGGTGCTGAGCGTGCATTTTTCCCTGGGAAGGGCCAGGCACACAGGGCAACGCACAGCCAATATCTGTTTCGGCGATAGTTTGTCGGGGGAGACCATCGTGTTGCAATCTCGCCTACTGGTCACTCTACTGTTTTCAAAACCTGTTCCGGCCATCCAGGTTGTTAGGTGAAGATGTCCGTGCAGCAGGTAAATGAGATTCAGCAGAGTGCTGGTTCATCGCCTTAGCCGCCTGAGTGCGCCGGTTGCCATTCGCGCTGTTGAAATCCAGCGTGCTGACGTTATGTTCGCAAATGACGCATTTGAACGTGATTCCGCCGTTCATCGGTTGGGTTGTGTAGTGTCGCACATAACCATTCTAGTCGCTAATCGCCTGATGCTCTCCGGGCATTAGGTGCGCGACCTTTGGGTAAAAAGCTGGCGCCTCTGCGCGGAGGTGGCCGAATGAAATCGTTAGAGGGACGGCTGCCGCATCCGATCTCAATGCGCCTGCAACAGGCTCTCGCGCACGATACAATCTTCGTTTCATGCCGAAAGGGCGAGTTCGAGGAGTTCTCGAGGGCGGATTGGTGAGCGTGGGCGATTCCGCGCCCGACTTCGAGTTGCCGGCTCTGATCGGAGGCGTCCGAAAAATCTTTCGCTTGGCGGATTATCGCGGCAAGACCGTCGTGCTCGCTTTTTATCCATTCAACTGGCAGGACGCCAGCATGCAGCAGATGGCAGGCTGCCAAGCGCAACGCGAGCGGGTACTGGCAAACAACGCCGAGACCGTTGCCATCAGCGTCGAATCCATCATGAACACGACCGCCTGGGAACGAGCCAACGGTCCATTCGATTTTCCGCTGTGCAGCGACTTCTGGCCGCACGGCGCAGTCAGCAAGCGCTACGGAGTCCTGCAGGAATCCGGCAGGGAAGCCGGCGCGAGCGAACGCGCCATCTTCATTGTGAGTCCCACCGGACAGGTTCGCCTCTGCAAGCTCTACGAGTCGGACGAAGTTCCGTCCCTGGACGAAATCTTTTCGCTGCTGGCAGAGGTTTGATATACCGATTTTCTACAGGAGCATCATGAGACTGGTTTCGAGCGCCATCATCCTGCTGGTTCTGCTTTGTTCGAATCCGCAGGCGTTCAGTCGTCCTGGCAAGGACAATGCCTCATCGGACGGAGCCACCATCACGGGATTTCGTAATGTGAATAGCGAGCAGGAAATCGAAAAGCGTTTTCTCGCGGTGCCGGACCCGAAGCTTGCCGAGGAGCATCTGCGCACACTCACGCAGGCTCCGCACATTGCCGGATCGCCTGAAGACAAAGCCACCGCCGACTACGTCGCGAAGAAATTCCGCGAAGCCGGACTCGACACCGAGATCGTCGAATACATAGTCTGGCTGAATTATCCGTCGGAGATCAGTGTAGATCTCACCGCGCCCACAGGCGTCATCATGCGCGGACCGAGTCCCGAACATGTGGATAACGATCCGTTCCAGGACGATCCGCGCATTGTGAACACCTATAACGGAATGTCCCCATCAGGCGACGCCGAAGCGGACGTTGTCTACGCTAACTACGGTTCGCCCGACGACTTCGACAAATTGAAGCAGCTGAACGTAGACGTCCGCGGCAAGATCGTCATCGTGCGCTACGGACAGAATTTTCGTGGAGTAAAAGCCTTCGTCGCGCAGGAAAGGGGAGCCGCCGGAGTAATCATTTATTCCGATCCCAAGGACGACGGCTACTATCGCGGCGACGCGTATCCCAAGGGCCCGTGGCGTCCAGCCAGCGGCACGCAGCGCGGATCCGTCGGCTACATGTTCCAGTTTCCAGGAGACCCGACCACTCCCGGAATTGCCTCCGTGCCGTCGCTGCCCAATTCAAAACGAGCTCCGCCCACCGAGTCTGCGCAGCTACCGAAAATTCCCGTAACACCGCTGTCCTATGCAGATGCATCGCCCATCCTCGAGCACCTGAGCGGCCCCGCCTCGCCCCGCGAGTGGCAGGGAGCGCTGCCATTTACGTATCACGTAGGTCCCGGACCAGCGAAGGTGAAGATCCACCTGAAGCAGGATTATCAATACCGCACAATCTGGGACGTGATTGGCAAGGTACGAGGAACTACTTCGCCGGATGAGTGGGTCGTCGCCGGCAATCATCGCGACGCCTGGGTGTATGGAGCAGTCGATCCGAATAGCGGCACCGCCGCCATGCTCGAATCCGTCCATGGCATTGGCGAACTTCTAAAGTCAGGATGGAAGCCGAAGCGCACAGTCGTGATCGGCAGTTGGGACGCCGAAGAAGAAGGCCTGATCGGCTCCACCGAATGGGGCGAAGATCACGCCAAAGAACTTGCGAATGCCGCCGCGTATTTCAACGTCGACGTCGCAGTCTCGGGTCCGAAATTCGGCGCGTCGAGCGTGCCCAGCCTGAAGCAGTTCATTCGTGAGATCGCGAAAGCAGTTCCAGCTCCGCAAGACGGAACCGTCTATGACGCATGGAAGAAGACGAGCCAGTCAACCCCCGAGAATCCCCGGCCGCAGGAATCGTTGACCGGTGGCTACAAGCCGCCCGCAGCACAGGTTCGCAGCGATGTTCCGGTAGGCGACCTGGGCAGCGGCTCCGACTACACAGTTTTTCTCCAACATCTCGGAGTCCCGTCCACCGACATCGGTTCCACCGGAGACTATGGCGTTTATCACTCCGTGTTCGACAACCTGGCGTGGTTCAAAAAGTTCGCCGACCCCGACTTCCGCTACGAGCAGCAAATGGCCCGCGTCTTCGGCCTGGAGATGATTCGCATGGCCAGCGCCGACGTCCTTCCCTACGATTACGAAGATTACGGCAAAGAAATTCTCGTCTATCTCGACGCCGCAAAGAACAAAGCCAAAGATCGCTTCAAAGATAAATCCCCCGATTTCTCCGCAGCCATAGACGCGGCACGCCATCTCGAGCAGTCCGGCGCGAAGATGTCGCAGAAGCAGCGCAAGCTTCCCGGAGATCCCGAGCGCATGAACACGGTGTTGCGAGAAACCGAGCGCGCCCTTCTCATTCCCGAGGGACTGCCGAACCGTCCCTGGTATCACCACTCGATCTACGCTCCCGGCCAGTACACTGGCTACGCCGCCGTGGTGATCCCTGGAGTAAACGAAGCGATCGATGCCAACGACCCGCACCGCACCGAGCAGCAGATCGCCGTTTTAGCCGCCGCCCTGCATCGCGCCGTCGCCGCGCTGGAACAGTATCGGTAGACGAGAAATCTCGAGGCAGAGGGTGCCACCCCCAGCTATGCTTAGGCGGGTGCAAGTGTTGCCAATGCCTCAAACCAAGGGCGAAGAGTAGAGTAGAAAATTGACCCGAACACTCCCGCCCATCTCAACGAAGACACGCTTTTGGGTGACTGAAAATGACACTGCTTGCAATCAATCCGCAAGCCGCTCTGCGGCACGTCCTCGAAGACCTGCCGACCGCAACGCTCGCGACCTTCCTCGCACTGTTTCCAATCGTGAATCCCCTGGGCGGCGTCCCACTATTCTTCACCCTGACCAATAATCTCCCCCGCGAAGATCGCAGCCGCACCGCCCTGCGGACCGCCCTTTACGTAATCGCGATCCTGATCACCTTCATGCTAGTCGGCCGCTTCGTGCTGCACTTTTTCGGCATCTCGTTGCCCGTCCTGAAAATTGCCGGAGGCCTGATCGTCGCCAACACCGCCTGGGGCATGGTGACCGCCTCCAGCCGCATGACCCATGAAGAAAGCAACGAAGCCCTCACCAAAGAAGACATCTCCCTGACCCCCATGGCCATGCCCATGCTCTCAGGCCCCGGCTCAATTGGCGTAGTGATGGGCCTGGCCGCCCACGCCGATGGTTTTCTAGCCTATCTAGGGATGGTGATTGGAATTGCCCTGATAGGCCTAAGCGTATATCTGTTTCTTTGCCTCGGCGGACCGCTGGTGAAGCGCCTTGGCCCCAGCGCAATGGGCGCAGTCACACGCATCTTCGGTTTCCTGATTTTGGCTATTGCGGTGCAGTTGGTATGGGATGGGGTCGCGGACTTTAAGGGGTGATTCCAACCAGTGTACTTTAGCGAAAAGCCACAGTGATTTGAGTCTCGACCGACATCGGTTCGCCGTTCAACAAATATGGCCGATACTCCCACTGCGACACCGCTCGCACCGCCGCCGTAGCCGTACTGGATCGCCTTCTTTGACGTAAAGATCCTGCACATGACCCATAGCGCTAATATGCGCTAGCATCACCACTGAGCCGTGAATCTTGTTTTTTCGTGCCTCTGAAGGATATTCCGGCTTCAGTTCTCTCTTGATTGAGGACTGGCTCACGCTCTCAGAAACTCTGGCCCTTCTTGGACGGGAACCGTTGGCTAGAAGTTCCAATTTCTCTCCCGAGGAAAAGTCGGCACGAACCCTTACGCCCGTTAGCGCTTTTGCGATCTCGTCAAGGCGCTCAGGAGTCGACGCCTGCATCATGAACTTGAGTTCGTATCCCCTAAGACCTCCGCAAATGACCGCGAGATAAGTGACTGGCGTGTTCCTCGACTTAAAGTGATCCTCAACGGCATCTACTCCGTCTCCAAGAGTTCGATAGCCGCGCTGTCCGAACGTATCCCAGTCCTTCTTGTTCAGCATCTCCTTGAGAGAGTCACCGTAGCCTGCCCAAAACCTGGGCGTGTCTCTGAAGTCTTCAACGACGATTCCTGCTGAGCCATCCTTTCCAGCTACCAGGTCCAAAAGAATATGGCTTCTTCCTGCCTGCGGTTTCGTCGACGGAGACTGTGTGATCCATTCTTGCGGAAATTGCCAAGTCAGACCTAATGAATCATTTGTGTACACGTTCGCCTGTACTGAGCCGGAGTCGAGGTTTTGTTGTCCATAGGCCAGAATCGAGAGTGCGAGGAGAGAAAGCGAATAGTGAGCGAGCTGAAGTTTCACCGGCGAACTCCTCAGGGACAGGAATTTCTCAGATACTCACCCAATCCTAACCAGCTTCTCCACCAACTCCGAGTAGTCCTTCTTCTCCAGACCATGCACTTGCTTGTTGTATTCATCCACCTTGCTGGAGTAATTCATCGAGCAGAATTTCGGACCACACATGGAGCAGAAGGCTGCGCTCTTGTAGCCCTCTTCAGGTAGAGTCTCATCGTGCATGGAGCGCGCTGTTTCAGGATCGAGTGAGAGTTCGAACTGTTTTTCCCAATCGAATTTATAGCGAGCGTAGCTGAGAGCGTCATCGCGGTCGCGGACGCCAGGACGCTGGCGCGCGATGTCGGCGGCATGGGCTGCGATCTTGTAAGCGATGATGCCGTCTTTCACATCTTTTTCGTTGGGCAATCCGAGATGCTCTTTGGGCGTTACATAACAGAGCATCGACGCGCCGTACCATCCGATCATCGCCGCGCCGATTGCGGAGGTGATGTGATCGTATCCGGGTGCAATGTCAGTCACCAGCGGGCCAAGCGTGTAGAACGGAGCTTCATAGCAATATTCGTTTTCGAGTTCTACCTGCTCTTTGATCTTGTGCATCGGGATGTGGCCCGGGCCTTCGATCATGACTTGCACGTCGTATTTCCAGGCAATTTTAGTAAGTTCGCCGAGAGTTTTCAGCTCGGCAAACTGCGCTTCGTCGCTGGCGTCTGCGATGCAACCGGGACGCAGGCCGTCGCCGAGAGAGAAGCTGACGTCATACTTCGCGAAAATCTTGCAGATGTCTTCAAAGCACTCGTAAAGAAAATTCTGTTTGTGATGATAAGCCATCCATTGGCCGAGAATCGCGCCGCCGCGGCTTACGATGCCGGTGATGCGCTTCGAAACCATCGGCAAATACTGGATGAGTACTCCGGCATGGATCGTCATGTAGTCGACGCCTTGCGCGGCCTGTTCTTCGATCACTTCCAGCATCACACTGGCATTCAGATCTTCGACGCGCTTCACTCGCGAAATCGCCTCGTAGATTGGAACAGTCCCGATCGGTACAGGCGAGTGTCGCAGAATGGCTTCGCGAATCTCGTGAATGCCGCCGCCAGTCGACAGATCCATCACAGTGTCCGCACCGTAGTGCACTGAGGTGTGGAGCTTCTTTAATTCTTCCTCAACATTGGACGTGACAGCCGAATTCCCAATGTTTGCG
>WNFL01430904.1_pt1 | contig 12734 bp, 14 predicted proteins | sample 5400361 | NCBI WGS metagenome assembly WNFL01 (sample SAMN13153351, study PRJNA577476) | soil metagenome | isolation source: 40 cm soil on Douglas fir-dominated hillslope | place: USA:California | collected 2013-09-17
AGAGCGCGGCGGCCGGGGCGGCCCGCGCCGGGACCGGGGCGACCGCGATCACCAGAGCGATCACGTCGAGAACGTCATCGCCATCAACCGGGTGGCCAAGGTGGTCAAGGGCGGCCGGCGGTTCTCGTTCAACGCCCTCGTGGCGGTGGGCGACGGCAAGACCAAGGTCGGCATCGCGACCGGCAAGGCCAACGAGGTGAGCGAGGCGGTGCGCAAGGCGGTCGAGTCGGCGCGCCGCAAGCTGAAAGAAGTGCCGCTCACGGGGAGCACGATCCCCCATGAGATCGTGGGCAAGCATGGCGCGGGCCGCGTGCTCTTGAAACCGGCGGCCACCGGAACCGGCGTCATCGCGGGCGGTCCCGTGCGCGCGGTGCTGGAGTGCGCCGGGGTGCGCGACATCCTCACCAAGAGCCTGGGCTCGACCAATCCGCACAACATGGTCCGCGCCACGATGGACGGGTTGGAGCGGTTGACCACGGCACGGCGCGTCGCCAAGGAGCGGGGCGTGGAGCTCGAGGCGATTCCGTACCGCGCGCGCCAGCAGGCGGTGACCCATGGGTAGGCTTCCCCCCACCCGGAAATACCGCAAGCGGAAGTCCGGGCGCGACCCGGTGCTGCCACCGGCGGGCAAGGGCCAGCTGCGAATCAAGCAGGTGCGCTCGGGGAGCGGCCACTCGGCACGGCTGAAGCGCACGCTCGAAGCGATCGGCTTCAAGCACCATCAGGATGTCGTGGTCAAGCAGGACCACCCCGCGCTGCGCGGGATGCTGCAACAGGTGCGCCACCTCGTCGAGGTGACGCCGGCGAAGGAAGGCTCGAAGTAATGGCTACGGCGAAGACCAGGACGAAGCGGACGAAGGGGACGAGGAAGAAGGAGGACGCACCGGTCACGCGGCTGGCGCTGCACGATCTGAAGCCCCCCAAGGGCTCGCATCGCGGGCGCATCCGGAAGGGACGCGGGCCCGGGTCGGGGATCGGCAAGACGGCGGGCCGGGGTGGCAAGGGCCAGACGGCGCGCACCGGCAAGAAGATCCGCCCCGGCTTCGAGGGCGGGCAGATGCCGCTCATCCGCCGCATCCCGAAGCGCGGCTTCACGAACCCGTTCAAACAGGACGCGCAGGTCGTAAACGTGCGCCACCTGAGCCTGCTCGCCGAGGGCGTCGAGATCACGCCCGACACCCTGTTCGGGGCGGGGCTCGTGCGCCGGCCCGACCAGCCGATCAAATTGCTCGGCATGGGCGACGTGCAGCGCAAGTTCCTGGTGAAGGGGGTCGCCGTCTCCGTGAGCGCCAAGACGAAGATCGAGCAAGCCGGCGGGACGATCGAGTGACGAACCCGATTCCGAATCTGTTCAAGGTTCCGGAGCTGAAGGACAAGCTGCTCTTCACGCTCCTCTGCCTCGTCGTCTATCGAATCGGCGCCCATATCGCGACGCCGGGAGTCAACGTCGACGCCCTCGCGGACGCCGTGGCGAACCGCGGCCAGGGCACGCTGCTGCAGCTGTACGATCTGTTCGCCGGGGGCGCGTTCTCGCGCGCCACGGTCTTCGCGCTCGGCATCATGCCCTACATCTCGGCGAGCATCGTGTTCCAGCTCGCCGGCCCGGTGTTCCCCATCATCGAGAAGATGCAGCGCGACGAGGAGGGCAAGAAGCGTCTGACGCAGTGGACGCGCTACCTCACCGTCGTGCTGTGCATCTTCCAGGCGTACGGGTTCTCGATCTTCACCGAGTCCCTGCCCAACGCCGTCGCGTCCCCCGGTTTGGCGTTCCGGATGACGACGGTCCTGACGCTCACGACGGGCGGCATTTTTGTCATGTGGCTCGGCGAGCAGGTCACCGAGCGCGGCATCGGCAACGGGATGAGTCTGATGATCTTCTTCTCGATCATCGAGCGGATCCTGCCGGAGTCGATCAACACGATTGAAGCGCTGCGGACCGGCACGCTGAGCCTCCCCATCCTGCTCGTCGTGCTCGGCATCATGGTGCTGGTGGTCGCGGGGACGGTCGCCGTAACGGTGGCCGCGCGCCGCATCCCGATCCAGATCCCGCGCAAGGTGATGGGACGAGGACGGATCCGCGAGGGGCAGAAGACGTTCATTCCGCTGCGCATCAACAGTGCGGGCGTGATGCCGATCATCTTCGCCCAGTCGCTGATCATCGTCCCAGGCACGATCGCGCAATTCAGCGGGATCCAGTGGCTCAAGGACTTCGCCCAGTATTTCAACACGACGTCGATCTGGTACGTGGTCGCCAACGCCGTGCTGATCATCTTCTTCGCCTACTTCTACACGTCCATCATCTTCAACCCGGTGGACCTGGCGGAGAACCTGAAGAAACAGGGCGGGTTCATTCCGGGCGTGAAGCCCGGGGCGGCGACGGCCGACTACATCGATGAGGTCCTGTCGCGCATCACGCTCCCGGGCGCGATCTTCCTGACGTTCGTGGCGATGCTGCCGATCGTCGTCTCCAACACCCTGAACATGCCGTTCGGGTTCGGCGGCACCGCCCTGCTCATCGTCGTGGGCGTCGCCTTGGACACCGTGCAGCAGGTGCAGCAGCACCTGCTCCTGCGCCAGTACGACGGGTTCATGAAGGGCCCCGGTGGTGGGAGCGGGTCGTCGCGGGTCAGCTTCCGGCGCTAGCCGTGCCGGCACTTTAGTGTTCATCCTCATCCTGGGGGCGCCGGGCTCCGGCAAGGGAACCCAGGGAAAGATCCTGGCGGAGCGGTTGGGCCTCCCCAAGATCACGACAGGCGACATCCTGCGGGCCGCCATGAAAGACGGCACCCCCCTCGGCAAGCAGGCCAAGCAGTTCTACGATAAGGGGCAGCTCGTCCCCGACTCCGTGATTCTCGACTTGATCAAGGGCGAGCTGTCGAAGGCCGAGGCGAAGGACGGCGCGATCCTGGACGGGTTCCCGCGCACCGCCGCCCAGGCGGAAATGGTGGATCGGACCCTGGCCGAGCGCGGCCAGCGGCTGAACCATATCCTCCTGCTCGACGTGGACGAAGACGTGCTGGTGCAGCGCATGTCGGCACGCGCGACCCAGGAGGGCCGCTCCGACGACACGCCCGAGGCCATCAAGACCAGGCTCGACGTCTACCGTCGCGACACCGCCCCCCTCATCGCGCATTACAGCCAACGCGGGATCGTGCATCGCGTGCCGGGTGGCGGCACCGTCGAGCAGATCACGGAGGAGATCAAGCGGATCATCGGACGATGATCACCATCAAGTCCCCGCGGGAGATCGAGACGATGGCGGCCGCCGGCCGGATCGTCGCCGGAACGCTTGCGCTGGTCGCGCAGCATGTCCGCCCCGGGATATCCACCGCAGCGCTCGACCGCCTCGCCGAAGACTTCATCCGCAGCCATCCGGGGGCCCGGCCCTCGTTCAAGGGTCTGTACGACTTTCCCGCTACACTCTGCACGTCCATCAATCAAGAGATCGTGCACGGCATCCCCTCGCCGACGCGCATCCTGAAGGAAGGGGACCTGTTGAGCGTCGACGTGGGGGCGTGGCTCGAGGGCCTGCACGCCGATTCCGCCGCCACGTTCCCCGTGGGTGCCGTCTCCGCGGAGGCCGCGCGGCTGCTGCAACTGACGCGTGAGGCGTTGGCGGCGGGCGTCGCGCAGGCACGGTCGGGGAATCATGTCGGGGACATCGGCCACGCCGTGCAGCAGGTGGCGGAGAAGGCGGGCTACTCCGTGGTGCGGGAGCTGGTGGGCCACGGCATCGGCGCGGCGTTCCACGAGGAGCCCCAGGTACCGAACTACGGGAAGCCGAAACGCGGGGTGCGCCTCGTGCCGGGGATGACGATCGCCATCGAGCCGATGATCAACGTGGGCGAGGCCAAGATCCGGACGCTCGATGACAAGTGGACCGTCGTGACTCAAGACGGATCACTCTCGGCGCACTTCGAGCATACCGTGGCTATTGGGGAAAACGGGGCGGCGCCCCGGGTGCTCACTTCACCGTAATTCGCTCCGCCTGCTCGAGCAGCTCCAGCCCCAGCGCCGGATCCGACAGAGCCTCCACGTTCACCCGCACGTTCTCCAGCGCTCCGGCAATCGCGGCTCGGGCCAACCCCTCCGCCACCTTCGCGTCGGAGCGCGCGTTCTTGTTGCCCATCTGCTCCATTTCCCGCGCGAGCTTCCGCACGGTGGCGCTGACGCCGGCCACGGTCAGCGGCACGCGAGCGGCTCCCAGCAGCGCCTGGTCGATCGCCTTGGCGCGGCTGGGATTGTCCTTGGGGATCTTGTAGCCCTCGCTCACGCCCGCGTAGGCATGGGCGTCCTCGTCCACCAGGCGCCGCAGCTCGCCGCGCAGCCGTTCAGCTTCGGCGAGGATCTCCTTCGCGCGCCCTTCGACGCCGGCGTAGGCTTTGCGACCGATCGTGAGTCGAGCGACCATCGCCACCAGGGCGGCGGCGAGTGTGCCGGCGAGCGCGGCGGCGCTGCCCCCGCCCGGCACGGGCGATGCGCCCGCCAGCTCGTCGATCCAGCCGTCCAAGGTGGGACCCTGCGCCTCACGAACCTTCGACTCGAGCACGTGATCGGCGGCGTCCGGCAGCAGCAGTCCCGCGCCCAGGATGGCTCGTTCCGGGACCAACCCCACGATCTCGCTCTTCTTCACACCCACCCCACGCTCGCTCGCCGCCGCCTTCACGGCTGCGAACACGGCGGCGGGCGGCGTTACGTCGATGTCGAGCAGGTTCATCGACACCTGCGCGAGGCCGCCGACCTCGAACCCGCTCGCCTGCACGGCGGGGAGTCCGCCGCTCGACGTGCGGATCTTCTTGGCGATCTCTTTGGCGATTTGAACGTCAGCCGTCGCAAGGTAAATGTTGTACGCCACGAGAAATGGCCGAGCGCCGATCGCCGTGGCGCCGGCGGTGGGGTGAACCCGGTTGGGACCGAAATCGGGATCCAGCGTTCGCTCGCGGAGTCCTTCGAACTCGCCTTTGCGGATATCGGGCAGTCGCTCGCGCTCCGGGCGCGCCGCCGCCTTGGCGTACAAGAAGACCGGGATGCCGAGCTCCTTGCCGACGCGCTCGCCCAGCTGCCGCGCGAGCGCGACGCAGTCGTCCATCGTGAAGGCGGCGACGGGCACGAACGGCACGACATCCGTCGCACCCATGCGCGGGTGCTCGCCCGTGTGCGTGGTCAGATCGATGCGCTCGGTGGCGACACGCATCGCGGCGAATGCGGCGTGGGCCGCCGCCGCCGGCGGCGCCACGAATGTGAACACCGAACGGTTATGCGCCGAGTCGGACTGCACGTCGAGCAGCTTGACGCCGGGTACGGCGACGATCGCGCCGCGCAGGGCGTCGATCGTGGCCTGGTCGCGACCTTCCGAGAAGTTCGGCACGCACTCGACGAGCGGTGACGGCATCAGGCAGCCCTCAAGAGATCGATCAACCAACGGTGCATCACCGGACTTCCCGCCACGATCGCCCCGTGTCCCAGTACGTCTTCCGAGCCGTTGAGCCGCGTCACGCGGCCCCCGGCCTCACGCACCAACAGGACGCCCGCCGCGATGTCCCACGGCGCGAGCGACAGCTCCCAGAAGGCGTCGAACCGCCCTGCCGCCAGGTCGGCGAGGTCGAGCGCCGCGGCGCCGGCTCGGCGGATGCCGCTCGAGGCGGCCATGACGGCGCTGAACTGTCGCACATAGACGTCGAGCAAGCCTTCATCCTTGAACGGAAACCCCGTGCCGACGAGCGCCCGCTTGGGCTCCGAGAGCGTCGACACCGCGAGACGACGTTCACCGATCCACGCCCCGCCACCCAGGCTCGCGCGGTACACCAGGTCACGCACGACATCGTGTACGACGCCCACACCCAACGCTCCACTCACCACGCCCCCGATACTCACCGCGTACTGCGGGTAGTCGTGCAAGTAGTTCGTCGTCCCATCGAGCGGGTCCACGATCCAGACGACGTCACCGCTCGCGACGAGATCCGGAGTCAGCTCCTCGCCCACGACGCGCGATCCGGGGACCTCGCGCGTAAGCGACTCGGCGATGAGCGCTTCGCAGGCACGATCCACGTCCGTCGCGAAATCGTGGCGGCCTTTCTCGGTCCAGTCCTCGGCCGGGGGGCGGCGGGCGGTGCGAATGTACGCGGCCGCGCGCGCCGCAGCGCGCTCGGCGACCTTGACTAAGTCGTTGTAATTTCGCACCTTGTGACCCCTATGACGCGCGTCTTCAGCGGCATCCAGCCCTCCGGTGAGCTGCATATCGGCAACTACCTGGGCGCCGTCCAGAACTGGGTGCAGCTGCAGCACCAGCACGAGTGCCTGTTCTCCATCGTGGACCTCCACGCGATCACCCAAAGCTACGACGTGCCGACGCTCGCCCAGCGGACGCTCGACATGGCGGTGGGGCTGTACGCGTCCGGCCTCGATCCCGAGCAGTGCATCGTGTTCGTGCAGTCCCACGTGGCCGAGCACAGCGAGCTGAACTGGCTGCTCACGATCGTCACGCCGCTGGGCGAGCTCGAGCGCCAGACCCAGTTCAAGGACAAGTCCCAACGCCAAGAGAGCATCCCGGCGGGACTGCTCAACTATCCCCTGTTGCAGGCCGCCGACGTCCTGCTCTACAAAGCCCGCCTCGTCCCGGTGGGCGAGGATCAGGTGCAGCACCTCGAGCTGATGCGGGAAATCGCCCGCCGCTGGAACACGCGGTTCGGCGCGGGCTTCTTTCCCGAGCCGCAGCCGCTGCTCACCAAGACGAAGCGCGTGCTCGGGCTCGACGGTCAGGCCAAGATGTCGAAGAGCCTGGGCAATACGATCGGGCTCTTCGACTCGGCCGAGACCGTCTGGGAGAAACTGCGGCCCGCCGCCACCGATCCGGCCCGCAAGACCCGCAAGGATCCCGGCAACCCCGACATCTGCAACATTTTCACGATCCACCAGGGCTTCTCGCCCGCGGCGACGCAAGCCGAGGTCGCGCACAAATGTCGCACGGCGGGCTGGGGCTGCCTCGACTGCAAACGCGTGCTGGCGGACAATATGATAGCGGCGCTCACACCCATCCGCGAGCGGGCCGAGGCGCTGAAGCGCGAGCCCGCGGGCCTGGTGGAGCGGTTGCGGGCCGGCGCGGCGAAGGCGCGCGCGCTCGCCCGCGTGACGCTCGCCGAAGTGCGCGACCGGATGGGATTCCTCAAGCCCGCGGAGCCGTGATGCTGGATTCCATCATCGACGTCTTCAAGCTGGAGCTGTTGTTGCAGCTCGGTCTCGCGACGCTGCTCGGCGGCGCGATCGGTCTGGAGCGCGAGCTGGGCGGCAAGCCCGCGGGGCTGCGCACCAACATCCTGATTTGCATCGGCTCGGCGCTGTATACCCAACTGTCGCTCTCCATGGTGCATGGCGCCACGGACGCCACGCGCGTCGCCGGCCAGATCGTGACCGGGGTGGGGTTCATCGGTGCCGGCACGATCCTGCATGCACGAGGTGCGGTCGTCGGGTTGACGAGCGCGGCCACGATCTGGGTCGTGGCGGCGATAGGGGTGGCGCTCGGCGCCGGGCACTACGCGGAAGCGCTCCTGGCGACGCTCGTCGTGCTCGTCGTGCTCCAGGGCCTGGGCCGCATCGAGATCGTCGTCGAGCGTCACTCGACCAAGAGCCACATCACGGTGCACGCGCGCCCGGACGCGGAGCCGCTGGAGGAGCTCGAGACGGTCATCCGCCGCACCGGCCTGACGATCGTGCGACACGAGAGCCGGCGAGAGAACGTGGACCTCGTCGTCGATTTCGATCTGAGCGGCCCCAAGCGGCTGCACGATCAGTGTATGATCGCGCTGCTGCACCATCCCGCCGTCCGCACCGTCTCGACCGGAGAGTGAACCGGCGTCTCGTCGTCGACCTGGCGGCGACCCACGCCGCCTGGCGCGTCACGGCGCTGAGCGTGACGGCCATTCGGGAGGCGCTGCCGGGTGATTGGGATGTGATCGACGTGCGCGCCAGCGCCGTTTCCGCGGGGGACGGTGGGGCGGGCAGCTCCGAGGCGATTGCCGCGGCGACGGGCGCCGAGGTCTATGTCGGCTTCGGCGTACCGCCCGGCGTGCGACATGTGTGCGCGACCGGGGCTTGCGTGGCCGCGGGCGAGAAGCCCTGGTGGATCGTGAAAATGTTGCAGATGTCGGGGTTGCCGGGATCCTTGCGGGTCTTGCGGGCCGGATCGGTGGCGGCGGGCTACTTCGCGCGCGGGCTCGACCGCGCCGCTCAGGCCCAGGCGCTCCATCGCTGGACCAAGCACGAATTCGAAGGGCTGACCGTGCCGATGCGTGAGTTCCGGGACCTACGCGTCGGGATCCTGGGGCTGGGCGGTATCGGCACGGCGGTGGCGCGCCGCGCCCTGGCGCTCGACATGTCGGTCGCCGGCGTGCGGCGGCATCCGGCGCGGGGCGGGCCGCCGGGCACGCGGTGGGTGGGCGGCCCGGACGACCTGCCGCGGCTCGCGAGTGAGAGCGACTGCTTCGTGATCGCGGCGCCGCACACGGGCGCGACCGCCGGCGCGGTGGACCGCGCGGTGCTCGAACGGCTGCCGCGTCACGCCGTCGTCGTCAACGTCTCGCGCGGCTCTCTGCTCGATGAAGTGGCGCTCCTCGACCTGATCGACCAGGGGCGGCTGACGGGCGCAGCCCTGGACGTTTTTTCGGTCGAGCCCCTCCCCGAGAGCCACCCGTTCTGGGGCCATCCGCGCATATTGGTGAGTCCGCACGTGAGCGCCGTCACAAACCGCTTCTGGGAACGTGAGACAGCTCTCATCGTTGATAACATCAAGCGCTATCTTGCAGGGGCGCCCCTCGTGAACGTCGTGGACCTGGAAGCCGGGTACTGACCGCATGGAAAAAATCATCAAAGCCGCGGTGGATCGCGGGGCGTCGGACCTGCACATCAAGGCGGGGGACGTCTTCCGGGCGCGCATCAACGGCAAGCTCGTGCCGCTCACCAAGCAGCGCCTGACCCCCGACCAGACGAAGGCGATCGCGCTGCGCCTCATCCCGAGCGAAGAGGATCGCGCGCGGATCGACAAGATCCGCGACTACGATTGCTCCTGGGGGATGCCGGGGATCGGGCGGTTCCGGGTGAACATCCTGCGGCAGCGCTCCTCGTTCATGATCGTGATGCGCGTCATTCCGTTCGACGTGCCCACGTTCGATTCGCTGCGGCTTCCCCCGGTGCTCGCCCAGGTGGCGGCGGCGGAGCGCGGGATGATTCTCGTCACGGGCGTGACGGGGTCGGGCAAGAGCTCGACGATGGCGGCGATCATCAACCACATCAATCAGAACCAGCAGCGCCACATCCTCACGCTCGAGAACCCGATCGAGTTCCTGCACCGCGACATCAACTGCTCCGTGACGCAGCGCGAGATCGGCACCGACACCGACGACTTCCGGATGGGGCTGCGCGCGGCGCTGCGCCAGGATCCCGACGTGGTGCTCATCGGCGAGATGCGCGATGCCGAGACGATCGACACGGCGATGAAGGCTGCCGAAACGGGGCACTTGCTCGTCTCGACGCTGCACACGCCGGATGCGGTGACGACGATCAGCCGGATCGTCTCGATGTTTCCGACTGAGGAGCAGGAGATCGCGCGGTTGCGTCTGGCGGATGCCCTGCACGCGGTGGTCTCACAGCGGCTGTTGCCGCGCGCCGACGGTGGGGGACGCGCGGCGGCGCTCGAGGTGATGCTCTGCACGGGCACCGCGCGGGACATGATCAAAGATCGCGACCGTACCGCGGAGCTGCACGACTACATCAAGGAGTCGCGCGAGCAGTACGGGATGCAGACGTTCGACCAGCATCTCATGGACCTGGTGGCCGACGGCATCGTGACCTACGAGACCGCGGCGGCGGCGTCGTCCAACCCGACTGACTTCGAGCTGCAGGTGCGCACCTTGCGGCGCCGTTCGCGGGTCGTGACTCCCGCCGAAACGCCGGCGGCCGATAAGCCCGCCGGCTTCACCGACGATCTGTCGAGCATGCTACCGCCGTCGTGAGCACGGCCGACCTCGGGGGTATCCTCGCTCCCATCACGACGCCGTTCGACGCCGCCTCGGGCGACGTCTCCCCGCAACACCTGAAAGACAACATCGCCCGCCTGCTGGCCGACGGATTGGACGGCATCGTGGTGGCGGGCTCCACGGGCGAGGCGCCGCTCCTCGATCCCGACGAGCAGCGGCGCGCTGTCGGGTGGGCGCGCGCCGTGATTCCCGAAGGCAAATGGCTCGTCGTGGGCACGGGCGCCGAGTCGACGCGGCAGGCGATCGCGCTGACGCGCGCCGCGGCGGAGGAGGGCGCCGACGCGGTGTTGGTGCGGCCGCCGAGCTACTTCCCCGCCGTCGCCGCGCGGGCATTGGCGAACTATTTCCGCGCCGTCGCCGATGCGAGCCGGGTGCCGGTCCTGGTCTATAACATCCCGAAGTACACGCGCGTCTCGCTGCCGCCCGAGCTGCTGCAGGAGCTGTCCAGTCACACGCGCATCGTGGGCGCGAAGGACTCGTCGGGCGATCTCAAGAACCTCGCGGCGTATCGCGAGGCGGCGCCCCAGTGGGCCGTGTTCGTCGGCTCCGGGTCGCTGCTGCTCTCGGCGCTCGAGCTGGAGTGCGATGGGGGGGTCGTCGCCACCGCCTGCTTCGCGGCGCGGCTGTGCGCCGATTTGCTGGCCGCGTACCGCGCCGGGGATCGCGCGGCGGCGGTCGCCCTCCAGGACCGCATCGGCCCGCTCGACAAGGAGATCGTCGGGAAGCTGGGCCCCGCCGGGGTCAAGGCGGCGATGGATGCGGTTGGGTTGTACGGCGGACCCCCGCGGCCGCCCCTCGCACCCCTCGGCGCCGCCGAGCGCGAGCGCGTGGCGCAGCTCGTGCGCGGTGACTGAGCTGCATCGTACGCTCGCGGTCCCACGCCTCGTCGGGACAGCGAATCACGCGCACGTCCGGGAACGATTGAAACGCGAGCTCACCGCACGCGGGTTTGCGGTCGAGGAACACGCGTTCTCGGGACGCCCCTCGCGCATGTTACTCGGGAGTCCGGCTGTGATTCGCGGCGTGAACCTCATCGCGCAGCGAGGCCGCCCATCTATCTGGCTCGCCGCGCATTATGACTCGAAGGGCCAGCCCATCTCGATGGCGACGCGTATCCTCGGCGCTACCGCTGGCGGTTTGGGCGCGCTCGGCACGCTGGCCGCGCTGCTGGCGGGTTGGACGCTCATTCCCGGCCTGGCACTCTTCGGGGCCGGCGCCGCGGTGCTGGCCCGCAACCGGGTCTCGAATCGATCGGCGGGCGCGGTCGACAACGCCAGCGCGCTCGTGGCGGTGCTCGCGATTCTCGATGCGCTGCCGCTGCAGGCGGAGATCGGAGTGCTCTTTCTCGACGCCGAAGAGCTGGGACTCCTGGGCGCGCGGGCGCTGGTGGCCGATCGCGCCGCGCTACTGGAGGATGCTGCGGTCATCAACTTCGACGGGCTGGACGACCGCGGCCGGCCAATCGCGTTCCTGCACCGCTCCGGGCCCATCGGCAAGGCCGTCGCCGCCGAGCTGGGAGCGGCGCGCTGGGGCTGGCTGCCCGTCGTCGTGGACGGCATCCAATTACGGCGGGCGACCCGCGAGTGTGTCACGATCATGAAGGGGGATTGGGGGACGGCGCGGGTGGTGCATACGCCGCAGGACACCGCGGAGCGGTTGACGCTGGAGGGAGTGCGGGAGGTGGCGAAGGGGGTGGCGCGGGTTCTCGGCGCCGCCTAGCTTCTTTCAGAGGATGCACACGCCCCGACTCCCGGGGCGTTTTTGCTGAAAGGGACCTGTGTTCGGACCGAAGACGCACTGCGTGGTGGTCGTCGGCGCCCAGTGGGGCGACGAGGGAAAGGGAAAGATCGTCGACGTGCTCGCCGAGCGCGCCGATCTCGTCGTGCGCTACCAGGGGGGAGCCAACGCCGGTCACACCGTCGATACCGGCGAGGGCGGCGGCGAATTCGTGCTGCACCAGATCCCCTCGGGCATCCTCCAGGGCGCCGTGTGCGTCGTCGGGAACGGCGTCGTGCTCGACCCGGAGCAGCTCTTTGCCGAGCTTGATGCGCTCACGGCGCGGGGCGTGCGGACCGAGCACAAGCTGCACGTGTCGGACCGCGCGCATTTGACGCTGCCTTATCACAAGCTGCTCGATCGCGCCCGTGAGAGGAAAGAGAAGATCGGTACTACGGGGCGGGGGATCGGGCCGACCTACGAAGACAAGTACGGGCGGCGCGGCATTCGCGTCGGCGATCTACGCAATCTGGCGCGCGCGCAGGAGCTGGTGCGGGCGCGCTGCGAGGACGCGAACGCGGTCTTGGGGATGTTGGGGAGTAGCGAGCGCGCGGGCGCCGAAGAGAGATCGAGGCCAGTCCGGAAGAACATGTGCGACTACTGGAGCGTCTCACCCCTAGGCTGTTGCCGCTGACGGTGGATTCGGGACGAGTCGTGTGGGAAGCCCTGGAGCGTGGGGAGTCGGTGCTGCTCGAGGGCGCGCAAGGCGCGCTGCTCGACGTGGACCACGGGACCTACCCGTACGTCACGTCGTCTAACACGACGGCGGGGGGGGCGGCGGTGGGCGTCGGCATCGGTCCAACGGCGATCGACGCCGTGCTCGGGGTCGTGAAGGCGTACACGACGCGGGTGGGGAATGGCCCGCTCCCCACGGAGGCGGAGCCCAAGGTGGCGGACCGGATCCGCGAGCTGGGCGGGGAATTCGGAGCG
>WNFL01098164.1_pt2 | contig 12729 bp, 11 predicted proteins | sample 5400361 | NCBI WGS metagenome assembly WNFL01 (sample SAMN13153351, study PRJNA577476) | soil metagenome | isolation source: 40 cm soil on Douglas fir-dominated hillslope | place: USA:California | collected 2013-09-17
GTCCTGTTGCGTGTAGCCGCCATCGACGCCGAGCGTGTGCAGCTCGAGCAACTCGCGCGCGTAGTTTTCGTTGATGCCCGTCGGCTGCCGCCGCTGCCGCCGCTGCCGCTGCTGCCGTTCTTCGTTCGTCTCATTCATCCCGAACCGCGGCCGCCTGAACGGCGACATGAAGGGACGCGGCGGTGCGGACCCCGGCGCGACGCTTTGGGCATTGTCCAGGTAGAACAACATCGCGGGGCTCCTCGCGGTCGCGATGAGCAGGTCCTCGAAGTTCCCCAGTGCCCGCGGTCGGATCGTTTCCTCTATATACGACGGCAGCAGGAAGCGGTCGGCGCCCTTGCCCACAAAGACGTTGAAGTGATTGGTCCAGAAATCCACCATGACTTCGCGCAACTGGCGCTCGGAGAGCGCGGCCCGCACGATCGCGAGCTGCTGCAGCTCACCGCCCAGCTCGCGAAACTCGCGCATGGGAGCCGAGCCGCGGAGACGCATCGAGTCTCCACTCGCCGCGGCTTCTCGCTGCATGCGCTGGCGCTCGCGGGCCGCGTCGCGATAGCGGCCGGCGAGATCGGCCCGATCGTAATCGAGGATCTTGAATTCCCGCTCCCGCGCGGCGAGCCGTGGATCGGGCACATGGTCGGCGTCGAGCTGGCGCTCGATCCAGCGCATCACGCCGACCCGGGCGACGCTGTCGGCTTCACCCGGGCGCGCGCCGTACGCGAGGCGATTCAGCGCATGGAACGCTGAATCACGCGCGGTCAGGCTCGCGCTGGGAGCCTGCGCCGTGAGCAAACAAGCGGTTGCAAGCAGGAATAGCGGCACGTGTCTGGTCTGACGTCTCGGTCTGAGCGAAGTTAACGCCATGGGCAAACGGCGTCTGTATCGCGCTGCGCGCGCCGCTCACGGCGCCAGTCCCGACGCGCCGCCCACCTGGGGTGAACGGCTCGCCGCGCTGCGGCACGTGCCGCCGCTGCTACGCCTGGTGTTTCAAACGCACCGCGGTTACACCGCCGCGATTCTGGTTCTGCGGGCGATCCGGTCCCTCATTCCCGTCGCGGTGCTTTGGGTCGGCAAGCTCATCATCGACGGTGTGATTGCTGGAGTGGCGGCCGTGCATGCCGGCCGCTCGCCCGACTGGCGGCATCTGGCGGTACTCGTCGGGCTCGAGTTGGGGATCGCGGTGATCGGTGAGGGACTCGCGCGGTTGTCCGCGTTGCTCGAGAGCCTGCTGGGCGATCTGTTCGCCAATCGGCTCAGCGTGCGCCTCATGCAGCACGCCGCCACGCTCGATCTCGCCCAGTTCGAGGACGCCGAGATCTACGATCATCTCGAGCGTGCGCGGCGGCAGACCGTCGGCCGCATCGGCCTGTTCACCCTGATCCTCGGCACGGCGCAAGACATCATCACGCTGATTTCGCTGGCGAGTGTGCTGCTCGTGCAGCTGCCCTGGTTGCTGCTGCTGCTGACCGTCGCAGTGCTGCCCGCGTTCCTCGGCGAAGCGCACTTCGCATCGTTGGGCTACTCCCTGCTGTTCCGGTGGACGCCCGAGCGCCGTCTGCTTGACTATTTGCGCTACATGGGCGCCTCGAATGAATCCGCGAAGGAAGTCAAACTGTTCGGTCTTTCGAACCTCCTGGTCGGGCGGTACGCCGCTCTCTCGGACAAGTTCTATCAGGAGAACAAGCGGCTCGCCGTCAAGCGCAACATCGTCTCGACGCTGCTGGTGACGCTGGGCACGCTCGGCTACTACGGCGCGTACGCCGTCATCATCTATCGCACCGTGATGGGCGTGTTCACGATCGGCACGCTGACGTTTCTTGCGGGCTCGTTTCGGCAGAGCCGCAGCTTGATTCAGAGTGTCCTGCTCGCGCTCTCCTCGATCTACGAACAGAGCCTCTATCTCAGCGATTTGTTTACGTTCTTCGAGGTCCGACCGCGGGTGGTGTCGAAACCCGGGGCGAAGGCGGTAGCGCGACCGATGCAGACGGGCTTCCGATTCGAGAACGTCGGCTTCCAGTACCCGGGCTCGCAGCGCTGGGCGGTACGCCATCTGACGTTTTCGTTCGAGCCGCACGAGCGGATCGCTTTGGTCGGCGAGAACGGAGCGGGCAAAACAACGCTCGTCAAGCTGCTGTCGCGTTTGTACGACCCTGACGAAGGCAGAATCCTGCTCGATGGTGCGGACCTGCGCGACTATGATCTCGACAGCCTGCGACACAACATCGGTATCATCTTTCAAGACTTCGTGCGTTACGATTTCATCCTGCGCGAGAACATCGGCGTCAGTCAGGTCGAGGCCATGAATGACGAAGACCGGATCCGGGAAGCCGCCAAGCGCAGCCTGGCCGACTCCGTCGCGAAGCGCGTGCCGCAGGGCTTCGACCAAATGCTCGGGAAACGGTTCGAGAACGGCGTCGAGCTGTCGGGCGGCGAGTGGCAGAAGGTCGCGCTCGCGCGCGCGTACATGCGTGACGCGCAGGTCCTCATCCTCGACGAGCCGACCGCCGCACTCGACGCGCGGGCTGAGTACGAGGTATTCCTGCGTTTCGCGGAGCTCACGCAGGGCCGGATGGCCGTGCTGATTTCGCACCGATTCTCGACGGTGCGGATGGCCGATCGCATTCTCGTGCTCAAGGGTGGCGAGCTCGCAGACGACGGCAGCCACGACGAGCTTGTCGCGCGCGGCGGACTCTACGCGGAGTTGTTCAGCCTGCAGGCCGCCGGATACCGGTAACTACGGCGCCGGCCTGACGTTCCCCCCATCGGCAACGAATTTCCACGACCGGTCGGGCTGCCGCCGCCAGATCGTGAGATACTTGCTGTAGTGGTTCAGAGTGGAAATCCTGGCCTCGCCCACCGTGCAGCCGAGATCCCCCGACGGCGCAATCTGCGCCGCGACCGGCCACCACTCGAGCACGGCACCCGCCGGGAAGCCGTCGAAGCCCGCGGCAATGGCCTCCCGCCCTGCCGTGAGCTGCGCGCCACCGCCGAACGAGATGGCATCCTCCGCCGCGAAAGCAAGGAACGCGGTCTTCGCGCCGCTCGCCGCCGACAGCGCCGCGAAGGACGAATCTGCCTGCATCAGCTCACGCGAATCGGCACGGCCGCGCACCTGGGCGCTGAGCGTGCCGTTGCCCGGCTGGGGGGGCGGAAGGGCAACCGAGTCCGGCACGGGGACGGGGCGCGAACTCGCAAACGCCGCGAGCCGCCACGCCTCGTGTGTCTTCTGCCAACACGCGAGATATTTGCCTCGCGCTCCGCTCGAGCGTGTCCACCCATACGAGTAGCCCAGACGGCCGTCCGCGGAAACGTCGGCGAAGACCGGCGCCCAAGTCTGTTGTACGATCGAGTCGGTACTCTCGAGAAACGATCGAATGTGATCGCTGCCGCGGAGCAGCGGCGCGCCGGGATACAGGTAGGCCGCGCCGTGGTCCAGCACCGGCACAAAGCCCTGCACCATGCCAAGCGATGCGGTTTTGTCGGAGAGCGCGCGGTCGGCGGCGAGCAGGGCGTCCCGATTCGCGGTTCGATCGCCGGCAGTCATGAGTAGCGTGAGGCCGAGCAGCAGGTGTCGCATGGATTACCTCCGGGCACCAATCTGAGGGCACGGACGCAGCCAGCGTAGAGGCGGCGCGTTACGGCCGTGTGAAATTCACACGATTCTGACCACGACGCGCCCACGGCTCGGCCGACTGTTTCGTACCATGCTACAATGAGGCTCATGAAGCGGGCATTCATCGTATTCGGCGCCTGGTCGGCCGTGGCGTTGCTGTTCTCCATCCAGATGCATTTTCAGACCATCGCTGACGCCGAGCCTCGTCCCTGGGGCTGGATTCTCGCGTGGCAGTTCACGGGATGGTGGACCTGGGCGCTGTTTACCCCCCCGGTGTGTGCTTTCGCCGCGTGGGCGGTGGTCCGCATTCGCCGGCCGGCGCTGCTCATTACGGCGCACGTCCCGATGGCCGTCGCGATCGCGGTCGCCTGTGCGGGGTTCGAAGGCGGCATGAAATGGGCGCTCGGCGAGTGGCGCACGCCGCATACCGTCCTGAGCGGCGTTTCGGACGGCATCGCGATATGGTGGACCTTCAATCTGCTGGTCTACGCGATGATCGCGGGACTCTATCACGCCTGGCGCGCCCAGCGGCTGGAGATGCAGCTCGTCCAGGCTCGGCTCGATGCGCTCGTGGGACAGCTGCAGCCCCACTTCCTCTTCAACACCCTCCACACGATCTCGGCGTTCGTGCTGGAGGATCCCAAGCAGGCGAACCGGATGATCACCCGGCTGTCCGAGCTACTCAGGCAATCGTTCAACCCGGAACGCGGTCCCCTCGTCAGACTCGAGGAGGAGCTCGAGTTGCTGGACCACTACGTCGCCATCCAGGAGGCTCGCTTCGGTGATCGGTTGCGCGTGACGTTCCGCGTCGATCCGCATGCCGCGGCCGCCGTGGTCCCCACGCTGTTGCTGCAGCCGCTCGTGGAGAACGCGATCAGGCACGGGATCGTCCCCAACGGCCAGGTCGCGGAAATCGAGATCGCGGCCACGCGGGAAGGCGACCGCCTGCACCTGCAGGTGCGCGACAACGGACCCGGCCTGCAGGCTGACCGCGGCCCCACGAGCAACGGTGGAGGCTGGGGCGGACTCGGCCTCGCGAATACGCGGGCGCGGCTCGTCGAGCTGTACGGTCCCAGTCACCGCTTCGAGCTGACCAACGCACCGCCTCCCGCGACGGGCGGCGCCGTCGCGACGATCGACATCCCGTTCTCCGATCATGCGCGCGATCATCGTTGACGACGAAGCGCCGGCCCGGCGGCGGCTGCGCGGCGTGCTGCAGCAGATCAGCACCGTCACGCGGATCGACGAGTGTGCCAATGGGCGCGACGCCGTCGAGCTGCTGCGGCGCGGCGCGCCCCCCCCTGACCTCGTGTTCCTCGACATCCAGATGCCCGACCTCGACGGCTTCGCCGTGGCGGCGGCCGCGAATGAGGAGCGCCCGCCGGCGATCATCTTCGTCACCGCCTTCGAGGAGCACGCCGTGCGCGCGTTCGAGATTCAGGCGTTCGACTACCTGCTCAAGCCCTTCGATGACGAGCGCATCGTCGCGACCGTCCAGCGGGCCGCCGATTTTCTCGAATGGATCAGGCGCGAAGGGGAGGGGGGCGCCGCCGATCCCGTGCTGCACGGTTTTGGGGATGTCACGGTCGACTTCGCGCGCCATCAGGTGCGGCGCGCCGGGCAGACGGCGGAGCTACGGCCCAAGGAATACGCGCTGCTGGTCGCGCTGCTCAAGCGCGGTGGGCGCGTGGTGAGCCGCCTCGAGCTGCTCCAGGAAGTGTGGGGCTACGCCGAGGACGTGATGAGCCGGACGGTGGACACGCACGTCGCGATGCTGCGCCGCAAGCTCGAGCACGACCCCGCCCACCCGCGCCACATCGTGACCGTGCGGACGTTCGGTTACCGGATCGAGCGCTAGCGAAACAACAGCCGGTCGGCGATGCGCTCCACGATCGCTGCCGGCTCGCCACTCGAGCGGCTGGTGAGCACCACAATCGTCAGCCGCCGTCCCGGGAACCGCTGGATCGCATTTCGAAACCCGCTCGTCTCGCCGGTGTGGCGCCAGCGCGGTTCGCCGCGATACCTATCCACGAACCAGCCAAATCCGTACTGCGTCGCCGCGCCACCGGGCAGCTGCGGCGGGGTCGTGGCGAGCTGCAGCGCCGCCGCGTCCACGAGCTGCGTGGTATAGAGCGCCTGATCCCAGCGCGTCATGTCGTCGATATTCGTGTAGATGCCGCCGTCGCCCAGCGTCGCGCTCGTGACGCTCTGATCGGTCTGCACGAACGTCCCACCGCTGGGGGAGTATCCGAACGCGCGCCGCGGGACGGTATCCGATCCTTCCACGTGTGCGACCGAGGCGTGCATGCCGAGCGGCTCGAAGATGCGCGCGCGCAGAAACTGAGGGAGCGTCATACCAGACACCCTGGCGACGATCATGCCAAGCAGGACGTAACCGGAGTTGCTATAGCGATATTCGCTGCCAGCCGAGAAATAGAGCGAGTCCTTGGACCCGAGCAGCGACAACACATCACGGTCGTCGAGCTGGGTCGTGCGTGATTCGGCAACCAGGTCTTCGTAGTCCCAGAGTCCCGACGTGTGGTTAAGCAGGTGCCGCACCGTGACGGCGCGTGTGGCCGCGGGCAGCTCTGGCAGGAAGTCGCACACCGGCTGGTCGTAGCGGAGCTTGCCGTCCTTGGCGAGCAACATCACCGCCATCGCAGTGAATTGCTTGGAGACCGACGCAAGGCGGTAGTCGGTTTCGGGTACAGCGTTGACGCGGCGCTCGAGATCCGCCATCCCGTACGCGCGACGGACGACCACCCTGCCGTCGTGGATCACCACGACGCTGGCGCCGGGGACATCGGAGCCCGTATACGCTGCGAAGAGCGAATCGACGAACCGGAAGGCGTCAGTGGTCACACGAGTACCGGGGGGGGTGGTCGCGCAGGCGGCGCACAGGGCGAGGGTCAGGACTTGGCAGCAGCGTACCACGCGTCCCAGGTCTCCGGTGCGGCCCCGATCGTGAGCTGCTGCTGGTAGCGCACCAGCGGCATCCGCAGCACCAGCGGCTCGATGCTGAGCTTCTCAAGCCAGCGCTCCTCGCTGAGGACTCCCGAGCGCAGCCCCAGCTCGGCGTACCGGCGCGAGCCCGAGTCGACGAGCGCCTGAATCCCGAACTTTTGGGCGAAGCGGCGCAGCTCGCCCACCGCTGCCGCGCGCTCGTTCAGGTCGACGAAATGGACCTTGATGCGGCGCTCGGCGAAAAAGCGCAGCGCCGCACGCGTGTCAGAGCTCTTTTTCACACCGAAGATCTGCACTTCCATGACCGGTAATATATTCCACGCCACCATGAGCCCCAGGTCCAAAATTATTCTGGCTGCCGTGCTGTTCTCGAGCGGCGGCGCGGCCATCAAGTGGTGCAGCTTCGGGGCCTGGCAGCTCGCCGCGTGCCGCGCCGCGCTCGCGATGCTGACAATCCTCATCCTGCTCCCCGAGGCACGACGCGGCTGGAGCTGGCGGACCATCGTGGTGGGCTTCGCGTATGCGGCGACGACGCTGCTGTACGTGCAGGCGAACAAGCACACGACGGCGGCCAGCGCGATTTTCCTGCAGTCCACGAGCCCGCTGTTCATCCTCCTGCTCGCGCCGCTGCTCCTGGGCGAACACGCAACCCGGCGCGACATCATGCAGATGGCGGTCATGGGCGCGGGGTTGGGGCTGTTCTTTCTAGGATTGGACCGGCCGTCGGCGACGGCGCCGAATCCGGCGTTGGGCAACGTGCTTGCCGCGATCTGTGCCGTGACTTGGGCCTTCACGGTCATGGGGTATCGCTGGCTCGCGGCGCGCGGCGCCTCAGTCGCGGCGGCGGCGGTGTCGGGGAATATCACGGCGGGGATCTTCGCGCTGGTGATGGCGCAACCACTGAGCGCGGGGCGGCCGGCGGATTGGGCGTCTTCCTGGCCCGTGCGGTGCCCCAGGTGCGTGCGCTCGAGGTCGGCCTCTTCCTTCTTATCGAGCCGGTCCTGAATCCGATCTGGGCGTGGCTCGTCCACGGTGAAACGCCCGGTCCGGCGACGCTGGTGGGCGGAGCCGTCATTCTCGGTGCGACGGCGGGCCGGATGGTCCTCGATGTACGCGGCGCCCGTCGAGAGTCGGTAGCCGCCTAAAACAAACGGGCCCGCCGCCTGGCGAGCCCGTTTGCCGAACCGTACGAGAGCTAGTGGATTGCCCTCAGCGCGTTAACTCGTCCGCCGCCATAGAAGTCGTCGTTGCCGGGCTTGCCGAGATCATCCGAGGACGCGCGGAGTTTCGCTTCGACGGCAGCCGGGCCGATGCGGCCGAACTTTCCGATGATGAGCGCCGCCACTCCGGAGACCGCCGGTGCCGCCATACTCGTTCCCGCGGCGAGACAATCGCGGTCGTTGGTGGCAACCGGACCACGGCAGGGGGCCAAGACCAGGTCGAACGCCCAGCAGAAAGAGACGAGAAATCCGGTTCCCGGCGGGTTACGCGGAATGCCGCAGAAGGCGTTGCCCGGCAGCACAAAGTCTCCCCCACCTGCGGCGAAGCTCACCGCCGACTGCCCGTAGTTAGTGTAGGACGCGGGCCGGTCGAAGTTGGTCGCCCCGAGCGCGTACCCCACTGGTCCGGTCGCCGCCACGGCGATGACGTGCGGAGCCATAGCCGGCAGGAACATGAGGTCGTTGGTCTGGTCAAGGTTCGTGGCGTCGTTTCCGACGGCGGCGATGACCGTGACGCCTTGCTGATACGCGTACGTGGTCGCTTTGCCGATAGCTCGGGCGAGCTGTGCCGCCCCGCGCGCCGTGTGGATGACTTTACCCGTAACCGTGTCTCGCAGCACCTTCCCCGTCGTGTCATGGGCTTGATGCTCGAACGAGGCGCCCAGACTCATGTTGATGATGTCTGCGCCAGCACCTCCCTGGGCGGTGGGCGTTGCCGCGTACACGATGCCATTGAGGACCCAGGAGAATGCCCCGCTGCCACAGTGCAATACCTTCACGCCGATGATTGTCGCGCTCGGCGCAATGCCCACGGTGCCCGAGTTGTTTGCGGGCGCTGCGACGATGCCGGCGACGTGCGTACCATGCCAGAAGGTGTCGTTGAGCACGCATTGACCCTGCGCGTTGCGTGCCTGATCAAAGTTGTAAGGCTGATTCGGCACGAACGAGCGTGAATGCGCGACGTCCAGCTCGGGTGCGATGTCGACGTGAGCGCTGTAGATGCCGCCATCGACGATGGCGACGCGGGCTCCCGCACCGCGCGCGCCCGCGTCCCAGGCGGATGGAGCGGACATCGCGTCGGGGACCCACTGCGCGAGACGGTTGGGTTCAGCGGCACCAAACGCCGTATTGGGCTCGACCGTCACCGCGCCACCAGGGCTCGCATCAGACACGTCCGCTTCGACAACACGTTCCGGCTGCACCCACTGCACCATCGGATCGGGTTCGACGCTGTAGACACCCTTGATCGCGATGGCGCGGTCCGCGAATGTCGGATCGTCGGACGTCGCGACGGCGATGCCAATCTGGTCGATGCTCGTCGTCAACACGCCCCCCGCCTTTGCGACCTGCGCTGCCAGATTCGCGGGCAATGCGTTTCCCATGAAGTCGATGATGTAGGGCGTGGCGTTGGCCGATGCGGAAACGAGCTGCAGGGCGGGGCTGCTCGATGGGGCTTGCGTGGCGCCGTTCAATGTTGGACTGACGGGTGCGTACTCGACGCAAGCCGCGGCGACGATCGCGACCGCGATCGTGGCGGTTCTGCGGACTAAGCTCAGCATGTATGCGCTCCTGAGACCATGGGGACGGGCGGGGGCCAAGGACTCCCCGAACCTGTCCTCAGTTCAGACGGTCCGCAAGTTCTTCCGCGGGATCGAGCGGATTGGCTTTCCGGCCCGCGCGCTCCATCGGCTTCTCCATGATGCCGCGATTCTTGTCGAGCATGCTCCAGAAGTCCACCGCCCGCTCCACCAGCTCGCGTGATGCGTCACGCAGCGCATCGCTCGCTTTGACCTGCCGGACGTTGTTCTGCATGTCCTCGGCGTCCCAGCCGCGCGAGTGCGCGATGAACGGGAACTGTGGGAAGACGAAGCCGAGCTCCGACCAAAACGTCATCAGGCCTCCGGCGACGGCCTGAATGTTGTCCTGGCCGCCGGTGATGATGAACGCGGCGACCTTGTTACGGATCAGCACGTTGTTGTGAATCGTGATCTGGTTCTGCACGCAGTTGAGCCGCTCCGCCATCTTGTAATAGAGCGACGACGGACTTCCCCAGCGGATGGGCGTGGAGATCAACACGACATCGGCCCAGTGGACCAACCCCTCATACACCGCCGTGAGATGATCGTCGGGATCACGCTCGGTGATCGCGCATGGCCACGTGCAGGCATGGGAGGCCTTGGAGTAGTTGCCTTCGCACGTCCGGAATCGCAGCGAGCGCAGCTTGATCAGCTGCGTATCGGCCTCGAGCTCGCCGGCGCGCGCCATCGCATGGTCGAGTAAGGCATCCGAAGTCGAGAAGCGCGGGTTGGTGTCGTCCATCCCTGTCGTCGAGATGCCGAGCACGCGGCAGGGCGCGCCGGCCGCCTTCGGATGCTCCTCGAGCAAATGACTCGGTTTGTGCTTCACGAGCTTGCGAGGCGCGATGGGCGGGATCTGGACGTAGATGCCGTCCGCCCGCTCCTCCAGCGCGTAGACCGGGACCTGCTCCTCATCGTATCCCTCCGGCCCTTTCCCCGAAACGACACTGTACTCCCACGCGTGCCATGGGCAGGTGACGAATTCTCCGTTGAGCCGCCCCTCCGACAGCGGGCCGCCCTTGTGGTTGCAGATGTCGGAGATCGCCGTGAGCCGGCCGTTATAGAGGAACACCGCGATGCGGTGGTGCTCGATCTTGATCGCGCAGGGCGCGCGTGTGAGCAGCTCGGCTTTGGTGCCGAGTCGGTACCAGTCGGCCATGACACTACTCCGGGAGAGAGAGTCGCTCAATGCTATATTGCAGCCCCAATGCCCGCATCCCGCGCCCGCGTCGGCGTCATCTTCTTCACCGTCCTGATCGACCTGATCGGCTTCGGGATCGTGCTGCCGATTCTGCCGTCCTACGCGCAGCGATTCGGCGCCGGCGGGTTGGGTTACGGCGCGATCATCGGCGTGTTCTCGCTGATGCAATTCGTCGCGACCGCGCTGCTCGGCAAGGTGTCCGACCGCGTGGGCCGCCGGCCGGTGCTGCTGACGACGATGTTGTGCAACGCCGTCGGCTACACGCTGTTCGCGTTTGCGGGATCGTACTGGATCCTGTTTCTGTCGCGCGTGGTCTCCGGATTTGCGGGCGGCAATATCTCCGCGGCGCAAGCGTACATGGCCGACATCTCCACACCGGCCGAGCGCTCCCGCGCGATGGGACTCGTCGGGGCCGCGTTCGGCCTGGGCTTCAGCCTCGGACCCGCGATCGCAGGATTCTCGGACTACTATCTCGGCCCGGCCGCACCGGGGCTCATTGCGGTCGGTCTCTCGCTCGCGAATTTCGTCTCGGCGTACTTCATCCTGCCCGAGTCGCTCGCGCCGGAGCATCGCGTCAAACGTCGCTTATTCGACCTTGGGCACATCGGCGAAGCCGTTTCACGGCCGCTCCTGCGCCCGCTGATGGCCGTCTGGGCGCTCACGCCGTTTGCCTTCGCGGGCTACACGGTGGTGCTGCCGCTGTACGCGGCTGCGTCCCTCGGGTGGGGGAAACGCGAGCTCGCGATCCTCTTTACGCTCATCGGCGTCACGGCGGCGTCAATTCAGGGCTACTTCTTTGGCAAGATCGTCCGACGCACCGGAGAGCGCACGCTGGTGATCGCCGGATCGCTCGGCATGGCGCTGTCTATTGCGGTCATTCCGTTCCTGCACAGCTCCCTGCTGCTCTACGCGTGGACATTCGTCCTGGCGGTTTCGAACAGCGTCTTCGCACCGGCCGCGACGGGGTTGGTGTCGGTTTATGCAGCCGCGACAGAACAGGGCACGGTCCTGGGCGCCGCGCAGGCGATTGCGGCGCTGGGCCGGACTGCGGGCCCCCCGGTCACCGGCACGGTGTACGACATTGTGAGCCCCATCACGTCGTTCCTGCTCTCAGGTGCGGTCATGGCGCTTGCGGGCCTCGCCGCGTTTCGAATGGCACCGGTGAGTCACCCCCCGCCCACTCCCCATGAGTCTTAACGGCATCTAAGCTTCAGCGTCAAAGGGCCAGACTTTTTCATGGAGCCGTTGATGCACAAGCGAATGACGATTGCACTTGCCGCCCTCACCTTTGCGGCGGCCTGTAGTCAGGATCCCACGGGTGCCACCACCAACGAGTTGATGCTCGCCCAGAACGCCCAGGTCCTCGCCGACAACGCGGCGGCGTCCCCGGCCGGCACTGCCACGTGCGACGGCTGGTTCAGACGGCTGCTCGACACGCTGCGCACGACCGACAACGCCGCGGCGCGCATGGATCTCGATTCGGCGCACGTGTATCGCGATTCGGCGTGGGCGGCATTTCAGCGCGGCGACACCGCTACGGCGCGCGCCGATCGGCGCACCGCGTTCCGGTTCGTGCTCGCGGCGGTGATCGAGCGGTCGACAGCGCGATCGACAGGATCGAGAAGTTCCTGGGTGATCGAGATGCGCCGAGGATCCGCGCGATTCTGGCGCACGTGAAGGATCTGAGAGTGCAGGCGGACCAGGCCTTCGTGAATGGAGACAAGGTCACGGCGCTCGCGCTCAACCTGAGGGGAATACAGATCCTGCACAGGCTGGTCGAGCATGTCAGATACGCGAATCACGACCATGATGCGACGGCCGATGGAGAGATGGAAGCCGTAGGCGAGTAGACGTTGAGGTAGACGCCGAGAGGCTGAGAGGCCGAGGGGCTATGAGGATCGAGCTAGTAGGGTTTTCCCGTTAGCTCGGTCCTCATAGCCCCTCAGCCGCTCGGCCTCTCGGCGTCTTCCTGATCATCTAGCCATCTCACTCCCTCCGAAATCATATTTCTGTCCCCCCGCAGGAGGTGGACAGTTGCGAGTGTACAAGACGCCGGAGATCCGGAATGTGGCCGTCGTCGGCCACGGCGCGAGCGGTAAGACCTCCCTGGTCGATGCCCTGGCGTTCGTGGCCGGAACGAGCAAACGGCACGGA
>WNFL01170994.1_pt1 | contig 12726 bp, 14 predicted proteins | sample 5400361 | NCBI WGS metagenome assembly WNFL01 (sample SAMN13153351, study PRJNA577476) | soil metagenome | isolation source: 40 cm soil on Douglas fir-dominated hillslope | place: USA:California | collected 2013-09-17
GCCATGCTCCGAAAACAGGCCGTACACATGACTGCATCCGAGCGTCCTCATCACCCGAAAAAAATCCTTGCGAACCGGGCGCCGTCCACACATGACAAATTAAATAGCGGCCACTTAAAGCGGTTTCGGCCGGTCGTTCAACTCGATCGACGTGCCCCATTCGTCGTGAATGAAGGCAAGCGCTGCGCCCGTCTGCTCGTTCTTGGTATAGGGCCGGTCGAGCTCAATCCCCATCGCCTGAAGCTTCTTGCAGAACGCTTCGAGGTTCTTCACGTCGAAACCGATATGGTCGAGCACGTGTCCCTTGGTCGAGACGGCCGGCGTCGCGGCCTTTGAGAACGAAAGATTGACGCCCGGAAGATCGGCGGCGACGTTGGTTCCGCGCATTCCGGGTTTCGCGCCGAACACTTTCGCATACCAGGCTTGGATCTTTGGGATCTGATCTTCCGTCACGTAGAAATGCACGTGGTGATTCTTGATCGGAACGGTCTGGTTCTTGTCCTCGAGGATCTCGATCCGCAGGCCATCCGTCGTGGTGACGAAGGCCTGGTCGAGCCTGCCATTGCCGCCATTCTCCACCTTGACGCCGGCCGCGCGCCATTTGGCGATCGATTGCTGCACGTTCGGCACCAGGAAGCCGACATGGTTCACCACCGTGCCGACAGTGCCGCCGGTTGCCGGAGGCGTGCCCGGTCCCTGATTCAAGAACACGACGACGCCCGGAAATTTCACCAGATCGAAATTCCCGTTCTTGGTGTAGACCCCGCCCATCGTGACGAGGAGCTTCTTGTTCCCTTCGAGGTCCTTCGAGTTGAGATGCCAATGGCCCATGGTCACGCCCATCTCGTTGGGCGGGGCGGGCTGCGCCGAAGCGCTAGCCATCGTGAAGCCCAACATCAGGCAAAGCGCTGCAAACAGTCTCATCATAGTCGTCCTCCCGTTGATCGCGCGGAATTCACCGCACGACGTTGTCATTGGCGCCGTTTCCAGGCTGGCTGAGCGTGCGGCCGTCGTCGAGCGTCGCGCTCGTGTACTGGCCGCCGCGCGAACCGTCCTTCAAGGGATGCATGATCACGGAGATCTTGTCGCCGGGCTTGATCGTGTCTGCCTTCCAACCCTGCGCCACGATCTGCCCGACGGAGCCCATCTCGAACGACCAGTCCACGGGCCGGCCGCTCTTCTCGTCGGTTGCCGTGATGTGGATCCAGGCGTGCGGATTGGTAAATTCGAATTCCTTCACCGTGCCGCTGATCTTCACCGACTTCTCGTGGTCGAACATGGCAAAGGAATGATGCGCCATCGCGGGCGCGGCGATGAAGGCCGCGGCTGCTGCGAAAAGAGCGATGGTCGTCGATTTCATGGCGTTTCCCCTGATCGGATGGCCTCGTAGTGGCTATCGAATTATCCTAGCATAAGCCCAAAAGGAATACGCAACCGGGAGGAAGCCTTGCGCCTGATCGCCATCAGTTTAGCGGCCGCGGCTACGTTGATCGCCGGGTCGGCTGTCGCCGCCTGGAAGGAGTATCCCTACAAGGACCTCGGCTTCGTCGTGGAATTTCCCGATCCGCCGAAAGAGACGAGCGGCAACTACAAGACCGTTCTGGTCGACGCGGCGCCGGTGCACATCTATTCGCAGCATCAGGAGGGCGCGCTCTTCGTCGCCAGCGTGGTCGATCTCCAATCGCGCGCGGGCGAGGGCGCCAGCCTGATGACCGAGGCCGAATTCAATCTCGGCCTCTTGGGCGAGATCAGCGGCAATTCGACCTCGCGCGTCGAGCCGGGGAAGGCATCCGTGTTCGGGCGGTTCATAACGATCGATTGCCAGAGCGGACGCGTCCCCGACCAGCCGGGCCAGACCGAGGCCGCGCATAGCTGGTACCAGGCCATCACCGGCACGCAATGCCCGGATGGCGGCAGGCTCACGGTCAATCTGTTTTTCAACCGCGGACGGCTCTATCTGATCCAGGGCATCAATCTTCCGATCAAGGAAGACAGCTCCTTCGGGCCGGCCGCTCTGCGCTTTGCCAATTCGATCAGCTTTTTCGCCGCCGATGGAACGCGCAATCGCGCCGACGGCAACGGCGGGTAGAGACCGGCAGGACGTCAGAAATCCGGTTTCTTCGCCGATGGCACCGGGACCAGGCCGAGATTGAAATAATCGACGGGCTGCTCGGCGCAGACGAGCTCGGTGATGGGACGCTCGGGGCGCCGCGACCAGCGCTGCTTCGCGTACCACGCCATGTTGAACATGCCGGGATCCTCGACCGCGTTCGACGACATGGAGTGCCGTGGTGTGTGGCGTGCGGTAATTGTCGACGAAAGTCTTGTCGTTCATCCCGATCGTATCGACGACGAGGGTATCGCCTTCGTAATGGCCCACCGATTCTCCGTACCAGGATGGATTTGGGCGCGCCGAATGAGGCACGTTCATGTAGACGTGGCGGACCTGCTGATCGTGCTCCTCGACGATCAGCACCTCTTTGGGCGTCTGGACGAAGAAGATCGGCCGGTCGCGCTCATAGATGTCGAAATCGGGCACACCGCCGGGCCAGCAGCGCTCGCGCGACGTGAACGGCACCTTCCCGGCAAGGACCGCCTCGTTCACCTTGCGCATGCTTTCGACGGCGCGCGGTTTCAGGATGGGATTGCTCAAATCCGCGACGCGATAGGTCGATTGACCCACATTGTTGGGCACGTAGGGATGGCCTTTTTCGGAGACCACGGGCCCCGGACCGCTGTCGGGCGGCAGGAAATCATCCCCGGCTATGCGATCTGGCACCCACGCCGTCGCGCCGTCGGGCGCGAAAGTGGGCGCGGTCTGTTGCGCCGGCGCGATATCGAACACAGCGCTTGAGAGGAGGACGGTCCCGGCAAACGCGGCAAGTCGCTTCATCTTCGTTAGTCCCGCTGATCCGAGGTTCTGATTTCCCCAGCCTACCACGCATGCGGCCGCGCTTGAATTCGCGCGCGGGCTCGGACAGGCTCTCGCTCGATGCTCGTCGACAGCCATTGCCATCTCGATTTCCCCGACTTCGCGCCCGAGCGCGAGGCGGTGCTTGCGCGGGCACGCGCCGCCGGCGTCGGGCACTTCCTCACTATCGGCACGGGGCTCTCACGGTTTGCCGCCGTCCGCGCGGTCGCCGAATCCGCGCCCGATATCGACTGCACGGTCGGCATTCATCCCCACGATGCGGCGAAGGAACCGCTCGCTAGTCCTGAACCGCTGCTCGAAGAGAGCGCGCATGAAAAGGTCGTGGGCTTCGGCGAGTCCGGCCTCGATTTCTATTACAACCACAGCCCGCGCGAAGCGCAGATCCGGAATTTCCGCGCTCATATCGAGGCCGCCCGAGAGGCGCGGCTTCCGCTTGTCGTGCACACGCGCGACGCGGAGGACGATACGATCGCGATCCTCACCGAAGAGCAGGCAAGGGGCGCGTTCTCGGGCGTCATCCATTGCTTCACCGGCACGCCGCGTCTTGCCCGCGCGGCGCTGGAACTAGGGCTCTACATCTCAGTTTCTGGCATCGCGACCTTCAAGAAGTCGGACGAATTGCGCGCGACGATTAAGGACGTTCCGCTCGAGAGATTGCTCGTTGAAACCGACGCGCCTTATCTCGCGCCGCAGCCCGTGCGGGGGAAACGCAACGAGCCTGCTTTCGTCGTTCACACCGCTTCCATGCTCGCCGAGTTGAAAGGCGTTTCGCCCGCTGAGCTCGCCGACACCACCACTGCCAACTTCTTCCGCCTCTTCGCGAAAGCGAAGCGATGATGTTTCACGGCATTTCAAAAAGCTTGTCATGGCCCGCGAATGCGGGCCACCCAGGCGATGAAGGACTCATTCGCCGCGCGGACGCGCGGCGGATAGGTGGCCCGGTCAAGCCGGGCCATGACACGGTGGGAGGCGGCGAGACATGAGCGGGGCGCTCACCGCGACCATCTTGGGCTGCGGGTCGTCCGCCGGCGTGCCGCGATTGGGCGGGCCCGACGGGGCAGGGGACTGGGGCGCGTGCGATCCCGAGAATCCCAAGAACCGCCGCCGCCGCTGCTCGCTCCTCCTTCGCCGCGGCGAGACGACGCTCCTTGTCGACACCTCGCCCGATATGCGCGCGCAGCTCTTGGATGCGCGCGTCGCGAACATCGATGCAGTGCTGATGACGCATCCTCATGCCGATCAGACGAACGGCATCGATGACCTTCGCCCGCTGACCTTCCTGATGAAGAAGCGCGTCGAGATGTATGCCGATACCGCGACCCTCGATCATCTCTCCGTCCAATTTGCCTACTGCTTCTCCACGCCCCAAGGGAGCGAATATCCGCCGATCATCACCGGGCACGTCATTCCCGAACCGTTCCGCCAGATGACATTCGAGGGCAGGGGAGGCGCCATCCCCGCGCTCGCCTTCTGGCAGACGCATGGGCCCGTGCGCTCGCTCGGCTACCGCTTCGGCCCGCTCGCCTATTCGAGCGACGTGAGCGATCTCGACGAGCAGGCGTTTGCCGCGCTGGAAGGCGTCGAGTGCTGGATCCTGGACGCGCTCCGTTACCGGCCGCACCCGACCCACGTGAATGTCGAAGTTGCGCTCGCCTGGATCGCGCGGGTGAAACCCAAACGCGCGATCCTGACCAATCTCCACATCGATCTCGATTACGAGCGCCTCAAGGCCGAGCTCCCCAAAGGCGTCGAACCCGCCTATGACGGCATGACGATCACGCTGCCGCTCGCATAGATCGACCACCCCATCTTGACCACCCCAATGTCACCATGGGCGGACTTGATCCGCCCACCCAGCGCGCGCGCGTCTGCGCGCGCAGAAGCGGTCGTCATACCTATGCTGGCGGAAGTTTATTCGCCGCGCAGACGCGTGGCGGCTGGGTGACCGAGTCATCCTCGGGTCAAGCCCGAGGACATGAGCCCGGTCATGGTGAATTGGGGATATCACCGCCACAGCTCCTTCGACGCCAATCGCGCACCTTCGGCGAGGCTTTTGAATTTCGGCCACACGATCGAGGGATGCACCTCGGGCACCGCGCGCGGCATCGAGGCAAAGCCGCAATCCGCACCGGCGATGAGGTTCTCGCGCCCGACCACGCGCGCATAGCGCAGGATGCGCTCGGCAACGAGCTCGGGATGTTCGACGATGACCGAGCAATGCGTGATCACGCCGGGGATGATCATCTTGCCTTCGGGCAATTTCACGCCTTCCCAGATGCGCCATTCATGCTCGTGGCGCGGGTTGGCCGCCTCGAACGAGTAATAATTCGCGCGGATCTTCAGCACGGCATCCAAGAGATGCTTGAACTCGATGTCGTGCACGCGCGGCCCCATGTTGATGCCGTAGCAGGTGTGATGGCGGATGCGCTCGAGGGGCAGATCGCGCAGGATATGATTCAAAATTTCCACATAATGCGCAGCCCAGCGCTTCACGCCGTCGATGCTGAGCTCGGGGCTCAGCATGTAATGCATGGCGAGATGCGGATCGTCGATCTGCAGCAAGAAGCCCGCGTCGATGATCGCCTTGTATTCCTCGCGCATCGCTTCGCCGATGGCGATGAGGAACTCGTCGCTGGATTTGTAGAATTTGTTCAGGTGATAGCGCTCGATCTGGCCGGGCGAGACCGCCGGCACGAACACGTCGACGGCGTTCTTGCCCTTCAACGCCGCTTTCAAGTTCTCGAGATCGGTCTTCAGCTGCTGCTGGCCGACATAGCGCACGGGCCCGGTGCAGATCATCGGCGGCGCGCGCGTGCCGGAATGGCCGTGGGCATAGAACTCCGGGAATGAGCGCTTCTCGCGGGAGTCGAGCTGGGAGGGATTGTCGTTGCGCGGCTCGATGCCGGACAGCCGCTCGTGGATGTAGGTGATGAAGCCGGGCTTGGACTGCTCGCCGTCATCCACGATGTCGATCCCGGCCTCGACCTGGCGCGCGACGACATCCGCGACGGCTTGGCGCACGGCCTTGGCGTAGTCCGCGCCTTGCGTTTTGTGCTCGGCCATCAGGTGCGATAGCGCGTCGGGCCGGGGCAGGCTGCCGACATGGGTGGTGACGATGCGCTTATCGCGCTCTTGCTCGATGCTCATGGGTTCCTCCGTGCCGGCACTTTCGCGTCGAAGGAACGGTGGCGCAAGGCAGCCGGGCTCGCCGGCCCCGGGCGGAACTCGACTTCACGAAATCCCGAGGCTAGATTTCGCGCGGGGTGGGATTTTTCATGAAAATTCGCTCATCGTTGGTGGCCATCGCGGTCGCGTTTACCGCCTCCGGATGCTTGAGCGGTTCGCAGGTCTTCGAGGTGGCCCCAGGCGTCTACACCGTGACCTCTACGGGCGACGCGTATGTCTCGGCTGATCAGGTAAGGAACTCGGTGCTGATGAAAGGCACGGAGTTCTGCAATCGGAAGGGCCTGCTGTTCGCAGTCGTCCGCGAGGAGCGATCGATGACTCGCCTTGGGATCGATACGACGATCAGCTTGAACTTTCTCTGCTACCCGAAGTCCGCGGGCCCCAAGCCATTCGAAACGACGCCCGCAACCGGCGGCCCGGGCCGACCAGATATCTAATTTCCCATAATATTGCTTATACGAAGTTATGGGATGGAAACCTGGGGGTGGCTGGCCGGCGGAAAAGCGCCCGCTATGCCGAGCGCGCGCCCTCGCCTAACTTCCCCCGATGTCCGACGTTCCCAAGAAACCCACCGGCGATATCGCCGAGCTCATCGCCATCATGCGCCGGCTACGCGATCCCGATGGCGGCTGCCCGTGGGACCTCGAGCAGAACTTCGCAACCATCGCGCCGTACACGATCGAGGAAGCCTATGAGGTCGCCTCGGCCGTCGAAGCCGGCGATTTCGCGGGCTTGAAAGACGAGCTTGGCGACCTTTTGCTCCAGGTCGTCTTCCACGCGCAGATGGCATCCGAGCAAGACCTGTTCGGCTTCTCCGACGTGGTCCGCGCCATTTCGGAGAAGATGATCCGCCGCCATCCGCATGTCTTTGCCGACGGGCCCGCGCGCACGCCCGCTGCCGTGACCAACGCCTGGGAAGAGATCAAACGGGCCGAGCGCGAGGGCAAGCCGGCCAAATCGGAAGGCTTGCTCGACGATGTGCCACACGCCCTGCCCGCGCTGATGCGTGCGGTGAAGCTCCAGAACCGCGCCGCGCAGGTCGGTTTCGACTGGCCGAGCGCGGTCACGGTCACCGACAAGATCGCCGAGGAATCCCGCGAGCTCGCTGAAGCCGCGGCCTCGGGCAAACCGGCCAAGGTGGCCGAGGAATTCGGCGATCTTCTTTTCGCCATGGCGAACCTTTCGCGGCATTTGAAAGTTGATCCGGAGGAAGCGCTGCGCGCGGCGAATGCGAAATTCATCCGCCGCTTCAAGTGGATCGAATCGGGTCTTCAAGCCCAAGGGCGCAAGCTTCAAGACGCCTCGCTCGAAGAGATGGAAGCGCTCTGGCAAGAGGCAAAGAAGACGGAAACCTGAGCCGCATCAAGTTCGCGCATGGTGAGATGAACAGGGCTGTGCACCCTATGAGGACACGGCTCTACGGCGTTGGTTGTCTTCGACAATCGTCAGCTGCTTGGGGAAGCGCGCCGAGAATCGCTCCACAGTCGAGGGATCGGCCGCGACGACGAGATAGACGCCCTTCTCGCCCTCGCGCCGATCAAGCACTCGGCCGTTGGCATACGCCCAGGCGAGGCCCGCGCCATCTTCGGGCGCGAGATGAAGCCGCAAGGTCTGTTCCTGGGCCGAGAGCAGCCGGTCGAGGAGCACCAAGAGCGCCTCGCACCCTGCCCCGGTGAGCGCGGAAACCGCCACTTGTTCGCCCGTCAACATGGCCTGTTTCACCCGGTTTTTGGTGAGCAGCGCCGCGCGGACATCGGGCTCGAGGAGATCGATCTTGTTCAGCACCTCGATGAGAGTCCGTTCTTCCTCATCGATGCCAAGCTCGTGCAGCACCTTGATCACGTCCGCCTTTTGCGCGTCGGTCTCTTCATGTGCGGCATCGCGGACATGGAGCACGATGTCGGCTTCCAGCACTTCCTCCAGCGTCGCGCGAAACGCGGCCACCAGCTCGACGGGCAAATCGGCAATGAAACCAACGGTGTCGGAAAGGATGATACGGCGCCCCGATGGCAGCTTCAGCCCGCGCATGGTGGGGTCCAAGGTCGCGAACAGCATGTCCTTGGCGACGACCTCAGCTTTAGTCAGCCGGTTGAACAGCGTCGATTTTCCGGCATTGGTGTAGCCGACCAGCGCAACCACCGGATACGGCACGCGTTTTCGCGCCTTGCGGTGCAGCCCGCGAGTGCGTTTGACCGCCTCGAGCTCCTTCTTGATCTTGATGATGCGCTCGCCAATGAGGCGCCTGTCGGTCTCGATCTGGGTCTCGCCCGGCCCGCCCAGGAAGCCGAACCCGCCCCTTTGGCGCTCCAGATGGGTCCAGCTCCGAACCAGGCGCGAGCGCTGATAGGTCAGATGCGCGAGCTCGACCTGGAGCCGGCCCTCCCGCGTTCGCGCTCGTGCCCCGAAAATCTCCAGAATGAGCGCCGTGCGATCGAGCACTTTGGCGCCCCAGGCCTTCTCGAGATTGCGCTGTTGGACGGGGGAAAGTGCGGCGTTGACGACGACAACTTCGGGCTCGAGACCGCGGGTCATAGCGCCGATTTCCTCGACCTTACCGCTCCCTAGAAGCGTCGCCGGGGTCGCCTTCGCCAATGGCGCAATCAGCCGCTCCTTGACCTTGAGCCCGATTGCAGCGGCCAAGGCCACCGCCTCGTCCAGGCGCGAGTCTTCGCTGCGGCTGAGATCCGCTCCCGACTTGCGGGCGACGTGGATGACGACGGTTGAGTTCGCGTGCCGGACCGAGCTCGAGCTCCCGCGCTTGGACCTGCTTTCTGCGCGCGTCAGGCTTCCACCGTGGCCGAAGCCGCGTCCTGTTCCTGAAGCTGGATTGGCCCCATCGGCATCACCGTCGAGATGGCGTGCTTGTAAACGAGCTGGACCTGGCCATCGCGCCGCAGGAGCACGCAGAAATTATCGAACCAGGTGATGTTTCCCTGCAGTTTGACCCCATTCACCAGGTAGATGGTCACCGCCGTCTTGCTCTTGCGGACGGCATTCAAAAACGTGTCTTGGAGATTTTGCGGCTTGTCGTTCATGGGTGAACCCCATTTTGTTTTGCGTTGATGACGCTACTAATCATGCGTCGGACCGGGCGAAAGCCGAGGCCCAGCTCGAACCATATAGGCGTTCTCTCCGCTTGCGAAGACCTCTCCTTAACTCCCCGCTTCCTTTAGGGAAAGTTCTCGATAGAGCGCATGGATCCGCTTCGTCGCCGGTCCCGGCTTGCCCTCGCCGACAATATGGCCGTCGATGCAGACCACGGGGATCACACCGCCCGTTGCCGAGGTGATGAACGCCTCGCTCGCGGCAAAGGCTTCGTCCTTGGAGAAGGCGCGTTCCTCGATGCGGACATTGCTGCCCTGCCCTTTGAGCGCGCGCAGCACGGCCGCACGGGTCACCCCGGCAAGGATGTTCGATTTCAGATCGCGGGTGACGAGGACATTGTCCGCGGTCACGATCCAGGCGTTGGTGGAGGCGCCCTCGGTGATCATCCCGTTCTCATCTACGAGCCAGGCCTCATAGGCGCTCATCTTGCGCGCCTCCGTCTTGGCGAGCACGTTTGCCAACAGCCCCGTCGTCTTGATGTCGCAGCGCCCCCAGCGGATGTCGGGAACGAGCGACACCGCGACGCCCTCCGCGCGGCGCCGCTCGATCGCTGTCCAGTCGAGAGAGCGGGCGGTGACGATGAGCGTCGGGCGGACCGCCTTGGGCAGGGCGTGATCGCGCCGATACGCGCCGCGCGTGACCTGAAGATAAAGGAGCCCCTCGTTCAGCCGGTTGCGACGCAGCGTCTCGCGGACAACCGCTTTTAACGCTGGCCGCGCCATCGGCAGTGGCATCGAGAGCGCGCCGACGCTCCGCTCGAGCCGGTCGAAATGGCCCTCCTCGTCGAGGAGCTTGCCTTGGCTCACGGCAAAGACTTCATAGACCGCGTCGGCGAATTGCAGGCCACGGTCCTCGATGTGAACCGAGGCGCTCGCATGCGGCAGATAGCGCCCATCGACATAGGCGATCCTCCCGCCGGGATTTTTCCGCGCGGTCATGGCAGTGGATCAGCAAAAAATTTGTCATGGCCCGGCTTGGCCGGGCCACCCAGCGGCCGCGCGTCTGCGCGGCCAATGAGCTATACGATCGCCTGGGTGGCCCGCTGTGGCGGGCCATGACAGTGGGGGGAGCTTTCATCACTTGCACGGCCATAGCGTCCGCGCCGCAAGGGAAAGATCGTCGGCGGCAAATCCATTGGCCGCCTGTGCGTTCGACAAGATCCAGATGATGAGGTCGTCGCTTTGTTCGGGCTTCAACGGCAGCGCCGCGCAGAGATTGCGCCCTCGCCCGATCGCGGCTTCGGCTTCCAACGTCTTCAGCGCCTGATTGACGAGATCGACGCACTCGCCATGTTCGACAATGTTGCAGCGGGTGAGAAAGTCCGCCGTCTTCTGTTGATAGATGCTTGCCTCGCGTGCGCCGGCCCACGCGAGGGTGGCCCCGAAGAGCACCGCGGCAAATGCCGTGACGGCCGAAACTCTCACGCGTTGAAGGTCTGATCGAGCCGCGCCGAGGAAACGCCCAAGGACTTCAATTTCCGGTGCAGCGCCGATCGCTCCATGCCGATGAACGAGGCGGTACGCGAGATGTTGCCGCCGAAGCGGTTGATCTGGGCCAAGAGATACTCTCGTTCGAAGATCTCTCGCGCCTCGCGCAACGGAAGCGAGATGATCAGATCGGGCTTGGCGCCTTGCGCCCAGGGCGAAGAGCTGCCGTTGAAGTTGGACGGAAGCAGATCGGCCGAGATTGCCCCGGCTGCATCGTCGGTGGCGAGGATCAAGAGGCGCTCGACGATATTGCGCAGCTGCCGGACATTGCCCGGCCAGTTGTAAGCCTGGAGCACCGCCATCGCTTCGTCGGAAATCTCGCGCATCGGCAGGCCGGAGGCCGCCGAGAGCCGCTTCATGAAGTAGCCGACGAGGATCGGAATGTCGTCGCGCCGCTCGCCCAAGGACGGCACGCGCACAGGAACGACGTTCAGCCGGTGATAAAGGTCCTCGCGGAAACGGGTGAGCTCGATCTCCTGGCGCAGATCGCGCGTGGAAGACGAGACCACGCGCACGTCCACTTGCACGCGGGTCGAGCCGCCGACGCGCTGGAACGTCTGATCGATGAGGACGCGCAGGATCTTGCCCTGCGTCTCCAACGGCATGTCCGCGACTTCATCCAGGAACAGCGTCCCGCCATGGGCGAGCTCCAAGAGCCCGATCTTGCGTCCGGCTTCGGACTCCGAGCCGAAGAGCTCCGTCTCGATGCGGGCCGGCGCCATCATCGCGCAATTGATCGCGACGAACGCGTTGTTGGCGCGGCGTGAGAGCGAATGGATGAGACGCGCCGTCACTTCTTTTCCTGAGCCCGCCGGGCCGGTGATCAGTACCCGGCTCCGCGTCGGCGCGACCTTGTCCACCAATTGGCGGAGCTGGGCGATAGCGCTCGAGTTGCCGGCAAGCTCGGTATCGTCGCCGGCCTTGAGCTTGAGCTCCTCGACCTCGCGTTTCAGCTTGGCCGCTTCGAGCGCGCGGCGCACCACATGACAGAGACGGTCGGCCTTGAACGGCTTCTCGATGAAATCGTAAGCGCCCTTCTTGATCGCGGCGACCGCGGTTTCGATGGTGCCGTGGCCGCTGATGATGACGACGGGGAGCTCGGGATGCTCGCGCTTTAAGATGTCGAGCACCTGGATACCGTCGAGCCGGCTTCCCTGGAGCCAGACGTCGAGCACCACGAGGTGCGGCCGGCGCTGTGCGATCGCCGACAGTGTCCCGTCGGAATCCGATGCAATGCGCGTTTCGTAGCCTTCGTCGGCGAGAATTCCCGCCATCAATTCGCGAATATCGATCTCGTCGTCGACGACGAGGATATCAGGCGCTACCTGTAACCCGTTCTTGTTCATGCCTTAACCCCTGCTCCGCCTTTCCATGTTGGCGCAACGGAAACACCATGCGCACCATCGCCCCTATGCGTTCCCCCGAAACGTCTTCCACCGCGTCGTCCAGCAAAAGCTCGCCGCCGTGGTCCTCCAGGATCTTGCGCACGATCGCAAGACCAAGCCCCGTGCCTTTCACGCGCGTCGTGACATAAGGCTCCGTCAGGCGGTGCCGCTGCTCGACGGGCAGACCAATGCCATTGTCGCGAATGGCGAGAATGAGACGCGCGCCCTTCACTCCGACATCGATGGCGATGCGCCCGGCCGTGGAATCCCCCGACGCGAGACGCCCCGCGATCGCTTCGACCGCGTTCTTGAGCACGTTGGTGAGCGCCTGGCTCACCAGCCGTCCGTCGCATTCAAATACGATCGGCTCGGTTGGCGCGCTGACCTCGAACGCGATCTGCGGCTGCGCGACCCGCTGCAGGAACACCGCGTGGCGGACAAGCTCTTGCGCTTCCTCGTTGCGGATCACGGGTGCCGGCATGCGCGCGAAGGACGAGAACTCGTCCACCATTCGGCCGATGTCGCCGACCTGGCGGATGATCGTGTCTGTGCACTGCGTGAAGACGTCGGGATCGCTCGAGATTTCGCTGGAATATTTGCGCTTCAAGCGCTCGGCCGAGAGCTGGATGGG
>WNFL01344480.1_pt1 | contig 12725 bp, 10 predicted proteins | sample 5400361 | NCBI WGS metagenome assembly WNFL01 (sample SAMN13153351, study PRJNA577476) | soil metagenome | isolation source: 40 cm soil on Douglas fir-dominated hillslope | place: USA:California | collected 2013-09-17
GAACGTGCCAAGGCGCGTGTGAAAGTGCTCGGGGCATCTTCGCCGGGCGAGTACATGATCTTCAACCACAACACAGGCGAGAAGATTTCCATTAAGCCGCCGACCAAGCGGATCGTGTTCCAAATCGGCTATGACGAAAAAGGATTGAACGCGAGGGCGGAACTGTTGCGGCGTTTCGGTCATGAAGTGATCTCGGTGACTCACAATGAAGCAGCTAAAGTCGCTCTAGGGTCGTATCGTGATGTTGACGTATTTATTGTTGGCCATACGGCACCCGAACAAACAAGAAAAGAAATGGTCGCCTGGCTGAAAGCAAATTATCCAAAGGTCAGGATTGTGGCGCTGAACCCGTCTAGGGACCAACTCATCGGTGCCGATTACAACGTAGTCCTGAATGAACACGATGAGTGGCTGTCACTTCTCGCCGCCGCAGCAAGTTAATTCGGATCGCAGCAATTCTTATTCCGGTTCCATCCAGAACCCGCGTCCGGTCCACTCCAACACTTTTGATTTCAAACCCGAAAAGGGCGACCCGGTTAGAGCCGCCCTCCGTCCATTGGCTGGTGCTCTGGTAGAACAGCCGGCCGACCTGGACGACCTGATGGTCTGTAGCCACATAAACTTCGACCGTCCGGCACACCCCAACATCTTTTTCATTTGCCCGCAGCCCGTACCGATTCCTTTCCGGCGATGGCTTGCGACGGATGTAGCCACGGAAGCGGATTTGGCGCTGTACGTGGCGGATCGGCTGGCAAAGCCGGACGCTCGGCAGTGGGCGATGGTAGTTCCGCTGACTTCCGTAAGCGTGAAAGCCCTGAAGCAACTCGCGTGATACCACCGCGCACTTCAATCACGTAAAAACCGAGCCACAGAATTGAGCACATCAAGAAGCTGGCAAGCGTGACGTACCAATGGCGCAGATCAACGGCCCAATTGGCAAAGTAGGAGAACAGCGCAATCGCGCCGATGAAAGTGCAAAGATTTTTGAGAGCACGCAGAGCAATTGTCCGGCTCATCTTTTGATTCCCCTTCATCGAGAAAGCAAATTGTATCACGCAGGTTTTCGGATCGAGCCCGGCATCCGGGCCACCCCAAACTATCCTTTGATTTACCTATCAAACCAAAAAGCGCGACTGGTTAGAGCCGCCCTCCGTCCATTGGCTGACCGCTCTGGCGGAACAGATCAGCCGACGCGGACCTCGTTATGTTCTGTCAGATATTAACGGCATGACCGCCGCCGTCCCCTGTAAACGCCGCATGATGACCACTGAGATCACCAGCGATGCCAACGAAGCGATCAGCAGCATAATCGCAATCGGCATTTTCAATGTGTGATGCACGCGGTCAAATGCGGTAGGTGGGAAGGCGACAGCATGTGCCGAAGCATGGATTAGGCCAAGTTTGCACGCCACAGACCTCGTTAGTCTGAAGCCCAGCCGCGTGGACAGGAAGGCGCTGCTAATCAACGCAAGGGTGGCGCTGTGTTTGCCCGGCGGTAGAATTGCGGCGATGAGTAGAAGGATTGCGCAGATCCAATAGGCAAGACTAAAAAGCGAAGGGGAGCCGTGCCATGAACTGAAATACGGCGCGAGTGATACGTAAAGGGCGCAACTTCCCGCAATCAGGTAGAAAAACCTCGCCAAGGCCAACATCGTTGGTGGAACTATACCGTGGTTGTCTCCGTTATAGCTAATCCCGTTTTTTATCCGGGGGCGTCATCTTCGTCAGTCAAGCGTCTATCGCGGAAGACCATCGCCTCTTGCTCGGTGATGAAAGCACCAATCTGTTTGCCATCTTCACGAACGACCCAACCTTCACGAATTGTCCAACGGTATCCTGCTCCTGTCTTTCCGGCAGGTGGTCCTAACAACACGGGTTCAGATTTTATTGTGTATCGTGACCTCGACCTTGATGGATAGATTCCAACTGCTCGGCGCGTACGGTTGGATCGTCTCAACGGGATAAGTGGGCCATGATTGCGATTCATCCGATGATCCTCTTTGAGCCTTGTCTGAAGCTCGTCGCTCAGTTCCTCGAACGTTCGTTTTGTCCGGTAGATTGGGGAGAACGCCAAGAAGTATTCCGCACCGCATAGCGCACACTTTTCTATTCGGACGTTTTTTCGTTCATCGGTGAACGGTTCGTGTTCAGGTGCGTGACCAATATCATCCGGTAGTTGCTCTATTTTGACGGCGACCTCGCTCATGCCCCTGAACACTTTGGGCTTTTTCAGTATTTTAAGTTCAGCCACAGCGTTCACTTTTGCCCCCTTCGTGCTCCAGTTCTCCGTGCTGTCAGCACCACAACACGTTTTGGCACCACTTTTCTAAGAGCATTAGTCGTGCGTTTTGTCTCTCGCATCCATTGAAGCAATACATAGAGCAAGAATATCGACGCAAAGAAGCAAATCGCTGCTAAAGCGATGAGAGTGAGAGCCGCGGTGCACCTGTCGGTAAGCCGCCTTTACCAGGACTTGGCGGCACCCCAATCCCCTATCGGGTATCGGACCCTTCACCGAATGAATGCACGTCTCGTAAAGATGGCGGCAATACGGCCCAAATGCCTGAAAATATCGCTTGACAAATAAATACCTTTATGATAATATTGTTATCAAGCTTAGATCATCCTCTCCGATGTTCGTGGCTTAATCCCAAAAGATCGAAATCGCAAGTAAGCCTTAATAGGTGCGATTTCATCGTATTTGTAGAAGTTGCTCGTCACTGACGGCGAGTACGCCTGCAATATCCGGTCACCATGTGGCTAGGGTTGGAACTCACACCCGAAGGGAATGGCGGTAGTTAGCCAGCAGATTGATGTCCGCTCCGTACAGGAGCAACTGTTGTTGGGTAGCGCGAAAGCGAATGGTCGCCCGACCGCAGGGATGTAAGGTAGCGTCAGAGTACCGCCAGTGGAACCGCAGGCGGGAAGTCCACAAGGACGCTGATACGTTCCAACTGCAATTTGGACGAAGCCAAATCAATAATCGAAGGCGGAATCGTCTTCGGAATTGGCTTGTCCAATGGCTTTACGAAAGAATGTCTCAGCAGTACCCGCAGTCGCAGTTCCGTTTGGCAACGCCCCCACTAAGAATGACCCGCTGCTTACTTCTGAGCAAGCCTGCGTCGAACTAGGCAACATATCGTCCAAGACTCTAGGTCGCCTGCGAGCAAAGAAGGCGATTGGCTTCATCACGATCAACCCCGGAAACTACCGCTATCGAAAGTTCGCCCACGTCGAAGCTTTCCTTAATCGGCGTGAGACCAAGACACGAGCCGCATATAACAAAACCGCCGACCTCAGTGAAGGAAGTCGGCGGCTGTTTGTTACCCAACCTGCTTAATCCCCTACGCCTGAGAACAAATCCTCGACTGCGGCAGCAGGAATCTTCGTTTTGGCCAGATACTTCTGAGTCGTTCGGATATCCGCGTGGCCGAGAAGAGCCTGTGCGTTGACGATACCGAACCGTTCTGCGTAGAGTGTCCCGAAAGTCTTGCGGAATTTATGCAACCCGAAATGTTTCTTGTACCCAGATCGTTTGGCCGCGTTGCGTACCCGAGTTAGCAGGGACTCATCCGGGTTGCCTTTGCTGTTGGGGAATATCAGGTCACCTTCAGGATTCCTCTCACGCCGTTCCGTCAAACGTTTCAGGAAGTCAGCAGGTAACGTGATGTCCGATTTGCGCTGCTTGCGATTCTTAATCGTGAATCCTAGCTCCGGCTTGTTTGAAATGTTAATGGTGCCGCGCTGGAATTCCACGTCCGAGTAGAATGTGTGGGCCGCTTCGTTATCACGGAAGCCCGTGTAGAGCAGGAACAAAATCAGGTCCATCTCATCAATGGTCGCCTTTGAGATTAGCTGGTTGATCTCTTCGGTTGTGAACGCCTCGACATCATGCTCATCCACCTTCGGCCATTCCTTTTTCGGCAGAGGATTCTCGATACCGTTTTCGTTGAGGAAAACCGAGATGTACGAGAGTCGTGTTCGAATCGTGCTGTTACGCTGGCCTCGTTCGCGTGACGGCAGATTCTCGCGGAGCCAAGAGATGTGGTTGAGCATGACTTGCTTGTTGATTTGATCGACGTAGATCATGCCGCAGGAATCGCGGAACTGCTCGACAGCTTTTTTGTACCCGTAGAGTGTGGCCGGAGATTTATCGAGGGCTGTTTGGTTCCTGATGAATTGCGCCGTGGCGTCAGCTATAGTCAAGCGTGAGTCATTGTCAGGATTGTTCGGAACGTCGAGCCCACGCATTGTGTATTCGCGTTCGACTTCTTTGTTTCGTAGTGCGACAACCGCGTCAGAGAAATTTGACCCCGCAGGTTTAGTGATTCGCTTTCCACCTTCGGTGAATCGCAGGTAATATGACGTGACGCGGGTCTCTGCGTCTTTCGGCTCCTTTGGGACCACTGGCCTGCCCTTTTTGTATGTCTCGACCCGCTCGAACCCGAAGATCGGTTTGCCCTCTCGGATTTCCTTCACCCTCGCTAGTAAAGTCACCCTACTTTTCATATCATCTCCTGCGATGTCTCCATGCTGCCTATTGGAAACAGGATTGGCAACAGTACAGCGGTACCATTTTCAATACGCTGAAAAGACATCACTTAGGAAGTGTACCCATACAATCCGCAGTTACAAAAAACAGGGGGGGAGGGGGGCCCCTCGGGCGCACAGCACCATCAATTCTCGGCCGGAAACTCGCCGAACCCAGACCATCTTTGTGCCGCCTATTTTCGTTTAGAATGGCTCGTCTATGAAATCCAAGCAACGCTACGCTGCCATCATTCTGGTCCTGCTGCTGTGCGCCACGGTGTACGCCCTGGTTCGCACCCGCACGGCCGCGCCAAGCCTTGATGCGACGAACGGGAATGAGGCCCACTCCGCACAGCAGGAATCTATCGACCAGAGTCCTCTACAAACCGCGCAGCAGTTGGCCAAGATGTCGACCACCGCGGAAGAAAAGCCTCTTGCGGAAGAAGCCTTAAGCCTGGGCGATCATGAGATGGACCTCGCGTTTGCCGCGGCGGTGCAAGACGCGCAGGAGCACCCGCCCGTCTTAAGCGCGCGAGCCAAAGAGATTCAGGCGCACCTGCAAAAGGCTGAGGACGCTCTGGATTCCTCCAAAAAGCGCGTAGACGCGCTGACGGCTGCGGAAGCGAAGGCGAGCGGCGCCAAGAAAGACGCCTTGGATGACCAGCTCGACTTAGCCAAGGCACAGCTCGAGCTCGCTCAAGACGGAGTCGACGAGGCAAAGCAAGACCTGACACACGCGGGGGGCGATCCGCAGGGCCGCATTCAAGCAATGTTGGAGCAGCACGAAGCTGCGTCGCACTCGTCGGACAGCACGCACGTCACGGTCAGCGAGCCCACCGAACCCCGCGGCCTCATTCACGTTTTGCAGCAATGGTGGGCCTGGCACCAGAAGCAACTTCAGCTGTGGCGTGCCAAGCAGGACGCAGAGTCCAACGCAGATTCGCTCTCCGCAAGGCACGTCGCGCTCGAGAAACAGGTCAGCGAACAACCGGAACAGTTCAGCCAAAGCTCGCCCGTCTCCCAGGAACAGGCCAGCCGCAACCGGGACGAATCCGCCGCCATCGTAAAAAACACCAAGCGCCGCGCGGAAGATCAGAAAGCGCTGATCACCCTGAATAAGCGGATCGCAGACGAGAAACAGCTTGGGGACGTCTACGGCAAATGGATCTCCGTCGTAGCCGCGAAGCAACGAGACGTTTTGCACCGCGGCATGATCGGCGTTGCCATTATTCTTGGCGTGCTGTTGGTCGGCGTGTTCTTTGATGGGTGGCTCGAATATTTGCTGGGAAGGACATCGCTCGACCGGCGCCAAGTGGAGACGTTGCGCACTGTTACCCGCGTTTCGCTGCAAGTTTTCGCGGTACTCTTCATTTTGCTGGTCATCTTCGGCCCCCCAAGTCAACTCGGTACGGTTTTGGGGCTGGCAGGCGCCGGCCTCACTGTGGCGCTGAAGGATTTCATTGTGGGCTTTCTCGGCTGGTTTGTATTGATGGGTAAGAACGGAATCCGTCTGGGCGACTGGGTGGAGATCAATGGCGTGACAGGCGAAGTGGTTGAGCTTGGGATGTTTCACACCGTGCTGCTGGAAACCGGCAACTGGACCGATTCCAGCCATCCCACGGGACGGCGTGTGACATTCACAAACAGTTTCGCGATCGAAGGCCACTACTTCAATTTTTCAACGTCGGGACAGTGGCTATGGGACGAGCTGCAGATCGTCGTGCCGGTAGGGCAGGATCCGTACCCAATCGTCGATGCTATTCAGAAGAAAGTGGTCGAAGCAACTGCCGGGGGCGCGCAGCAAGCGGAAAAGGAATGGCAAGGCACGGCAAAATCGCGAGAAATGAGTTCGCAGACGGCGCCCGCGATCAATATAAAGCCGGTAATTGGCGGAATCGAAATCGGGGTGCGCTACATCACGCGTGCCAACGAACGTTATCAATTGCGCGCCAAACTCTATGAAGCAGCCGTCGGACTGCTTGGACAGAAATCGCCGTCCGTGCAAGCGCAAGAGAAAGTCACGGCTGGCGCTGCCAAAATTTCATGACCGCCGAGTAGTCCAAATCTTCCTTCGCGTTGCCTTTCACATAGCTATAGACTTCGCGCGCCGCAGCCGTCGCGGGGAGCGCCACGCCGATTTGGTTGCCCAAATCGAGCGCTAAACTCAGGTCCTTGTGCATCAGTCGCAGCGGAAAGCTGGGTTTATATTCGCCCTTCAAGAGGTTCGGCGCTTTTACGTCCAGCACGCCGGAGCGCGCCATGCTCGATTGCATCACTTCCACCAGGCTCTCGCCTTTCAGCCCCGCGCCGGTGACCAGGGCCAACGCCTCGGCCAGCGCGTCCACTTGCAGCGCGAGAATCAGGTTCATCGCCAGCTTGATCGTTTGGCCCGCGCCGTTCGGGCCGAGATGAAACCAGCGCTTCCCCAGAACGCCGAGTACGGGCTCAACCGCCTTCAGCGTCTCGGCATCGCCGCCGACCATGAAAATCAGTTCGCCTTTCTTCGCGCCCCAGTCGCCGCCAGTGACCGGCGCATCGAGAAAGCGCACTTTGCGCTCGGCGCAGGCCGAGGCAATCTTTCTCGCTAGAGCCGGCGAAACGGTGCTGGAGTCGATGTATGTGCTACCCGGTTTCAGTCCAGCCAGTACACCGGAGTCTTTGCCGGTCGTTCCCCAGAGGACGCTTTCCAGCGCAGGCGGGTCGCTAACAATGGTGATCAGGACGTCCGAAGCCGCGGCGACTTCTTTAGGCGACATCGCCAGCGTTGCACCCATGGCCACCAATTCATTCGCGCGTGATGTGGTGCGATTCCAGACCGTCAGGGGATAACCGGCTTTCAGCAAATTCATACCAATCGGCTGGCCCATCAGGCCCAGGCCAATCAAGCCAACTTTTGTTTTGGAGGTGGCAGCGGATTCCACGGAAGTCTCCTGTACGAGTAGGTCGCGAAGCTGATTCCAAATCGATTGTACAGGTTTGGCGAGAAATGCTGGAACGCGTTTGCCGGCCGATGGTCGGCCAGTCCAGGAGAGCCGGCTCTTGGAGGGTCTAAGCGGTCTTGGGCCGGTTTCTCAGCGGAAGCAGTGCGGGCGCGCCGCCGGAAGCGCTGGCTGCGGCGGAAGAAACTTGGTCCTTTAGCTCTGTACTAATGGCTGACGCTTTTGCATTGGCCGAACCGCCACTTTCGTCCTCGACCTTTTCTTGCAAACGCACAATATATTGATACGGAATTTCCCAGCGGAAGTGTTTTTGCTGCCCGCGCTGGACAAAACTCTGTTCCAGGAAAATTGAGCGGCCCGAATCAGCGACAAAAATGCCCGATGCGGGCAGCAGGATGTCGCCGGCGCGGTAATGCACCTCGACCCTGCGCCCCAAAAAAGCGGAATAACGGACCATACCTGCCCAGTGTCCGGGGCAGGTAGTAACTGGGTCAATGGTACGGAAGGACCCCCCCTTGCGGAATCGTGTGGAAAACCGTGCAAAATGCCGCGCTGCGCTGCTGTTCGTCCGGGTTCAGCGCGCATGCGAGTACCAGGCACGCAGAGATTTCGCCTAGCGTCGCTCACCTCCACTCAAAGCTCGCTTTCGCGCTTCACGCAATCCTTGACTTTTTCCGCGAGCAAGCTATTGTCGTGCGTTCCGGCAGGCGGGAAATGAACGAAAAAGATCCGAAGGGGAGAGAATCATGCGCAAATGGTCTGGCTGGCTGCTTGCCGGTTTAATGGTGGCAATGCCTGCGCTGCCGGCTTTCGCACAAACGCAGAAGGCAAGCAAAACCTATGTGTTGAAGGCCGCGCGTATGTTCGACGGCAAGAGCAACACGTTGTCAACTCCCGGCCTGGTTGTCGTCACGGACGGAAAAATTGCCGGTGTCGGCGCTAAGGCCACCATTCCCGCCGGCGCCGAAACCATCGATCTCGGCGACGCCACGCTCCTGCCCGGCTTCATCGACGCTCACACGCACCTCACCTCGATGTATTCCGACGATTGGAAGCAGAACACGCTCGACCGTCTGCAGAAAACCGTCGCCGAGCAGGCATTGGACGCCAGCGCGAACGCGCGGGTAACCCTGATGGCCGGTTTCACCACCGTGCGAGATGTCGGCTCCAGCGACTATCTGGATGTTGGCTTACGCAACGCCATTAGCGACGGAGTGGTGCCCGGGCCGCGCATGCTCGTCACCGTACACGCGCTCGGCTCGACGGGCGGCCACTGCGACCACGAGGGCGGTTTCCGGCAAGGGCTTTTCGGGAGAGAAAGCGATCCTTTGGACGGCGTGATCAGCGGACCGGATCAAGCTCGTTACGCCGTGCGGCTCGACCACAAGTATGGCGCCGACATCATTAAAGTATGCGCGACGGGCGGCGTACTTTCCCTTACCGACGATGTGGACACGCCGCAGCTCACCCAGGAAGAGCTGAATGCCATCGTCGATGAGGCCCACGCATTGCGGCGCAAGACCGCTGCGCACGCGCACGGCAACGAAGGCGCCAAGCGTGCCGTGCTCGCAGGCATCGATTCCATCGAGCATGGCTCGTTTTTGCAAGACGAAACGCTCGACATGATGAAACAGCGCGGCACCTATCTCGTCCCAACCCTTATCGCCGGCGAGAGCCTGGGAGAAAAAATCGACAAGGGAATGTATTTGCCTCCCGCGATTGTCGCAAAAACACGAGTCGCGTTGGCCGCGCGCTCGCAAATGTTTCAACACGCCTTGGCCAAGGGCGTGAAGATCGGGTTCGGCACCGACGCCGCTGTCTATCAGCATGGGCGGAATGCCGAAGAGTTCCACTTGATGGTCGATCTCGGCATGAAGCCCTTCGACGCTCTGCGTTCCGCTGCCCTCGCCGACGCCGAACTGCTCGGACTGCAAGACAAGATTGGCACGCTGGACGCCGGCAAACTCGCGGACATCGTGGCCGTCCCCGGCAATCCCGGAGAAAATATCCGTCAAACCGAAAAAGTGTTCTTCGTCATGAAGGAAGGCACGATCTATCGAAATGATCGTAGCGCGCCGCAGCGCTGACTGGTCATGCCAACCGTCACATCCGCCAAATTATTTACCCCAGCGAAGCAGAATCCCGCGGCTTCCCGCTGAGCCAGGCCGCCTCAGATTTACGTTTCCAACTTAAATCGCGAAGACGCGAGCCGGTACAACCGCCTCCAGACCAATCGATTGATCAGCACCACCACGGTCGACATGATCAGCGTCGACGCCAGGAGCACATCAAATCTTCCCGAATCGCTGGCCCGGCTGATCGTGCTTCCCAGGCCAGCCGTGGAAACAATCTTCCCCTGAAAGTGGAAATACTCGGCCACGATGCTCGCGTTCCACGCCCCGCCCGACGCGGTAACCATCCCCGTCACCAGATACGGAAAAATTCCCGGCAAGATCAGCCGCCGCCAGCGCTCCCACCCCCTGAAGCCGAAAATCCGCGCGGCTTCCTTCAAGTCGCTAGGAATCGCCATTGCTCCCGCAATTACATTGAACAGGATGTACCACTGTGTTCCGAGCAGCATCAGCCCCATCGCCGCGATTTCCAGCCCGCCGCGATGGCGAATCAGGAACAGTAAAATCACTGGGAACAAAGCCGTCGCGGGAATCGACGCGGCCAGTTGCGCAAGCGGTTGCGCCACGCGCGCAAGCCGCGGATTCGAGCCAATCGCGACACCCGCCGGCACCGTCCACAGCGCGCCAATCAGCAACGCCGCGTTGACGCGCGCGAACGTCAGACCCGCGCTGCGCAATAAACCAATGTAATCCGCGCGGTGCAAATCGGATAACTCGCGTACCGCATGGAAAACCGCAAATCCCAGCCCCATCGCCACGGTTGCCGCCAAAAGTCCAAGCAGCCATCGCCGCGAATTCTGTTTTTTTGGCGCCGGAAAACTCTCTGTGGCTCGCCGCGCGCCGGCGGCAAACGTCAGGGTCAGCCAACTGATAATCGGCCGGAGCACCAGCCGATAGGCCCGAATCACAAGCGATGCCCGCCCGATCAGGCTCAGGAGGGTATTCGGCGTGGCGCTCGCGCTTTCCACCTGCTCGAACTTGAATTTGTCGGCCCAAACGATGATCGGCCGCCACACCAATTGATCCAGCAACACGATCACCGCAATCATCGCGCTCAAGCCCCACAAAATCGCGCGCGTGTTGCCGTGGCTTGCCGCGGTCTGCAAGAACGAACCTAATCCCGGCAGCCGGAAATCGCGATCGCCCAGCACGAACATTTCGCAGGCCATCAGGAAAAACCATCCGCCGGCCACAGACATCATCGAATTCCAAACCAATCCGATCGTCGCAAACGGCAAATCCAGCTCCGCGAACCGTTGCCACCGCCCAAATCGATAAATCTGCGCCGCTTCTTTGAGTTCTCGCGGAATCGATTTCAGCGACGAGTAGAAGCTGAACGCGATGTTCCACACTTGCCCCGTGAAAATCAGCAGAATGGAGCCCAGCTCGACGCCAATCTGGTGGTGCGGAATCAAAGCCACCATCGCCAGCATCACGCCGGGCAAAAAACTGAGCACCGGAATCGATTGCAGAATATCCAGCAGCGGCACCAAGACAACTTCCGCACGCCGCGAACTCGCCGCCAGGTAGCCGTACCCCAGAGCAAAAATCAAGCTAAGGCCGTACGCCAGGCTGATGCGCACCAGCGAATACAGCGCATAGAGCGGCAGCGCGCGCGGGCTCTGCGAAATCTGCGCCTGCGGTGTTGCCGGCCCGAGCCATGAGCGCCCGATCGAATACACCCCATAAATTGCCGCGAAAACAAACAGGAACGCCGCAATGTCGACGAGAAATCCCCACGCCCAGCGCGAGCCGGCAGGGCGCGCCGCGGTCGGCGGCAGTGGTGTGGCTTGCAGTATCGCGGGAGTGAGCGCCGGCACGATGAATTCAAGCCTCAGTGAGCGTCAGCTTGCCGGTGGCCGCGTCGTAGTCAAAAATCTCCGCGTAGCGCCCCCACTGAATCGCCGTTTCGAGTTGACGCCGCGCTTCGTCTTCGCTGAAGTGCTCGTCCAGAAGATCGCGAAAAAATTCGTCCGGCAGCGTGCGGTCGGATTTCGCCTTCAGCGATTGCTCCATCTGCCGCAGCAGGGGCACGTGAGCCAGCGCTGTCTTGCGGAAAATCTTCTTCCGGGTCTGAATATCACCACGCGCAAATTCCTGGCCCTCCGGAGTGACGATCGCGTGGCCTTCTTCAACGCGCAACAAGCCAAGCAGCACGGCGGTATCCACGGTCGGCAAGAGCGCGTCGACTTCGAGGCTCAATTCCTCCGCGAGCCGGCGCAAATCTACCCGCCCGCCCTGGTCGACCACAATCTCGAGCAATCCTGCCATCCCTCCCGGCCGCGTGTGCGGCAGCATAATCGGCCGGTGCTGGATCTCGGCTCCTGCGCTCTGCGCTGTGGGTGACAGATCGTGTCGCAGGTCCGGATGCGTCAGCACGCGATAAATAGCGTCCACCAACTCCACAAAACGCGGCGCTTTCCGGTCGCGCGGATGCGCAATCTCGACCTTAAAATCCGCGTGAATGTGCGCCGGATTTTTCCCCAACACAATGATGCGATCCGCCAGCACCACCGCTTCTTCGATGTTGTGCGTCACGATAAAAATCGCCCGCGTCGGAATTTTGTGCCCCAGCCAAAGCTCCAGCAACTCGCCGCGCAGCGTTTCCGCCGTAAGCACGTCCAGCGCGGAAAACGGCTCGTCCATGAACAAAACTTCCGGCTCGACCACCAGCGCCCGCGCCACGCCCACGCGCTGCTTCATGCCGCCGGAAAGCTCCTTCGGATACGCCGACTCGAAGCCATCCAAGCCGACGGCATCGATAATCCGCAGCGCACGCTTGTGCCGGTCCCACGGCGCAAATCCGCGCGCCTCGAGAGGCGCCTCGACGTTTTCCAGCACCGTCAGCCAGGGAAACAACGCGAAGCTCTGGAACACGATCGAAACATTCGGCGATTCGCCGCGCACCGGCTGCCCATGCCACAGCACGCTTCCCGCCGACGCAGGGGCAAGCCCCGTCATCATCCGCAGCAACGTAGACTTCCCGCATCCCGACGGACCGAGCAACGCAAGAATTTGTCCCGGATAGATGGCCAGATCCGTGGGGGCAATCACTTGGACGCGGCTTCCGTCCGGCTGCGCATAGAATTTTTCGATTTGCCGCACTTCGATGATCGGCGCGGCC
>WNFL01111280.1_pt1 | contig 12724 bp, 20 predicted proteins | sample 5400361 | NCBI WGS metagenome assembly WNFL01 (sample SAMN13153351, study PRJNA577476) | soil metagenome | isolation source: 40 cm soil on Douglas fir-dominated hillslope | place: USA:California | collected 2013-09-17
CGGCGCCTCTCTTTCGCCAAAATATTGGACCCTGCAGCACATCACTCGTCCACTCTCCAGACAAATCCCTGCCTCATGTTCGACCAAGGCGGCGCCTCAGGGTCGAACACCTCCGCCTTCGTATATAATATACGCATATCCCGCATATCCGCATTATCCGCATTCCGGCCCATACTCGGCCTCCCTTCCTTACCCCGCTCGTCCTAGCTCCTCCTTTGCCTGATCTTCCGCTCCCGCTGCTCCATCTCCCATCTCCGTCTCCATCCCCCCTTTCCCCGATGAGCACTTCCGGCCCGCCCTCAGGCGAGTACACCTTTATCATCGAGCGCCCTCAAGAAGCGTCCCCTCAGCGTAAGCGGCCTCGTACCCTCACAGCCTGCGACAAATGGTCCGTCCTTCTCCCCTTGGTGTCCCTCGGCTCCCCTGACCATCGTCCCGCTCGCTCCCCGTTTCAGCCGCTTGCGCAAAGTCAAGTGCGACCCCATTCCCGATACTCGCCAGTGCGAGTCGTGCCAGGCTGGTGGGTTCCTCTGCACCTTCCAAGAGCGCACTCGTCGCCAGATCGAGGGTCTCGACGTCCTCGATGCACTCGAGAAACCTGGCACTTCCAAGCCACGGTCGCCTTCCGTCAGCGAGCGCGCCCAGTCTCTTCTTACGAATAGTATCAAACAACGACCTTCCTCTTCACGACCCCGTCCGACCCCTCGCCCCCACTCGCAGCTGTGAGTCGTCTTCAGCCCATCGCCCCTCTTGCGCCCACTTAGCCCCATGCCAGCATCACTGGCTCGCCTCTTTCTATTGCCTCGCCATCCAGTGACTTCAGCCTTTCCCCTCTTTCGCTATCGCCGTCTTCTGGTGCCCCCTTTTCTGCCTCACCTCCCAGCCGATCCCCACTTGCTCTTGCTGCAGGCAATCCCTTGACTCTTTCGACTTCTCCGCAACGTCTCTTTGACAAGACGAATCCCTTATCTCCCCGACCAGAACACCTTGCGGAACTCATTCAGACCTTCTCGAGCCATTTTAGTTGCTTCTTCCCATTCTTTCGGTTGGAGGATACAATGCAAAAGGCTCGAGAAGGCCGCCTGCTCTTGCACAAATCACTTGGAATGGCCGCTCTCGCATCCAGGTACGCACGCACCCAACCCCCTTCAATATCAATGTGCAGAAAACCGGCCGTCACGGCGCCTCACATGGTCGATCAGGTTTTCGACTTTCCCGGATTTCGTTCTTGAACCTCGTTTCCAATTTGCTACCGCGTATCTCAATGTCGCTCGAGTGAGTCCCTCTCTCACTCGCGTAAATAATTTAACATCTCTGAGCCCCATGACAGTCCCAACTTGGCAACTGGATCGGGGAGGCCTCCGTTGAAATGCTCCAAGGTTTCCTCATTTTGGCGTGTGCTGAGTGCGGCAACCGAAATATTACGAAAGAACAGGGCCAATCCGAAGTAAGCGCCGCTGACTGGAGTGCACAATATCTCCAGGTCCGTGTTCAACGCGCGTCTTACACTTTACTTCATTAATCTGCCTCAATGCAGGAGGCTGTCCGTATCGCCCGGTCACTGGGTTTAGGGTGGAGCAGCAAACTCGCTAATGTGGGTGTGCCGCGTGAAGAGGCGCTTGCGACATGGTGGACTCTGTTACTCATGGATGAATTGATTGCGTGGGGTGTGTATTTTCGAACCAGGGCTCGTGACAAGAGGCTGACAGCATCCCCCAGCGAATGATCGGCCAGCTTTCCTTAGTCAGAACGACTTTGACCACCCACTTCCACGCCAGCAGCGAGACACGCATCTTATAGATGTCTTCCCGCAGCTCGTCGCTCTTAGTCACCAGCGACGCAAAGTAGGTCGAGCCACATTCAGCAGGGATGCAGGGCAGGCACCGGCACAAATGTGAGAACTCGAAATATGTGGTGGCGGTGCGCTTCTGACACCCCTTTTGCCCCAGGAATGAGATTTTCGATGCTATGGCTGCGACTTACGGCGAAAGGGTCAAAGTTTGGCCGGAACTTGCTTTTGCACAGAACAACTTCCAGATTATTCTTCAGGGACCCAGCGGCCCTACCCAAGCTACTTTATACATCGCATTCCACGCGGTTCATTATTCCGCTATCTTCAAGTTTCGCGCACGTTCTCGTTCTTCACCTATTCAAGATTCCGATAACGATCTCGCAGCCAAGGTATATCTATTTCATACTACCAACCTTCCTCTCGCTCATGTTCAGTAGTCCGCAAAGAATGTCCTCAGTCTTGCAACCTGGAGCCAAAAGAGCGGAAGCCCTCAAACCTTTAATGTGAACTTATTCTTGGAGCAATCGCTCTATAATTCTGGTCAGGCATTCTCTTTGGCTCGCAGGCGCAGTGAGGAACCCGACGCCTACGTCAATGAGATGGAGACCACCATGATGGTCTTGACGCATATGGCAAAGTACGTGATAAACCCTACTTCACGAAAACACTCGCGTATTTTGTCCTCTAGATATTGGTACTCCGCGTACTCGCGCAGGGCCTACGTGATTGCACAACATCAAGCACACCAGCGATCTGGTGCGTTGTCAACTACTTTGAATCCTACCTTCTTGCTTATCGCCCTCCTCTTTCAGCTTCTCAATATTCCCATCCTGCAATCCTAGCATCTCCTCAGCAACATACCCCACATTGGACGCATCATTCTGGCACTTACGCCACTTCGGCTAGTTACCCTGTAGCACCAAATCATCACCACCCCGCTCCCTGGGCACCTCTTGGTCCCCAACACCATGGCCGCGATCCGTCTGCAGGCACAAGCTCATACCACTCCTCTCTTAATAGTTCTCCTGCCGCAGAGTGGGAACGATATCCCTCAAGCCACCCTACTCAAGACTCTTATTATCAAACTAACAAGTAACGACTCGTGCAGCTCAGGATCAACTTTGGACTCGTTCGACGATTGTGATGCCCACCTATCCATGCCTGTCCAGTTCTGCTGTATATTCTCGCCCATCGTAGCCATTTTGTAACACACTTTACACTCGACCCATCAACTCACTCGGAAAGGAGACATTCAAGGCAACGCAACTTCCATATGCACCTCGACAAACATTCCTCCTGTATATAGTGTCGAATCCGGTCCATGCATATACGACGACGTGATAATCACTTCGCCCCATCCCTTACTTCAAACAAGTAACGCCCCCACTCCTGAATTCCATTACATGCTCCAGTTACATCCCCGGCTTTTGGGCCTTCTACGAGCACCATGGTTCTTGAGTGTCCTACGAACGTACCCTTTCGAGACACTAATCCGCTGTTTCTCTCCTCCGTATTTCGCCCTTATCCTTGTTGTGACTTCTCCCTTTCCACTGGGAGTCCCAATACACCTCCAGTCATGAACCTCAGCATGCTCCGACATAACGTGGTCTGGGACTTTGACGCCTCCTGGTTCAAGTGCAATCAACACCGCCTACATCGCCGATTAATTGCATGCAATGTCTCTGAACCCTTCACCATCCTCGTTAGCACGACGGCACAAAAGTGATCCACTGTTCAGCTGGCATGTAGTGCGCGACATCTGGATCAAAAACAGGTGCCATTGATATTACTTTACGGTCCAAGCACTTACAGTTGGTCAAGGGCAGTGCCGTCTGTCCTCCAAGAATTCGACAAGCATTGCCTGTTGAATAGACTGGTTGTATTCGCCTCAATGACGGGACCGTAGGGACAAAGAATCGGCTACAATTTTGCGGCATGGAACGCGGCCGGTGCTTGGGATACCTCTTTGCTGAAATACCGGGGGACGCGATATGAATGTAAACCGTACAACCGGGAGTGGGAAGAAACAGTGCATGTGTTAGCCAGCGGATGTATGACCCCCGTCCTTGGTTGGCTCTGCAAGCAAAAATGTAGTTTCAGCATCTAACATGCAGTGACAATTCAGAACTCACTTCGAAGGCTCCGATATCGCGGGAGGCAAAGCAAGCCGGACAACGACTGCTCCGTAATGTTTCTGCCATGCCCTTGAAATTGGATCTGCATTCACGCCGCAGTGATATCGCGTCGGCTAATTTGCCGCTACCCTCAGAAAGGAGCTTCTGCCAAATACAATAGCCCCGCCCTTCTTGAACCATCTGTCCAACAGACTGAATACCCGTTCGTCGTATAGGATTGCATGCATCGCTGTACACCGCATAAGAGTTGGCCACTTCCCCATGCCATCAGATATCGACATGGATCTTCGTATAGTCGGCCTGTGGAAGTGGAGTTCCTTTTGCAAAACCCTTCAAAAGATTGGGTGACTGTTTTTACACTGTAATTGGCCAAGGTTGACGCCGAGAGCTAAAAGCCAATGTCCTGCCATGTAAAATAAGTTCAGGGACAAGACCCGGGAAAGAGCATAAGCTCGAGGGTCGCTCTGTAGTTAGTAAGGTTCCCTATGGAAAGGGAGACTAATGCGGAAGACGTTCTCGTGGCCTAGCTCCAATTCGACCTCACCAGGGTAACACATGAACAAACCGAACAGAAGCATCGCGGTATGCACCTGCGGGCCTATTCGGATACTGTCCCCCCAGTTTGGCCCACAGATATAAGCATCAAAACGAACCAGAGTGTAGTTTGTTATCTCACCAATTTTGGTAAAAGTTGAGAATCACCCTCCAAACCATAGAGCTTCTCTGTGGGGGGTGACGAACTCCTGAGTGATGTACCCAACCAGGCGAGGCTGATCAAGCACACGAGGTGGATCGCAAGTATACCCACTGTTCGGCAACGTCGAGCACTTTAGTCGTGACGACGCCGAGACATCCGAAAGGTAACGTTCTTTGAGGATCAAATCAAACTTAGGTAACCCCGTTGAGAAGGGAGGTGTCCCTCACGAGGTTATACCCGGCGCGACAGGTTCAGGTGAAGCACGAATTGAAGATCACAGAAAGGACTCATGTCAGGCCCTGAGCGATGGATCGGGTGTTTTAGGGCGATGGGGTTAGGAAACTCTTCCAAGAAGATACTTGTAATCTTCATACCAGTGGTGTCAAGTCGAAAACCACGAGAATTTGACGATCGAAATGGGGCGTGAATGCGCAGCGGAGGATCGACATGATAGCCCCGAAGATGCTTGACATGCCTTCAAGGTTATCTCCATTGTACCTGATGAGATCGCTGGCGATCCAGGCAGGAGTGCTGTGTCGACTGCTGCAGCCGTTGTAAATCGGAGGCCAGAGAATTATGTAACGCTGCCTTTATTTACTAATTAGGCTGTCAACCGTTTTTATATCACGGATCGACAAAACGCGTGTGAGGGTGCGAGACCATCACACGGAGGCGAGCACATCTTCATGTAGATGCCAATCAGAGGACCAATGACACGGGTACAACACCCCCAACACTAGGGCTTCATCTTTGATCTCTGACTGATGATACAAGACAGATCGGCAGCCTCAGCTTAGCAAGGACTGGTGAGAGGCATTCAATCCTTCGCAGGCCGAATAGCTTCGTTTCTATAATTACATTCTATCCAGCATTGATCGCGAATACAACTATTGTTTGTAGTGTCTGCTTCAAATGTTTGAAGGAGTGTAATGGCTGGGCGAACAGTGAGGCCTGGAATGGTTCATGCAGGACCCAATACCAAAAGCTATTCGACAAGAGATGACGACATTGGAAGGCAGTTGGTTACAATATTTTTGGTAGTTGGACAACAGGCAGATAAGTGCCAGCAATGTGGGGTCTCAACATAACGAGGGTAGAAGGCATATCTCTAGAAGTTCCTTGCACGCTTCTTGGGTCGCTCAAGGTCGATTTCTTCCTCTGCGCTGTCTCCAGACTCTTCGTCCTCCGAGTCCGAGTAGATGCCTTCGTCCGGGACCTGTAAAAAGGAAAAGTGTTCACTGTGAGAGAGGAGTAAAATACTTTAGTTGTACACACTACTTCGTTGAGGAAATACGGGATTGCGTCTGGGAAGAATTCATCTGCCAGCAAGCGACCAGTCTGGACGATTAATTAGTGAACGAGAATGGCCCAGAATCGTATTCACCGGGCCATGCTTACATTATATTTATCCTCGGGTACCTCAAATAAGTGGAAGAAAGAGCCGGAATCAACGTCGAGCTCTTCGTCATCAAGATCGTCCTTCCTGGGGTACTTTGTAACTATATCTTTATCTTTCCCTTTCCACTCAATCTTGCAAGTGCCAGATTCAAGGTCAGCGCTGGGGTCAAATGAGCGATCGAGCATTTCGTCGTAAATGTCGTCGGTTTGGGCGCCTGACCAAGGCTTTTTGAGCTTATATTCTCTCGTGAGAACCTTGTTTTTGAAGTAAGGATTCTCTTTGAAATGCTTAGGTCCATTGTCAGCATGTGCGGCCGCGGGCAAAAAATAGGAGCAAAAGGAGGAATAACCATTTCGAGAGTGAAGGCACGGGGATCAGGTTCGTGCCGGGTAATCCATATATCCTCGAGGTGCTTCAAGGCCTCAACGTCTTCGGGATGGGTGAGCCATTGTAGTGCAAAATCGGGATGGTTGGAGAGGGCGGCAAACCAGAACTGAGGAATCTTTTTGAGCTGGCTCCTTCGCTTCTCATAGTGCGGAACGAGTTTTTTGAGTTGATCGAAACTGAGCTGGAGCTGGATGCGGAGGTTGTCCTTCTTGAGCGCCTCGAGCTGGGCGAGTTGCTCTGCGTCGACTGGTGGTTTGGGGCGTGAATCGCCTGGAGAAGCGCGTTTAGTGCCCATTAGTTATCAGGAGAGCGGAGGAATTAGGTATGGGCGAGAAAGAAACGGACAAACGTCGAAACAAACAAACTACGATCGCTTTTGCGCTTTTACCCAACTTTTGACCCAAACACCCTTGGGACTTTGCCTGGGCTGGCAGTCATTTCTCGGCTATTCGGACTATCTGTGCAATACACCGGAGAGTGTCGTTCTGGCCTATGCATTTGGCCTTGACTCGTCGTCCCTTCGTCGTTCCAGGTGTCCGCACCGTCACCCCCCTGAGACATTCGCAAACACCCGCTGCATATTACAGGCGCATCACAGTATCATATAATCCTCACTTGCATTATCACCACATCCGCCACTATTCTATACAGCAACCCCAATCCTTACCCTCGTCCTCGTCCTCGTCCTCGTCTCCACCTGCGCAAACGACACAAGCCCAACAAACCTCTGCGGCAATACAATCAAAGCAAGATGACAAGTCGGGCGTCCCCGTGGAGCCAGTGCCTCCCTTGACGACGCGTATATGGACCAAGGTCAAGCACGAAGCGTCTCACTACTGGCACGGCACCAAGCTCCTCGCATCAGATATACGCATCTCCTCAAGGCTGCTCGCATCTCTCCTCAGAGGCAAAACGTTGACGCGTCGTGAACGCCGCCAGGTACGGGGTGTTATTTGCTTTCCACATTCCCTCATTTAGTACTGGTGAGGTGAATCAAAGCTTACCGAACGACTTTATCTTGCCCCGAGAGCTATCTACTCAAGGCTTTGACTTTCGTGACGCACCGCTGTCACGCGTTTTTCACACTCCATCGAATTTCAGATGTCCTTTGGCTGACTTTATTCTAGCTACGACGAACCACCAACGACCTGCTCCGTCTCATCCCTTTCTCTGTCTTCGTCATAGTCCCCTTCATGGAGCTTCTTCTCCCAGTGGCCATCAAACTCTTCCCCAATATGCTGCCAAGTACCTTTGAGGACAAGTTTGCTGCTGAAGAGAAACAGCGCAAGCTGCTTCGTGTTCGCCTGGAAATGGCCAAATTCCTCCAAGAGACCCTGCGTGAATCTGGACTGAAGGATAACCTCAAGATTGTATCGAGCGACGAATTCAAAATATTTTTCCGTAAAGTTCGCTCAACGGGCGAACAGCCTTCGGTAGACGACATCTTGAAAGTAGCCAAGCAATTCTCCGACGATTTAACATTGGACAATTTGTCTCGTCCCCAGTTGATATCAATATGTCGGTATCTTGGATTGAACGCATTTGGAACGGATAATTTCCTCAAAGGGTATATCATGAGGCGGTTGGAACATATCAAACGGGACGACGAATTGATTGCGGCGGAAGGTGTTGACTCGTTGAGTACATCTGAGCTTCAGCACGCGAGTAGTTCTCGTGGTTTGAGGATTGGTGTCAGCCCTGCAAGACTCCGAGAACAGATGAACACTTGGATTCAATTGCATCTTAAGGAAGGAGTTTCCGGTGTATTACTCATCCTAAGTCGAGCTTATGGCCTGGATCGAGACCTCAGCAGCAAAGGCACCAGCCCCGAGGGCGAGGTCTGGCGAAATCTTGAGGATGTGTTAAGCGGTCTTCCGGATAACCTGGTACGCCATCCCTTCTCCTTCGCAAAACTTACAAGAAACTGACCCCAACTTCGCAGCTGAATGAAGCTGAATTGGAGGTAGACGAGAAGGCGTCGTATAAACAGAAACTCGACGTGCTCAAGGAGCAAGAGGAGCTCATCGAAGATGAGGCAGAGCAAGAGCATAAGGAGGAAGAAGCGAGACGCCAGAAGAAAGCGGCGGACGAACGAGCCAGACGAGAGGAAGAGGCATGCATGGCGAAATCTCTTCTGCCAGACTCCGAACTGCAGGCCGAGCCGATCGTGGAGGAAGCACCAGATGCTCGCATGACCACAGAACAACTAGGCGAGCTCGGAGAAGCACTATCGATCCTCTCTGCTCGTTCCTCCGTACTGAAGGAACGACGCGAACTGAGAGCCCTAATGGAGGAGAATTTAGCCGCAGAAGAAGACCCTTCAGCCCCTTCCGATCCCCTTGCAAAGAAGATCAGGACGATGCTAGGAAAGTTAGACAAGCAACTCGAGGCATATGATGAAAAGGTTGGAAGCTCGCTCCAGATCGTCAAATTACACCCACATGGTAAGACTTTTCGATCCTTCGTTGTGGATATTCATTGCCTGCAGGCAAAATCTCGGTACACGATTTGGAACAAGCCCTTAGTGTCATCAAGCATGCCCCTTCACCCGAAGTGGTCCACGGAGTGGTGCAGAAACTCGACATGGATGGTGATGGTTTCGTCTTCCTGGAACACGTCCTAGATCTCATCGGGGAGGAAGGGCTTGGTGAGCTTGCTACTTTTGTTGCGCTATTCGACCTTATTCCTGTCAAGGCATTGTCGTGGATGATGAAACACAGACCCTAATCGGTCAAGGACGCCAGATTAAAGAAGCCAAACCACGCAAGGAGGACATCGTGCAAGAATAGAATATCACCCGCTATCTAAAGCCCCTCCCTTGTTACAATAAGTCATGTTAGGATCGGTATCAGTTCCCGATCCCAGCTATGCAGTAAAATATTCTCCGCGTCATACCAATCCTCATCTCGTTTCAGGTAATGAACCACAACTGTACCTCCCATGGGTACAGGGACCCGCTTCCCATCAACTAAGTATTTTTGCGCCATACTTTTCCGGTTTTGCCACGCCTGTGTGATCCCTTCTTTATCTGCGTCCACATCGAGCATGCTCATCTCACTGCCCTCGATTAATGCCTCCAATCTCATGAGCTCATGCTCACCACTCTCCAGTCGTGGATTAGGAACGACGTATGGGGTTTTCCATTTGTTAGCGAAGTCGTAGGAGTTACGCCAGTAATACCGAGCCACTGTGCTCAGCCCTGGTTCACCCCAACGACGACGGTCCCAAGCCCATTCCTTACGTTTCCCTCCAGTTGTGACGGGCGGGGGGATGGGAGGCAAAGATTTCCTGAGGTGGTGAAGTGAATACGGAAAGAGGACGCCCTTTGCGTGTACTGTTCCCGCCTTAGGGCCGTCGTACACCCTACGGTCTGTCAGTGACTAGCATTGAAATTGCTGCTATTGAACACACCAGCAATTCTCGTGCCACCAGACAATTTCGAGGGCTTGTGGATGGCGAAGAAGCCACCAGCTAGTCACTTGATCTTCTACTCCAACTGTCAAAGTACGCGGAACCGGATCGGTGGCAATATGGGTCACCAGGTCCCAAGATAGACCATACGCCTCCCCGGCATGGAACACCTTATACTTGTCCCGCACTAGATCTGGAGATGAAGGGTGCATGTGAGCCACAATATAGACGATCATCAGAGAAACCAGGTCTCACAGCCCCAGTACACGAGTTTCCGAGGTATCACCCGCATCCGCGCTTCCAACTCCGCAAGCATGACCAACGAGTCGTCATCCGCCTTCAATACATAATCTGGCTTGACCCAGCCTTCTCCACTTGCTACTGGATCATGAGGAGCTAATTTGATTGTCGCCCTGTTGAGCAGCGGATGTGAAACAATGTCCCTGGGTGGTGGAACCCACGCGTGCTGATAGGCCCAATCAAAAAAAGCAAACGTTTTGCCATTGTTCATGTTCTCCGTGATTGGTAGAATAATGATATCATGATACACTGCTGGTGTGTGAGTGGTACCTCTCTCGACCCACCACGTACACTCACTATCCACCTCTGCCTGTATTTTTACTTTCCATTCGTCACTCGGCTGCCCCATGACGAAGCGAACAACGACACGATCTGTTCCATTCCACCACCCAGCCTGGTCGGGATTGTACACAAACCCAGCCTTCTCCCACTTTCCCCGAGAGAACCAATGAGAGGCCCATCCGTTCCGGATTTGCTGCCGTCGATGGAAGCCAACGTCTGAAGTCATGACTCCAATAAATATTCCCACTGCAGCTGTTTGCCCGAAATTGAATGGTTGATGGGCTCTGGCCTGCGCGGAAGCAAGAGGAGAATATGAATTTGGTGTGCTCTCGGGTGGAAATGGAGGTCGTAGTAGGCAATAATGGCGCCAAGGTTCGGGAGTGAAATGCGAATGGTGGTAGTAATGGATGGCCAAAACAATGGCTGTGATGGCCGCTATCGCCGAGGCAACAAGTTTGAACTTCCCTCAAAACGGATCAGGTTTTATCAAGAAACCTTGTTGTTGAACGCACCTTGGTGAAGAGTCGACTGGTCCAGAAGCGGTTCCATATCCATTCAAGGAGGTGTAGACATGATTGCGTTGCCCGATTCTTCTCTCTACTTGAAGGTGCCATTGGGAAAGTCGTTAATGCAAATCGTCTGCCACGCCGTGGAAGAGTCAAAGGTGCAGCTGCATGCGCACGTGCGTGACCTTTGGACGGTAGTCTGCGGATACTGTTCGGTGTCTCCAAACCGGCGACGGGGAGGGTCAAGCGCCTTTCTATTTGTGCACTATTTGCGCGCGCACACATCCGGGTTGTGCGCCATCTTCGTTGACCTGTAGTCTCAATCTAGTCAAACGACCCGACAAGCTATCAAGTTGTTGAACGCAAATCTCAGTTTGTGCGCTTCAATTCCACGGTTTTCCTTTGTGTGCCACTCGGGTTGGAGCGCCATCCTGGAGTCTAACCTCGCTAATGTACATACAAACACACATGCACATTGATGAACTATATGCCATGCCAGGAGGTTTGGTATAAATGTGATCTGAATATCGTCCTACTGACGTAGCATTTACAGTATTGATTTTATCAACGACTTTCAGTTACCAGAGGCACTCACAGGCTCAGGAAACCCATCGGTCATGTGGCCTGCAGTATAGTTGTTGAAGCCACATCAGATTCCTATATTATATCCTAAGAATGGCGCGTATCTGTGTAGTGTATGTCATACCAACCTGCGTGCTGGTGACTTGAATGTTGACCGATGTCGCCCCGCCGGCGCGCTGGGATATGAGTCGCCGGGTAAGTAATAGTTGTGCAACCGGGCGAAACAGTGTAGATCGACTGAATGTAAAAGGCTACAAGGAGCTACAAGGGGAACATAACAAAGGCAGCCTTGTTGTCCTGGGATCCAGACCTCCGCGGAATGGCTTCACGACTTGCTCCCAGCGCGGTTGCTGTTTCGTTTCCTGCATTTCACTGTGCACTGAGGGTATATGACCCATGAGAAACAAACCGCCAAAATCTCGAACCTAACATTCATAAAGACGATCATCGTGGGAACCACGTTGAGCAACGCTGCGATAACCGCAGCATGGCCCATCGCGATGTTAATAGTGCACATTCGATATTTCCCGGCCTTCAAGCCACCCGAGACGTTTTGAGTCAGAATACCGTCGTGGTCCGCAGGTTGGTTGAGACCGAGAGAGAAAGAGATTTATATTTCCGTGGACACGGGTACACATTACGGGGCCAAGACGCCACCTGCCTAGCAGCCTACGAGACCGTGCGTAGGGGATGGAAAGAAGAGGATGAGAAAGCATAATGGGAATATGGGTGTATTCTATCGAGTGCGCTGCCCAGTAAGGTAAGATTTGAGGTTTCTGTGCTGAGACCCTTGAAGAAAACGAAATTTTGGGGAGTGATCGTGTCTGTTGTACGGAGGTGGTCTCGCGGCATCCTCGCGATCGTAATGTGTCTATATTTATGATTATTAGAATTGAGTGCGCCCTCGTGCTCAGGGTGGCGCCCACATATGCCCCATAATATGATACCATGTTCATTCACCTGCTGTGGAGAAGCATAATAGCTGGGATTGGGATTGGCGAAAGTTCTGTGACAAGGCTTTGGACCTTCATCTTGACAACAAAGGGTTCCACTAGCGTATCGGAAAAGTTATGCGGACTGGTAGACTTGTCTTTGCTCAATGCGCCCGATAGAAGCCGGATTGCATGTGACCCACCTTCAATTTGTTGCCCATTAGTAATGACTAACTGGGTGAGACAAAAGTTGACGAAGCCGTTGCTGTCGCTGCTAGTCTTCGACACAGCACTCTGCCCA
>WNFL01248041.1_pt1 | contig 12722 bp, 14 predicted proteins | sample 5400361 | NCBI WGS metagenome assembly WNFL01 (sample SAMN13153351, study PRJNA577476) | soil metagenome | isolation source: 40 cm soil on Douglas fir-dominated hillslope | place: USA:California | collected 2013-09-17
CTGGACACCATCCTGACCGCCTCCGCCGAGCTGAACCTGCGCCCCGTGATCGGGGTGCGGGCGCGCCTCACCACCAAGGGGGCGGGCAAGTGGGTGGAGTCCACCGGGGATCGTTCGAAGTTCGGGGTCACCACCGCGGAGATGGTGGCGGCGGTGGAGCGCCTTCGCGCCCTCGGGATGCTGGACTGCCTGCAGCTCCTTCACTTCCACATCGGCTCCCAGATCACGAACATCCGGGCGGTGAAGGATGCGCTGCGCGAGGCCAGCCGGATCTACGTCGAGCTGCACGGCCTGGGCGCCAACATGCGCTACCTGGACTGCGGGGGCGGCCTCGGAGTGGACTACGACGGCAGCCAGACCAACTTCCACTCCTCGGTGAACTACACGCTGCAGGAGTACGCGGCCGACATCGTGAGCCAGATCGCCGAGGTCTGCAACGCCAAGGGGGTGCCCCATCCCGACATCGTCACCGAGTCGGGGCGGGCCCTCGTGGCCCACCACTCCGTCCTGATCTACAACGTGCTCGCCACGAACGAGATCCTGGCCGGACAGGTCCCCGAGTCGGTGGGCCGCGACGAGCACCCCGTGATCCGGCAGCTCTCCGAGACCTACGAGGGGATCTCGCGCAAGAACTTCCAGGAGGGGTACCACGACGCCCTCCAGATCAAGGAGGAGGCGATCACCGCCTTCAACCTGGGGTTCCTCGACCTCAAGGCCCGGGCCCGCGTGGAGGAGCTGTTCTGGGCCACCTGCGAGAAGATCCTGAAGATCGTCCGCGATCTGCCCTACGTGCCGGACGAGCTGGAGGGACTCGAGAAGCAGCTCAGCGACACCTACTACTGCAACTTCTCGCTCTTCCAGTCGCTGCCCGACCACTGGGCGGTGCGCCAGCTCTTCCCCACCCTGCCCATCCACCGGCTCAACAGGGCCCCCACCAGGCGGGCGGTGCTGGCCGACCTCACCTGCGACAGCGACGGCAAGATCGACGAGTTCATCGACCTGCGCGACGTGAAGCACTTCCTCGAGCTGCACTCGCCCAACGGAGAGCCGTACCTGATCGGGACTTTCCTGGTCGGCGCCTACCAGGAGATCCTGGGCGACCTCCACAACCTGTTCGGCGACACCGACGCCGTGCACGTGAAGATGGACGGCGACGACTACCGGGTGGAGCACGTGGTGGAAGGCGACTCGGTGGCCGAGGTGCTCGCCTACGTCCAATACAGCAAGGAAGACCTGATCTCGCGGGTGCGCCGCGCGGTGGAGATTGCCTTGCGCGAGAAGCGCCTCACCATGGCCGAGTCGGGCCGGCTGATGAAGCGGTACGAGGAAGGCCTCGAAGGCTACACGTACCTCACCGTCGCCGACTGAGCCGGCCTCCCGGCGTCACTTCATCGTCTTCTGCCCCTTCGGCAGCTTCTTGAGTCGCTCGAGCGAGGCCTTGGCCGCGCTGCGCACGGCCTCCTGGCTGTCGTCCTTCGCGGCCTTGAGCGCGGGCTCGACGTCGCGGGTCCCGAGCCGGCCCAGCGAGTAGGCGGCGGCCCGCCGCACCTGCCAGTCGGCGTCCTTGAGCATGGCGGTGAGGGCTCCCGCGGCGGAGGCCGAAGCGGGGCCGATGTCGCCCAGCGCCTGGGCGGCGCAGCGTCGCACCTCCTTGTCGGCGTCCTTGAGGGCGGCTCCGAGATCGCCGACCGCGTCCTTCGCCGCGGGGCCGATCTCGCCCAGCGTCCGCGCGGACCCGGCCCGCTCCGCCGCCTTCTCGCTCTTCAGCGTCAGGAGGAGACCGGGCACCTCGCCCCCGCGGTCTTGAGCGGCCGCGGCGGACGCGAGGAGCGCCGTCCCCAGCGCCAGGGTGCGGATCGAAACGCTCATGGAGCCTCCCCGTCGTTGGTCGGATGACTGTAGATCCGGGACCGCGTCGGCGCAAGGCGGGCGGGTCCTCACGCGGGGTCCTCCCGGACATCGGGATCCGCGGCCTTGATCCGCTCGCGGAGGTCCGGAGGGATCGGGGTCGGCCGCGCGGCCTCGTAGTCGTAGTGCACGAGCACCTTGCGCGCCTCCGCCACCAACCGGCCGCTCCCCTGCTCCTCGATGCGGAACTCCAGGACGAACGACGACCGGCGCATCGATGCGCAACGGACGCCGACCTCGAGGCGGTCTCCGTAGGTTGCCGGGGCGCGGTAGTCGATCTCGGTGCGGGCGAGGATCATGGTCATGTCGCGGAAATGGGGCCGGCCGGTCACGCGCACCCACCAGGCGATCCGCGCCGACTCCATGTAGGTCAGGTACACCACGTTGTTGACGTGGCCGAGGGCGTCGAGGTCCCGGAAGCGCACCTCCACCGGCTGGACGAAGCGGTAGCCGTCCACCCTCAGCCGCCCTCCAATTGCTTCAGCACTCCTCCTTCTGCGCTTCCGCCAGCTCCTCTTCCACCGTGGCCGCCCAATTGGCGAGAATGGCGTCGGGGACGCGGGCCAGTCCTTCGTCCGCCAGAAGCAGCGCCTCGCGGAACCGACGCATCTCGCGCAGGCACCAGACGAGGGTGAGGTAGACGGGCCCGACCTGCGACAGGTTGTCGGCTTCGTCGAGCAGGGCACGGGCCCGCTCGGCTTCGGCCAGCGCGGCCTCGTGGCGGCCGAGGGCGTGCAGACAGCGGGCGCGCTCGTTGCGGGCCTCCGCGGAACCGGGCCAGGTCAGGACGGCGTGGTCGAAAAGGGAGAGCGCCTGCTCCCCCTCGCGGTCCTCCAGGAGCAGGCGCGCCCGCAACAGGTGAGCGCCCAGGTGGCTCGGCTCCGCGCGGAGGGCCGCGTCGAGAGCGTCGCGCGCCCCGCCCACTTCGCCGCGCGCCGCCAGGAACCGCGCCCGCTCGAACAAGCCCTGGGCGGAGTCGGATGGAGCGACCGTCGGCTCCCGCATCAGGTGCCGCGAGGGAGGCGGACGCGCGGGTAGAAGCGGTGGAGGTAGTCGCGGAGCGCGGCCCGCGTGCTGTCGAAGCCGAGCTCGTCCCAGGGGATGTCCTCCGGCTGGTAGCAGGTCACCGCCTCCGTCTCGTCGCCCACCTCGGGGCGCCCCTTGAGCACGTGCGCCGCGTAGACCACCACCACTACGTCCTGGCCGGGGAAAGAGTAGGCGTCGAGAATGCCGGTCAGGCCCACGTGCAGCCTCACCTCCTCCCAGGTCTCGCGGATGGCCGCCACCGACACCTCCTCCCCGAGGTCCACGAAGCCCCCGGGGAAGACCCACTTGCCCCTCCGCGGCTCGTTGGCCCGCCGCAGAAGGACGATTCCCCCGTCCACCACCGTGATCGTGCACGCGGCCACCCGTGGGTCCGAGTAGGCCACGAACCCGCAGGCGTCGCACCATGGTCGCGGCCCCTCGCCTTCCTTCACGACCTTCGGCGCGAGCGGCGCGGCGCAGATCGGACAGTACCGGTAGCTCGCGGGATCCGCCAATCGCATGGCTGTGGCGGATTATAGGGCTTCATCGAGCAAGGGGGGCTGCGCCGCGCCCCTTGAACCCCGCTCGCTCCGCCGAAGTGAATTTTTCGGTGGCTGAATCGCGATCCCGCCGTGAGTTCAGCGACATCCTGGCCCGGGATGACGGGTCGGTCGACCTCGCCGAGGCAGCGCTGCTCATTGCCTGCGAGGAGTATCCCGATCTCGACGTCGCCGGCTACCTGGCGCGCTTCGACGCCATGGCTCGTGAGCTGCGCCAGCGCCTGGCCGCGGAGCCGCGCCCCGAGCGCGCGGTGATGGCGCTCAACCGATACCTGTTCCAGGAGCAGGGCTTCCACGGCAACACCGAGGCCTACTACGACCCACGGAACAGCTACATCAACGAGGTCCTCGATCGGCGCACCGGCATCCCGATCACCCTGTCCACGGTATACATCGAGGTGGCCCGGCGGGCCGGCCTGCACGTGGAGGGGGTGGGCCTTCCCGGGCACTTCATCGTGCGAGTGAACGTGCCGGGGCGGGGCGTGCTCATCGACCCCTACCACTGCGGGGCGCTCCTGTCCGAAAGGGAGTGCCAGGACCGCCTCGACCGCATCTTCGGTGGGCGGGTCAAGGTGGAAGCCCGCATGCTCAGTGGTTGCGGCCGGAAGGCGATGATCGAACGCATGCTCCGCAACCTGAAGGCCATCTACGTGAAGGACGAGGACTACTCGCGAGCGCTGGGAGCGGTCGAGCTGCTCCTGCGCCTCGACCCCGAGAATGCGGAGGACCTGCGCGACCGGGGCGTCCTCTACGCGGCCCTCGACTGCTACGGCCTGGCGACGCGCGACCTCGAAGCCTACCTGGCCCTCGCCCCGCGAGCCCCCGAAAAAGAGGAGCTCGCGGCGCGCATCGCGGTGCTCCGGCAAAAGGCCGCCCGTTTGAACTGACGGTCATCTGAACATGCGCGCGGTCCTGGGAATGATCATGGGAAAAGAAGGAGTCCGGTCATGAGCACGACGATTGGCGCCATCGCGGAGATGCTGGGAGGCGACGCCAGGTCGCTGCTCGATCACCGCGCGAAGGGGATCCCCAGGGAGAACCTCCATTTGCCGGGCCCCGACTTCGTGGACCGCGTCTGGGCGGGCTCCGACCGTACGATCCCGGTGCTGCGCAGCCTCCAGGCGATCCTGGGCCATGGCCGCCTGGCGGGGACCGGCTACGTGTCGATCCTCCCCGTGGACCAGGGGATCGAGCACTCGGCCGGGGCCTCCTTCGCCAAGAACCCGGCCTACTTCGACCCCGAGAACATCGTGAAGCTCGCCCTCGAAGGCGGCTGCAACGCGGTGGCCTCGACCCTCGGCGTGCTGGGCTCGGTGGCGCGGAAATACGCCCACCGGATCCCCTTCCTGATGAAGTTCAACCACAACGAGTTCCTGACCTACCCGAACAAGTTCGACCAGATCTTCTTCGCGAGCGTCGAGCAGGCCCGGGACATGGGGGCGGTGGCGGTCGGGGCGACCGTCTACTTCGGCTCCGACCAGTCCGCGCGTCAGATCGTCGAGGTCAGCAAGGCCTTCGAGATCGCGCACGAGATGGGCCTGGCCACGGTGCTCTGGTGCTACCTTCGTAATCCCGCGTTCAAGAAGGACAAGGACTACCACCTGTCCGCCGACCTGACCGGACAGGCCAACCACCTCGGAGTGACGATCGAGGCCGACATCATCAAGCAGAAGCTTCCGGAGAACAACGGCGGCTTCAAGGCCATCAGCAGCAAGGAGAACCCGTACGGGAAGATCGACGACCGGGTCTATAGCGAGCTCACCACCGATCACCCGATCGACCTCTGCCGCTACCAGGTGGCCAACTGCTACATGGGCCGGGCCGGGCTCATCAACTCGGGCGGCGCCTCCGGGGCCGACGACTTCAATGAAGCCGTGAAGACCGCGGTCATCAACAAGCGCGCGGGCGGCCTGGGTCTCATCTCGGGCCGAAAGGCGTTCCAGCGGCCGATGGGCGAAGGCGTGAAGCTCCTCCACCTCATCCAGGACGTGTATCTCTGCAAGGACGTGACGGTGGCCTGAGAGCCGGGATCAGCGCGGACGGAGGTTGAAGGTCCCGACCTGATCCTTGCCGGCGGCGTCGCGGGCGACCGTCCCGCTCAGCGTCTCGCCGTCCCAGCGGCCGTTGTAGGAGCGCATCCCCCCACGGACCTGCAGGCTGAACCGCACCGCGTTCTTCTGCGGCTGCTCGAGAGTCAGGAAGGGGACGGTGAGAGTGACGACCCCTTCGTAGGACATGGAGCCCGAGTCGTTCTTGAAGGTCGCGGTGAGGTAGCGGCTTTCGCCCGACTCGACCTCCGTCCCGATCCAGGTGCCCTGCAGCTGGAGGGGCGCGCCCACCGGTGCGGCGGCCGGCGCCGCCGCGACGCTGGTCGGTCCCGTCGCACCGGGAACCGCCGCCGGAACGCGGAAGGCCAGGATGCGCACGGCGTCGCGGATGGCCGGCTTGGCCGCCGCCGCCGCGATCGGCCCCTTCAGTCAAAGCTCGCCGAGAACCCGCCCTTCCGCGGCCAGGGCCGCCGCGAACTGCGGCCGCTCGTTGCGCACCAGGATGAGGACCAGGTCGCGGGCCACCGCCTCCCACCAGAGGGCGAGCCGGGCACGGGTGACCAGGCCGCCACGGCCCCGGAGGCCGGTCCAATCCTCGTTGTAGGCGGCGGCGTCTTCCTCCGCGATCTCCAGAAGCAGCTCGGGGCGGCCGCTGAGGGCGAGCGCGGGCGCCGTGTCCGCCGAGCGCACCTCGAAGTTCAGTCCCCGCGTGGCCTTCAACACCATGACGGCTTCGTTCAACCGGCGCTCCGCCTCCATCGCCCGAGCGGCCGCGGTCTTGCCTCCGGAGGCAGCCAGCACGAAGGCGGGGCCGAGGTCGGTGGCGAGAACGGCGTGGCTCTTGCCGTAGGCGGCGTCGAAGGGCTCGGCCACGAAGCGGAAATCCGCGGTTGCGGGGGGCGAGGGCACCGAGATCGTCAACAAGCCGACGTTCTCGGATCCCGCCGTGCGGACCTCAACCGGCCGCGCCTCGTCGCCGGTGGGCACCCGCGGCACGACCACCTTCAGCTCGTCGTCGAAGGCCGAGAGGATCAGGGCCCTCGCCCCCCCGATCACTACCGCGTTCCGCTGGGGATCGGCGGGCGGCTCGACCTTTAGGAGGAGCGGCACTCGGCCGATGAAGAAGGGGGCGGCGTTCGAGTCGCCGCCGCCCACGGACACCACCACCGGCGCCGCGGTGCCGGGGCCGCCCAGGATGGGGGGCACTCGAACGCGGATCGAGGTGTCGCGCACCTCGAGCACTTCGGCCGCCTGGGGCCCGAAGCTGACGGTGGCCCCGGGCCGCCAACCCACTCCGGCGAGCACGACCTCGTCCCCCGGCATGGCCACCTCGGGAGAGATGCCGTGGACGGTGGGCCCCGCGAACACCGCGAGCTCCACCGGCCTCGAGTCCTGGCGCCCGAGCCGCACCTTCACCGACATGCGGACGTCCTGTCCGGCCACCGTCACCACGTCGGGCACAACTACTTCGAGACGGTCGGGGGCGGCCTTGAGCACCGTCCCTGCCTTGTCCCCGAACAGCACGACGTTGGCCTTCGGCTCGGCGGCGAAGCCCTTGCCGAGGAGAGCGACGGTCTGGCCGGTTCGCGCCCGTGCGGGCTCGATCGACTGTACCTCGGCCGCCGAGCCGAGAAAGCGCGGGGCCAGGAAGGCGAGACCGCCCAGGAGCGCGAGCACGCCCAACCCGATCAGGGCGTACCGCGGGAGCGGGGAGGGCGGCGCCCCCCGAGGACGCGCCGCAGCGGCGGAGCGAGTGGGCCGCGATGCGGGCCGCGCGCCGGGGGACGCTTCCGCGCGGCGCGCGGGCGCCGCGGTCCGCGGCATGTCGGAACGGCGTGTCGCGGCCTTCGTCGGAGACGGGTCGGTACGCCGCGTGGCGGCGGGCGCCGGTGACGGATCGGGACGGCGGGCGGCGGACGTCGCCGGAGGCGCAGCGGGACGGTGCGTGAGGCCCTCCGCCTTCTGCGGCTTCGGCGAGGCCGGAGCGGGCTCGGCGTGGGCAGCCGCGTCTGGCGGCGGCCGATGTGGTGCGGGCTTCGCGAGCGGCGCCGCGGGACTGGAAGGAGGTGCGGACATGTCGAGCGGCGGGAGCTCCATGGGGGTCCGCGGCGGCGGCTCCATGGCCGGCGGGGGTGGCTCGCCGGGCTCGGCGAAGAACTCGTCCGCCTCGAACGAAACCGGCTCGGACTCCACGGGCGGCGCCGCGGCGGGGGAACGCGTCCTCGGCTTGAGCGGCCGGCGGGGATGGAGGGGGCGGCGCCGCGGACTCGCCCATGAAGAACGGGTCTTCCTCGACTGGCCCCTGCGGCGCGGCCGGAGCGGTGCCCCTCGTGACAGGAGCGGCCACGGGCGCCGGCCTCGGAGCCGGTCTGGTCGGGGCCGGCTCGACCTCGGGCCACTCCGCCTCGAACCCCGCGACGAGGAAGTCGGTGGCGACGGGCGTTTCGGGAGTCTGGGTATCGGCAACGAGAAAATCGTCGAAGCCCAGGCCCGCGGGGGCTGCGGGAGGCGGCGCCTCGATCTCGGCCGACTCCTCGATCACGAACGGCGCGGCGGGCGGAGGGGGCGCCGGCGAGAGCTCGTCGTCCCCGAGGTCCACGGTCAAGGGGGCCTCCAGGGCAGCCGCCCGGGGATGCAGCACGCCGAAGGTGCACTGGATGAGCACGCTGCCCGGCTCCTGGGGTGGACCCAGCCAGATCATGTCGCCTTCGTGCAACAGCGCTTGGCCCTCGACGCGGTCGAAGTTGATGAAGACCCCGGTTGGACTCTTCGTGTCGTAGACGGTGGCGCCCGTTTCCTCGACCCATAGGCGGGCGTGGATCGGGCTGACGCCGGGGTGGTCGATGTGCAGCGAGCAGCTGGGATCGGAGCCGATCAGCACCTCGTCCACGGCAGCGACCTCGAACTGCTTGCCGTGAAAAGCGCTCCCCAGAACGGAGAGAGTCAGAAGGCGCGAGGCCCCATCGGACATCGACAGGATTCTAGGACCCGGTCTCGACACGGTCAAGGCGGCGACGATCACCCCGAGAGACGTCTGATACAATCCACGCGTGACCGAGAAGCTCACGGAGAAGACGATCTTCTCGTACGAGCAGGCGGCGACCCTTCTCCCGGAGGTGCGGCGTCTCACCGAAGAGGCCTACCGCGCGGTGGAGGCCCTCACCGAGCGCGAGCCGGATCAGGACGCCGAGGCCCGTCTCAACGACCTGGTGGGCCGCTGGGCCGAGGCCATGATGCAGCGCGGCCTCGAGGTGAAGGGCCTCTGGCTCGTGGATTTCGACAACGGGTCCGGCTATTACTGCTGGCGCTATCCCGAGACCGGCCTCTTGTTCTACCATTCCCACGAGGAGGGCTTCCGCGGCCGCATGCGGATCCAATAGGCCAGCGCCATGAACCAGGTCCTGGGATTCCTGTTCATCGTGGCCGTCCCCCTCGTGGTGGTGGCGGGGGGCCTCGTCACGCTCTTCGCGGTAGGCGCGCTCTTCGATTTCCTCGAGAACCAGGAAGCCTTCGCGAAGCGCATCGAGGCGGCCTTCCGGCGGCCCCCCACAACGCCGACCGCCACCGGGCCCGATCACTACTACCGGCCCTACTGGGTGCGTTAGCCCAGCAAGGGGGGACGTCCTGACCCCGGGCTAGATTCCCGCCCCTCCGGGACCATTCGCATCCCATACCGCGGCCGCAGCGTGATCAGGGGTTGCGCGTCCACGCGGTGTCCGGGGACCAGGCGCAAACGCCACTGCTGGGCGAGGGTGGCCAGGATCAGCACCCCCTCCATCCAGGCGAACGGCTCGCCGATGCACTGGCGCGCCCCGCCGCCGAAGGGAAAGTAGGCGGCTCGTCGTGCTGGGTCACGAAGGCGGACATGAGAACGCTGCTGGCTCAGCCACCGCTGCCGCCGGTGGAATTCGCCCTCGCTCGTGAGCAGGCCCTCGCCCAGGAACTGCTTGGCCCACTGGAGCCCCCGACCCTTCGCGAAGCTGTGCTGGTGGGTGACCAGCACGTCCTTGACCTGGTCGGGGTGGCGGAAGAAGACGGCGTGGGTCCGCGGGCCCACGCGAAAGCGGACGCTGTCTCCGAACTCCTCGGAGCTGCGGGTGAGGAAGCCGATGGGATCGCGGCGCAGGGCGAAGAGTGATCCGAAGACGGGCGCCCCCGCGGGGACGGGCGGCCAGACCGCGGCGGCGCTCATCCTGCGAGCACGCCGAGGTCGCGGCCGACCTTCGTGAAGGCGGCCACCGCACGCTCGATGTGCTCGGGGCGGTGGGCGGCGGAGAGCTGGACCCGGATCCGCGATTGGCCCTTGGGCACCACCGGGAAGAAGAAGCCCTTCACGTAGACGCCCTCGTCGAGGAGCGCCCGGGCGAAGCGCTGGGCGAGCGGGGCGTCCTCGGGCGCGAAGCGCGTGAACAGGATCGGCACGATCGGGTGCACGCCGGGCTTGATCTCGAAGCCCGCGGCCGTCATCCGCTCGCGGAAGCTCCTGGTGTTCGCCTCCAGCCGGTCGCGCAGCTCCGTGCTCGCGCTCAGCAGCTCCAGCGCGCGCAGGGTCGCCCCCACCACGACCGGCGGCAGGGTGTTCGAGAAGAGGTAGGGTCGGCTGCGCTGGCGCAGGAGGCCGATGATCTCGCGGCTGCTCGCGATGCAGCCCCCGGAGGCGCCGCCCAGGGCCTTGCCGAACGTCGTGGTGACGATGTCGACCCGGCCGGCCACCCCGTGGTGCTCCAGGGTGCCGCGCCCGGTCTTCCCCATGAAGCCGGTCGCGTGCGAGTCGTCGACCAGGACCAGGGCCCGGTGGCGCTCGGCCAGGTCGCAGATCGCGGGGAGGGGCGCGATCGTGCCGTCCATGGAGAAGACGCCGTCGGTCACGATCATCCGGTAACGCGCGCCCCGGGCCTCCTGGAGCTTCGCCTCGAGGTCGGCCATGTCGGCGTTCTCGTAGAGGAAGCGCTTGGCCTTGCAGAGGCGCACCCCGTCGATGATCGAGGCGTGGTTCAGCTTGTCGGTGACGATCGCGTCGTCGGCCCCCAGCAGGGGCTCGAAGACGCCCCCGTTCGCGTCGAAGCAGGCCGCATAGAGAATCGCGTCTTCCATGCCCAGGAAGGCCGCGACCTTCTCCTCGAGCTCGAGGTGCAGCCCCTGGGTGCCGCAGATGAACCGCACGCTCGACATCCCGTAGCCCCAGTCGTCGAGGGCCAGGTGGGCCGCGGCCAGCAGCTCGGGATGGGCGGACAGGCCGAGGTAGTTGTTCGCGCAGAAGTTCAGGACGGGCCGCGAGCGCCCCTCGACGCGGATCTCGGGGCCCTGGGGGCCCAGGATCGGCCACTCTTCCTTGAAGAGGCCCTGCTCGCGGATCTGCTTGAGCTCGGAGGAAAGGAACTCGCGGAATCGGGCATCCATGGCGGCCTCCCCGGCGATTCTCGGAGCAGCCGGAGCAGCCCGTCAAGCTTTCAAGGACTGCCCGATGAAGGTACCACCCGCCGAAGCTCGTTGTACCATGCTTTCGTCTGCGCCGATGATCAAACAACACATGTACGTCCTCGCCGTCCCGAACTTGTCTCGTTAGGGCGAGTTCTACCGCGACGTCCTGGGATTCGAAGTGCGCGAGATCGGCGACAAGGGTTGGAGCTGGGCGACCATTCCTACTTTGCGTATCTCGTTGTTGACGGAGTTGATACCGTCTCATAGACATTCGAGAAAAGAGTGCACATGCGTGCTTTCATGCTGACGGCTTTTCTCCTGTCAATGGGCCTGACCCCTCGAGTCGAGGGACAGATTGGCTACCTCTGGACATTCGATGAGCTCAAGCTGAAGGCCGACGTGGTCGTCATCGCCGAGTGTGTAAGGACGACCGACACTGGCCGGGAGGCCATTCATCCGAGCCTTGCTCCAGCGTTGCCTGTCGTAGAGATGCGCGGCAATAGCATCACCGTTGGGGCGCCTTTCAACCTTTTCTACTACCGCCACGACCCCGGTCGATGGCTGCGGAATCAGCCGTCGAGGCCAGGTGAGCCACCACCAGGCCTCGTCAACGCAGGGTCCACCTTGGACCTTGAAGAGAAGGCCAGATACCTGCTCTTCCTCACGCCAGGTCCGGAAGGCTCGCATCAGCCACTCTCTGGCCACACCTTTCCGCACGAATCCGTGTATCTCCTCTGGAACGAGGGGAGGCGTTGTCCAACCGCGCGTTGCAACTGACGAGGTCCGCTGGGAGGAGACGGATGCAAAGGACCGTTTTCAATTCCGCGGACGAGTACATCAGGACCCACCCCAAAGACGTGCAGGCAATCCTGCAGCGAGTCCGCAGCGCCATTCGCAAGGCCTTGCCCCGCGCTGAGGAAGTGATCAGCTACCAGATCCCCACATACAAGCTGCAAGGTACGTACGTGGTCTACTTCGCTGGTTGGAAGCAGCACTACTCTCTCTATCCCGCCAGCGGTCGCCTCGTCGCCGCGTTCAAGGACGACCTTGCACCGTACAAGGTCAACAAGGGCACGATCCGCTTCCCGCTCTCCCAGCCCGTCCCCGTGAAGTTGATCGAGGGCATCGTGAAGTTCCTCGCGAAGGACACTGCCGCACGCGCGAGGGTAAAGCGGGCAGTGGCGAAGAAGCGCTGGTGAGCTGTGGCCGGTTGCTTGGCCCGTGAACTGAGGATCGCGAGCCATTCGCTACCCGGCAAGGCTGACGGTGGCGGACAATTGCCGCATGGAGCACCTCACGTCGCGAGCTCGCCTCGAGGTCATAGACCGAAAGTGAGTGGCGAATGAAACGAAGATCCGTGACATCCCTCGTCGCCGCAGCCGTTGCCGGCTTGTGGGCTGGAGCGAGCACTCGCGTTCAGGGCGCACAGTCCAGTCCTGAAGCCTCCAAGGCTCCGAAGCACGTTTGCAAGGGGCTGAACGAGTGCAAGGGCCAAGGGGCGTGCAAGCACGGTTGCAGCGGTCATGGCTGCCACGGAAAGAACGACTGCCGCGGGCAAGGCGGCTGTGCTGCCGAAGCTGCTCAGCACAGGTGCGCAGGCAAGAACCGCTGCAAGGCCATCGGAGGCTGTGCCTCGGGAGACAAGGGCTGCGCTGGCAAGAACAGCTGCAAGGGTCGAGGGGGCTGTGAAGTTCCGCTCAAGGTGGAGCACACGACTGCGCGCAAGGCGGCGTCCGGCAAGAAAGGATAGCCATGAACA
>WNFL01295279.1_pt8 | contig 12722 bp, 11 predicted proteins | sample 5400361 | NCBI WGS metagenome assembly WNFL01 (sample SAMN13153351, study PRJNA577476) | soil metagenome | isolation source: 40 cm soil on Douglas fir-dominated hillslope | place: USA:California | collected 2013-09-17
AGATTGTGCGCGCCGGGATGGAGTTCAAGGTAGGCCAGCAGCTCACGCTCGTTCTTTTGTAACTTCTCTGCATTGCGCGCGACAAACTCGACGCGGAGGCGGGTGGCGGAGGCGCGCAGCGGATCGCGTTCGGCGGCGGTATCTTCGGCGATCAAGAATCCCCGTTTTTCGAGCGAGCGCAGCGCGGGCGCGGAGCCCGGAAACTTCTGTTTCAGATAAGCCGCGGTGAGGGCGCGAGTTTCGAGCAGGCGCAGAATCTGAACCTGCGGATCGTCCTGTTCGGCGCCGAGGTGAAGCTGGCGCGCGGCGTCGCGGCCGGAGGCGGTGAGTGAATAAACCTTGCCGTGGCGCACGTCGCCCGCGAGCGGCGTCATGGCGCGCAGGACTTCACCGAGCGGCGCGCAATAGTAGTCGGCGATCCAGCGGCCGAGCTTGAGAAGCTCAGCGTCGAGGACCGGCTCCTCATCCAGCAGGCGCAGGACTTCGCGCACGTTGCCGGGGGGAGGATCGTCATGCACGCGCAAGACGACGCCGGTCAGCTTGCGAGTGCCGAACGGCGCGAGCACACGACTGCCTTCGCGCACGCGATGGCGGAAGGTTTCGGGAAGAAGATAGGTGAACGACTGATCGAGCGGAACCGGAAGGCTCGCGTCGCAGAATTGGCTCAACCTTTATTATCCGCCCCGATATTCCCGGAAGGGTGGCCGGCCTCGAACAAGGCGAAGACGGCGCCTTGCGGATCGGCCAGAATCGCGATGCGCAGTTTCTGGTCGACGTTCATAGGGCCCATGTAAACCTGCCCGCCCATACCTTTCGCCTTGGCCGCGGTTTCGTCGGCGCTGGAAACGGCGAAATACGGCATCCAGTGCGGAGGCGCGCTGGGATTGCGGTGCGTATCGGGGAGAATGCCGGCAATGTAGTGCTCTCCATTCTTGATGTGCAGATAGCCGTTCTGGTCGGTCTTACCCTGGCCGGGGTCCATTTTCCATCCGAACATATCCTGATAGAACTGTTTCGCCTTGATGCGATCGCCGGTGCTGAGATCGGCCCAGCAAAATGTGCCGGGCTCGTTCTGAATTCCCATTCCAGGCATGTTTTTGGCCTGCCAAACCTGAAAGATCGCGCCGGTGGGATCCTGGACAATCGCCATGCGGCCCACGTCGAAAACATCGAAGGCGGCGGCCAGCACCTTTCCGCCGAGAAGAACGGCGCGGTGGGTGGCGTCGTCGGCATCCGCCACGGCGATGTACAGATTCCAGTGCGGCGGGATTCCGATCGATTTCTCTTCCGGACGGATGGTATAGGCGGCCCCTGCGGCGCGGCCATTGAGCTTGAAGGTGGTGTAAAAATCGCCGGGGCCCATGGGCATATCGTCGGCGCCCCAGCCGAACAGCGATCCGTAGAAACTTTTAGCGGCAATCTGATCGGAGGTGCTCAGCTCCACCCAGCAGAACGAGCCGGGAGCATGCTTTTCAATGGTCGGCATGAGCGGATTATACGATGTATAATCTTTCGGCTGGGAGGACGGTGGTTATGAGGATGGGTACGGTCCTGCTTCTGTCGTTGGCTTATGGGGCCCTGGCGTGCGCGGCACCGGATGAGTTGGAGGATTCCTACAAGGCGCTCAAGGAGGCGGAAGGGAAGAAAGATCCCGATGCGCTAAAGAAAGCGGCGCTGGACACATCGAAATTGGCCCGCGAGGCGATCGCTTCGAAACAGCCGGAGGACGCGGACGAGGCCGCACACTGGAAGCAACGCGTGGAGTTCGCCAAGGAGGGGGACACCTACACCGAATACGCGCTGTCGGTGGGCGCGTTGGAGCCGGTCGCTCCGGCAAAGACGGTGGATTTGGTGGACACGCTGCTGTCGCAGAATCCCAAAAGCCAATACTTGTCGCAGTGCGCGGGCGCGTACCTGGTGGCACTGGGAAAACTGGGCGCCGATAAACAGGTGGCTGGTGCGGCCAAGCTGATCGCGGTCCTGCCGAACAGCGAAGAGGCGCTGTTCATCCTAGTGAACGGCACGCGCCAAAGTCCGGATCGGGCGCTGGGCTATGCCAACCGCTTGCAGACGGTACTGAAGTCCAAGGCCAAACCGGAGGGAATCTCCGCGGCGGATTGGGAAATGAAGAAGTCGACCATGCTGGGGACGGCGAATTACGTCGCCGGGATCATCGAAGGCGAGAAGCAGATGTGGGCGGATTGCGATCGTAATCTGCGCGCCGCGCTTGCGTTCGTGAGTAAAGATCCGCAGTCGGCGGCGGCGACGTATTTCTACCTGGGGCTTGCGAATTATCAGCTCGGGAGGATGATCCAAGACAAGGCGAAGCTAGCGGAGGCGGCGAAATTCTCGGATCAGGCGGCGGCGATCAAGGGTCCCTATCAGGAGACGGCGTACAAGAATTCAATGCTGATCAAGAAAGAGGCTGGAATTTCGACCGTGCCCGTGCAGAAGAAGAAGTAAAAACAATATGGCCGCAGATGAACGCGGATAAACGCAGATAAGGCAGTGAAGTGATGCAGTGATAAACACCGCTACGCGCATGCTGTTGACGTGGACTCTACTGCGGACGCTCGTACGTCGTGAATCTCGTTTTGCTTGGCAGTTACGACGAGACGTTTCGCGTATCTTGCTAAGCCGGGCGCTCCATGCGTACCACGCCGGCTTTCTGCTCCTGCTTGCGGCGGAACATGTTGCGATCGGCCTCGGCGAGCAGTTCTTCGGGACTAGTTCCGTCAGCGGGATAAAAGGCTGCGCCGAAGCTGCCGTCCAGGACATCTTGTCCCCCGCAGATCTTACGACCGGCGGCGCGCACAGCTTCGCGGAACTGGGTGACGCGCGCGCCGATTTCTTCCTTGGCGATGTCGGTTACCACCAGGACGAATTCGTCACCGCCCATGCGCGCGACGAAATCGGCGCCCCGGCAGGAGGCTCGAAATCCATTCGCGACTTCGATCAGGATTTGATTACCGGTCGGGTGGCCAAAGGTGTCGTTGATCTCCTTGAACCCGTCGAGGTCGCAAACCAGCACGGCGCAATCAGATTGCGGCGAGCGCAAGCGCTGGAATAGCGCGCCTGCGTTGGGGAGTCCGGTGAGCGCGTCGGTTTCGGCCTGGTTGTTGGCGCGGCGGAATTTGATACCGTTCGCGACGGCGATGGCCAGTTTGGGCGTCACGACGGCGAGAGCGCGCTCGTCCTCCGGCGCGAATCGGCTGTTGCCCTTCCGATAGAGCGTGAGCACGCCGCTGATCCCACTGGACTGGAAAGGAATCGCCAAGGCGAATTTCAAAGGGAACTTGCGGTTGTTCTTACCGAGGTGCACCATTTCAAGGGTGGCCTCGCCGTTCACAATGGATGTTCCGTGCAGCACGGCAGCCCCGGAGACTCCAAAACCAAGCGGAATGCGCAGCGAGGACCACAGCGCCGGGTGATTGCCCGCGGTGTGCAGGGGCTCCAGACAGCCATCGCGCACCACCCACACCACTAGCGATTCGAAGCTTACCAGGGCGCGCACGCCGGCACTCAGGGGTTCGAAGGTTTTGTCAAGGTCGAGCGAACTGCTGAGCTGATCCAGCAGATTGGTCTGCACCTGCGCTTCGCGACGGGCTGTGAAGATCGGCTCGACGGGTCGCTCGTCAATCTGCGCCGTCACCATCCGTTCCCACTGCTGGTAGCGGCTGGAGAGCAGTTCAATCACCGCGGGATCGTAAGCGGTGCCGGCGGCCGCGGTTACGTACTCGATGGCGTCCTTCAAGGGAACGCTAGGACGATACTGGCGTGCAGAACTGAGCGCATCGACGGCATCGACGGCAGCCAGGATGCGTGCACCGATGGGAATCTGCTCACCGCGCAGACCCAGTGGGTAGCCGCTACCGTCCCAACGTTCGTGGTGCGCGCGCACGATGGGGGCGACCGGGTACGGGAAGCGGATCTGCTCCAGAATGTCGGCACCAACGCCGGGATGGATCTTGACCTTGTCAAATTCCTCTGGCGTGAGCGCGCCGGGACGAGAAGTGACGTATTCAGGAATGGCGAGCTCGCCGATGTCATACAGCAGCGACGCGGTTCGTACCGCCTCCATCTGGTCGGGCGGCAAACCCAGCGCCTTGGCGATTTCGACGCTATAAATCTTGACGCGCGAGGAACGGCCGGAGAGCGGCTGATCTTTGGCCTCGATCGCCAGGGCCAGAGCTTCGATGGTGCGAAGGTGCAGCGCGGAGGCCGAGCGAGATTGCTCGCGCTGTCGCTGCAGACGGCGTTCGTAGAGGCGGTAGATCCGCCAAGTGAGAAACAGGACGGGGATCAGCAGCAGTGGGGCGGGGTTAAACGCGGCGATGGCGGCGGCGACCGGGTAATAGGGGAACATCCACAGCTCGGACTTTCGCCAGCCCCAGGCGTGCAGCGCGATGAAACATAGTCCGGCGGCCAGCATCAATCGCACCGGGTCCTGGAGGCGGGAGAGAGAGCCAGCGTGATACACGGTCTGGGTGGCGAGGATCGCGGCAGTGGTGACGCCCAACGAACGCAGCAGAGCGTCGGGAGTAGTTTTCTGGCGGCGCGCGACGGCCTGAATAAAAAGCGCCGAGTTGGCCATCAACAGGGTTTCACCCCAGCCCAGTCGATGCAGAGCCAGGATGATAAAGATGAACCCCATGCTGGAGCCGTCGACCAGCTCGAGTCCGAACGCGCACACGGCCAGCAGCGAGTAGGCGAGGTACGAATAAGGATCGTGTCTGGAGGAAATAAACGCCGTGCCCGCCAGAAGCAGGATCGTAGCTGTGGCCAGCAATGCCTGGTTGAGTTTTTGGTTCAGTGCCGTTTACTTGCACGTGGGACTCCAAGCGCTAAGTTTTTTAAATCCTGCGTCAGAGTCTGACGCGGGCGACAGATGGTCGCGAAAAAGTGACAATCTGTCCCCTTCCTTTCCCTCACTCCCGCGGATTCGCGGGTGTTGTTCCCGTCGATTCAAGTGTGTAACGGGACTGGAAGCCGAGTTGCTTGATCAGCGCCCGAAGACGACTATGTTGCGAAAAGAATGTTTCTCTGATGGGAGCCAGGCCGGGGCGCAATGCCTAAGTGATCGCTCCGGCCTGATTTTTTCCTTTCTTCCCGCGCATGGAGCTTCGAAGGCCAATGCAGTGGTGCGGGAGTTGTGCCGCACGCTGACAGAAGTCCACGGAGCAAAGGTGCTGCTGGCGCAATTCGACTTGCCTAACTTTGAATTGGGCACGTGCTCCATTTGGCGCGCCGAGGAGGCTCCGAGCCGACTGGACGGACACACCTGGGGCGCATTTGCCACGCGAGGCGAGTGGTGTGATGAACTGGACGCGCGGGAGGTACATCCGCGCAGGCTGCGCGGTGTGATGGAATATGCGGCGGCACATTACGACGTGGTGCTGGCGGACTTGACCGGCGCCAAGGAGCCGCATGTTATGGAAGCGCTGCACAGCTCCGAATCGATTTTCGTCGTGAGCGGCGGGGGGCCGGCGTCGCTTGAGATTGTCAGGGAAAAGGCGGCATGGCTGCGGACCGTCAATCTGGCGGAGCGCTGCAGTCTGTTGTTACGTCCGGAGGCGGGGGGAGCAGCGCGAGCCGAAGCGGCGGAGCGGACCGGATTACCGGTAGTCAGCCTGATCGTATCGGGCGAGGACTTGCGGCGCATGGCAGAGTCGGTAGCGGGAGAGTCGCTAGAAGCAGAGTCGCCTGTAGCGGAGCCGGACCTGGAATTGGCCGCGAGCTATCGCGTATAAAACGTTGCGCCGCATATAAACCACGAGGCGCATTAAACCGCGGCCCGCGTGTTGATATACTCCGTCGCCATGGCGCTGACCATCAAGGAAGACGATCTCGCGATCGCGTTTCTGCGGCATCTGCAGCCCGGCGAGCCACTGAAACATTTCGTTTATGGGCAGGAGATTCCCACCGGAAAGCTAGTGGGTGTGATGCTGCTGTGCCTGCTTCCAGCGGCGGCGATCACGTGGCCGATTTTCGGATTCGACAACTCGACGTCGATGATCCTATTCTTCGTCATCTGGCCGCTGATCTGGATGTGGCCGTACATGAAAATCCGCAAAGACTATCTGCTGGGGGTTACCGACCGGCGAGTGCTGCTGATTCAGATCAAGACGCCGTTTCTGAGTTTCGATCTGGAGAACCAGGTGGGCGCGTGGCAGTGGCCAGCGGCTACACCCCCGCGGATGGAAATCAAGGCTGGCGCGGTGCGCGCGGGCCAGAAAGGCGCCAAGGCTCGGGTGGAAGCGCTACGAGCGGCGTTCGGCCAGGCTTGACTATTCCCAGCGAAGCGCGCGGATCGGATCGACCGTTGTGGCGCGGCGCGCGGGAAGGTAGCCGGCGGCGAGCGCGACTGTGACAATCGCCAGGGTGGCGAGCGCCATGCTCCAGGGGTCGTTCGGCGTGATTCCATAGAGCTGCGCCTGCACGTAACGCGAAAGGCCGTAAGCCGCGGGCAGGGCCACCGCGACGCCGATCGCGACCACCAGCAGCACGTCCTTCATGATCAGCCAGACAACGTTCCCGGTTTGCGCGCCGAGGGCCATGCGGATGCCGATTTCGCGCGTGCGTTGCGCGACCGTGTAGGCCATGACGCCGTACAACCCGATGGCGGCGAGCAGGGTGGCGACGAATCCAAAGGCGGTCGACAGGCTGGCGACCAGGCGCTCGGTGGCGAGTGAATTCTCAAGCTGCTTCTCGACGGTTTTCAGTTGCGATACAGGCAGGTCGGAATCGAGAGATTTCACTACGTTGCGGATGGAAGAAAACGTCTGCTGCGGATCGCGCGCGGTGCGCACGTACGCCCAGGTTCCGAGCACGAATTCCATCTGCGCGGAGGGCTGATACATCTCAATAGGGATTTCGTCGCGCATGCTTTCGTACTTGGTATCGGCGGCAATGCCGACGATCTCGATGTCGATTTTAGTGCCGGGGTCGCCGCCCATGCCGATGTGCCGCCCAAGCGCGAGTCCATCGGTGAAATACTTCTTGGCGAATTTTTCATTCACGATGCAGACTTTGGGCGAGCCAACGATGTCGGTGGGGCGGAAATCGCGCCCGAGCAGGAGCTTCACGTCCAGGGTCTTGAAGTAGTCGGGCGAGACGAAGTTCATGTGCGGGCCTATCCATTCACCGGTTTTGGCCGAGTAGCCTTCGACGGAAACGCTGCTGTCCCATTCGTCGCCTTCAAGCACGGGCATGACCGCCAGACTGGCGGACTCAACGCCGGGAAGCGCGCGAAGGTCGTCTAGGAGCTTGCGGTAGAACTCGCGGGTGCGGTCGGGTTTGTAGCCGTTTAGCGGCGGGTTGACGACGAAGGTGAGCAGGTTGCTGGTGCGGAATCCAGGGTCCAGAGTTTTGAGGTTGCTGAGGCTGCGGATGAACAGTCCCGCGCCGATCAGCAGCAGCAGCGAGAGGGCCACTTGTGCGACGACCAGAGCCTTGCGGGCGAAGATCGACGCGGTGCTGGTGATGGAACCGACCTGATCCTTCAGCGTCGGCGCAAGATTAGGCCGTGCGGCTTGCAGCGCCGGGACCAGGCCGAAGATGATTCCGGTGAGCAGCGAGACGCCCAGATTGAAAAGCAGGATGCGCGTGTCGGGCGTGGTGGAGATCGACACTGAGGAATCTCCAGACGGGAGAAAATTGAGCAGCGCGCCATCGATCCAGGTGGCGAGCGCAATTCCGACGACGCCGCCGGTGATGGCGAGCAGCAGGCTCTCGACCAGCAATTGCGAAATGATGCGGCCGCGGCTGGCGCCCAGGGCGAGTCTCACGGCGATTTCCTTTTGACGGGCGGTGGCGCGGGCGATCAAGAGGTTCGCGACATTCGCGCAGGCGATTAGCAGCACCAGCCCGACGATGGCCATCAGCACCAGCAGCGGCGTCGTAAACTGGCGCTGCAAGTTGGTTTGCCCGCTGGCGGCGGGAAGCAGATTGATGGTCATCTTGAGGAACTTTTCTTTGGTGTCGGGAGCGGCGCGCGAGAAGGCCTGGTCCTGGACTTCCATCTCGAGCATTTGATGGAAATATGGCTGCAGGCCGGCTTTTGCCTGCTGCATGCTCCATCTCGAGCATTTGATGGAAATATGGCTGCAGGCCGGCTTTTGCCTGCTGCATGCTGACGCCTGGTTTGAGCCGGCCGTAAGCGTTGACCCAGCGACCGCGGCGATTCTGGAGCGAATAGAAGTTCAATTGGTCCAGCGCCTTTTTCATCATGATGGGGACGCGGACGTCGGTGGTGTAGCCGGGGTCGGTGCCTTCGAAACCGGCTTGGCTGACGCCGACGACGGTAAGCGGGTAGCCGTTAACGATCAGCTTCTGACCAAGAATGCCGGGATCACCTGCGAAACGCGTTTTCCAGTAGCGGTAGCTGAGAACGGCGTAGGGATGGCCGTCGGGTGTCTTTTCGTCATCCGGCGAAAAAACGCGGCCCAGGGCCGGGGAGACGCCCAGCACGTTGTAATACGTCCCCGAGACCAGCTCGCCAGAGACGCGCTCGGTCTTGCCGCCGAAGCTGAGGCTCATCGAAGTGTCCCAGCGGCAGAACATTCCGTCGAAAACCTGGTTGTGATCGCGGAAGTCGGCATACATCGGGTAGGAGATTTTGGAAAAGCCGTTATTACTGCCGTAGTGATTGCCGCGGGAGCGGAGCAGCACCAGCTGCTCGGGATTCTTGACGGGGAGACGTCGTAGCAGCACCTGGTCGATCAGCGTGAAGATCGCCGTATTGGCGCCGATTCCCAAAGCCAGCGAGAGCACGGCGACGGCGACGAACATCGGCGCCTTGGAAAGAGTGCGAATCGCGAAACGGAGATCCTGCGCAAGGCTGCCCATGAAAGACATACCGTTAATACGCTGGAGCGGTTACGCGGTTTGCAAAATTAACGAGTTAGGACCGCATTCAGCGACCCCTGGCGGTAGCCTTCCAGGTCGAGTGTGACGTAGTGGAATCCAAGTGGCTTGAAGATGGCGGTGAAGGCGCGGGCCATATCGGGCGAGAGCGCGAGATCGAGTTCTTCGGGAGCTATTTCGATGCGTACCAGGTCGGTGTGAAAACGTACGCGAAATTGCCGGAACCCGAGCGCTCGGATGGCTTCTTCGCCGCGTTCGACAGTTTTGACGTTTTGGATGGTTACGGGTGTGCCGTAGGGAATGCGGGAACTAAGGCAAGCGGAAGCGGGGCGGTCCCAGGTGACCAGTCCGGCGCTGCGCGAGAGTTCGCGAATTTCGGCTTTGGTGAGCTGCGCGTCGACCAGCGGGGCTTTAGCCTGGTGCAATTTCGCGGCGCGCTGGCCGGGGCGATAATCGCCCAGGTCGTCGACATTGACGCCGTAGACTACGTGTTCGATGCCGCGCTGGCGAGCGACTTCGTCAAGGCGCGTGAATAATTCGTCCTTGCAGTGGAAGCAGCGGTCGCGATCGTTCTTGATGTAGTCGGGATTGTCGAATTCGCGCGTCGTGATGTATTCGTGGCGGATGTTCCAGGCGCGGGCGAATTCCTCAGCATCGTGCTTGTGGGATTCGGGGAGCGAAGCGGAATCGGCGGTGACGGCGAGGGCGCGGTCGCCAAGCGCGCGCTGGGTGGCCCAGGCGAGATAGGCGGAATCGGCGCCACCCGAATACGCGACGATTACGCTGCGCATCTCGGCGAGTGCGGCGATGAGACGCTCCTGTTTGTGGTTCAACTCCACGTTCTAAGTATAGCCGCGGGCGCTTTTCCACATAGGCTCGCGACAAGCCGGGCGCAAAACAGACGAGAATGAGTCTATGGAGAAAGTCGCACTGATCACGGGCACTTCTTCGGGTATCGGACTCAGCGCCGCTGTGCTGCTCGGTCAAGCCGGGTTTCACGTGGTCGCGACGATGCGCGATCTGGCTAAGTCGGGGCTGCTGAAGGCGCGCGCCGAAACGGCGGGTGTGAAGCTGAGTTTCCGCCAGCTGGATGTGCAGGACGAAACATCGGTCGAGTCCTGCGTGAGCGATACCTTGGCCGCGCACGGCAGGATCGACGTGCTGGTGAACAACGCGGGGGCGGGGTATCTGGGATCGCTCGAGCAGACTCCACCGGACGCACTGCGGCGGACCATGGACATTAACTTTTTCGGAGTGTGGCGCGTGACGCGCGCGGTGCTTCCGACGATGCGCGCGGCGGGAACTGGGCGGATCATCACGGTTTCGAGCGTCGGCGGCTTAGTGGGACAGGTCTTCAACGACGCTTACTGCGCGGCGAAGTTCGCCGTGGAGGGAATGATGGAAAGCCTGGCGCCGGTGGCCAAGCGGCTGGGCGTGCGTGTGTCGCTGGTAGAGCCGGGTCCGGTGAATACGGAGTTCGTTCCGTCCGTACAGAAGTCCGTCGAGGCGGCGCCACATGCGCCGCCGCCTGGGGGGATGGAGGCGTACGAGGGGCTGATGAACGGATATATCGCGGTCACGCGAGAGGCCTTCGCCAGCATGGGACAAACGGCGGACGAGGTGGGTCGGGTGATCGTCGAGGCGGCCACCGCGGCCGAGCCGCATTTCCGCTACGTTACCTCCGACTTAGTCCGCGGATACGTGGAACGGAAGTTTGTGGACCCGACGGGCGATTCGGTGATGGCGCTGTCAGGCGCACGATTGCCTTAATGCGGTCGTCCCGCGTAACGGTCGGGGCTTCCCGGCCATCTTCCGAACTGTATGTTTCTCCCTTGGCGTCGCCAGGGCGACAGTCGGCCAGTGCTTGAGTAGAATGGGAGGGTCATGGAGGGCGGAGCCGCGACCAGAATGACACCCGACTGGAAACAGTGGGAAGGCCGCCAAGTCGACGGCCGGTTTACACTTGAACGCTGCCTGCATAGCGGACCGAACGGCGCCGTGTATCTCACCGAGCAGGGCGGTGGTCCGGCGGCGATCCGGCTGGTGCAGACCGATGCGAAATCGGCAGAGTCGCTACTGAAGCGCTGGAACCAGGTGGCCAAGCTATCGCACTCGAACCTGGCGAAGCTACGCGAGGCGGGGTCGTGTAAATCCGAAGGCGTGGAGGTAATCTTCGCGGTTACCGATTACGGCGAAGAAATCTTGTCCGAAGTCCTGAACGAGCGCGCGCTGGATGCGGCGGAAGCGCGGCAAGTGCTGGAGCCAATCCTAGGAGTGCTGTCCTACTTGCACTCGAACGGATACGCGCACGGGCGTCTGAATCCTTCGAACCTGATGGCGGTGGGCGACCAGTTGAAGCTGTCGATCGAATCGGTCCGCCGCATCGGTGAGCCGGGCAGCAATGCATCGACCGCCGGGGATGTTTACGGATTGGGACTGACGCTGGTCCAGGCGCTGACGCAACGCCAGCCGGATTTTCAGGACGGGCGTTACGATGAGCCGCTGCTGCCGGAGATGCCAGCGCCGTTTTTGGAAATAGCGCGGGGCTGCTTGCATCGGGATCCGCTGAAGCGCTGGTCAGCGGAGCAAATCGGGGCGCGGATGCGCGAGCCGCATCGGTCCGGTCGTCCGGCGAAGGCCCCGGGGGGAACGCGATTCCGACTGGCCAGCGTGCCGCTGGTAGTGGTCGGACTTTTTGTGATGGTGCTGGCGGCGAAATGGCTGAAACCGGGCGAGGCCGCGGCGACAGCTCCCGTCGTGACCGAGAAAAAGGCGCCCGAGAAGACAGCGGAGGCTCCGCCGCCGGTTCCGGAGAGACCCCTGACGCGAGCCGAAAAGCGCGCCAAGGACCGCGCCGAAAAGGCGGAGAAGCGCGCACGCGAGCGCGAGGAGAAGAAAGCCGCGGCTCTAGCAAAGGCTGCCGCGACGCCGCCTGTGGCCGGGACCGCACCACCTCCCTCGGCGGCGGCTCCAGCGAAGCCGGCCAATGATAGAAGTGACACGACCGAGAAAAAGGTTGGCGACAAGACGTCTGAGGAGCCGGATACGAGCGCGGGGCTGCCGCCCATTGGCGTCGTCAAACAAGTGATGCCCGAGGTGACTCCCAAAGCTCGCGCGACGATTACCGGGAAGGTGAAGACCAGCATTAAGGTGCAGGTGGACGCGGCAGGAAACGTCAGCGGCGCGCAGATCGATTCGCAGGGCTCCAGCCTGTACTTTGCGGGACTCGCGCTGGGAGCGGCGCGCAAATGGCAGTTCGCGCCGGCGGAAGGCGACAGCGCCCGGGAGTGGATCCTGAGTTTCGAGTTCACACGCGAACGGACGCGCATCAACGCGGCCCGGAAATAGAATGCATGTCCGCATCCTGAAAGACCACGATGCGGCCGAATTCTGGGATCTCCGGATGGAGGCGCTCGAAACTGAACCGCGCGCTTTCTTTGAATCCGCCGAGGAGTTTCGTGCGCTACCCATCGAGGCGTTGATCGCGCGACTACGCAGCGGCGGAGACGACAGCTTCGTAATGGGCGCGTTCGAGGGCGAACGTCTGATCGGCACTGTCGGATTCGCGCGAGAGCAGCGCGTCAAGGGTCGTCACAAGGGCCGTATCTGGGGTATGTATGTGACTCCGTCGGCACGCGGCAAGCGCGTCGGGCGCGCATTGTTGGACCAGCTGCTGGCGTGCGCACGGACTCTGGACGGGCTGGAGCAGATCGTGCTTTCCGTAACGCAGCACCAGGCTGCGGCGAAGCGTCTGTACCAATCGCTGGGATTCACGGTGTGGGGACACGAGCCGAATTCGCTGTGCGTCGACGGCGAAACTCTGGACGAAGACTATATGGTCCTGCGGCTGCGGTAAT
>WNFL01111614.1_pt3 | contig 12721 bp, 15 predicted proteins | sample 5400361 | NCBI WGS metagenome assembly WNFL01 (sample SAMN13153351, study PRJNA577476) | soil metagenome | isolation source: 40 cm soil on Douglas fir-dominated hillslope | place: USA:California | collected 2013-09-17
GCGTCCCAGCGGGATCGAACCTGTGCTCTCGGCAGCGACATCCTGCACGCTGCGATTTTCCCGCTTGGCTTTTTGTTCGTCCAGAAACATGATTCGCGGCGTCGCGATGCGGCCCGGCAGCACGATGTTGGCGGTAATTCCGTCGCGCCCCACTTCCCTCGCCAGGGTCTTCGACCAGCCGACCAGCGACAGGCGCAATGCATTCGAGATGCCCAGGTTGGGAATCGGCGCAACCACTCCGGAGGATGTGCTGGTGATGATGCGTCCCCACTTGCGCGTGCGCATGCCAGGGAGTACGCGGTCGGTGATGGCGATGACCGACAGCACCATCGACTGGAAGCTACTGTTCCACAGGTCCTTGTCCTGACCCGCTATCGGAGTCGGCGGCGGGCCGCCGGTATTGTTGATCAGGACATCGACGCCGCCCAGTTCGGTTTCGATGCGCGAAATGTTCGGGTCGATCGCAGCCAGATCGGCCAGGTCCCAGCCGATGGCGATTGCCCGTCCGCTTGCCGCCGAAATATCCTTGACCGTGGCCTGAGCCGCCTCTGTGTTCAAGTCCGCGGCCACCACCTTTGCGCCCTCACGCGCCAGCGTGCGCGCGATCGCCCCACCCAACCCGCCACCCGCGCCGAACACCAGCGCGACCTTGTTGTTCAAACCGAGTTCCATGATCTTCCCCTTAGCGCCTGGCGACTCCGTGAAAGCTGCAAGTTTCCGCTAGATTGCGGGTATTGATAAGCGAATACAATTATGCACTACTGTCTGTACCGGCTCGGATTGCGAGGTAGTGGCAATCGCCCAGACCCCTGTGGCCGGTGATCGGCTGAGTACCCAGGATTCCGCGTCGGCCGGCGCGGGCCGGAAGCGTTTGGCAAGTTCCTCGACACCGACATCAGGCGCTGCGGCGAGGCGATCAAAGCGGCGAATATCAAAGCTGGGTGCGGACGGCACTGCTAGCCGAGATCCAGCGCTTGCTGGGCGCCCAGGGCGGCACCATGCGCACGCAGGTAGGCGATCGCATCCTCGGGCGTGGTGAATATTCCCGGTTCTCCGAGCATGGCGGCAAAACCGGAACGCCGCACGATCAAATCCGGCTGGCTCTGCAGGCCACACAGCATCAACGCCGAGCCGCGTTTGGTCAGTGACGAATACAGCGATTGCAGTGATTCCAGCCCGGTACTGTCGAGATTGACCATGTAGGTCAGATCGAGAACCAGCCAGCGAGGCACGGCACGCTTCGGGTCGAGCAGCGCCTCGAGTTTGGTGACGGCGCCGAAGAACAGTGAGCCGAATACCTCGAACACCTCGACCTGGCGGGGGTCGATACCGTCGCCTCGCAGTTCCTCCTCGGACACCGGCTCGATGCGCGTCAGGCTGGACATCCGCGTGATGAAAAACAGGCAGGCGAGAATCAGCCCGACCTGGACCGCAACCGTCAGATCGAGCACCACCGTCAGCACAAACGTGGTTATCAAAATGATCCGGTAGTGCAGGTGAAATTGCTGCAGGCGGATGAACTCGTGCCACTCACCCATGTTGAACGCGACGAACAGCAGAATCGCCGCCAGCGTCGCGAGCGGCACGTACTGGGCGAGCGGCGCCAGTACCAGCACGATCAACAGCAGCGTGACCGCGTGCATCATGCCCGACACCGGCGTCCGCGCGCCGCAGCGGACATTGGTGACGGTACGGGCAATGGTCCCGGTGGCGCAGAACCCGCCGAACAGCGGCGCGGCGAAGTTGGCAATACCCTGCGCCATCAGTTCCTGGTTGGGATCATGGCGATCCTCGATCATCGAATCTGCAACCCGCGCGCACAGCAGCGATTCGATTGCGCCGAGCAAGGCAATGGTCACCGTCGGTGCAAACAACAGGCGCACCGTACCCCAGTCGAATGCAGGCAGGGATGGAATCGGCAGTGTCCTGGGAATGCCGCCGAAGCGCGAGCCGATGGTTTCGACCGGCAATCCGAACAGGCCCACCACAGCAGTACCGAGCACAAGCGCAATGATGGTTCCCGGGATACGTGCCAGCAGCCCGCCGGCGCCTCCCTTCAGGCGACCCGCCGCCTTTCCCCAACCCCAAACGATCGCCAGCGAAACCATTCCGAAGGCGAGAGTCACAAGATTGGTTTCCGGAAGCCGGGCTGCCAGCGCGGCAATCTTGGCAAAGAAATCGGCGGGCAGTTCCTTGATCGGCAGGCCGAGAAAGTCTTTCACCTGGGAGAGCGCGATCAGTACCGCGATGCCGTTGGTGAAGCCGATGACGATCGCGACAGGAATGAAGCGGATCAGGTTGCCGAGCCGCGCCACGCCCATCGCAAACAGCAGAACGCCGGCGAACATCGTCGCCAGCAGCAGGTTGGCAATGCCGTAACGCTCGACGATGCCGTAAACGATGACGATGAACGCGCCGGCGGGGCCGCCGATCTGGACCCGCGACCCGCCCAGCGCCGAGATCAGGAAACCTGCGACGATCGCGGTGAAAACTCCGGCCTCCGGCTTGAGTCCGGACGCGATCGCAAACGCCAGCGCCAGCGGCAGCGCCACAACACCGACGATTGCACCGGCCGAAAGATCACCGAAAAACGTATTGCGGTCGTACTTCCTGACGGCGTCGAGAAGTCGCGGCCGAAACTGAAAACGGAACCCGGTGTTGCCGAAGCGCATCCCCGGTTAGCCCGCAACAGGCGTAACCACAACCGGACTTTGCACGACGTTCCGGGAACCTGATGGATCAAAAAGGGATATCGTCTTCGAAGTCATCGATCCGCCCGGCGCCACCGCCGGATTTGGCGCTCTGCCCCGTACCCGCGCCGGACGCGCTGACGCGTTCGGGCGGCGGCTCACCCGCTCCGGAGCGCGAGCCGAGCATCTGCATCCGATCGGCGACGATCTCGGTCGTGTAGCGATCCTGACCGTCCTTGTCCTGCCATTTGCGCGTCTGCAGGCGGCCCTCGACATACACCTGACTGCCCTTCTTCAGATATTCGCCGGCGATCTTGGCAAGACCGCTGAAGAACGCCACGCGGTGCCACTCGGTGCGCTCCTGCTTGTCGCCGTTCTTGTCCTTCCAGACATCGGTCGTTGCCATGCGTATGTTGGTGATCGCATCCCCAGAGGGCATGTAGCGCACCTCCGGGTCGGCGCCGAGATTACCGATTAAGATGACTTTGTTGACGGATGCCATGTGAGATCAAGACCGGATGATTGAGTGGATAGAAGTGCGTAAGTGTACCGCCGGCGCCTGCCCCACGACAATGACTCTGCTGCGCCGGCGCGCCGGATCGACACAACGCCCTGGGATAACGCCGTTCCGGCGATTTGGCCGGCTCGCGTATAGTACTGGGCTCGGCTCGACAATCATAAACATGGAATTCATCCGCGTCCGCGGTGCGCGCACGCACAATCTGCGGAACATCAACCTCGACATCCCGCGCAACAAGCTTGTGGTGATCACCGGATTGTCGGGCTCCGGAAAGTCGTCGCTGGCCTTCGATACGCTCTACGCCGAGGGTCAGCGGCGTTATGTCGAATCGTTGTCCGCGTACGCGCGCCAATTCCTGCAGTTGATGGAAAAGCCGGACGTGGATCTGATCGAGGGACTGTCGCCGGCGATATCGATCGAGCAAAAGGCGGTCTCACACAACCCCCGCTCGACTGTCGGCACGGTCACGGAAATCCACGACTATCTCCGCCTGTTGTACGCGCGCGTCGGCGACCCGTACTGTCCCGAGCACAACGTATTGCTGCGCGCGCAGAGCGTGTCGCAAATGGTCGACCACGTCCTCGCGCTCCCGGCGGAGACGCGCCTGATGATCCTGTCGCCGCTGATCGTCGGCCGCAAGGGCGAGCAGGCGGATTTATTCGACGAACTGCGCTCACAGGGCTTCGTGCGGGTGCGCATCGACGGCGACGTGCACGAGCTCGACGCAACTCCGAAGCTCGCGAAAAACCGCAAGCACACTGTCGAAGTCGTCGTGGATCGCGTCAAGGTGCGGCCGGAGATGAAGCAGCGGCTTGCGGAATCGTTCGAGACCGCATTGCGGCACTCGGATGGACGGGCAATCGCACTGGAAATCGATTCCGGCCAGGAACACCTGTTTTCGGCGAAATTCGCCTGCCCGTTTTGCGGTTATTCGTTGCCGGAACTCGAACCGCGATTGTTCTCGTTCAACAATCCGATGGGCGCATGCGCGAAGTGCGACGGCCTTGGAACGATTTCGTTTTTCGACCCGAAGCGGATCGTGGCGTTTCCGCATTTGTCGCTGGCCAGCGGAGCGGTCAAGGGGTGGGATCGGCGTAACCACTTTTTTTTCGAAATGCTGTCGAGTCTGGCGACCCATTTCCGCTTTGACCTCGAAACGCCGTTCGAGGCGCTTCCGGAAAACGTCCGGCAGATTGTGCTCTATGGCACCGGCAGTGAGGCGATTGCGTTCCGTTACCCTGGCGAGCGCGGCCGCTCGGTCATCAGAGCGCACCCCTTCGAGGGCATCGTGCATAACCTCGAACGGCGCTATCGAGAAACCGATTCCGCGATGGTGCGCGAGGAGCTCGCGCGCTTACTCAACAGCAAGACCTGCCCGGAATGCAGCGGCGCCCGCCTGCGGCTCGAGGCGCGCCACGTCAAGGTCGCTGACAAGGCGATTTTCGAAGTCAGCGCGCTGCCGCTGCGCGACGCGCAGCAATTGTTCGACCGCCTGCCACTTAGCGGCCAGAAGCAGGCGATCGCCGAACGGATCGTGAAGGAGATTGCCAGCCGGCTGCAGTTTCTCAACAACGTGGGCCTGGGCTATCTGCAACTCGAACGATCCGCGGATACGCTGTCAGGCGGCGAGTCGCAGCGTATCCGCCTCGCCAGCCAGATCGGCTCCGGGCTGACGGGCGTGATGTACGTGCTCGACGAACCCTCCATCGGCCTGCACCAGCGCGACAATGGCCGTTTGCTCGCAACGCTGCATCATCTGCGCGATCTCGGCAATTCGGTGATTGTGGTCGAGCACGACGAGGATTCGATCAATTCTGCGGACTTTGTCGTGGACATCGGACCCGGACCGGGCGAGCACGGCGGCCAGATCGTCGCGGTCGGCACGCCGGCGGAAATCGCCGCCAATCCGGTTTCCTTGACCGGTAGGTACCTCTCGGGCGCGGAAATCATCCCGTTCCCGGATCGCCGCCAGACGCCGGACTGGGAACGTGCGTTGCTGCTGCGCGGGGCGACCGGCAACAATCTGAAGTCGGTCACGCTGAGGCTCCCCGTGGGATTGTTGGTGTGCGTCACCGGGGTGTCGGGATCGGGCAAGTCAACACTCATCAACGACACGCTCTACCGCGCGATCGCGCATCGCCTCTACGCCAGTACCGAAGAGCCCGCGCCGTTTACGGCGATCGACGGCGTGGAGCTGTTCGACAAGGTGATCGATGTCGATCAGAGCCCGATCGGGCGCACGCCGCGGTCGAATCCGGCAACCTACACCGGGCTGTTTACGCCGATCCGGGAGCTGTTCGCCGGCGTGCCTGCGGCACGCGAACGCGGCTATGAGGCAGGACGCTTCTCGTTCAACGTCAAGGGCGGGCGCTGCGAGGCATGCCAAGGCGACGGCGTGATCAAGGTGGAGATGCACTTCCTGCCCGACATCTACGTTCCCTGCGACGTCTGCCACGGCAAGCGCTACAACCGCGAGACTCTGGAAATTACCTACAAGGGCCGCAACATCCACCAGGTACTGGAGCTCACCGTCGAGCAGGCGCATGAGTTCTTCGGCGCAGTACCACAGGTTGCACGCAGACTGCGGACGCTGCTGGACGTGGGGCTCGGCTACATTCGCCTCGGGCAAAGCGCGACCACGCTGTCAGGGGGAGAGGCGCAGCGCGTCAAGCTGTCGCTCGAACTTTCCAAGCGCGATACCGGACAAACCTTGTTCATTCTCGACGAGCCGACAACCGGCCTGCACTTCCACGACATCAAGATGCTGCTCAGCGTGCTCCACCGCTTGCGTGATCACGGCAATACGGTGGTGGTCATCGAGCACAATCTGGATGTGGTCAAGACGGCCGACTGGCTGATCGATCTCGGCCCGGAAGGCGGCGACGGCGGCGGACGCATCATCGCGGAGGGGTCGCCCGAGGACGTGGCGAGGATTGCGGACAGCCATACAGGGAGATATCTCAGCCTGTTGCTGGAAAGGTCGCAGCTTGTGGCGAGCCCGCGTGGCCGGCAACGCGCGCGCAGCTGAATCGCCGGCCGCTGCGCTGACAAAACCCCAAATACAAAGCCGGGCTTGCGACCCGGCTTTGCGTGACTATTTGCGCGCAACAAACAGCGCGAGACAGGCGGCTCAGGCATCTGCCTCTGCGGGCTCCACGGCAGCCGACGCCGGCGGGCGATCCAGTAGCTCGACCAGCGCCATCGGCGCATTGTCACCCTTGCGGAAACCGTACTTGAGGATACGCAGATAGCCACCGTTGCGTGCTTGGTAACGCGGGCCCAGCTGGTCGAACAATTTCGCCACCAGATCGCGATCACGCGTGCGGCTGAATGCCAGACGGCGATTGGCGAGCGTCGGCTTCTTTCCAAGCGTAATCAGCGGTTCAGCGACGCGGCGCAGTTCCTTGGCCTTGGGCAGCGTCGTCTTGATGACTTCGCGCGTCAGCAGCGCATTGGTGAGATTGCGCAGCATCGCAAGCCGATGGCTGGTCGTGCGGTTGAGTTTTCTGTTGCTCTGGCGGTGGCGCATTACCGAATTCCTTTGCTGTCAAACGCGCACGCGTCCCGGGTGACTTACTTCGCACCGAGATTCGCGGGCGGCCAATTCTCCAGCTTCATGCCGAGCGTCAAGCCCTTCGAAGCCAGGACGTCCTTGATCTCATTGAGCGACTTGCGTCCGAGGTTGGGTGTCTTGAGCAACTCCGTTTCGGTGCGCTGAATCAGGTCGCCGATGTAATAGATGTTTTCCGCCTTGAGGCAGTTGGCGGAACGCACCGTGAGTTCCAGATCGTCGACCGGCTGGAGCAATAGCGGATCGACTTGCGGACTGCCCGGCGAGGCCTCGCCAGGCCCTGCTGTGCCCTGCAGATCGGCAAACACCGAAAGCTGGTCCACCAGAATCCGCGCAGCGGCGCGAACCGCCTCTTCCGGCTCGATGACGCCATTGGTTTCGATGTCCATCACCAGCTTATCCAAGTCGGTGCGCTGCTCGACGCGCGCGCTTTCAACCGCATAGCTGACCCGCCGCACCGGGCTGAAGGACGCGTCCATCTGGATCGCGCCGATGGAACGGCTTTCTTCGTTGAGCTTGCGCGACGTCGCCGGTTCGTAACCACGGCCTTTCTCGATCTTGATCTGAATGTCGATCTTGCCACCGGCAGTCAGGTTGGCAATGACATGCTCCGGATTGATGATTTCGATGTCGTGTGACTGTTCGACATCACCCGCTGTCACCGCACCCGGACCATCTTTCTTGATCCTCAGAACTGCCTCGTTGCGGTTGTGCATTTTGAGGACGACGCCCTTGAGGTTCAGCAGAATGTCGACGACATCCTCCTGCACGCCTTCGAGGGTCGAATACTCATGCACGACGCCGGAAATCCGCACCTCGGTAGGCGCGTATCCCGGCATCGACGAGAGCAGAATGCGCCGCAACGCGTTGCCGAGTGTGTGACCGTAGCCGCGCTCAAACGGCTCCATCGTAACCTTGGCGTGATACGGCGAAATGTTCTGAACGTCGATAATGCGTGGCTTGAGAAATGTCGATGCAGTGCTGACCATGGGAATCCTTGAACGAATGACTGGCGATTACTTGGAGTAGAGTTCGATGACCAGCGATTCGTTGATCGTCTGCGGCAACTCCGCACGCTGCGGCTTGGCCTTGAAAGTACCTTTGAGATGCTGCGTATCCACTGCGATCCACTCGGGGAAGCCGCGCGTTGCAGCGGCGTCAACGGCAGCCTTGATACGCAGATGCGCCTTGGACTTCTCGGCAACCTCGACCGCATCACCCGGGCGCACCAGATAGGACGGAATGTTGACGCGCTTGCCATTGACCAGAATGCCGTTGTGGCGCACCACCTGGCGCGCTTCGGAGCGCGACGCGCCGAATCCCATCCGATAGGCCACGTTGTCGAGGCGGCTCTCCAGCAGCTGCAGCAGGGCTTCGCCGGTTACACCCTTCTGCCGCGCGGCTTCCTTGTAAACGGTACGGAACTGGCGCTCCAGCACACCGTAGGTGCGGCGCAGCTTCTGCTTCTCGCGCAGCTGTTTGCCGTAATCGGAAATGCGCACGTTCTTCTGGCCGTGCTGTCCCGGTGCGTACGAGCGGCGCTCGATCGCGCACTTGTCGGTGAAGCATTTCTCGCCCTTGAGAAACAGCTTCTCACCTTCGCGCCTGCACTGGCGGCACTTTGCGTCAAGATTTCTTGCCAAAATTGCTCTCCATAAATAACAACCCCCGGCCGCGTCGCCGGGTAAGGCAGCGTGACTCGCCACCAACAACCTGGCGGGACAACGTGCCTCGTCGCTTCCCTTGCCCTAGATCCGACGGCGTTTCGGCGGCCGACAGCCGTTGTGCGGCACCGGAGTGACATCAGCGATGCTGGTTATCTTGATCCCGATGGCGTTCAATGCGCGCACTGCAGACTCGCGCCCTGGGCCCGGTCCCTTGATACGCACGTCGAGGCTGCGAATGCCGCATTCCTGAGCGGCCTTGCCAGCCTGTTCGGCAGCGACCTGCGCCGCGAAAGGCGTGGACTTGCGCGAACCCTTGAAGCCCTGACTGCCCGATGTCGCCCACGACAGCGCGTTGCCCTGCCGGTCGGTGATCGTGATGATGGTGTTGTTGAACGAGGCGTGCACGTGCGCAACTCCCTCGGCAACATTCTTTTTGACTTTCTTGCGGACACGCTGCGCCGCTGCGGTTTTGGCCATGGTCGGATCCTGATTACTTCGTCAGCTTGATTGCCTTGCGAGGGCCCTTGCGCGTGCGGGCATTGGTGCGGGTGCGCTGGCCGCGCACCGGCAATCCGCGCCGGTGGCGTACTCCCCTGTAGCAGCCCAGATCCATGAGCCGCTTAATGTTCATGGTGATTTCGCGGCGCAGGTCGCCCTCGACCGTGAACTTGGCGACCTGGTCACGGAGCTTGTCCATGGCCGTGTCATCGAGATCCTTGATTTTCACGCTCGGCAACACTCCCGCGGCGGCGCAGATCTTGCGCGCACGCGCACGGCCGACACCGTAGATCGCTGTCAGTGCGATTTCGGTGTGCTGGTGATTGGGAATGTTTACCCCGGCAATACGAGCCATGAGTTACCCCGCAAAACTTGTAATCATATCATTTTTAACGCCAGGCACGTGACTCAACCCTGGCGCTGCTTGTGCCGCGGATCAGTGCAGATCACACGCAGCACGCGATTGCGCCGCACCAGCTTGCACTTGCGGCAGATTTTCTTGACTGAGGCCTGTACTTTCATGGTCGGCTACCTCGCGTAAGTGGTACGGCTACTTCGCCCGGAAAGTAATCCGGGCACGGCTCAGGTCGTAGGGGGTCAATTCCACTGTTACCTTGTCGCCGGGAAGTATTCGGATGTAATGCATGCGCATCTTGCCGGAGATGTGCCCAAGGACAACGTGCCCATTCTCGAGTTTCACCCGGAAAGTCGCATTGGGGAGGGTTTCCAGCACCTCGCCCTGCATCTGTATGGTTTCTTCTTTAGACATCAACCGTCTTTGGTTCCGGGAAACGGCGGCCTCGCAACTAGCGGACCGGGAAACCTCCCTTGAAATTCGCCTTCTTCAGCAGACTTTCATACTGATGCGACATCACGTAAGCCTGCACTTGCGCCATGAAATCCATCGTCACAACCACAATGATCAGCAGCGACGTGCCGCCAAAATAGAACGGCACGTTGAATTTGACGATCAGAAACTCGGGCAATAAACACACCAGCGTGATGTAGCCCGCGCCGATAAGCGTCAGGCGGGTAATCACCTTGTCGATGTACTTCGCCGTCTGTTCCCCTGGACGGATGCCGGGTACGAACGCGCCGCTTTTTTTCAGGTTATCCGCCGTCTCCTTGGGATTGAACACCAGGCCCGTGTAGAAGAAGCAGAAGAATACGATCGCCGCAGCGTAAAGCAGTACGTAGATCGGCTGCCCGGGCGACAGCGTCGCACTGATATCCTTCAGCCAGGAGAACCCCTCGTGGCTACCAAACCATCCGGCAAGTGTCGCCGGAAACAGAATGATGCTCGACGCAAAAATCGGCGGGATCACGCCCGACATGTTGAGTTTCAATGGCAAATGCGAACTCTGCCCGCCGTAGACCTTGTTGCCGACTTGCCGTTTGGCGTAGTTCACCAGGATCTTGCGCTGGCCCCGCTCCACAAACACTACCAGCCACGTCACCAGAACTACCGCCGCGAATAGCAGGATCACTGTCGGGATCGAGAAGGCGCCGGTATTGACCAATTCGAGCGTGCCACCGATCGCGCGCGGCAGTCCGGCAACAATACCGGCAAAAATAATCAGTGATATGCCATTGCCCAGGCCCCGCTCGGTAATCTGTTCCCCTAGCCACATCAGGAACATCGTGCCGGTGACCAGCGTGATCGCGGTGTTGAGGCGGAAGGCATAGCCGGGATCGATCACCAGCCCCGGCTGCGATTCCAGGAACGCCGCAATGCCGAACGCCTGAAACGTCGCCAGCGCCACCGTTCCATAGCGGGTGTACTGGGTGATCTTTCTGCGCCCCGCCTCGCCTTCCTTCTTCAGTTGCTCGAGCGACGGCACCACCACCGTCAGCAACTGCATGATGATGGACGACGAAATGTAGGGCATGATCCCGAGTGCGAATACCGTGAAACGCGAAATCGCACCGCCTGAAAACATGTTGAGCATCCCCAGGATGCCACCCTGCTGGGACTCGAACAGCTTCGCCAACACCACCGGGTCGATCCCCGGCACCGGTATGTGCGCGCCAATGCGATACACGATCAGCGCCCCGACGAGGAACAACAGGCGACGCTTGAGGTCGCCCATCTTGCTCATCATGCCGGGTGACCGGCCGGCCGCAGGAGTCGCCAACTGCATTACCCTTCGACGCTGCCGCCGGCGGCTTCGATCGCCTTGCGCGCACCGGCCGTCACCGCGATACCCTGCAATTTGACAGCCCTGTCAATTGAACCGGCGAGGAATACCTTGGCCTTCGCCGCATCCTGCGCCACCAGGCCAGCGGTCTTCAGCGCCAGCAAATCGATCGGGTCGGCGCCGAGCTTCGCCAGGTCACCGAGTCGCACCTGCGCAGCACCGCTGCTCAACGGGATGAATCCGCGCTTCGGCAAGCGGCGCTGCAGCGGCATCTGGCCGCCCTCGAATCCGACCTTGTGAAATCCGCCGGAGCGTGACTTCTGGCCTTTGTGCCCGCGGCCAGCGGTTTTGCCGAGGCCGCTGCCGATGCCGCGGCCGACGCGCCGCTTGTTACGGCTCGCGCCATCGGCGGGCTTGATGTCATTCAGTCGCATATCAGACGCTCTCACATTTGACCAGGTAGTTAACCCGGTTCACCAGTCCACGCACCGATGGGGTATCTGCCAGAATCACCGTTTGATTGATGCGCCTAAGTCCAAGCCCCAGCACCGACGCGCGATGATTCTGCTTTCTGCCGATGGTGCTCTTTACCAGCGTGATTTTGAGTTTCTTGTCGCTCATGGGCATCACCCGAGAATTTCTTCGACGGTCTTGCCACGTTTCGCCGCCACTTCCGACGGCATGTTCATTCTGGTGAGGCCGTCGATGGTTGCGCGCACCACGTTGTAGGGATTGGTCGATCCGTGGCACTTGGCCAGCACATTGGTCACACCCATGACCTCGAACACTGCGCGCATCGGCCCGCCGGCGATGATGCCGGTGCCCTCCGAAGCCGGCTGCATGTAGACCTTGGCGGCGCCGTGCCTGCCGATGACGGTGTGCTGCAGCGTGCCGTTGCGCAGGCCGATCTTGACCATGGTGCGGCGCGCCTGCTCCATTGCCTTCTGCACCGCGACCGGCACTTCGCGCGCCTTGCCCTTGCCCATCCCGATTGCGCCGTCGCCGTCGCCAACCACCGTCAGCGCGGCAAATCCGAGAATGCGGCCACCCTTGACGACCTTGGTCACACGATTGACCGCGACCATCTTTTCCCGCAGACCGTCGGACCGCTCTTCCGCTTCGATTCTTGCCATCCCGGATTCCCTTAATTCACGGTAACGCGTTAAAACTTCAGGCCGGCTTCGCGCGCCGCGTCGGCAAGCGCCTTTACCCGGCCGTGATAGCGGAAGCCGCCGCGATCAAATGCCACCTGCTCGATCCCGGCCGCTTTGGCCTTTTCGGCGATGCGCTTGCCGATGACGGCAGCCGCCTCGGCGTTTCCACCCGAGGAAACCTCCTTGCGAACGTCCGGCTCGAGCGTCGACGCCGACATCAAGACGCGGCCCGCCTTGGTGTCGAAGATCTGCGCGTAGATATGCAGGTTGGTACGATGCACCGACAGCCGCACCACCTTCAGTTCCTTGATCTTCAATCGCGTCTGCTGCGCACGCCGCAGCCGTGCCTGCTTCTGGTCAATCATGATTGGGCCTCGCCTTACTTCTTCTTCGTTTCCTTGATGACTACGACTTCGCCAGCGTAGCGCACTCCCTTGCCTTTGTAGGGCTCCGGTTTGCGATAGGCACGAATTTCAGCGGCGA
>WNFL01362375.1_pt1 | contig 12720 bp, 4 predicted proteins | sample 5400361 | NCBI WGS metagenome assembly WNFL01 (sample SAMN13153351, study PRJNA577476) | soil metagenome | isolation source: 40 cm soil on Douglas fir-dominated hillslope | place: USA:California | collected 2013-09-17
CGCGGCAACCGGCGGCGCCGCGCTCGCCGGCGTGTCGATCTCGGTCATCGGCGGAAGCACGCTCGCCGCGACGACGGACGCTTCCGGCGGCTTTGAGTTCTCCGGCGTTCCGCCCAGCACCTTCACCATCACTGCAAGCCTCACCGGTTACCAGAGCGTGACCGGCAACGCAACGATCGCAGGCGGCCAAACGCTGGTTTTCTCCCCTGCGCTATATAAGACAACTGAAACGACGCCGACGACCGGGCGTTTCATCGGCAGGACCGTCGTGGCCGGAAGCAACGTCCCGCTCGCCGGAGTGACCATCGTTCTGAACGGCGCCGCTGCGGGCACGAGCGGCAGCGACGGCCGGTTCGATCTCACGCTGAATCCGCAAAGCTATATCGCGGCATACAACCTCACCGGCTACGACGGCGTCAGCCAAAGTTTCGTGCTGTCAGCCGGGACGATCGTGGACGCGGGCACGGTCGCTCTTCCGGCACAGCGCACGACGACGAGCATCACCGGCGTGGTCACGGCTTCGAACGGTTCGCCCCTCGGCGGGGCGACCCTGCAGGTACTGGGAGGAGCTTCGGTTACGACCGGCACGGACGGCGCATATGCGCTCACCGGATTGACGGGCGGCAGCTTCGACCTGCGCGCTTCCGCGACCGGGTACCAATCGCAGCTGATCAGCCTGCAGGTGCCTCGGCCGAGCGATGTCGTTCAGAATTTCGCGCTGTTCGCGGGGAGCGGGTCGTTCGCCATCGGTGATCCGAACGTCAGCCCGGCGAGCGTGGGCGCAAACGCCAACGTCACCGTGTCCACGTCGATCACCAATACCGGCTCGTCGAGCGCCGCCGTGGTGCTGCGGCTGCAAGTCATCGACCTGAACGGCGCGAACGGCACGGTCGGCTCGGTCATCGGCACGGGAGCGGCGTTCGACTCCGGCGGTACGCCGATCGGCCAGGTCCAGCTCAACGCGAACGAATCCCGCGCGGTGCGCTTTGTCTGGAACAGCGGGCGCTTCGCTGCAGGCAACTATCAATTGCTGATGNNNCTGGTTGCTCCGGGGTCGATCACCCAGGCGACGCCGCAGGGCTCGGTGCTGCTCGAGCGGCCGGCAGCCGCCTCGGTCGTGTCGCAGACTCACTTTACCGGCTCGATCATCGCCAATCCGCCCGTGCTGCGCGCGGGTACCAACACCGCCGTCAAGCTCTCCGCCGCGATCCAAAACGACGGCAACGCCCAGTTGCCGCCTCAGGGCTACACCTTGAACGTCATCGACACCCAGAACAACGCGGTCGCGCACACGCAATCGGTCGCCGGCCGGATCCTGGCGGTTTCGGAGCTGGATACGCTGCCTTTCGATGATTGGACTCCTGCCGCGGGCGGCAATTTCCGCATCGAGCTCACGTCGCCCAATCCCGTCCAGGGCAAGATTACCGCATCGCTCTACGTAGGCGATGCCGGCTCGGCCCAATACACCACCAACAAGCTGGTGGTGCCGGCGGGCACGCAAACCGTTCGCGCCAACATCACGATCACCGGGCAGGACGTGACCAGCGGCACGATCAGCGATCCATTGGTGCCGCTCATCAGGACGGCGGTCCAGAAAGCGGTACCATCGAGAGCCGTTGCCTGCGCTGCCACGTCCAATCGCAGGCGCTGGTCGGCGGCGAGCTGACCCGCAAGCTCACGACTTACGACGCGAACAACCGCAACACCATCTTCAACGCCATCATCGAATACCAGCAGAGCAACGGCGCGATAGACGGGTTCGGCGGCTTCCAGATGACCCAGAGCATGCTGGGGATGTGGGCGCTGAACGCCTGGCACAAGAAAAACGAAATCGTCTCGACGCTGGTCAAGGGCGCCCAGTACCTCGAGAGCGTGCAGGACGGCGCCGGTGCTTGGAATGCCGACCACGCCTCAGGTTGGTGGAGCACGCAGGTCGCCAACACCGCGTTCAACGTCAAGAGCCTGATCGAGATTCACGATACCCTGAGTCAGGCGCCCGCGGGCAGCGTGGTGAATTACGTCGCGACGCCCTGGGTGAGCGGGCCGTTCGCCAACACTTTCGATCTGGCGAGCGACGCCGCCGGAAACCTCTACGTTTCCAGTTTCAACACGGCGCAAGTCTTCCGGGTTCAACCCGACGGCACGAGGCAGCTCTGGGTGTCGGGTATCAACTCTCCCACCGCCATTGCGTTTGCACCCGACGGCACTCCTTATGTAGCTTCCCAGAGCGGGCTCTACCGGCGCGAGCCGGACGGCTCGAAAACCCTGATCACTGTGCGATCCGGTTCCGGACTGGCCTTTGCCCCCGATGGCAACCTGTACATGGCTTCCTACTGGGACAACAAGATCTCCAGAATCACGCCGGCCGGGGCCGTGAGCGACCATATCGTGGGCGGAGTGCTGGTCAATCCCTGGTCGATCGCCGCCACGCCCAACGGTGACCTGGTCGTGGGTAACTACAACGCCTTCAACATCGTGCGCTATCACGCCGACAAAAGTTACGAGGTCGTCGTGGGGTGGACGGGCGGAAATCCCACCCGGTTGCAGGCGAACGGCACGGGTTGGATGCTGACCACAACGATGGGGCTCTACGCTTACAACAGCGAATGGCAGGGAGAGCGCCTGACCTATACGTACTTGCCCGGCCTGGCGGTTATGCCCGATGGGAGCGTCGTACTGGGAGATGGCGGCAGCACTCTGTATCGGGTCGGCAAGACGCCGATCAATAGCGCTGCCGCGCTCGCGGCCATGGACGCTTCGATTTCAAGGGGCGTGAATTGGCTCCTGCAGGACGCCAATACCGACTCGAACAACAACCTGAGCTTGGCGCAACGCCTGATCGGCCTGGGTGCTGCGCGCACCTATTACGACGGACAGCCGGTTGCCGACACCTTGCAAGCCAAGATGAACACGGTCGCCACGCTGCTGCGCTCGCGCGTCAGATCCGACGGCGGGTGGGGCTGGTTTACGGGTTTTGGCAGTGATTCCCTGGTCACGGCCCAGGTCGGCGTAGCGCTCGACTCCTTGAATCCCTCGCCCGCCGACCCGATCGTGCAGAACGCGGTGAAGTGGCTGTTGAGCCGCCAGCAAGCGGACGGGACCTGGTTCAGCGAGAACGGCATCCTGAGCACGCATCTTGCGGCGACGACCTGGGTGTCGATCTGGCTGCCCATCGTGCTCGATCGCCTGGGCGGCATCGATACGGATGTCTCGGCGACGTTCGCCTCCAACGTCACGATGAGCAACCCGGACAAGGCGCCGACGACCTCCACGGTCAATCCGGACGGCACGCGCACGTACATCTGGAAGCTTACGGGCGTGACCTCCTCCGGACAGGATATCAACTACGACTTGTCGCTTGCCGGCATGGTGGTCAACGAAGTGCGCGCGGTGTCCACCGACGCGCACCTCACGTTCAAGAACAGCTTCACCGGCGGCAACGTCGACGCGCCGATCAACGTCCCCCGCGTGACCGCCTCGGCGTTCCTCGCGTTGGGCCTTGCGACGGACAAGACGACCTACGGCGCCGGCACGCCCGTGAATATCACGGGCCAGGTCACGAACACGGATGGAGGTCTTTTGGGCGGCTCGGTGAAATTCCAGATCTTCGCCGCCGACAACAACCTTGTCACCACGGTCGGCACGTTACCGTTCTCCACCGTCGCGGCCGGTGCCTCGGCAAACCTGACGCCCGTCTGGAACACCGGCGGCACGTTGGCGGGTGCCGGCTATTACGTGCTCGCGACGCTGTATGACTCCTCGAGCGCATTCGTCGGAACCGCGCGCTCGAACTTCAACATCGTTTCCGACACGGCCAGTCTGGCTTCCGGCCACATCAGCGCGGACAAGCTCTCGTACCTGCCGTCCGAGACGGTGCTGTTGACGAGCCGGGTGAGCAATCTCACGCAGAACCAGCCGCTGGATAACCTGACGGTGGTGACCACGGTCACCAGTCCGGACAGCAGCGTGCGCTTTATGCGCTCGGAGCAGATCGCGCAGCTCCCGCAAGCGACCCTGAAGGACTACAGCTACTCGCTGCCGCTCGGGTTTGCCTTGGCGGGCAGCTATGCAGGCGCTTTGAGCGTGCGCGATGCGGGCGGGACGGTGCTCGCAACGAGCAGCACGAGCTTCACGGTGCTCTCGAGCGCGGCCACGGGCAGCGGTCTCACCGGCACCTTGAGCGCCACGCCCAAACCCGTTCCGTTCGGCGATCCGATCGCCCTCAACGCGGCGGTGAGTAACCTCGGCAACGCCGACATCCCCGCGCTGCAGGTGAAAATCATGGTCGTCGATCCTGCGGCGCAGCAGGTGCTGACTGAATTCCCGTCGACGCTCGCCATTGCGCGAGCGCAGACGGCGCCGTTCTCTTTCGGCTGGCCCGCCAACGCGCCGGTGGGCGGGACCTACGTGGCGGTGCTCACGGCGACGGTGGGTACCGCGACCGTCACGCTGGCGCAGGAGGCCTTCGTGATTGCGCCGCCGGTGACGCGCGTCACCGGCACGCTCGCGGCGCTTCCGAAACAGGTACCGCAGGGGAACCCTGTCACCCTCAGCCTCGCCGTGACCAACGTGGGCTTCACGCAGCAGATGGTGGCGCAGTTCGCCGACAGCGCCAATCTCGCGCTGTCGGGCACCTACCAGAAAGCGTTCAGCTGGCCGGCGACCGGAACGGTGGGAACGGGCTACACGGCGACGCTGCGCGCCACAGTCGGCGGAGTCGCGAAGACGCTCGCCCAGGACAACTTCTCCATCATCGCGCCGCCGGTGCAGCTCGACGTGGCGCTCACGGCCCTGAAGCAGGCGCGCGTGCTCGTCCTGCTGTCGTGCAAGTACGGCGACATCGACGCGGACGGAGACCACGACGCCGAGCAGGGCGATCCGGCGAAGCAGGCTTGCGTCGCGCAGAAGAGCGCTTTCCTCGCGTCCTATCTGACCGGCCTGGGCGTCAACTACCGCATCACGACCACGACCGACGACTTCACGCGCGCCTTCCGCAGCGGCCAGTACAACACCTACTGGATCACGGGCGGGGCCTTGAAGCTGGACAACGCCCTCACCGAGGAAGTGCGCGAGGCCGTGTTCCGCGGCGATGCGCTGATCCTCGACGCGGTGCACGACGAGCGCAACCACGGCCTCGACACGATTGTCGGCACCAACGTGCACGGCAAGCTGGGGGTGACCGGCCCGGCGATCAACGTGAGCGGGCCCATCTTCACGCAGGGGACGCTGGGGAGCTCCGGCCGTCCGCTGCAGCTCGACCTCACCACCGGCGCGGCGCAGGCGGCGTTCGCGGCCTCGCCCGACCGGCCGGCCATCGTCACCAACCAGTACGGGCAGGGCCGCGGGATTCTGTTCGCGTACAACCTGGTCGCCGCGCTCATGACGCAGCCCTCGAGCGCGCAGAACGATCTCGTCTCGGCGGCGATCGGCTGGGTAGCCCCCGCGCCCGCGGCCATGTCGGAGGCACGCAGCTACACGGTGCTGCGCGCTAGGATCACCAACCTGGGCACCGGAGCGAACCTGATCGCCACCTTCACGCCGCCGGCCGGGGCAACGGTGCTCGCCACGGCCCCGGCGGTGGACGTTCCGCCGCCGCCGAGCGGCCGCCCGGTGTGGAGCTTCACGCTCGACTCGGGCGCGACGAAGAATCTCGACATCGGACTGCGCCTGCCGGCCGCCACGGGGAGCTTTAGCGCGAGTCTTTCGGTCGACTTGAACACCGGTCTGCCCTCGCCCTTCACGAGCTTCGTGACGCTGGCGGTCGAATCGTCCGACACCGTCGCGCCGCGCGCGGCGGGCGAGCTGTCCGCGCTCGCCGTCTCCTCGAACGAGAGGTCCGATCGCGACCATGCGGTCTCGAGCATCCGCGCGGCGCAAGCCTCAATGACCGCGGGCGCGTACGAGCAGGCGATCGATCAGCTCATCGACGCCGCCGAGCACCTGTTGAAGATCACGAGCGTGGACGTGAGCGCGCAGCGCGTGGAAGTCGACCGGCTGCTGCAGGAAGCCGAAGTGCGCTGGTTCATCGCGCAGCCGTAGAGAAAGAGAGAAACCGTGTTCAGATCAAAGGTGCTGCGACCAATAGCCGGGGTGGTGCTGGTCACCTTCACGGCGCTCACGCTGCAGCCGCTGACGGCTGCGGCGCAGCTGCCGCCGGCGCCCAAGCGCGCTTCGGCGCAACCGGTCTCAGGCGAAGAGCGCTTCTCGCGGACATTGAACGAGATCCATGAGATCCTGAAAGAAGTCGTACCGCAAGCGGCGATGCCGCACGTGTTGAAGTCGTCGGCCCCTGCCGCCGCCGGCAAGCCCGGAGAGAAAGTGCTGCAGGCCGTCGGCCCGAAGCTCCGCCTGGAGAGCGAACGCGCCAAGCCCTTGCCCGGCGTCGACGTCGCAGCGAAGGTGAAGTCGCTGCGCGCGAAGTACAAGGAACTAAAGAGTCTTGAAGCCGAAGTCGACAAGGGCTTCAAGGTGACCGAGCAGCACATCAAGGACAAAGGGCTTCCCGCAGAGATCCTCGGGCGTCATGAGCAGGCGGTGGCCGACTACGCGCAGCGCAACGCGCAATTCACCGCGCTCATGTCGGCGGTCGAATCGGCGGCCGATGGCAAAGGCGAGCTGCAAGGCGCGCTCGCGAGCCTGGGCGAATTCATGGCGAAGTACGCGAACGAGAAGACCCACACGCCCACCGACCCGAACAATCTGCCCTGGGGTTCACCCAAGCCGGTAACCCGGGCGCCTTACACGAGTCCTGCACAGTTCAAAACAAGTCGCCTCTTCGGCGAACCGGTGAAGGTGGCGCAGGCGGGAAGCCTTTCGGGCATTGGGCTACCCAATACCATTCTTCCGCTCACACCGACGCCGGCTGACACCGCCCCGACCGAGGACGTGCAGATCACGCAAGCCATCCGCGATCTGGCCACGTCTCTGACCAACAACCCAGTGAAGATCTACAACTGGGTGAGAAACAACATCGCCTTCATCCCGAGCTACGGATCCATCCAGGGCTCGGACATGACACTGCAAACGAAGCGCGGCAACGCGTTCGACACCGCGAGCCTGCTGATCGCCCTGCTGAGGGCAGCCAACGTCCCAGCGCGCTACGTGTACGGCACGATCGATGTGCCGGTGGACAAGGCGATGAACTGGGTGGGCGGCGTCACCGTTCCGCAAGCGGCGATGAACCTCATGGGCCAGGGCGGAATCCCGAACGTGGGCGTCGCCTCGGGCGGACAATTGAAGTCGATCCGTTTGGAGCACGTGTGGGTGGAAGCGTTCGTGGACTACGTTCCCAGCCGTGGGGCGGTTAACAGAAACCCGAACACGTGGGTGCCGCTGGATGCGAGCTTCAAGCAATACCAGTTCACGCAGGGAATGGATCTCAACACGGCAATCCCATTCGATGCAAATAGCCTGATTGCTCAGGCCCAGCAGGGGGCGATCGTCAACGAGACCGAAGGCTGGGTGCAGAACATCAATCAGACGGCTGTCCAGCAAGCGCTTCTGAACGACCAGAGCCGGGTCACGAACTACATCAACGCTCAGAAACCCAACGCCACCGTCGGCGATGTCATCGGAACGCAGACGATCGTCGCGGAGAGCCGGCCGATCCTGCTGGGAACACTCCCTTACACGAGCCTCGTCATCGGCGCCAAGTTCCAGAGCATCCCCGACCGCCTGCGGCACAAGCTGACGATGAAGCTGTATACGAGCGAATTGGATCGGGCGGACGAATCGCCCGCGCTCGTCTACACCGCGGGCATCCCGGCGCTCGCGAGCAAGCGCGTGTCCTTCACCTATCAAACGGCCACCGCGGCGGACCAAGCGGTGATCGACAGCGCGATCGTCGGCAACCGCAACACTTTTCCGGCGTATCTCGTTCACTACGCACCGATGGTCAAGGTGGAAGACGCCGTGGTCGCGAGCGCGGGGGCGTTCGCGACGGGAGAGTCGCACATCCTCACGGTTACCCTGAATGGTCCGTGGGAAGACCGGTCTCGGGACTACCGGGTGCAAGCGGGAGATTTCTGGGTCGTGGGACTCAATCCCGCCGGAATTACCCAGGAGCTATTTCAGGCGCGCACGCAGCAGCATAATCTGGTCGAGAACCCGGAGCCGAATGTCGCCGCGGAAATGTTCCATCAGATCGCGCTCGGTTGGTGGGGCGAGAAATATTCGCTGAACAGCGTTCTCGCAGCCACGCACGACGTGGTTCAGTACCAGATGCCCTCGCATACGCTGGCCGGAACGCCGATCAGCGTGCGGTACTTCTTCGGCGTTCCGCGCTCGGCTTCCTACAAGTCCCGCGTTATGGACGCCAAGGAGGATACCGTCATCGCGCTCAGCAAGGGGGCCGACGCGAACAAACGGCGCATGTTCGTCCGCGCCGCCGGCCAGATGGGCTCCTACCTCGAGGCGGGTATTTTCGACCAGGGCTTCCTCATGCCCGCGGGACAGTCCATGTCCTCGATGACCGCCTTGAAGGTGACGGCGGACAGCGGCCGGCGGATCTACACCATCACGCAGTCCAACGCGTTCGCGCTCGGCCAGATCCAGACCGATCCGAGCGATCTCCAAGACATGCAGAATGCCGTGGCGTCCGGCCTGACCGTCACGACCGCGCAGAGCGACATCACCGTGGCCGGGTTCACGGGATTGGGTTACATCCTGGAGGACCCGCAAACCGGCGCCGCCGCGTATCTCATCAGCGGCGGAAGGAATGGAGTCGATGCGCCCGCCCCCGGTGAGTCGGTGTTCCCGTTGCCCGAAATACAGGCCAATGGCGCTGCTAGCCTGATGATCGGAATGAGCGTGCGCTCTGCCGGGGGGAGTCTGGTAATGAAGGCAAGCCTCACGGGTGCTCGCGCGGCCGCAGGCATTGCCATCGGCGGAGGCCTCAGTGGATTCCTCGCCATCCTGGGTATCCTCCTCGTGATCCTGCTGCTGCTCGCGATAATCGTCATCGCGCTCGACACCCTTTATCCTCCTACCACGGAACGGGTGCGACACTACACGCGCCAATTCGATAGATTCCTCAGGAACCCGGATGGGAGCCACACCGATCCAAACGTTGCACCGAAGGACATTATCGAAATAGAGAAATACCTCATCGGAGGCATCTTCGAGGCCTCGCTCGAGAGCGCGACCTTCGGGGCAGGCGTCTACTTCGTCGATCGCACCGATAGTGTGCCCCCCGTCGGCTCGCAAATTTTGTTCTCGTGTCCGCCCACGCCCACCGAGTCTGTGGCTGTGGTATCCGCATACGGCATCTTCCCGCGGCCCGGGGAGACGGCGATCGAGCGGATCTCGGCGTACGTCGACATCACCTTCACGCGCGAAAAGTGGCCGCCGAGGACGTCGAACAGGAACGCCAACAATCTCACCGAGATAGTCGTCACCATGCCGTACTTCTTCTACATCCGTAACGGCAGCTATTTCGGCGTGACGCACGAAGATACCTGCCGCCTGTTCTAGCGCAGTCTGCTTTCACGTCTTTGCGAGCGCGCTCCGCCGTGGCGCGCTCGCTTTCCTTGCTCCGTGTGGTAGCTTATGGGAGCATTTGTACGCCCATGTTCGTCAACAGACCCCCTGGAATAGAGAACCAGATCGGCGCGGCGCTCTCCGCCGTGCTGGCAGGCGAGAAGTTCGACATGAACGCGTTGTATACGCTTGAGCTGCTCACCGATCTCGTTCACGAACCGCGGATCAAGGGACTGCTCTTGCGGCTCGTTGCGCACCCAATGCCCGCAGTCCGTAGGTCCGTCGGACGCAGCCTGGCCCAGGCGGGGTACGGGGAGGGGCTGCAATGCCTCACATGGTGCGCGCTCGGCACGCATCCCGTGCTGAAGCATTCGCAGCGGGCGGAAAAGGACAGCAATGCGCGCACGGTCTCGAAGCAATACCTGTTCCCTTTTGTCCGAATGCTGGACAAAGAGTCGATTCAAATGCTCGTCGATGATCTGGCGGACCCGCGAGGTAATCACCATATAGATCTACTTTCGGCAGTGCCGCTCGAACTAACTTCGGCAAAGCTCGAGCCGCTTCTGAGCTCGAAAGATGCAAGATTACAGGCCGCCGCGGCGTTTGTGCTCGGCAGAAACGGGAGGGAGGATGTGCGGCCGATTCTCGAGAACGAGATAAGCAAAGGACGCAATATAGAACTGGCGTTGCTGGCGCTGAGTCATATTCCAAACGCCCGCGTCATGGAGCTTTTGGAGTATTTTGAAACGGAAGAACACTCCCCCCACCGCAAATGGGCGAATGACCCAAGACGAATTCGGTTGACGATGCTCGCCAAGCGGCGGCATTTTCTGCTTTCCGATGCGTCTGCTCATCGCTCCAACGAGGCGCTGGGCCGTTTTTTCCGAAAAGAGTATCCCGAGTATTCGCACCAATCCGCGTCTCCGCAGCTTTATCGTGTCGGTAGCCGTTGGGAAGGCGCGAGCCGCGAGAATGACGAGAATACCGAGAGCACCGCGGACTTCATCGCCGAGTTCCTTTCGGGAGCTGAGCGCGCTGCACGCGTAGAGGAACAGAAGGAAGCCATGAAACTAGTGAAACGAAGTCCGGCGTTTCAGCCTCGGCGCACGGATGTTGTGTTCGATTTTCTGTTGGGCCCGCTTGTTGAGCCCAAAGGGAAATTCTTGCCGGGAGTTACTTTATTTTTCGACGACCCCGACTACGATTTCTCAGCAACGGATTGGATCCAGAACGCCGAGCGTTATCGCGTTGGCACTCTAAGCGAGTTCTAGGAAATGGACGCGTTGCCTGAGGCAAGCGAATTCTTGAAGATCCTGATCCGCGCTGGAATGTTTCGTGAAGCAGAGGCGCGAGCAACTGATGCATGAAAGTTCACAAGAGCTTCGTCGCATGGTGGCTTGGAGCAGGCCTGTGCTTGGAGGTCGCTGTCGCGTATGCTTACTTCGCCGGCGATTGGGGTTGTATTGATGCCCTTCTCCGCACGGAGAAAATAGCAGGGTCGAGCGTCTTCTGCCTGGCCTCCCTTGCAATCTGGCGGGAGCGCTGGCGATCCTGGGCGAGAAGCAACATCCAGTTCGTCCCGAGCTAATTGGGTCTCGCTCGCTGCCATTCACTCAAGAGCCATGGCCCAGGCACGTCTGCAACCACTTGTCTTGAAGCCGCGACAGGCCACCTCGTCGGCGCAGGAGCGCTGGGTCGCAGTACTGTTCGCGGTCGCGCTTTTTTCGGCGCTCGTCTGGGTCGCATACATGTTGCTGGGAAATCCCTTCGGCGCCTGGGATTGGGAGAGTTTCGCGAAGGCGTTCCGGGTATTCCTGGCCAAGGCACCCACGGACAGCCTGATCGAGGTGGTGGCGCTAATCATCGTGACGGGATTGCACCTCTGGTACTTGCGCCGCGCTTCCAGGTACGAACGCCTGCACCTCGACCAGGTCGGAATCCGTTACGAGTCGCCGCTGCCGAAATCTTTGCGCGTTCTGCGCCCCGACTGGTCTTTGCAGTGGTCGCAGGTGCGCGAGATGCGTGCCCTTGTGCCCAAGGTGGGGCTTCATCGGAATCTGGTGATGCTGGAGATCGACGCAGGGCCGGTCAAGCGAAAGCTTCAAGCCCTCCATTGGTCCGACGACGCAGAGGCGAAAATACCTGAGGCGGAGACCTTGCGCGGGCGCTTTTTCCTGAGGTTCGGCACCGCCCGCGAAAAGGACAGAATCTTGCAGGAAGTCGAGCAATCTCCCCTCGTGCGCTACGCCAGGGAAGCCGGAGTCAAGTTCACCAGCGGCGACGCGCAAGGCATCGGGTCCGGCTTCGCGCTGGAAAAGAACCGCCACGCGCTCGTCGCCACGGTGCTGGTGCTGGCTCTCCTGTGCTACGCGATCGTCGACTTCGCGATGTACGAGGAGGTCTACGCCGTGGACCCGCCGCTCGTGCTCTTTGGGGTGGCAGGCGCGATAGCGGTGTTGGCGAGCATGCTGTGGCTCGTTTCGGCGGGCGCGCCGCGCGCCGAGGCCTTCGGCCTGTCGCTGCTGCTCGGCGCAGCGGCCGGAGCGGCCCTGTACCCCGGGCTGCTGCGCGTCAACGAAGCCACCGATGACGAGGGCCTTCGCGCCTATGACTATCGCCTGACGGAGTACGTCGCGTTCTCGCCCCTGGATCCGAACCTGCCCGTCCTGACGTTCCAGGGTGTTGCGGACTACTGGGGGCAGTTCAAGATCGGCACGATCCAACGATTCGAGTTGCGCAAGGGAGGCTTGGGCTTCTATCAGGTGAACATGCAGCCCGTGCACGTGAAGATGCGCGAGTATTTCGGCGGGCGGAAATAGGGGCGCCAGAACGGCCAAGTCCCCGGGTTCCGACAGGCAATCACCGATCCATGGCGCGCCGATGATGGAGGAGGGTGCCGCTAAGCGCGTTTGCGGAAGCTCCGGAGTGTCGCCCCGTCAAGGCCGAGCAGCCTCGCTTTTCCGCGCGGGTTTCGACAGGTAATCCCTGGACTGCGCCTCGCCCTTCAGCGGCGTGATCTTGTCCGGATCGATGCGAACCATCAGGTAGCTGATGTGATCGTCGATCCTGGTGAACCAGTGGCCCGTGCCCGCCGGAATGACGACGACGTCGCCCGCCTTGATCTGGTGCGCGACGCCTTTGCGAATGTCCGAACCGTTGTTCCCCGGCCCGTTGAACTCGACGACGGTGCGCAGCGTCGCGGGACGCCGCTGGCGGTTGACGATGTCCGGCCCGAGGACGAGC
>WNFL01016852.1_pt4 | contig 12717 bp, 10 predicted proteins | sample 5400361 | NCBI WGS metagenome assembly WNFL01 (sample SAMN13153351, study PRJNA577476) | soil metagenome | isolation source: 40 cm soil on Douglas fir-dominated hillslope | place: USA:California | collected 2013-09-17
TGCGATGCGAGAAACCGAAGATCAGATCGGCATACACAACCGGTGAGTTCATATACATCGCGGCTTCCTTGTTTTCCCAGACGGTCTGCGGAACCAGCGTGTCGCCGTTGCGAGTCAGGCGCACCGCGAAAACGCCTTTATCGAGACCCGAGAAAATCAGCGCGTCCTTATAGAGTGCGGGTGTCACGCTGTTCTGTTCGTACGCCGTAGTAAACGGAATCTTCCAGAGCAGTTTTCCGCTCGCTTCGGCGACGCTGACGATGTTCGCGCGCGTTTGCGTGACCACCTGGCGCACGCCCGCCAGATCCACCACGATCGGCGACGAGTAAGCCGGCGAATCGCCCTCCCAGCTCCACTTCACTTCGCCGGTCGCGGGATCGAACGCGGTGAGTCCGCCCGAGGTCGCGCCGCCCACATGGGCGATCAGCAGGCCGTTATCGATCACCGGCGACATGGCGGTCCCAAAGGTCGGCGATGTGGTTTTGTACTGGGAGAATTCTTTGCCCCCATGCCGAGAGAATTCCGCTGATCCCAAAGGTATACAGGCGCCCGTTGGCGTACAGCGGAGTCGACTTGGGACCGGGCCCATGAGGCACCGCGGGCGGAGACATTTTGTAGGGCGCCGGGTATTGTTGCTTCCAACGCGTGCTGCCATTCGAGGGGTCCAGCGCGAGCACGGTTTCGTTCTCGTCCTGCCGCGCAAAGATGAAGATGCTTCCGCCGGCGAGCACCGGCGAGGCGTGACCAAGCCCAACCTCGACCTTCCATTTGAGTTGAAGCTTCTCGGGCCAGGCCTTGGGCTCGGCGTTCAGCGCTCCATCCCGATGCGGGCCGCGCCACTCCGGCCAATCCGCCGCCACTAAAAACAGGAGTCCGATCAACGGAAGAAGTCGATTCACCCTGGTCATCTCTCCATATTACTGGCCCCTGCCCCTTACTTCCGTCTTCCGTCTTCTGACTTCTGACTTCTGTCAGTCGTAGACTGAATTTCATGTGGCGTGATCTTCTCCACACCCTGCGCATGCTGCGTAAGAATCCTGGATTCGCGGTCACCGCGGTCGCGACGCTGGCGCTGGGGATCGGCGGCAACACCGCGATGTTCAGCGTGGTGCGCGCCGTGCTCCTCCGCCCGTTGGCATTTCGCGATCCGGACCGGCTGGTTCGCATTGGCGTATCGACGCCAGTGCGCTACGACGAGACGCGCCAAGCGCAGCGATCCTTTAGCGATTTCGGGGCGTACAGCGGTATTCCGGAGAATCTCACGCTCTCGGGCGGCGCCGAGCCGGAAGCGCTGGTGGTCGTGCGGATCTCCGCGAATTTCCTGCATGTGCTGGGAGTCGACCCGCTGCTGGGCCGCAGCTTTCTTCCCGACGAAGATTCACCAGGCGGCGCGCCGGTCGTGATGATCGCCGCCAGTTTGTGGCAGCGCCGTTTCGGTGCAGATCCGCAGGTAGTAGGCAAAACGGTGACGCTGGACGCGACCGTCTACACCATCGTCGGCGTGCTACCGCCGGGCTTCGATTTTCCGCTTCCCGCCGCCAGCGTATGGCTGCCCCGGCCCGCCGAGCCGTCGGCAATTCCTCCGCAATCGCGTCCGATGAGCAGCATCTTGACGGCGGTCGCGCGCTTGGGACCCGGAGTGAGCATGCAGCAGGCCGCGGCCGAATTGCGGGTCCTGAGCGAACAGTACGCGAAGGCGCATCCCGGCATGCTGGATGCCGCGCCCGGCAAAGCCATGCGTCCGGAACTGTTGAAGGACCTTCTGGTCGCGAATGTGCGCACCATGCTGTGGCTCTTGTTCGGCGCGGTCGGATTTGTGCTGTTGATCGCGTGCGCCAACGTAGCGAGCTTATTGCTGGCTCGCGCGGAAACGCGTTCGCGTGAGTTCGCCGTACGGGCCGCGCTGGGCGCCGGACGCGCGCGCATCCTCCGCCAGTTGCTGGCCGAGAATCTGGTGCTGTCGATTTCAGGCGCGGGATTCGGCGCGCTGCTAGCGACGTGGGGCTTACGCGCGATTCAAGGATTAAGCGCGTTCGACCTGCCGCGCGCGGGCGAGATTCGGATGGACGGCGTGGTGCTCGGGTTCACCGTGCTGCTGGCGATCGGGACCGGTGTCGTATTTGGCCTCGCGCCGTCGCTGCGCGCTTCGCGGCCCGATCTGGCGGACGCATTGCGCGCGGGCGGCGAACGGACCGGCGGTGTGTCGTCACGCCGGCTCGCGTGGGGCGTGAGTACCCGCGGCCTGCTGGTGATGGGACAAGTCGCGCTCTCGATCGTGCTGCTGATCGGTGCGGTGCTGCTGGTCGAAAGCCTGGCGCGGTTACAGCATGTCGATCCAGGATTTCAACCCGCCGGTTTGCTGACCATGAAGGTCGCGCTGCCGGCGGCGCGTTACGAAACTATGCAGAAATTGGCGGACTTTTATGAGGAACTCGTCCGGCGCGTGGAATCGACGCCCGGTGTGCGCGGCGCTGGTGTGAGTATGACGCTGCCCATGACCGGTTGGGCCGGAACGCCGGTGCAGCGGGCAGACCAGCCGCTGGTGAAATTGAACGAGCGCCCCATCACCGTCCTGCAGAGCATCACGCCCGGCTACTTGCGCACCATGAAGATTCCGTTGCGGCGTGGGCGGGAGTTCACGGAGCGCGATGTGGCCAGCGCGCCGCGACTGGCGATCGTCAACGAAAGCTTCGCGCGCCGCTTCTGGCCTGAGTATCCGTCGGGGCCCAATCCCATCGGCAAGCGGGTGCTGCTGGGCGCGCGGATGCTGGTTGCCGAAATCGCCGGGATTGTGGGCGACGTTCACCAGAGCGGTCTGGATACGGAGCCGCGGTTGGAGCTGTATTCGCCGGTCGCGCAGACCGCGCCAAATTCCGCGATGCTGGCGGTGCGCACGGACGGCGATCCCCTGCGCTATGCCAACACAGTGCGCGCGAAGGTTCGCGAACTGGATCGCGACCTGCCGGTGTCCGCCGTGCAAAGCATGCAGCAAATCGTCGAAGCCTCGGAGGGGCAGCGCCACCTGATTCTGACCCTGCTGGAGATCTTCGCGGGTGTGGCGCTGGTGCTTTCGTTAGTGGGCATTTACGGCGTGATCGCGTATTCGGTGGGGCAGCGTACCCAGGAGCTGGGCATCCGGCGCGCGCTGGGGGCGCAGACGGCCGACATTTTGAGAATCGTGCTGGCGGAGGGCTTGGGAATGGTGCTGGCCGGCGTCGCGATCGGTGCGGCTGGCGCGCTGGCGTTGACGCGAGTCTTGAAAGACGTGCTGTTCGGGGTGAGCGCTACACATCTGATCACCTACGTTGCAACCGGAGGCATGTTCTTGGTGGTCGCGCTGGCGGCGAGTTACCTTCCGGCGCGGCGCGCCACCCGGATCGATCCCATGTCCGCGCTGCGGTAAGCATTCGCAAGATTCCTTGAGACGTTCCGACGCTTGGGGCCACTATTCCATAGGTGCCGTGTGCCTGCGGTTCCGTTGGAGGCATCATGCAGTCCAAACCGACCCGAGTGCTGGTGGTCGAAGACGAAGGCCTGATCGCGCATGACATCGGCTCGCGGTTGCAAGCCTTAGGCCACCAGGTGGTGGCCACGGTGGGCACGGCGGACGAAGCGCTCGAACATGCCGGCTCGGCCGACCTGGTGCTGATGGACATCCGCATCGACGGCACGCGCGACGGCGTGGAAGTCGCCACCGAGATTCGCGACCGCTACCACGTCCCGGTGGTTTTTCTGACCGCGCACTCGGATCGGCCGACGCTCGATCGCGCCAAGAAAGCCGGACCTTTCGGCTACATCGTGAAGCCGCTGTCGCCCGCGTCGCTCAACGCTTCGATCGAGGTCGCGCTCTACAAGCACCGCATGGAGCGCATCCTGGAAGAGCGCGAAGCCTGGCAGCGGACCATTCTGGAGTCGGTCGCAGACGGCGTCATCGTCACCGATCCGCACGGGATGGTGCGTTTGTTGAACCGCAGCGCCGAGACGCTGACTGGATGGACCCAGGCGGAAGCGCAGGCGCAGCCGGTGGGTACCGTGGTGCGGCTGATCGAGGCGGATTCGGGCGCGATGTCGGACCAGATAGGCGGCGAGACGGTCGGCGATCCGCTCGCGCTGGCGATCCTACGGGACCAGCCGACACCGCTCGATCGTTCCTGGCGGCTGATCTCGCGCAGTGGGCGTGAAATGTCGGTGGAAGGAACGGCCGCGCCGGTCAAAGCCTCGGGGGTGGCGCTCGGAGCGGTGCTGACGCTGCGCGACGTCAGCGTGCGCCATTGGGAAGAGCGGCAGCTTCGGCAATCGCAAAAGATGGAAGCGGTGGGGCGGCTGGCGGCCGGCGTTTCGAATGATTACACCAACCTCTTGGCCATCATTCGATCCCAGGCCGATCACCTGCTGCGCCAGTTCGGCGAGTATTCTCCGGCGCGCACCGCGATGGAAGAGATTTACCAGGCCGCGGCCGCAGCCAGCCGGATCACCGATCGTCTGGCGGCGTTTGGAACGCGACAGGTGGGCCAGCCCGACGTGTTCAGTCTGAACAGCCTGTTGCGGCGCATTTCGAAACTGATCGAGGGCATGGCGGGCGAGCGAGTGGATCTGGCGATTCGCCCGGATCCCTCTTGTGGACGAATCCGCGCCGACTCGGGTCAGATCGAGCAGGCCATTATGAACCTGGTGATGCACGCGAGCGCGGTGCTGGGAGGCAAGGGGAAGCTGCTGATCGAGACCGGCACTCTCTCCATGCCGGTCGGCGGACGTGAGGCGCCGTTCGCGCTGCTGGCGCTGACCCACAGCGGCGTGGAACCCGAGCCCGAGAAACTGTTCGAGCCGGCCTCGACCGGCGACGAGGCGCTGGCGCTCTCGGTAGTCCACAGCATCGTCAGCGAACACGGGGGATACGTGTCGGCGCAAACGCCGGCCTCGGGCGGATGCCGCTTCGAAATGCTGCTGCCCAATTGGAGCGAGCCAGCGATGCAGTCGAGTGTGGCCTTGGGTCAGGCGGGAAACCACACCCCTTCGATCCTGCTGGTGGATTCGCGCGAGCGGATTCGCACTCAACTGCACAACTACTTCGAATCAAACGGCTTCAACCTGCTGGAAGCTGGCGACCGCGAGGAAGCCGTGACTCTGGGACACCTGCATGAGGGATCGCTCGACCTGGTGGTGGCCGATGCCGGAATGGCTGAGACCATCGTGACCGACTTGCGCGGCAAGCATCCGCAGCTTCAGGCGCTACGGATCATGAACTCTGCAGCAGCCGGGGCGAAGGAGATCCAGCGGCCGTTCACGCAAGCGGAACTGTTGGAGCGAGTGGGGACGATGCTGCAGGAGCGTCCGCAGAGCTTGGCCGCGGATGGGGGCCGTCAGTCCAGGGCGACGGGCGGTTAGTTCAGGAGCACGGCTAGGGTTCCGCAAGCCCTCACTTCTTCTTGCGCTCCGGCGCAGGCGCGGGCACGTTGAAGACGTTGTCGGCCAGATCGGTGTTGATCTTGACCGTCTCTGAAAAAATCTCGTAGATCTTTTCGCCGTTGCGCTCGCGTAGGATCTGGTGTGGCCACTGCACGCCGCCCGCGTCGCGGTAGCGGTTGAAGAGCGACACCTCGTCGTTGCGCTCGTGCGTCTTGGGATCGAGGCGCGAGTACATCTGGCGCACCGGGAGTTTGGTGCTCTGATGGAAATTCACCCGCACCACGCGGTTTTGGGAATCGGTGATCTCGACGACCTCCACCGGCTGGTTGTCGATCACGTCGGCTCCCTTCGATTCGAAAATCAGGCCCGACTCGTGGAGCCGCTGGCGCAGAATATAGAAGATATTGCGGAGCGTCGAATCTTTGTAGCGGTCGAAGCGGTCGGGGCCGATTCCTCACTCTTGCCGAAGGCCTGGCGCTCGCGCGAGCCCAGCTCTTCGCCGGTCTTCCCGAGAGCCACGGTCAGGTAGCGGGTGTAGATCTTTGCTAACGATAATCCGGAGAGTTCCTCGCGGTAAAACGAATACGCGCGGCCGGATTCGACGCGGTCCTTCATGCTGAGAAACTTCTCGCCGCCCAGTGCTTTAATCGCGTCGTCGATCACGGCCTTGCCGCGCTTCTCGGCGGTGCTTTGGGCAGATGCCAGCGTGGCACAGACGAAGAGTAGAGTTGCGATTCTGTGTGGGGCCGGCAGTCGTGCCGGCGAGCCTGCTTTGAGCGGGCTTTGAGGCCGATTGGAAAATCGGCCCGCCGCCAGGATTGGCGGCCCCACATCCGATCTGGGTTCGATTCTCATTGCTGCTTGGGCGGATTTGGCTTGGGGGGCGCGAACGGATTGGGACCCTGCGGCGGCTTCTCGCTAAGCTCCTCCAGCTTGACGCCGGTGTTCAGCTTGTATTCCTGCACCGACGCATCGGCGATTTTCTTGCCGCCCTGGGTGATCGAAAATCGATAGGGCAGTTTCACGCCACCGCCGGCGTCGCGCCAATCCGAAAACGTTTCCTGCACCTCGTCGGGCGCGCCGGCCTCGCGGTACGACTCCTTGGCGGGAAGCCCGGTGGCCGGTTCGAACTCCACCTTGACGCTCAGGCCGTCGGCCGCGATCACTTCAATCGTATTCTCGCCGGTTCCATTTACGGTGACCGATTTGTCCTGGTCGGCCAGCAGCAGGTGCAGCGGCATGCGCAGCAACTCGCCCTGCGCCTGTTTCAGAATCTGCGGTGGCATCGGGAGGAAGCCTTGCGGTGTGGAAAGCCATCCGGTTTTTCCATCGGTGTAGGCCACCACTTTGCCGAACGGCAGATCCTGCTCCTGGCGGAAATACGACGGCGCCAGCCAGCGGTTGCGCTGTTTCATCTTGAGCCCGCCCGCCTCAGCCGTCATGGCCATGTCGACTGATTGCACGGTGTCCTTCACTGCCGCGAGTTTTTCAACCCCGCCCGCCGCTTGCTGCGCGCGCTTGAGGAGCTGGCTGCCGCGCGCGAGACTGGCTGCATCTGCTACCGTCGACGCCTGGCGCGGCTCCGGAATGGTCAGATCGATCGGGGTCACCTTGCCCAGCGTGGTGAGAGCTTTGCCAAACTCCTTGGGATTCCCCACCACCACGATGCTCATGTTTTCAGGACGGAAGCGCTGCTGCGCCGCGCGCTGCACGTCGGCAGCAGTGACAGTGGCAACAGCTTTCTGATACTCGAATAGGAAATCCTTGGGGTAGCCGAAATACTCATAACGCATCACGCGGCTGAGCGTCTTCGCGGGACTGTCGAAGTTAAATACGAAACTGTTGATCGCGCCTTGCTTGGCGGTCTCGAGCTCCTCGGCTGTTACGGGGGTGCTGCGGATCTTGTCGATCTCGTTGCCGATGGCCTGAATGGTTTCGGTGGTCGAGGCCGACTTGGTGCTGCCCGAGATGCGGAAGACGCCGGGGTGATTGTAATTCGCCGACCAAACCGCGCTTATGTCGTAGGCGTAGCCGAGCTTGGTGCGGATCTCGCGCACCAGGCGGCTGGAGAAACCCTGGCCGAGAATATTCGCGGCTACCTGCAGCGCGGCATAATCCTTGTCGCGCAACGTGCCGCCCAGCAGACCGAGGGAGAAAAACGTCTGCGTGACGTCTTCCTTCTGCGCCAGGAACTCGCCTGGCGCGGGCTTGGCGGTCACGGACGGGAATGCGGGAACCTGCGCCTGCTCCGCTTTCCAGCCGGCGAAAAGCTTTTCCAGCTTCTCTCGCATCTCGGCAGCTTTGAAATCGCCATACACCGCCAGCATGATGTTTTTGGGGAAGTAGTAGCGCTGGTAGAACTGGATCAGGTCGTCGCGCTTGATCCGGTTGAGGTGTTCGTATTCGATCTGCCACCCATAGGGCGTGTCGCGTCCATACAGAATCGCTGCCAACTCGCGATCGGGGATGGCGCTGGCTTCGTCGTTGCGCCGTCCAATCGCGCTGCGTGTTTGGGTCAGCACCAGGTCGAGCTTGTCCTGGCGGAACTCGGGCTCGGAGATGACTTCCTTGAATACGGCCAGCACGGTGTCCGCGTTTTCCTTGAGCGCGCTGAAACTCAGGCTCGCGCTGGTCTCATCCATGCTGCTTTCGACCGATGCTGCCATACTCTCGAGCAGCTCGTCGATCTGATCGCCAGTTTTCGATTTGGTCCCGCCGGAGCGGAGCACGTCCGCCGTAATATCGGCCAACCCGCGCTTCTCCGGCGGATCGAACAGATTCCCGGTACGGACCAGCGCCAGCCCACGCACCAGCGGAAGCTCGTGATCCTCCAGCAGGAACACGCGCATGCCGTTGGAGAGCGTGATCTGTTCAGGCGTAGGGATTTTGACCTGCGGCAGTGGTGGGTACTTCAGGTCTTTATAGGAAGGAACCGTCTGCGCGGCAACCAGAGCTGCGCCAAGCAGTCCGAGGGAAACCAAGGTGGCCCGGTTCACTTCGCACCTCCCTCGGCCGGCGGCGCAACGGTGTAGGCCACCGTGCGCGAGGATTCGATCAGATAGGTTTTCGCAACGCGCAGCACGTCTTCCGCGGTGACCTTGTTGTAGTCCTCCAGCTCGGTGAAGAGCTTGCGCCAATCGCCGTAGTTGACCGAATAGGTGCACAACTCAGACGCGAGCCCGCTGTTGCTATCCAGCTTGTGGATCAGCGCCGCGCGCAGCTTGGTCTTGACCCGCTGGAGCGTCGCGTCGTCGGGCTTTTCTTTCTTCACGCGCTCGATGATTTCGTACATCGCCTTTTCGCACTCGGCCACGGTGTGCCCTGCATTGGGAACCACGAAAAACAGGAATAGAGCCGGGTACTTTCCCGCGGGAAAGGTGTCCTGACTGCCCGCGCCCAGCGCGATTTTCTTGTCGCGCACCAGCTCCTTATAAATGATGCCGGTGCGGCCTCCGGAGAGTACATCGTTCAGGATGTCGAGGGCTGCATCGTCGGGCGAATACTGGTCGGGGCGCTTGTAGGCGATCGCGAGAAAAGGCTGGGCCGGGGAAGCGACGGCGACACGCTTTTCGCCTTCCTGCTTGGGTTCGATGGTGCGCACCGGCGGCGGCAGCGGGCCAGCAGGCAACCGGCCGAAGTACTTCTCGGCGAACTCTTTGGCCTCGGCCGGATTCACGTCGCCGGCGATTCCAATCGTAATGTTCGCGGGCGTGTAGTACGCCTTGTAAAACGCCTCCGCCTCGGGGCGGCGGAAATTCTCGATATCGCTGGCCCATCCGCCCGGCATGACGCGATAGGGATGCGCGGCGTAGGCAGTCGACAGCAGCGCCTCCACCAGCTTCCCTTGCGGGCTGGATTCGACGCGCATGCGCCGTTCTTCGCGCACCACGTCGCGCTCCTTGTAGAACTCGCGGTAAACGGGATGGAGGAAGCGCTCGGATTCGAGCAGAAACCAAAGCTCCAGGCGGTTGGCCGGGAAGCTGTAGTAGAAGTTGGTGGAATCTTCACCAGTGCCGGCGTTAAGTCCGACGCCGCCGTTCTTCTCGACGATGCGGTCGTACTCATTGGGCTCGACAAATTCGTCGGCGGTCGAGATGGCGTCCTTGAGTGCGGCCTCCAGCTCCTTCACGCGGTTCGGGTCGCTGCGCCGCCCCTTGCGGCGTTCCGCGTTCAGGCGGTCATAGGCGACTTCGATCGCGTCCAGCGCGGCTTTTTCCTTCGGCCAATTCTTGCTGCCGATCTGCGGAGTGCCCTTGAAGGCCATGTGCTCGAACATGTGGGCGATGCCGGACTGGCCGGAGGGATCGTCGACGGATCCGGCATTCACGTAGGTGTTGAAGGAGACCACCGGGGCGCCGTGGCGCTCGATGATCAGAAAGCGCATGCCGTTCGGGAGCGCGAATTCAGTGACCTTCTTTTCGAAATCCTGAAGGGACTGCGCGGCCAGCAGGGCCGGGAAGAGGAGCGGGAGATAGCGGAACTTCATTCTGCTTTTAGGGTAGCAAGTAGGCTCCGCGTACCTTCAGCCGGGGTGGGAAGTTCGCCGCTAAGTGCTTCAGCCAGAAGCCAGGAGCCAGGAGCCAGGAGCCAGGAACTGGAGCCGCTATACCGCGAGAACTTCAGCCAAAGCCGAACGGAATTTCGCCATCTCCTCGCCGGTACCGACCGTGATCCGCATCATGGTGTCGTAGGGTGGAAAAGCCCGGCCCACAGCCACGGCCTTCGAGAGCATCGCCGTTTGCACATCGCGGAGGGGACGGCCCACGTCGATCATCATAAAGTTGGCGCTGGACTCGATGAACTTCAACTTTTTCTCGCGGCACCACACGGCGGTCTGATTGCGCGGGGCGGCGATTTTCGCGCGCCGATCGTCGAGGAACTTGGGACCCAGATCGAGCGCCGCCAGCACCGCGCGAGCGCTGACGATACTGATCACGTTATTGCGGTACGGCTGCATTTTCTGGATCAGGTCGGGACGCGCCAGGGCGAAGCCGACGCGCAATCCTGCCATGCCGTAGATTTTCGAAAAGGTCCGCGCGACGATCACGTCTTTTCCGTCGCGGACATAGCGCAGCGCGCTTTCGGTTTCGGGCGTGGCATGGAAATGCAGATAAGCTTCGTCGACCAGCAGTTGCGTGTTCGCCGGGAGGTTGGCCACCAGCCAGGCGATGTCCTCGCGCGGGGTCATGGAGGCGGTGGGATTGTTGGGATTGCAGATGTAGATCAGCCCGCCGCCGGCCTTATCGGCCTCCGCGGCCAGCTTCTTCACGTCGAAGGCATAACCGGAAGTGAGTGGCAGTTTCACGACCGGGGCGCCCTTGGTGGCAGACAGCTCGGGACCAGCTTCGTAGGTGGGCCAGGAGGTGATAAAGGGCCGCTTCTCCGAAGTGAAGGCGTCGATGGCGCAGTGCAGGATTTCGGTGGAACCGGAGCCGACCAGAATGGCGTCGCGCTCGAACTTTTCGCTGGCTGCGATGGCGCTGTAAATCCCCTGAAACTCCTGGTAGTGATAACGATTGCTTTCGGCCAGCGTGCGGGTCATCGCCTCGATGGAAGCGGGCGGCGGTCCTTCGGGGAATTCGTTGGAATTAAGCCACACGGTTCCGGGAGGCGCGTTACCACGGATTGCGGCGCGCTGCGCGAAAGCGGCTTCAGTGAAAAGGGCGGGAGTAAGAGCGGCGGCCATGCCAGCGAAACCGCGTCGAGTTAGTCCTTTCTCGATGGTCATCGTGAAAGTACCTCCTTTGAGGATTCTAGAACATCCGGCGGGGCGTCGGTGGGCAAGGGGTGGGCAAGGGGGTGGGGAGGGGTTCCAGGAGTTTCGCCAAGTCATTCTTCCGATTGCAAATATGAGAATTACGTGAGACAATAACCAAGATTTAAGAAGCCCGGTCCGCCGGGCGATGAAACAGGAGAAATCAGTAGTGAGAGAAAAGGGTGTTGTGAAATGGTTCAACGCCGCGAAGGGCTATGGGTTCATCCAGCGCGCTAGCGGCGAAGATGTGTTCGTCCACTTCTCTGCAATTCAAATGTCCGGTTACCGGACTCTTGAAGAGGGCACGGAGGTGGAGTTCGAGGTGAAGAGAGGGCCCAAAGGACTCCAGGCGGAAAACGTGAACCGGCCGTAATCCAGCCAAACATTTCTAGGTGCAATTGAAGGCCGTCCCTGCCCGGGGGCGGCCTTCGCATTTTAGAGCAAGCTATCCCAGGAGCGGACAGTGCCCGCTCAAGTCAAGAACTAAAGAATTAGTCGATTCAGGCGGTTAGTAGCAGCCCAGGTTGGCGAGCCGCGTGCAGTTTCCTAACGCCATGAACGTATTCCTGAAGGATCTGCGCTACGCCCTGCGCGGCTTCGCGCGCAACCCGGTGTTTACGGCGGTGGCGCTGTTGTCGCTGGGCCTGGGGATCGGCGCGAATACGGCGATCTTCAGCTTGCTGGATCGGGTGCTGCTGCGGGAGCTGCCGGTCGAGAAGCCGGGCGAGCTGGTGCAGTTGACCTCGACTGGTCCTCGCAGCGGAAACGTTCTGACCAATTACGACTCCGACTACACCTTCTCGTATCCGATGTACCGCGACTTTCGCGACCGCGGCCCGGTGTTCGACGGCGTGATGGCCTGGTTTCCCGTGTCGGCGAGTTTCTCAATCGACGGCCAGACGGAACTGATTCAGACCAATCTGGTCAGCGGAAACTTCTTCCAGGTTCTGGGTGTAAAGACCATTCTCGGCCGCAGCATTACGCCGGAAGATGCGCAGGTTCGCGGCGGCAATCCTGTCGTCGTGCTGAGCCACGGATTCTGGGAGCGGCGTTTCGGATCGAACCCGTCGGTCCTTAATCAAAAGGTGATGGTGAACGGCCATCCGATGACGGTGGTGGGCGTCGCCGCGAAATATTTCCAGGGCATGGCGGTGGGCGAAGTGCCGGCGCTGTTCGTACCGGTAACGATGGAAGGCGAGATGATGCCGGGCCGCAACGAACTGGAGAAGCGCCGCAGCGTGTGGCTCAACGTGATCGCGAGGCTGAAGCCGGGCGTTCCTCGCGAGAGTGCCGAAGCCGCGATGAACGCATTCTGGAAACCGATCCTGGAGGAAGAAGCCAAGGAATTCAAGACGCCGCGGCCGAAGTTCCTGGAACAGTTTGTGAATAGCCACCTGACGCTGGCGCCGGCCGCGAACGGGATCTCGGCCGTGCGCTCGAGGTTCGGCGCGCCACTGGCGGTGCTAATGGCGCTGGTGGGTCTGGTCCTGCTGATCGCCTGCGCGAACGTGGCGAATCTGCTGCTGGCGCGGGCGGCGGGACGGCGGAAGGAGATC
>WNFL01014326.1_pt3 | contig 12713 bp, 10 predicted proteins | sample 5400361 | NCBI WGS metagenome assembly WNFL01 (sample SAMN13153351, study PRJNA577476) | soil metagenome | isolation source: 40 cm soil on Douglas fir-dominated hillslope | place: USA:California | collected 2013-09-17
CGACGCGCGGGGCGATGGAGGTGGCGGCGGCGCGCGGGCTGACCAGCTTCGTGGGCCGCGAAGGCGAGCTGGCCCTGCTCGACTCGGCGATGCGCTCGGCGGCCGGCGGGCGGGGCCAGCTCGTCGGAGTCGTGGGAGAGCCGGGGGTCGGGAAGTCCCGGCTCTTCCACGAGTTCACCCGCGCGGAGCGAATGCCCGGCTGGCGAATCGTGAAGACGCGCGCCTTCTCCTACGACAAGTCGACCGCCTACCGGCCGGTCATCGACCTGCTGCGCGCGTACTTCGAGGTTCACGAGCGGGGCGACCGGCAAGAGGTCCGCGACAAGATCGTCGGCCACGTGCTGGCTCTCGACAAGGAGCTGGCCGTGATCGTGCCCGCCCTCCTGTCGCTCTTCGACGTGCCCGTCGAGGATCCGCAGTGGCAGTCACTGGCTCCTCTTCAGCGGAGAGAGCAGACGATGGACGCGGTCCGGCGCCTCCTGCTGAGGGAGAGTCAGGTCCAGCCGCTGTGCATCATCTTCGAGGATCTGCAGTGGATCGACTCCGAGACCCAGGCGTTCCTCGACCGCCTGATCCAGCGTCTCCCTGCCGCGCGGGTCCTGCTCCTCGTCAACTACCGGCCGGAATACGAGCACGAGTGGGGCGGCAAGAGCGGCTACCGGCAGCTCGGCGTCGATCCACTGCTGCCCCGGAACGCGGAGGAGCTGCTCCGCGTGATGCTCGGCGACGACGACCAGGTCGCCCCCCTCAAGCAGCTGCTGATCGAGCAGACCCGGGGGAACCCCTTCTTCCTCGAGGAGTGCGTCCGCATGAAGATCGACGACGGCGCCCTCGTCGGGGAGCGCGGGGACTATCGCCTGACGAAGCCCACCGAGACGCTCCGGGTGCCCGCCTCCGTCGAGGCGGTCCTGGCGGCGCGCATCGACCGCCTCGCGCCGGGTGACAAGGCCCTCCTCCAGGCCTCGGCGGTCATCGGAGAGAATGTGCCCGTCGCCTTGCTCCAGACCGTCGCCGAGATGTCGGAGCCCGATCTCCGCGACGCGCTGGCTCGCCTCCGGGCCGCCGAGTTCCTCTATGACATCAGCCTGCTCCAGGAGCCCTACTACGTCTTCAAGCACGGGCTGACCCGTCGGGTGGCCTACCACTCGCTGCTGCGGCAGCAACAGCGCCGGCTCCACGCCCGGATCGTGGAGGCCATCGAGCGTCTCTATCCCGAGCGGCTCAGCGAGCACGTCGAGCGGCTCGCGCGCCATGCCAGCGACGCCGAGCTCTGGGATCGGGCGGCCCGCTACCTCCGGCAGGCGGGGACGAAGGCGTTCGCGCGCTCGGCCAACCGGGAAGCGGTGGTCTGGTTCGAACAGGCGCTGACCGCCATCGAGCACCTGCCCGAGAGTCGCGAGCTGCGCGAGCAGGCGATCGACCTCCGGTTCGAGCTCCGCAACGCGCTGCAGCCGCTCGGCGAGTTCGGGTCCATCCGCGAGCGCCTCTACGAAGCGGAGGCGCTCGCGGCGGCCCTGCCCGATCAGACCCGGCTCGGGCGAGTGGCGGCATACCTGGCCGACTACTTCCGTCTGACCGGCGACCAGGACCAGGCGATCCAGTGGGGGAAGCGCGCGGTCGCGATCGCCAGCGAGATCGGAGACCTCGGCCTGCAGATCGTGGCGACCACCTGGCTCGGCCTGATCTACTTCGCCAGGGCCGAGTACGGGCAGGCCGTGGCCCTCCTCCGCCAGAATCTCCGGCTGCTCGTCGGCGAGCGGGCCGGGCAGCGGTTCGGCATGCCCCAGCCGCCCGCCATCCACTCCCGGACGTGCCTGGCCTGGTGCCTCTCGGAGCTCGGCGAGTTCTCCGAGGCCATCGCGCTCGGAGAGGAGGCCGTCGCGATGGTGGGATCCTCCGATCACCCGCTCAGCCGGGCGGTCGCCCATGCCGGCCTGGGCTGGGCGTACCTCCGTCGCGGGAAGGCCGACCAGGCCATCGCCGCGCTCGAGCAGGGTCTTGAGGCCGTCCGCGCCGGGAACAGCCCGCTCTGGTTCCCGCGGCTCGCCTCCGCCCTGGGCTGCGCCTACGGACTGGCCGGGCGGCCGACCGAAGCGGTGGCGCTGACGGAGGCCGCGGTCGCCCGGGGCGCCGCCATGACCCTGATGGGCGGGCACTCGCTGCTGCTGGCGTATCTCAGCGAGGCCTATCTGCTCGCGGGCCGCCACGACGATGCGCGACAGAGCGCGGAGCAGGCGCTCGCCCTCGCGCGCGCTCACAAGGAGCCCGGGTACGAGGGGTGGGCGCTTCGTCTGCTCGCAGAGATCGCCCTCGCGTCGGATCCCCCGGACGCGACCCGGGCGATTGAGCATGGGCGCGAGGCCCTGACGCTGGCCGAGGAGCTGGGGATGCGCCCGCTGATGGCGCACTGCCACCTCGTGCTCGGCCGCGCCCTGGCGCAGGGCACCGACCCCGCCGCCGCGAGGCGGCACCTTGCCGCGGCCAGCCAGCTCCTTGGCGAGATGGGCATGCAGGCGTGGCTCGAGCAGGCGCGGGGCGTGCTCGAACGCCTAGCCTGATCTACGCCGCACCGTCACCCGGAAGTCCTCGATCTCGGCGTCGTAGCGCCGCGCCACCCGGCGGACCTCCAGCTCCAGCGCGGCGATCGTGGTCGCGTCCATCGCGCCGGTGATCTCGAGGTAGTGGACGGTGCCGGCCTTGCCGCGCGCGTCGCCAGCCCTGGCACGCGCCCGGCCGCCGGCCGGCCGGCCGGTGCGCCCGCTACTTGCGCTTGGTCTTCGCCCGCTTCTTGAAGCGCGCCCCATACTTCCTCGCGACCCTCTTCAGCTCATAGTTGAGCTTCTTGATCAGCGCGGTGTCCTTGGGCCCCTTGAGCTGGATGACCACGTTTCGGGTCACGTTCGGCGGTATCGGCGGCTTCGACGCGAACGGCATGCTGGTTCTCCTCCGTGTGGTGGGTGCGCTGCAGCGGGTCCGGAGTGCGCGACCTAGTTCCGCACATCCTCGATCCCCGCGAAAAACTCCTCGGCCTGGAACACTCCGGGCAGGGTGTCCACATCGCGAACCATGTAATGGTCGGTCGTCTCGTCAGGTTCCTCGAGGGCTCCCACCGACTCGCCGAGGGCGAGATGGACGTAGGTCACCGCCATGTTGTGCTTTCCGCTCAGGTCCAGCAGATTCGTTCCGGCCAGGAACCGCCCCGCGTTGATCTCGGTGACGCACACCGTCCCCTCGCCGTCCTCCTTGAGATCCACGCTGAACAGGCCGGAGACATTTCGTCCGAGCGCTCTCACCGCACGGGTCGTCACCTCGTGCACCTGCGGATCCGCCGCCGTCCTGGCCAGGGCGGCGACCGACGACACACCGCTCGGATGACCGCCGGATGCAATGTAGGACAGGCGCTGAAACGCCTTCGTCAGCACCGGGCGGCCCCGGTCCCAGAGGCTCTGGCAGCCGAAGTCGCGACCCGGCAGGTACTCGGAGAGGGTGAACGACCTGACGGGAACGCGGCGCATGGTGGACCAGTAGGCGAGCCAGGCCTGCGCCTGCCGGGGGGTCCGGACCGGAATCGCGGCCGTGGAGCCGCTGCCCGCGCGCCCCCGGCACCAGAGGGGCGTTCGGCCCAGGCGGCGAAAGATCCCGGGCACCGCGGCCAGACTGCGCACCGCGTACGTCAGCGGCGCCGCCACGCCGCGCCCCCGCAGGAAGCGACTCAGCCGATACTTGTCCTGACAGAGCTCGATCACCGGGCGGGGTGGCAGGAACACGCGGCCGGCAAGTCTCCGACGAGCACGGGAGAGCGCCCGGACCTCCACGTCCGTGGTCGGAATCAGCAGGTCGACGCCGGCCCGCGTGAACACGCGACCCACGTCCCGGAAGAAGGCGCGATGCGTTGTCGGATGGACGAGAAAGTTGCGATCCGCCGCCGACTTCTTGAGGATGAAGCGGTCACTATGGCATCCCGCAACGAAGAGGGAGGAGTCGCCCGCCTTGAGGCTCCGGATCAGGTTGTTGCTCGGTCCGCTGCCCGCCCCGGTGACGAGAAGACGTGTCACCATGCACCACCCATTGGGTTGGAGCCCTCCACATCAGCGAGGAGTTCCGCTACCCGCATCCGTCACGCGGCGACATTATGGCCCGGTCGGTGCACCCGTTAAACCAAAAAATGTCTCGAACAGAGCGCGGTGCGGGATCACAGTATTGGGCGATGATCGACCTGCCCCCGCACATCGCGGCCGGGGTGGCCGGGTGCGTTCGCGAGTGGCCTGACCTTCGAGCTCCGGTGGCCGCCGACCGGAACTGAGCCGAGTCGAAAGCGCAGACGGGAATGCCGACCGATTCCGCTCTCGATCACATTCTCGCGGCGATGAAAGGGCAGGTCGACGCCATTGACGCCCACGAGGCAGGCGCCCGCACCGGACGCGATCCCGAGGACGTCCACCAGATGCGGGTGGCGGTCCGTCGCCTCCGGGCCATCCTCCGCGCAAGTCGCCCGCTCTTCGATCCGCGATGGGTCGACGGCCTGCGCCGGGAGCTCAAATGGCTCGGGACCGTGCTCGGTGGTGTCCGCGATCTCGACGTGCTCCACGCCTATCTGCGATCCCAGCTCGAGGCCCTGCCGGCCCCCGAGCGCAGAGCGGGTCGGCCGTATCTGCTCCGACACCTCGATGCCGACCGTGTCCGCGCGAGGACCGCGCTCCGTGTCGCGCTGGCCAGCCCACGTTATGCAAGGCTTCTCGCGCGTCTCCAGGCGGCACTCGTCCACCCTCCCACGCGCCCGTCATCGGTCCCACTTCCCGGCATCGCCGCGTCCGAGTTCGAGAAGCTCAGGAAGGCGGTCGCCAAGCTGCCCAGGCAGCCGAGTGCCGAGGAGCTCCACGCGGTCCGTATCAAGGTGAAGCGCGCACGCTACGCCGCCGAGCTCGTGCAACCGATCATCGGGCGCCGCGCCGGACGATTCATCGCCAAGACCAAGAAGCTCCAGGATGCTCTTGGCGAGCACCAGGATGCGGTCGTGGCCGAAGAGTACCTTCGCAAGGTGACCGAAAGAACCCCGGCCGCGCAGGCGCGCGCCCAGCAGCTCATCAAGCAGCAACGCAAACGCCGGAAGAAGGCGCTGGCGGCCTTCAGCGAGGAGTGGCCCAAGCTGAAGCGCCGTGGTCGGAAGGTCTATGGAGATTGAACGGAAGTACTTGCTTTCCGCTCTGCCACCCCGCGAGATCCTCGGTCGGGGCGTTGCGATCAGGCAAGGCTACATCGACGCCGCCGATCCGGAGATCCGTGTTCGGCAGAAAGGTTCTGAGTTCTTTCTGACCGTCAAGTCAGGCGCGGGGGTGCGCCGGGAGGAGTGCGAGGTCCAGATTCCGGCGGCGACGTTCGAGAAGCTGTGGCCGCTCACCGAGGATGCGCGGGTGGTGAAGACCCGGTACACGGTGCCGCATGGTGACGCCCGCTGGGAGATCGACGAATTCGGGGGTGCTCTGGCCGGCCTCTATCTGGCTGAAGTCGAGCTGGCGTCCGAGTCCGCGACCGTGACACCCCCCGCGTTCCTGGCGATCGTGCGGGACGTGACCGACAACCCACGATACAAGAACAAGAGCCTGGCCACGCGGGGACGCCCGCCCTCCTGAAGGCGCCGGAACGCTATCGCCGTGCGGGTCCCTACGTAACCAGCGGGAACAGAATCCGGGCGTCGGAAGAATAGAGGTCGTACTCCTTCAATCGGCTGAACGGGACCAGCACAATCTGTCTCACTTCCGGCGAACGTGGCTTGATGCTCCCGCTGCCGAGCCCCTCGCGCAACGAGCTGAATCCCTGCTTGGGAAGACACCGGTAGTAGAAGTCAAGACGATAGGGCCCCGGCTCCTCCGGCACGTAAGGAACCGCATCGATCCTGGTCAGTCGGAGGATCTCGATTTCGATGCCGAGCTCCTCGAAAACCTCGCGCCGGAGGCTAGACTCGACGATGTCATCGCGCGACCCCTCCGTCGAGGCCTCTCGCGGGTTTCGGAGACCCGATTCGAGCGAACCACCAGGAAGCCCCCACGCTCCCTTCGTCCGATAGCTGTGCTGAACCAGCAGCACTTCCGGAGGATTGACCTCCTCGTCGATGATCACCGCGACGGCCCCAACGGCCCAGGTGGAAAATGCTTCCACACTGCCAGCGAGGTCCGGTGAAGACCAGGGTGTCTTTCGATGAAGTGCGCCAGCCACGAAAGCAACTCGGCTCTCCTCGTTGAACCTGGACACCGCGCCCGTGTACTTAGGCTAGACCTAGATTACCAGGGGGGACCCTGACGTTCTCGGTGAGGTGCGGCATGATGACACCGCTGTGAGTTGACAGGCCGGGACCTTTCGCCGACGATAGCCGCCGATCATGGGTCCCGTGACGCGCTCGGCCACCACCCGCGCGAAGGGCTATGCCATCGCCCTCGACGTGGGCGGGACCTTCACCGACGTCGCGCTCGTGCACGAGGCGAGCGGCCGCCTCTGGGTCACCAAGACGCCGACGACCCCGCACGATCCGTCGGCCGGATTCATGGCCGGCATCGACCGGGCGCTCCAGCTCGCCGGCATCGAGGCCGCGGCGCTGCGCCACGTCCTGCACGGGACGACGACCGCCACCAACGCGATCCTCGAGGGCAAGGGCGCGGCCATCGGCCTGCTCACCACCGCCGGCTTCCGCGACGTGCTCGAGATCGGCCGCCACGACATTCCGCGGCGCGCCAACATGTTCGCGTGGGTGAAGCCGGCGCGGCCGGTTGCGCCCGAGCTGATCTTCGAGATCGGCGGCCGCGTCACCGTGGACGGCGCCGAGATCGAGCCCCTCGACGAGGAGGCGGTGCGCGCCGCCGCCCGGCGGCTGCGCGCGGCCGGTGTGGATTCGATCGCGGTGTGCTTCCTGCACAGCTACGCCAACCCCGCGCACGAGCGGCGCGCCCGCGCGCTGCTCCTCGAGGAGCACCCCGGCGGCGCGGTGTCGCTGTCCAGCGAGGTCCTGCCGGTGTTCCGCGAATTCGAGCGGTCGATGGGCACGGTCCTCAACGCCTACGTGCAGCCGCTCGTGGGGCGCTACGTCGCGCGGCTGGTGGGAGAGCTGCGCCCGCGCGGGATCGGGGCCCCGCTGTCGATCATGAAGTCCAACGGCGGCGTCATCGGCGCCGACGTCGTCCGTACCCAGGCCATCCACACCGCGCTGTCGGGGCCCGCCGCCGGCGTGATCGGCGCGCGGCGGATCGGGGAGGCGGCCGGGTTCGACGACCTCATCTCCGTCGACGTCGGCGGCACGAGCGCGGACGTGTGTCTCGTCCGCGGGGGCGAGGCGGAGGTGACCACGGAGGGCCGCGTGGGCGCCTGGCCCCTCCACGTGCCGATGATCGACATCCACACCATCGGGGCCGGCGGCGGCTCCATCGCGCGCGTCACCGAGGACGGCACGCTCACCGTGGGTCCCGAGAGCGCGGGGGCCCAGCCGGGCCCCGTGTGCTACGGCGCGGGCGGCGAGGAGCCCACCGTCACCGATGCCCACCTGGTGCTCGGGCGCATCCCCTCGCACCTGCTCGGCGGCGAGATCCCGCTCGATGTCGAGCGGGCGCGCCGAGCGATCGAGGAGCACGTGGCGCGGCCGCTGGGGCTGCCCCTGGCCGCGGCCGCGCAGGGCATCCTCGACATCCTCAACAACAACATGGTCGGCGCCCTCCGGCTGGTGTCGGTCGAGCGGGGCTACGACCCGCGCGACTTCGTGCTGGTGCCGTTCGGGGGCGCGGGCCCGCTGCACGGCGCCGATCTGGCCACGCTCCTCGGCATGCGCACCGTCGTCGTCCCGCGCCACCCTGGGGTGCTGTCGACGTTCGGCCTCCTCGGCACCGAGGTCCGCAACGACTACGCCCGGACGAGCCTGCAGAAGCCGCCCGACTACGACATCGGCGCGGTCGCCGCCGTGTACGCCGATCTCGAGGGCCAGGCCCGGGACTGGCTGGTCGCGGAGGGCGTGGCCCCGTCCGCGCGCCGGCTCACCCGGATGGCCGACCTCCGCTACCGCCACCAGGGCTTCGAGCTCACCGTGCCGTGGCCCGAGCGGGATCTCGACCTGGACGCGCTGCTCGCGCGGTTCCATGCCCGCCACCGCCAGCTCTACACGTACGCGCTGGCCGACGCGCCGGTCGAGATCGTCACGCTGCGGCTGGCCGCGGCCGGCCGGGTCCGCCGCTTCACGCTGCCGTCCCTCCCCCGCCGCCGCATGGCCGCGGCGCGTCCTCCGCGGCGGCGCGTCCACTTCCCGGGCGCGGGCTGGACGATGTGCCCCTCTGTCGATCGCGAGCGACTGGGGGTGGGCGCCGTGGTGACGGGCCCGGCCATCGTCGAGCAGCCCGACACCACGACCGTCGTGCCGCCCGGGCACCGGGCCCGGGTGGACCGCGTCGGCAACCTAGTCATCCAGACCGGCCGCTCTCCCTCTCCCCTACGGGGAGAGGGCAGGGTGAGGGGGCGCGCGCAATGAGCCGACGGCGGCGGTCCACGCGCCGACGCGCTTTGCGCGCGCTCGACCCCGTGACGCGCGAGATCATCCGCGGCGCCCTCCGGGCCGCGCAGACGCAGATGGAAGCGGTCATCGAGCGCACCGCGATGTCGCCGTTCATCCGCGAGAAGAACGACTACTTCGCGGGCATCCTCGACGCGCGCGGCCGCGTGGTGTGCGGCACCATGGTGCCGCTCTTCGGCAACCTCACCCAGATCATCTTCGAGCAGTACCCGCCGGACACGATGCGACCCGGCGACCTCTACTGGTACAACGACTGCTACGGCTCGCGCGGGGGCGTCTCGCACTCGCCGGACATGGTCTTCGCGGCGCCCGTGTTCCACCGCGGCCGGCTCGTCGCCTTCTCGCAGACCTGGGGCCACTTCTGGGACATCGGCGGCATGCGGGCGGGCAGCATCTCGCCGGACGCGACCGAGATCTTCCACGAGGGCATCATCGTCCCCGCGGTCCGCATCTACCGCGAGGGCGTGCTGAACGACGAGGCGTTCCGCATCTTCCTGCGCAACTCGCGCTTCCCGGAGATCCTCAAGGGCGACATCCGCGCGGTGCTCGCGGGCTGCCAGCTCGGCGAGCGCCGGGTCCTCGAGATGTTCGACCGCTTCGGGGCCGAGACGGTGCTGGCCGCGTGGGCGCTGTTCGAGCAGCAGTGCCGCGACACGATCCGCAAGACGCTGGAGTCCCGGATCCCCGACGGCGAATACGAGTCCGACGACGCGGTGGACGGCGACGGGATGAGCGGCCGGCCGTTCCACGTGAGGATGCGCCTCACCAAGGAGGGCGGCCGGATCACGCTCGACACGCGCGCGAGCGACGACCAGGCCCGCGGCCCGATCAACTTCATCATGCACCCGAGCGTACCGAAGCTCATCGTGGGCATCTACCTGCTCTCGGGGCATCCCACCGTGCTGCTCAACGACGGCGCCCAGGACGCCATCGACGAGGTTCTCGTGCGGCCGGGCAGCATCCTGCAGCCGCACTGGCCCGCGGCGCTCGGCAACCGCGCGCACACCCTCGCCCGCGTGCAGTCCGGCGTCCTCGCCCTCCTGGCCCTCGCCACCGGGGGCGATGTGCCGGCGCCGAACTCGGTCTACAACATCTACTTCCTGCGTGGCTTCGATCGGGCCCGGAACGAGTTCTTCCTCTGCAGCGACGGCGTGGCGGTGGGCTACGGCGCGCGGCCGTTCGCGGACGGCCTCGACGCCATCTACTACGTGGCCCAGAAGAACTATCCGGCCGAGTTCATGGAGATGGTCTTCCCCCTGCGTCTCCGTCGCTATGCGCTCCACCAGGACTCGGGCGGCCCCGGGCGCTTCCGCGGGGGAGCGGGCGTGATCCGCGAGATCGAGCTGACCACCGACGAGGCGATCGTGGCCACCATCCGCCAGGACAACATCCTCTTCCCGCCCGCCGGCGTCAACGGCGGGCACGCCGGCCGGCCCGGGCGCTGCGTGGTGAACCCGGGCCGGTCCGACGAGCGCCCGCTCGCGCCGATGTCCGACGGCAACGTGCTGCGCCAGGGCGACGTGCTGCGCCTGTCCACCAGCGGCGGCGGCGGCTGGGGGCATCCCTTCGACCGGGCGCTCGAGCGCGTCCGGCGCGACGTCCTGGGCGGCGTCGTGTCGATCGGCGCGGCCCGGGAGGACTACGGCGTGGTCATCGACGCGCGCGGGGCGATCGACGCGGCGGCCACCGAGGCGCTGCGCGCGCGGCCGCGCGGGGCGGTGCGCATGTTCCACCGCGACGGCTACTTCGGCCCGCCAGTGGAGCCGGGGCGCTGAGCGCCGGCCCTTGTCTGGCCCGACGGCCGTGCAGTACAATCCGGCCACATCGCCGACGCCGCCGACACTTCGGGACTCCTGGAGGCTGCTCATGACCCACGGTCGTTCCTGGCTGCTCCTCGTCCTCGCTCTGCTCATGCTCGCGGCGATCCCCGCGACGTCGGCCCTCGCGCAGACGCGGTTCGTCTTCGCGAACGAGAGCCCGTACGACACCCTGGACCCGCACGCGGCCTTCGACGTCGGGCGGGTGGCGGTGCGCCTGAACCTCTACGACGGGCTCTACCGCTGGGTCGACAACCCGCCGAAGCTCGAGCCGTGGCTGGCCGAGAGCCACACCGTCTCCCCGGACGGCCTCACCTACACCTTCAAGCTGCGCCACGGGGCCAAGTTCCACGACGGGACCGAGATCACCGCGGAGGACGTGCGCTACAGCGCGGAGCGGATCCTCGCCATGAAGAAGGGCGCCGCCGCCCTGATCTCCACCATGATCGCCCCCGGCGCCGCCAAGGCGCTGGATCGCTACACCGTCCAGTTCACGCTCACCAAGCCCGCGGCCATCTTCCTGGCCGTGGTGCCCGAGGTGCACGTGGTCAACTCGGCCCTCCTGAAGAAGAACGAGAAGGACGGGGACTTGGGCGCGGCGTGGCTCACCAACAACGAGGCCGGCTCCGGCTCCTACACGCTGACCCGCTACGACCCGGCGATCGGCTTCGTCGCCAAGCGCTTCCCCGGCCACTTCATGCCGTGGGGCGCGAAGTTCATCGACGAGATCGACTTCCGCTTCGTGAAGGAAGACAACACCCGCGTGCTGGGGATGATGAAGGGCGACTACCAGGGCACCGGCGGCTACCTGCCCAACGACCAGGTCAAGCGTCTGCGCGAGGCGCCGAACGTCAAGCTCGTCGAGGCGGAGTCGATGCGGATCATGATGTTCCAGATCAACAACCAGCGGGCGCCGCTGACCGACGTGCACGTGCGCCGCGCCATCAGCTACGCCTTCGACTACGACGGCTTCAACAAGGAGATCCTGGGCGGCACCGTGGAGCGCAACCCGGTGCCGATCCCGAACAACATGTGGGGGGTGCCGCGCGACGTGAAGGGCTACACCTACAGCCTGGACAAGGCGAAGCAGGAGCTCGGGCTCGCCCAGGCCAAGGTCGATCGGCCGCTCACCGTGGGCTACCTCCAGGGCTTCAGCCAGACCGAGCAGGCGGCCACCGTCATGGCCAACGGCCTGCGCAAGCTCGGGCTCGACACCAAGCTCACGAGCGAGGTGTGGCCCGCGATGGTCGAGCGGATGAAGAAGCCGGAGACGTCGCCGGACCTCGTCGTCTACTGGATCAGCACCTACTACGCCGATCCGAACAACTGGATCGGCGAGATGTTCCACTCCGGCCAGTGGGGCACCTTCAAGGCCTCGAGCTTCTACAAGAACCCGAAGGTCGACGACCTGCTGGACAGTGCGCTCAAGACCACGGACCGCGCGGTCCGCGAGAAGGCCTACCAGGAGGCGGCCCGGATCGTGGTGAGCGACGCCGCGGGGGTCTGGATCTACAACACCAAGTACTTCGGGCCCTGGGCCAAGAACATCGAGGGCATTCGCTTCAGCCCCATCGGCAACGGACAGGAGATCCGCTGGCTTTATTACTCCAAGTAGCCGTCACCCCGCGGTGCGGGCGCGCTGAGCCATGAGGCTCCTCGCGCTCGCGCTACACCGGCTCCTGTGGTTCGTCCCCACCCTGCTCGGGCTGCTGGTCGTCACGTTCGTCATTTCGCGGGTGATCCCGGCCGATCCGGTGGCCCTGGTGGCGGGAGAGACGGCCACGCCCGCGCAGGTCGAGGCGCTCCGGCACCAGCTCGGCTACGACCGCCCGCTGCCGGTGCAGTTCGTCGACTACGTCGCCCGGCTCGCGCGCGGCGACATGGGCGTGAGCCTCTTCACCCGGCGCCCGATCGTCGACGATCTCGCGCACCGGCTCCCGGCCACCATCGAGCTGACCGTGGTGGCCATGCTCGTCTCCGTCCTCGTCGGCATCCCCCTCGGCGTCGTCTCGGCGCTCTGGCGCAACTCCCTGCTCGACCACGCCCTGCGCGTCCTCACCGTGTCCGGGCTCGCCATCGCCGGCTTCTGGCTGGGCATCATGCTGCAGCTCCTCTTCTCGATGCGCCTCGGGTGGACGCCGCTGAACGGCCGCCTGCCCGGCTACCCCCCGCGCGACCTCACCGGCTTCTACCTGATCGACGCCGCGCTGACGTGGGACTGGGGCACCTTCGGCGCCGCCCTCCAGCACCTGGCATTGCCCGCGGCGACGCTCGCGTTCCCGGCGCTGGCCACGCTGGTGCGGTTCACCCGGGCCGGCGTCCTGGACGTCATGGAGTCGAACTTCGCCCTCTAC
>WNFL01128043.1_pt1 | contig 12712 bp, 18 predicted proteins | sample 5400361 | NCBI WGS metagenome assembly WNFL01 (sample SAMN13153351, study PRJNA577476) | soil metagenome | isolation source: 40 cm soil on Douglas fir-dominated hillslope | place: USA:California | collected 2013-09-17
TTGGTGGTTTCGTTCAACTTATTCAACTTAGTTCTGGCGTTCAGTTCTTGGTGCTTAGCGCTTGGGAGGTTCGGCGTAAGCCACCAATGACCAATTCCTAATGACCAATACCTTTTCCAGAGAAGTCCTAACTTAAACGAGTGTCCTCCACTTTTGAGCCAGATCATCGACCGCTTCCCCAATGGCAATCGGGCTCTTGCTAATAATCGCGGCTCCGAATGTGACGATGGCCGCCGCAATGTCAATTCCTTTCTGAATATCCTTTAGCGTACCGAGACTTGATTTGATTTGTCCGGTGATCGTTTTGATGGATTTCAAGGAACCGGCAACATCGTCCATAATCAGCCCGGTGGACAGCGCCAGAATATCCTCACCGAAATTCAGTACCGACCAATGCTGGCCCGCCAACTGGTGGTGTTGGGTCTTCGACAAGTCATTCCAATGGTTGTAACGAAAGTCGCCGATGGCCTGGGCCAGGGCCAGAAACTGGTTGGCCAGGTCATTGGCCTGTTGCGAGGTCAGCTGCGCCATCTCACTTGCCTTTAAGTTTATCGAACTCTGAAATCAAGTCATAAATGTCGTTTGCATAGGGCGTCAAACTCCGCCTCAGCTCTTCTGCCGAAATCTGGTTCCGGTTCTCGTAAAGCTGCTGATGGCCGCGTGCGATGGCCTTCAAGCTTTTTGCGTAGGTTGCAATTTCCTTTTCAAGCGTGGTGATCCCTTGTACGGACTCGTAATACTCGGCCGTGGCTTCTTGCTTTTCGTAGTCGCTCAACGTGGCTTTGAGCAGCGCCCGGTAGTGGTCAAACAACCGGTCCTTCTTAAACTCCAGCAGGTCTCCTAGGTTTTTCGATTCGATAAATTCCAATTTGGAAAGCAAAACCTGAACCGGGGCGTTGGCTTCGCCTATGTATTCTTTGATTTTCTTTTGCCGGTAAGAGTCGGCAAACCAACGCAACATCATATCGGTGAGGGTCGCATAGGCATCCGCTTCGTCTTTCTTTACATAGAGCACCCCGAGGTCTGTTTCCTGAACTGCATTTTTCAGCCGGTCAATATGGTAATTCGTCAACTGATTGTTAGAAAGCCTGGTGAGCCCGTCAAAATAACCCGCGACCGCCCGGTACAACATTTGCGTTACGCTATCGGCTCTCTTATAGGAATCACACTGACATTCTATCTCGCGGTAAATCTTAAAACTGTCGATTGCCGCAATCCGGCACCGATCCCTGCAATGCTGGGAAAAAGTATAAGGGATCTCTTCGAATTTCTTGGTGGCGGAGAGGGAGTTGGTGGAGTATTGGTTGACGGATTTCAGGTTGGTGCAAGACAATGTCTGGACTAGGATTGGTAGGATTAATAGGATTATAGGATTTAGATTAGCCTTGCGATCTCTTTGCATGTTTACAATTAATCTGTCTTATAGTCTTAACTCGAATCACCGTAATCTAATCCTACGAATCCTAGTTCCAGCCTTTGCCTCTTCTACCAATCGGATCGTCCAAAAATCATCCGACAAATTCTCGTTGGTGAGGTACGCATAAGGTATCGTAAAATATCCCTTTTGTCCCCACGAGCTGCCCCAGCTATTGCGCGCGATAAAACGTTTGGTCTTGTCGTCGTATCCAACCGCCAGCACGGCGTGCCCCCCTACAACCGCCTCACTTTTCTTCGGCATGTTGAGCTTGCCGGTCTTTGCCACAGCGTCGCTTTCAAACGATTCGTAGACCGTAAACCCAAAAACGAAAGGGTAGCCTTGGGCCAGGCATCCCTTCATGATGTTTTCGGCGCGGGCGACACGATGATAGGAAAGTACCTGGTGTTTAAGGGCATCGGCATAGCAAATGGACTGGGGCTTCTGCGCGAATTCGGTAATGATATACGGCCACTCCTTTTCGGGGCACACGCCCTGCTTGTTCACACTCTTCACGCCATCGCGGATCATCGCCCCGCTGTCGGTAGCGACGGTATTTTCCATAACGCGCTCGTTGTAGTAGATGAAGAGCCTCGAAGGCATAAAGTCGGGTGCCCGCTGCTTGCGCAGGCCAAACTCGAAGGCTCCGGCAATGGCATTGGCGGTGCAACTCCCCAGTTGACCCTGGTCATAAACCGGGGGGCATTGTTTGCGTAAGTCCACTCTCTTGGGCAGGCCGCTCAGAACAGCAGCAGACGCAGTAAAACGGAGGTCGCGCCAATCGGGAAGATCAGGAAGCCAGCCATAGTTCACGAAGCGTCGGTTCATATATTACAAGTCAAAGTAATTGGTCATTCTTGGAGTCGGACAACTCGTTAAGCCCTATCTTAATAGTAGTTAAAAATTCTCAGAATACCCGCCTTCTTCACCGGTTTCACCAAATAGTCTTCACGATCAGGATTTGGGCCGTTTCATTTCCGGAGATGTTTGGAGGATGCAACGACATTGATCTTTCGGTTTAGGGGGGTGCATACTGAAAAGCCTCCGGACCAGGGGCTTCGCCGCCTCAATGAAAATCTAATTCGTCGCTAATAATGTTTCACGACAAACTCATATGCATTTTCAAAGCAGATTTTCCGGGCCAATTGCTCAGGCTTGTAGCTGCCAAACCACAACGGTTCTTGTTTTTTCATGCCCGCCAGTATCTCAATCAGATCCGATTCAAATGTTTTGAATTGCAATACCGTCGCATAGCGATGTATCGGATCGATAGGTCCGTCAAATCCCGTGCCCAGGCAGAGCGTGTCCCATATGCGAAGGGGTTCATCCAGATGGTAGGCAAATGGAATGCGAACAAATTGAGAGATCGTACGCGCAAAGAGTCTCATGACCTGCCGGCGCATGGCGGCTTTCAGTGGCAGGTTCAGCAGTCGCGGCAGGGGATCCGCACCCAGGAGGCGCTGGTCAAAAGAAAGGCCCATCAGACCGTGGCTATGGTGCACTTCAATTACGTCCTCATCGCTCAAGTTGATGCTCCAGGCCAGAAACTTGTTAATGCGGAAATGGTCATCCTCTTTTTCGAGGCGCGTATTTTTGATTTGAACTTCGAGCCGGTCGATTCCAGAATAGGCCACGTGGCTGGCGATGAGTGGAATCTTACGGTCCTTGTTTGCAGGCTTATAATTGAAGGGCCTCAACACATATTTGTAGTAGTCGCTGCGCGCGGCCGCACTCATGTTCTTCACATCAATGAGGATGCGCTTCGAACCCGTCGGCTGAAGACCCTCGTCCAGCCCCAGTAGTTCCTGCATGACTTCATACGTGCCTTGCTTCAGCACCCCTTTGTCCATGTTTTTGCGTTGGTCGACAATCAGGCGAGCTTCCGCAGGAAGACTTCGGGCGTGACCACAAAGAGTATTGTTAAAGTGATTGGCAAACGTGATAAAGAAGGGACGGTGTTCCCAACGGGGCAGTTCAGGGTCATCGAGTGCCTCCTCACCTTTCAGTTGGCGGATCCGGCTTTTCAGTTTACCAATGGTAACGTCGGTGCGCGGTTCCCCTTCGCGCAACAGCTCATCTTCGGGATTGCCAACGCCCAATGCATGGATTCCCTCTATGGTAAGCACCATGGTGATATCTTCGTTGATGGGATTAAATTTCTGTTGAAAGAAACTGCCGCCGCGTGCGAGGTGATAGGTACCGCCCCAAATTTTTCTTTGTCCGTCGGGATAGAGTTGCAGGGATGCCGGTGTGGCTCCGCAAAGACCCTCCTTGTTCCGGTAAAATTTGTATTCGCGGAGGAGTTCGTCAAAATAGTCGTAATGACCGTTTTGCATGTGCAGGATACGCTCAAACGAAGAATTCATCGGGCGGCAATGCAAAAATTCAAGGGAGGACTTTTGAATATGCTCCCGGCCAGGCTGGGATCTTAAATCGGAGAGCAGCCATTCTGTAGCCATCGATTCTCCGTCAGCCTGAATGCGCCGGTAAAACTCGGCTATCTTTTTTTTCCCCATCCTGCCTCCCGGCAATCCTGCAAAAAAGCCTTTCTCAACGGGATAGAGTGCGGTAAACAATAGTTTTGCACCAGCGGTAATACTTTTGGCCAGGTCACCCTGGCTGTAGCCAAATGCACGCTTGCCTTTAGACTGATTAACCAGATTGGACTGAGGGATATGCCAGGGATCAAACGGTATTTTGTCCTTTCCTCCTTCCGCCAGGCGAGTTTGGTCGTAGGCGGCCGCACCCGGATGACAATGAAGATCGGCATACATACTCTTTCTGAATTTAGATTACTGTTACCGGTGACCAACGGCAGGTCGATGCCTTAAAAAAAGATATCAAAGCCCCTTGTAGACGATGCACTCGCACCGACCTTGCCGATGAACCACCTGACTTTAAATAAACCGATAACCCTATAAACAAGCGGCGGCCTATGAAAACCGCCGTCGGGAAGATCGGAAAAAGAGAGCGGGTTAAAGTACCTGAACCGCGGCCAGCGTGATCCCTGGGGCAGTGGACAAGGGGGCCAATCCTCTGAATTCTGTCCATTCACTTCCTTCGGAACGGGTGAAGCCAAAAAGTACTATTCCGGGAAGTTAAAAAGTACTATAAAAATGGTGCATTTTAACCAGTGGCCAAAATCTCCATTTTAATCTATCAGGCCGTGTTCGTAGGCGTATCTCACCAGGCCGATAGTCTTTTTCAGACCCAACTTTTCCAGGATATTCCGGTGATGATTGCGCACGGTAAACTCACTAACGGAAAGTTTTTTTCCGATCTCTTTATGGGTCAATTCCGCGCAGATGAGTCGCACGACTTCACGCTCGCGATCGGTAAGCGGAATTTCAAACTGGGGTCGTTCGCTTCTGAATTTGGATTGGAGGCTCTTGCGAATGACGCGGGCCAGAAGATCATTCTGATAAAAGTCATTGTCGACCACGGCATAGATAGCCCTCTCCAACTCATCGGGGTTGGTGTTCTTCAGCAAGAAAGAATGCACGCCCATTTCGAGCATGTGCAGCATATACTTTTCGCTGTCGTGCTGGGTCAGAACGATGATTTTGAGGTCGGGAGCATTCGGTATCAGATATTCTGCCGTCTCCACCCCGTTCATGCGCGGCATTTCCAAATCCAACAGCACGACATCGGGCCATTTTTTCTTGGACTGCTCAATAAAATCTTTTCCGTTCTCCGCTTCCGTTATGTCTCCCACCCGTGGAAACGTTCTCATCAGGTTGATGATCGCCTTGCGGAATAAGTTGTGATCGTCTACGATACTGACGTTGATCTTAGCCATGGAGAGGAATTTTTATTTTCACCATCGTCCCGGAAGGATTATTTTTTTCAAAACGAAGTTGTCCACCCATTAGGCCCGTGCGGTTTTCCATGTTGATCAGCCCGAGCCCAAGTTGCACTTTCATTTTGCTTTGTCCGCCGGGAAAATCAAAACCGATCCCATCGTCGGCGATGGTAACGGTTAGACTGAGTTCTTCCCAGAGGAACCGGATATCGATTCGGCGGGCCTCTCCGTGGCGTAAGGCATTGCTCACCGATTCCTGGATAATGCGAAACAGAAGGGTCTCCTGATGCTTATCCAACGAGGCCGGGCTGCCCTCTTCGTGAAACTCCACCGGAATGGAGCCGCTTACGCTGAGGCGACCGCCCATTTCTTTTACCGTATGCACCAAGCCAAAGCGCTCCAGCGTGCTCGGCTTCAGGTCCCAGGAGATTCTGCGCACGGTCTCGTGGGTATCATCGACCAGCTGGCGGATGTCCCCTGCCAGTGCATCGGAGAATGGTTTTCCGACCATAGAATTGACTTGGGCGCGGACCGTCATGAGCATCATTCCTACGTCGTCGTGAAGGTCCTTCGAAACGCGCTGCCGCTCATTTTCCTGTGACTCCAATGCCGCCTGGAGCATTTTGCGTTGATACTCCACCTCCAGGGCCTTCCGCCGCAATTGTTCCTGAATCATCTTCTTTTGATAAAAGGCTACAAAGAGAATGATGGACACGGCCATAAACAACATGCCAGCCGTGCCGATTGCAAAGATCAGAACAATTTGACTTTCAGACGTCGACATAGCGACTAAAAAAAAACGAGTCTTCACAGACTCGCTCCGATTCCCGTTCCCGTTTAAGGTGGCAGATCATTTACGAGCAAGGTACCAAAAAGAAAGCGGATCACAAGGAAATTTGAGGAGGTTTCGTGCTCCGGTAAAAGCCGATCGTCAGCAGAATATTCTTTACAATGCTGAGGAAGTTGTGAAAGCTCCAGTATGCGATGAGGTTGTCTTTCAGTACCGTTACAAGATAATCGCTCAACGTAAACACAAAAAGATTTCCCGAAAAATAGACCAGAACGGCTACATTGACCCAAAACATCGGCAGCCTATAGACCTGAACCTTCGGCAAGTCTTTGATGAGCCTGTAAAAAAAACCGACAGCCAGTACAATGAAAATTAAGGAGGAAGCAATTTTCGGATAAGAATTAATGTTTTGACGCTGAACAAAAAGCAAATTGACCATATAAAACAAAAAGTAGACTATAACCATTATGAACAGAGCGTTCAGCCGGTTCGGGTTGTTAAATGCTTTGTAATAGACCGTCAGTACGAGAATAAATTCAACGAGCGTATAGACAGACCCGGAATAATTGCTGATTCCCCAACGGACGAGAATAAATGCAGCGGCGTCGCAGGTGACGGAAACTCCAGCCAAAGCCAACAGGAGTTTTAATTCTCCGGAGATCGAGCGCAATTTTGCCAGTCCAAAAAAAACAATAACCAGGGTAGACGCCATGGAGAGGCCTGCAATGATCAGAAACGTTTCTATACTCATAAGGCCATGAGAAGTTAACGCGAACGAAAGATTTCGGAAATTGATCCGCTAACAAAAAAATGAGCTGCCACCGGTCTTATTCGGTTTCTATTCTTAAACCCGGGACTTTCTTCTCATCGTTTTCTGCAGACCGTTTCAAAAGCAATAACCAAAAAGAAAGGGAGGATCACAAGGAGTTCTTAGGGGGCCTTGCGCTCACATAAAACCCGACGGCAAAAAGTATATTTTTGAAGATATTGAGGAAATTGTGAAAGCTCCAGTAAACCCGGAGGTTGTCATTCATAACTGTGACCAAATAGTGACTGACAATCCATAAGAAAAGATTTCCGGCGAAATAGACGAGGACGGCTACGTTGATCCAAAACATGGGCAGCCGGTAGACTTCCAGGGTTGGGAGGTCTTTCATCAGTTTGTAGAAAAAAAGAACGGCCAAAACAATGAAAACGCCAGCTAAAATAACGTGTGTATATGAGTTTATCTTTTCTTGCTGAAGTAAAATCACATTCAATGTGAAAAATAGAACATACAATACGGCGAGAACGAGAAATACCCTGAATATTTTTGGGTTATTAAAAGCTCGATAGTAGATGATCAGGAGTAAAATGAATTCAGCCAACCGGTACGCGTCGCCGATATAATTGTTACCAATGCCCAATTTTGCATGATACAAACTGGCCATATCGCAGGCAAATGAAGCTCCTGTTAGAACCAACAGGAGCTTCAATTCAGAAGAGATCGAACGAAATCTGGCCAATCCAAGAAAAATTGGGATCAAAACTGATGCCGTGGAGAGTTTAGCGATAAAATAGGCAGTGTCCAGACTCATTTCGATTGACCTTAGTTAGCAAAAGGGCGGGCAGGGATAAGAATTATCTCCCCCCAATGGGCGAACAGCCTTTGCTTTCCCTTTGGCTGCTTTGCTGCCCGACCAAATATTCACTCCGTTTTTGTCGGCCCCGACCAGGACCAGGGTCTTTTGACTCTTGTCGTCGATAGCATAATAAAACCGGATGCCCATGCATCCCGGCTGGTTCAGAATATTCGTCAGAATTTCCTTCCCGAAAAAATGGGCGCGTACTTCGTGGTGGTCCTGGTGTCGCTGAATGAACTTTTTCAGACGCGCCTCGGGCATAAGGGAACCTTCCTTGCCCGAAAACTGATAACTTTTTTTTGTTGCCATAACTGGATTTGGTTAAGGTGATAGTTGGTTGGAAGGTATTTAATTTTTTACTCCATTTTTTTTGATTTGGCCATCCGTTTATATTTGGCGGCACAGAAAACCAACCCGTTCCCCGGGTGGCGCGGGTGATTTACCCGGGATTGAAAGGTCATCCCGGTCATGGCATTGCAAAGAAACAAATGCCGGGTGGGTTTGGCGGGATGCTGTCGTTCGAAGTAAAAGGAGACCCTGAAAAGCTGATGAAGAAGTTGAAATACATCAAAAGGGCTGTGAGCCTCGGTGGAGTCGAGTCTTCCATCAACACCCCCGCGAGGACCTCCCACGCCACTCTCTCTCCCGCCCAACGCAAGGCCGCGGGGATTTCTGACAAACTACTCAGGCTGTCGGTTGGGATTGAAGAGACGGAGGACTTGATTTGGGGACTTAAAAAATGGGCTTGGCGCTTAGGGCTTGGGGTTTAATCCATCCGATTCACTCAATCCGTTATGAGTATAACAATCCGTGATGCCACGCCGAATGACCTTCCTGTGATAATCGGTTTCCAGTTACGGATGGCGAAGGAGACAGAGAACCTGACCCTCGACATCGCCACCGTGACCCGTGGCGCTCAGGAGGTTTTCAAAGATCCCTCCAAAGGAAAATATTATTTGGCGGAGCAAAGTGGGCAGGTTATGGGCTGTCTGTTGACGACCTTTGAATGGAGCGAGTGGCGCGACGGCAACGTGCTCTGGGTACAATCCGTTTTTATCGATGAAAAATATCGTGGTCAGGGTGTTTTTCGGAAAATGTACAGACACGTCCAGGCGTTGGTCAGCAGCGATCCAGGCCTAAAGGGAATTCGGCTTTATGTTGATAAGAGAAACGCGGAGGCACAACAGGTATATCAAAAGCTTGGAATGAACAGTGACCATTACCTCATTTATGAGTGGATGAAGGATTAGCCTATAGTTTGTTCCTAGTTCTTAGCGCTTAGTTCTTGGTGGTTTGGGAGTAAAATCTGGAGCATGAGCTACGGTTTAGGGTTTTTTCTTGGGGCTCTGTTATTGCAGGTTAGGCAAATCCACTAAGAACTAATAGCCAAGAACTAAGCACTACCAAGCGCCAAGAACTAAGCTGCAACATTTGCTCAAATCCACTAATGACTAAACTACTGACCAATGACCAACGATCCCAAATTCCGCTGCCCCTGGTGCCTGAAATTTGAACAGTACATTCGCTACCACGATCAAGAGTGGGGCGTGCCGGTCCATGACGACCTCGTTCATTTTGAATTCCTTATCCTAGAAGGAGCGCAGGCTGGCCTAAGCTGGTCTACTATCTTGAAAAAACGCGAAGGCTATCGAAAAGCCTTTGCCGGATTCGATCCGAATAAAGTCGCGCGGTTTTCCGATGCCAAAATCGAGAAACTGTTGCTCGATCCGGCCATCGTTCGCAACCGGCTTAAAGTAAAGGCCGCTGTGAACAACGCCAGGCACTTCCTTGAGGTACAAAAAGAGTTCGGAAGTTTCGACCGGTACGCCTGGACATTTGTCGGGGGTGCGCCCATCGTCAACAAAAGAAAAACGCTCGGACAAATTCCTCCAACGACTAAACAATCCGATGCGCTGAGTAAAGACCTTATCCGCCGCGGATTCAAGTTTGTGGGCAGCACCGTGATGTATGCCCACATGCAGGCCTGTGGGCTGGTTAATGATCACCTGGTGGATTGCTTTCGCTATAACGAGACCTACCGGTTAGAATAGGTACTTGCCCAGCGCAAAAAATCCCAACAGCAATAACAAAACTCCGGGCACTTTCTTTACCCACGGATTCTTGTCGCTATACCCCGATAACCGGTTCGCCAAAAAAATAAAAAGCGTGAGCAGCAGAAGCGCCCCCATCGAAGTTCCGAAGACATAACTATGCAGCAATCCCACCGTGGACAAGTCGATCCAACCTTGTGCTTTCATATACGCTGTGAACGCCATCCAATACGGGATTGCCATTGGGTTTAAGATACTCAGCACGAGACCGCGCCGGAAACCGCTGTCGCGAAAGCCGCCCTCCGCCCCCACGCTCTTTTTTGCCGGCAACAGACTCAACACACCCATGGTGACCATCACCACCGCTGTGATCAACTGAAAATTTTTAATCACGAGAGGCGATGAGGTAAGCCAATATTCAAATTGCACACCCATCCAGGCATAAGGGTACTCCACGATGGCGACTGCCAGCGCAAACCGGAAAGCCGTTTTGATTCTTTGATCCATGCCCAACTGCAAGACGATCATGTTGAGTGTGCCGGGTGGAATTGACCCTACGAAACTGAACAAAAGGCCCAACAAAAAAACCTGGACGTAGATCATGCTTAGGCAGTCATTGATTTGAATTTTCTATAAATGAGGCGGCCCTCCTCAAAAGATAGGTAGGGAACTCCGAGCGCATGATTTTGGGTGCTGATCCTGTAAATATAATTCCAATGTTGAAATAGCACGTTGAGGGCTTTCCACAACGAAAATCCGGGTTGATAAATGTGTGACGGCTCGGCCCCGCAGCCATTCAACTCCACCACTTTCACCTTTCCATTTTCCAGATCTTCGATCGACGCGACGCGAACATCGTACCTTCCAAAATAAAAGCCATCAACGTGTTTACTAATACGATCAAACGATGCCGAAAGCTTTTCGGTAATCAGGTGATTGGCATTCAAAAACTTAGTACCCAGGACATGGTTCCCAATGGAGACCAATTCCAGCTTTTCACGGATGGGAAGCACATCTTCCAGGCGGTGCCGATAGGTAACGCGAAGGATCTCCCATTGAAGCTTGGCTCGATCCTTTTCCAGGATCAGCCGTTGTAATGTCTTTTTTCCATCGCCCTCAACGAACAACATTTCCTTGCCCACGATCGAGATCACTTTTCCTGACTCCTCACGGGGGTAGCGAACGTAAAACACGCCAAACTCCAACGGCAGATCAACCAGCTCCTGAATCAGGAAGTCAATCCTGATTTCCTTCAGGTAATCTTCCACCTCCTTTTGATTGTTGATCCGTCTCACCATCCATCCGCGCTCACCAAAATCCGGCTTAAAAATCAATGGAAACTGAAATCCATTGTCGCGGATGCATTGTATGACCTTGTCTGGTGAGGACGGCAGTTGGATCAAGGCGGTCTTTAGATTGACCTCCTGCGGCACTCTTTTATGGACATCGAATTTCGATTCCCCCAACATACCGCCCATGAGAATGCCGGGGTTGCAAGCGGAGAAAAAAAACAGCGATCTCTCCTTAAGCGAAAGCAAAAGCCAATAAATAAAAGACGGGGCATGGACAATCGCAAAAGGCCAGTATTCCCAACTCCGGAGTTTGATGACAAAATTACTTTTGAGAATGCGATGAACGAACCCCATCCTTTTCCTCGCTCACTCCACGCTGACCCTTTGTTTCGGGGAGGTTTCGTTGTACCGCAACGTAGAAACGGCAATTCCAAAGTCGGCAGGCAATTGAATGTAAGGAGCGACTTCGCGGATACCGATCTTCATGATGGCCATGTGGTGAACGGCATGTTCTATATTATAAACCAACTCGCGACGGTAATTGGTATCAAGGGTCACCCAGTCTTCACGGTCCCTTTCGTAGGCGACTTCCAGCCGCAGCGTCTTGTCGTCGTGGTGAGTTGAAATGAAATTCCCGATGCCGCGAAGAGAGGCGGAGGCTATGAACTTATCGCTTTCAATCAGGTGGTCGTGGTTGCGCTTGTCGTAGTTGACCAATCCCTTTTCGAAGCCATTTTCCAGGCAAATAAAAAACTCCACGGTGTGTCGCAAATGTTGCCCGATGGTGGCCTGGCTCAGCGCCGCCGAAGGCTTGCTGAAGTCCTCCGCATGAACCTGTCGTACCACGTCTTCAAGCTGGTTCATGATACTCTTGCACGCGGCTGTCAGTTGCTCCATATCAGTTCAATCTAGCAAATATATAGTAAAAAATCACCTGATCAGGACACGTTTTAGCCTTCGGTTTTCCTGCGATTTCCTTAGCGACTCCTTTGCTGCCTTGCGCCTGCGGTAAATTTTTTGCGCGGACTCAAGACCATAAACTAAGGACTATATTTTTTCCAATTCCGGTCCCCTTTGTTCATAAGCTGTCTCTCGTTCTTGTTCCAATCGGTAAGTGTATTGTTGCCCCAAAAGTTGTAAAACAAGTACAGCTTGCTGTCAAGTATTTTGTATGTCTGGGGGTCGATTTTCACCTTCTCTCCCGTCGCACCCATCGCATAAGCGCACCATCCCCCATAGGCAGGTTCGAATTTTTCCGGATTGACTTTAAACTTGTTCAGATTCTCCGGTGTAGAAAACCGGTAGGTGATTCCTTTTCCTCTTTGCCTTTCCGCGGTTGATGATCAAAGTAGCTGACGGGATCATATCCTTCCAGGGCGATATTATTTTTGATATTGAAGGACATTTTTCTGACTTCCTCGCTCTGGGCAAACAGAATAGAGGTTATCGAAAGGAGGAAAGCGGAGACCAGGAACATCTTTCTCATAGTAGTGTGGGCCACGGTGTACTAACGATAAAGTCCTAACGTTGGGTTTTACAAAAGATGGGGGTTTGTCGCTTAGGATACAATTATGCTTCTGGTACCCCTGCGGATAGGGAACAAAAGGGCGAGCGAGGGCTGCGGGGAATCTACACGGGAAGCAATTCCTTCACCGCCTCCCAAACCAGGTCCGGTTAATACCCCTTGGCAATGACAAAACGGGCAACCTTGTTCCTCTTTCTAATAAGATCCCTTTCGGGG
>WNFL01399457.1_pt1 | contig 12712 bp, 9 predicted proteins | sample 5400361 | NCBI WGS metagenome assembly WNFL01 (sample SAMN13153351, study PRJNA577476) | soil metagenome | isolation source: 40 cm soil on Douglas fir-dominated hillslope | place: USA:California | collected 2013-09-17
CGCCAAGCTGGCCTGGAGCGACAAAGAGCAAGCCGCGGCCACCGGCTATCCCAATGCCACCACGGCAGGAACCTTGACCCCGCTGGCGGTGCGCATCAAGGCCGAAGGCGGCGATTGCAATGCGGTGATCCCGCAAAGCGCCCGCTTCAGCCGCGCGAAGAATCCCAATGGCGTGCGCTGCGATGTTTATGACCACACGGTCAATGTTTTGGGCAAGGACGCCAAGACCGGCGCGGCGCGGCGGCCCTGGGACAATGTCGGCGTGCAATATGGCCTTGCGGCGCTGAAGTCCGGCGCGATCTCCGTGCCGCAGTTCCTCGATCTCAATCGCGCGATTGGTGGCTTCGACAATGACGGCAATTACAGCGCCGCCCGCGGCGAGGCCGATCCGGCGGCGCTGAAGCGCAGCTACGAGAGCGGCCAGGTCACCTATGGCGGGATGGGCCTGAAGAGCATGCCGATCATCGATTATCGCGGCTATGTCGACGCGCCCGAGAATCCCAATGAGAACCATTCGCGCTTCCATTCCTTCTCGATGCGGGCGCGGCTGGAGCAGGCAAACGGCTCCGCCGCCAACCAGATCATGCTGATCGAGTCGGGTCTGCCTGGCACGCGCGGGCTCTTCTCCGACGAGAGTCCGGTGTTGATCCATGCCGTCTCGCAGATGGACGAATGGCTGAGCCGCCTGAACGCCGGCGGCGGGACGCGGCCCACCCTCGCCGCCATCGCAAAGGCGAAGCCGACAGACCTCACCGATTCCTGCTTCACCGACGGTGGGACGATCAGAATCGCCGAGACCCAGATCTATGAAGGCGACACCAAGTGCAACAAGCTCTATCCGTCTTATTCCACGCCGCGCATGGTGGCGGGCGAGCCGCTCGCCAACAATGTGCTCAAGTGCCAGCTCAAGCCCATTGACGCCGCGGATTATGGCGGCAGGCTGGGCAAGGACGATTTGGCGGAAGTGAAGAGCATCTTCCCCAACGGTGTGTGCGACTACGGCAAGCCGGGGGTGGGGCAGGTGCCCATCACGGCGACTTGGCAGTCCTTCTGAGCAAAGCGTGAAGAGCAATTCCGCCCCCTCGGCACCATAATCCTCATTCTACATCAATGACTTGGTAATAGGGCGCAGCGTCTTGCCGTTGCGTCCTGGTGGCAAAAACTTATGCTGGCGGACGATGTTTGGATTGGACGCCTCTCGCATAAAACGCAACCAATAGGGGGAATAAACGATTCGGTTCGCCCTGAAATTTGCAGCGGAGGTCAACCAAATGCGCAAGTTCACCACTATGCTTCGCGCAGCGGCGATTGTTGGCGCGAGTGTCGCGTTGGGGCAGGCATTTGCCGCCGATCAGGCGAACACGGCGGCCACGCCCAATTTTTCCACATTTGATTTTGGCTGGGTCAAGGCGGGCAACAGTTTTCTTCCCCCGGCTTCGGGCCCCGGACCGATGACCTTCGACAAAGCCCATCCCATAATCTCGCGCGCCCCCAATGCGCGCGGCGAGCTCGTCGTTGCCCCACTGCATGTCGCAGACCTCAGCAATCCTATCCTGAAGCCATGGGTCGTGGAGCGGATGAAAAAGGACAATGACGAGGTGATCGCCGGCAAGATTCGCTACAACGCCCGATCGAACTGCTTTCCCGGCGGTGTTCCGCAATTCCTGATCTATGGCGGCAATGAGCCGCTCTATTTCGCTCAGACCGCCAAGGAGGTCTTGGTCATCAACCAGGCCGACACGCAGGTGCGCCACGTCTACATGAATGTGCCCCATTCGATGCAGCCCAAATCGTCTTGGTACGGCGAATCCGTGGGCCATTACGAAGGCGACGAGATGGTCGTCGATACGATCGGGCTCTCCGATAAGTCAGTCCTCGACGATTACGGGACGCCGCACACGACACAGCTGCACGTCGTCGAGCGCTACAAGATGATCGAAGGCGGCAAGACACTTCAGGTGAGCTTTACGGTCGATGATCCCGGCGCCTTCAACGCGGCTTGGTCGGGAATGACGCTCTACCATCGCTCGCCTTCGGCGCTGCCGTTGACCGAAGAGCCCTGCGCCGAAAACAATGTCGATCATCCGGGCAATTCGTTTGCGATCCCAATCGCCGAGAAACCGGATTTTTGATACGTCAATTGTCTAGTTCTTGACGTATTTCGTCACGCCTCTCACGGTGGCTTCCGCCGTGTAGATATTGCCGGCCGCATCGATGGCGATGCCTTCTCCCATGGCGCCTTCGGGCGCATCGGTCTTGTGCGGCGGCACGAACGTCGTCACCTTGCCGTCCTTTAAGCTCCCGATGCGGATGCCCCTGAGCCAGCCGGGGTGGACCCGCGGCGCCGATTCGGAATCGGCCACGTAGATGTTGTCGTTCGAATCGATCGCCAGCCCGCTCGCGCGGCTGAACTCGCGAAGTTCACCGATATACTTTCCGTCCTTGGTCAGGATCTGGATTCGGTGGTTGTGGCGGTCGGCGACGATCAGGCGCCCTTGCGAATCGAACTCGATCCCGTGCGGCGTGCGGAATTCGCCCGGCCCGCTTCCGGTCTTACCGATGATCCTCAGGAACTTGCCGCTCTTGTCGAACACCGAGATGCGCCCGACAAGATTGGGGTCCTCGACGTCGGTATGACTCTCGGCCACGTAAACGTCGCCATTGCCGGGGTCGGTGACGATGTCGGTCGGCTCGGTCAGGGCTTCGGGCGGATTTCCCTTCATGCCGGGCTTGCCCAGCGTCATCAGCACTTTGCCTTCGGGGCTGAACTTGACGACCACGCTTCCCTTCTTGTCTTCGCCCGGAAACTTCTTCAGCTCCTCGGCGCTCGCCACGCGCGCATCGCTCACCCACACATTTCCGTCTCGATCGACATAGATGCCATGCGGCCACACGAACATCCCGCCGCCAAAGCTCCGGATCTCCTTGCCCGTTTCGTCGAAATGGTGGACCGGGTTTGCCTTGGTGCCGAGGCAGCCGGGGGCGGGCCCCGGCGAGCAGCGGTCGGTCGCCCACACGGTCTTGCCGTCCTTATCGATGGCCACGCCATTGGAGCCGCCCCATGGCCTTTTCTCCAGAGTGAGCTGTCCCCAATCGCGAATGACGCGATAGGGATTGGCGCCGCTGTTGACGGGCGGAACGTCCCGCGTCTGGGGCGTGCCCGCGGGCTCGGCCGCCTGGCCTTGCCCGACCATCCAAACCACAACCGCCGCAGAAAACGACCCTCTCGCGAAAGCTGACATCGACATTGCAGCGCTCCTTTTATGGCAAGCGTCAGGGATGGGTGAGGTTATCACACCAAGCCCGGGCTGTTCACCTCTGACCGAAGATCTGCACATTGATCCCGTCGGGATCCTTCACGTGCAAACCGGCATAGGGGTCATCCAGTGGAGTCGCCCCGCGCTGCATCGCATAGCGCCCAGCGGATTCCTTGGTGAAACGAGGTACCCCGATCGCGAAGTGATCGACAATTCCGGCAGGGCTTTGATGATTGAAAGAGACCAGCGTCCTGTCGTTGCCGAGGCGGATAATTCCGAGCGGTTTGTCCTCGCTAACCACAGAGAAGCCGAACATCTTTTGATAGAAATCGACGGAACGCTGCAGGTCCGCGACTTGAATGCTGACATGATCGATCGTCGCGTTTCGGAAATCGAGCTCTTGTTGAGCGGCGCCCGCGGCTGTTCCGCTCGCCGCCAGCATCGTGAGGCCTCCAACCAATTCTCTACGGCTTAGCGCGCCCTTCTCAAAGCGGGATACAAGATCCGAGATGATCGACTCCATGTCGGCTCCCTTTCGTTATGAGCCCGATTGTTCCAGGCTCGTTCAGGCCAATTGCGCCCTCGATCAAAGTCCAAGTTACCCGGTGGCGAATCCGTTTGCCGCGAGCGTCACCGACGTCCCGTCCAACCGAGTCAGGATCGCCCGTGTCCGTGGATAGGCCGCGAGCAATCTCGGCGCGCGAGTCTCACCGGTGACGCAGATGGCGGTTGCGAGCCCGTCCGCCGCGGTCGCGCTCGGGCTGATCACAGCCACCTGGACAAGGCTGTTGGCGCTCGCGCCGGTGTGCGGATCAAAAATATGGTGAAAGCGCCCGCTCGCCTCGAATGTCGTGCCATAGCCGCCGGACACCGCGAGGGCCATGTCCTCAAGCTCGACCATGCGGTCGACGCCGCTGCGGTCCTTGCCGTTGCCGATGCCAAGCCGCCAGGGATGCCCATCCGGGTGGCGCCCGATGGCGCGGAATTCACCCAAATCGACCATTGCGCTCTCAAAGCCTTCGTTGCGCAGCATGTCGGCTATGGCGTCCGTGACATAGCCCTGGGCATTGCCGTTCAGCGTAACGGCCATGCCGGCGCGTGCGAACTCGATTTTCCCTGCGCCGCTTTCGATCCGGCGAAAATCCACCAGCGCGCGGGCGACATCATGCGCGCGCGCGACGATGTCCGGCTGGATGGCGGTATGCGACCAGAAATGCGCCTCGTAGAGGCGCCACAAGGGCTGCACCGAAATGTCAAAGGCGCCGTCGCTCAGTTCGCCGAGGCGTTGGCTTTCCTCGATCAGTTGACGCAGCTCGGGCGACGGCTTCGTCAGTCTGCCAGAATCATTCAGGCGCGAGATTTCGCTATCGGTGCGATAGAGGCTGAAGGTCCGCTCGAAGCGCTCGATCTCCCGGCGCACCTTGAAGATCGTCGCCCGCACGAATGCGGCATCGCTATGCCATAAAGTGAGCTCCGATAATGCGCCAAGCACTTCGCCGTGCCAGCTGTACAGCTGGCCTTTCGGCGCCGTGGCGCGCACGCCTGCGATCATCAGCGGCAAGCCGGCCATTGCCGCAACAACGCGCAAGACCCGGCGACGCGTCGGAAATGTTTCCGCGCCGCGAAAATCGCGTCTGCCTGCTCGAGCTGCGCGTTCGCGTTCAGACATGTTTCACCACGGACGCAACAGGCTTTGCTTTGACGCGCAGCTTGGCGGCCTGCACCAGCGGCGGACACCGCTTCTCGTCATAATATTCGACCTGGCAGTCGAGGCATTGAAAGCACTCGGCGGTGTTGATTTTGCCCGTCGGCGCGATCGCCCGCACCGGACAGGCGCGTTCGCACAAATGGCACGGACTGCCGCATTCGGGACGACGCTTGAGCAGATTGAGAAGGTGCAGCCGATCAAGGGTTGCGAGCAGGCCGCCCAGCGGACACAGGAAGCGGCAATAGGCCCGCTCCGAGAACAGTCCGATGGCCAACAATGCGCCGGCATAGAACACATCGAGCGTCGCCCCCGATGCGTCGACATGCGTCGTCACCAATACCAACACAATTGCGGCCGCGATGTACTTGCCCATCCACAAGCGCTTCTCCAGCGCAGGCGGCGGATTCCATTGCGGCACGCCGAGGGCGCGCGACAATTGGCCGAGCAACTCCTGCAGCGCCCCGAACGGGCATAGCCAACCGCAGAATACGCCGCGCCCGATCAACACCACCGAGACCAGCGTGTAGCCGGCGATGATGACGATCAGCGGCTCGGCTAGATAGAAGCCGATATCCAGATGATGGAACGGCGCCGTCGCATAGTTGATGACATGGACGGTCGAGAGCTGCACGCCCGCGGTCCAGCCGAGCCAGACCAGGACAATCAGCAGAAATCCATTGCGCACGATCCGGTGGGCAAGACGCGAACGCGCGAGCCTCGCCTGGAATATGAAGATCAAAGTGAGCACCGACAGCAGCACCGTCAGGATCGCGATCTTCAGCTTGGCCTCGCCCCAGGCCTCGACCCAGGCGGGGACGGGTGTCAGCAGGTCCCGATCCAGGTCCAGGTCCAGCTCCGGCTGCGCGATCGGCGCTTGCGCGTCCGCCCCAGCGGAGCCGATTCCCGACGCAGCCGCCACCGGCTTAGTGCCGGGACCGTTGACCAAATTTGTGGGCAGTCTGTAGTCGAGCCCGAACGGGACCGACAGCGGCGGAGTGCCCGCGCCATTGATCAGGATTTCCAGGCGCCACGGCTTTAAGGGGTCGAAGCCGGAATGGGCGGGCAGGGCAAACAACCCGGCCAGCTCCTGGCCTTTGATGGGCACGGCATAAGTATAGTCGGCTTCCACGAAGGCAAATGTCTTCCCGCCCTGAATCACGCGGAGGCGATCGAAGCGGTTTCCGCTGGCCGACTCATAATACTTCGTGCCGAGGAAATTGTAGGGACCGTTGGAGGCGACGTAGATCGCCTCGGCGCCCTTCGGCAGCTTGTTCTTGTACTCTTCCAACGTCACCACGCCGAGCAGATTGCCGCCGATGGCGGCGGGCGTGGCCAGCGCCGCGGCGAATTCGATATAGAGGTCGTCATCCCTGCCGAGCGGCCAGTCGAGCTTGGCTCCTGAGGCGCCTTGTTTGGCGAGGGCCGCCGCGACCTCGCCCGACGTCACCCGCCGCTTGACCACGGCGCCCTCGGCGATGAGCTCATCCACGGATTTCATTTTGAAGCTGTCGACATCCAGGGCGGGCACGGTCGCAGCGGTCCGCGTCGCATGCGCTCGCAGGACCATCGCGGCGGTCGCGAGAACGGCGGTGCGCATGGCACGCGCGCTGACCGTGGTATCGGCGACGTAGTCCGGCGGCAGCGGGTCGGTCCCGCCGCGCAGGGCTCTGCCGGCCTGGCGGGCGAGAAAGGTATCGAGCTCGCGCTGGCGTATGGCGTCGCCAACGATATGGGGCTCGTTGTGGAACACCACCTTGGCCCCGGTGATGTGCCCCGAAAGATCGATGCCGGCGATCACGTCGAACGGCGTCGATGTGTAGCCGGGCGCCGCGATGATATCGAGCGTCGAAAACACATAGGCGACGATTTTATCGCCCTTATAAACCGCGATCGCGGGCGGCGAGCCTTCCTCCGGCCCGAGGCGTTCGGCGCCGGGATAGACCACCGCCATGACCTGAGGGGTAAGCCGTTCGCGCAGCTTGCCCTTTTCCGCAAGGGCCGGTGAGGCGAAGACGAGCGCCATCAAGGCGAGGCAGACGCCCCGCACCCATTCTGACCAGCCTTGAAAATGCATCGACACGGCGCACGGATAGAGAATATTCGAATGCTCAGAATAGCATCTGTGCTCAGAATAGCGACCGTACCGGGAAATCCGGAAAAACCTACGACCTCAATCTCCGGCCGACGGGAGTTCCGGCAATCAAAGCTATTGTCTTCGCCGTTGCCAAAATCGATACTTTGCGCGACTGCTCAAGGGCCGGGGAATGAGGGGATCAGGGGACCTCGGATCCGAGAGCGTGTTTCCTTGCTTTAAGAAACTCGCCTGGCGGGAGGGGTTTGTGCGGCCGAAGGGGTGACGTGCGGAGGCCGCGCAGAATTTTACGGGAAAACAAACCTACAAAACCCGTGAAAGCCAATTTGGAATAGGGGGAGCTTTTCTATGCATCTCATTCCTCAGTCTTGGTCGCATTTGCACATCCTCATAAGCGTTTTTCCGACTGTCGGATTTCTGTTTGTGCTCGGCGTCTACATCGCCGGATTCCGTACCGGCAATGACTTCGTCAGGCGCGTCTGCCTCGCCCTGTTTGGCTTGCTGGCCCTGCTCTCCGTCCCGATCTATGTCAGCGGCATCGGTTCGATGGCGGCCTTATCGGACAACCCCCGGTTCGCCAAGGACGCGATCGCCACGCACCATGTTTGGGGGGTCGCGGCGCTCGCCGTTCTTGTGATCACCGGAGCCCTGGCCTTTATCGAGCTGTGGCGGTCGTGGCGCGCTCGCCGCGCGTCCAGCGATCCATTCCATCTGGTGTTGGGTCTGGCAACAATCACCCTGGGCCTGACGATTGTGGCCGATGAGCTTGGCTTCGCGATCAATCACCGCGAACTGCAGGTGCCCGCCACCATTCCCGACATCTCCACTTCGCAAGTCTGGTCGCACGCCCACCTCATCCTGAATCACATCCCGACGGCTGGGATCGTGTTCGCGATCGCGCTTTTTGTCGTGGCACTCGTCGCGAACAACGACGTCTTGAAGCGCAGCAGCCTTACGCTTCTTGTCATCATCAGCATCATCGGCGTGCCGACCTATGTTGCCGGCACCGCTGCGATGTGGGCTTTGACCCAGCCTGCGATCCCCGACCTGCCCATTTCCAAAGCCGTGATCAATGCCCATCGCGACATGGCGTTATGGACATTGTTCGGTCTGGCGTTGACCGGGGCTGCCGCTTGGATCGAACTGTGGCGGTCTCGCTATCGCGGACGGTTTTCCAAACTGTCGCTCAATTTGGTCTTGCTGCTTGCCCTTGTCACCCTGGGCATCATGACCGAAACCGGGCACCGCGGCGGTCTGATCAATCACCCCGAGATCGTCTTGGCGACGGACAATCTCCCGACGGATGCCAACGCCGGCATATCCATGAGCCTGGAAACGCTGATGAAGGAGGCGATCTGGTTCGCGCCCTGGCAAACCGTGCATTTCTTTGGATATTGCCTGATATTCGGGGCAGCGTTCGCTGTTGTGCTGCGTGTGCTGGGCTTCTGGAAATCTGCGTCATTCGCCGCCATGCACCAATTGCTCGTGCTGGGATTTGTCGGCGTGCTGCTGAATGTCGTCAGCGGGATGCTGATGATGCTTTCCGACAGCTACCGATACGTCGTGGGTGACATCGGGTTCGCCCCGAAGATCGTGTTCATTTCGATCGGCGCGATAGCGGTTATCTATTTCTCGCTGTCCGACCGGCTTTGGAACATCAAGGCGGGCGAGAACGCGCCGGTGGCCGCAAAGTGGGTCGCCGCAATCGTGCTGCTCGCGTGGGTCGGAGTGATCGTTTTCGGCCGCTTACTGCCCTATCTCTGATCGGGCGAACGCTTCACAAACACCATAAGCCGGGGGGTTGAGCAGTGCTGGAATGGCTGGAAACTACGCAGTTATCCGCTTGGGTCCGAACCGAGCTATGGGGTTGGCCGCTCGCGCTGACACTTCACGCCTTTGGGACGGCGCTTGTTGTCGGTCTTACCCTCATCATTGGCCTGCGACTGCTTGGGCTCTTCAAGATGATTCCCTATACCCTGCTGAATCGGCTATTTCCCGTCGTCTGGGCTGCGCTCGTGCTGCAGCTCGTCAGCGGCTTTTTGATGTGGATGACGAAACCGACGCAATATGTCGACGACGTCGCCTTCGTCCTGAAGGTCTTATTGATCATTGCCGGTTTGATGCTGACGTTGTCGCTCTATCGGACAATCAAACAAGAAGCCGCCTCATGGGAAGCAAAGAAGGCCGTCTCTTCGCGAGCCGTTAGGCTTGGCACCGCGGCCGTTATCGTGTGGTGCGTCGTCCTTATTGCCGGCCGGCTGACCGCGCATTTGGGGGCGATCTGATCAAAACGCCAGCCTGATCAAACGCCAGCGGCCTGCCGGGACATCTCCCGGCAGGCCGCTGTTTCGTCAGTTCTCTATGCTTGTGAACCTATTTCACAGCCGAGACATCGTCTCCCGAACGCTGAAGGACGACGTTGACGCCCGACTTGGCGAGCGGAGTGGCGCCCAATTTGATGAGAAGCTCAGCCGTCTCCTTACGGAATCTGCGCGGGATCTGAAGCCGCCTTGCGCCGATTTCCTTGGTGAGGACGGACAGGGAGATGCTCAAAGGCGTCTGTCCGAAATTGTCCTTCTGATCGATCTTTGCGCCCTTGCTGACCAGATATTCGATGTCCTCGTTCAATCCCTGATAGGCAGCGGCGTGCAGCGCCGTCCAGCCGAACTGCCCGGCGGCATTCACGTTGGCGCCATGCTCCACAAGGTACCGTGCCGTCTGGGCAACCACGGCCCGTTCGTCGGGCTCTCTGGCTCTTTGGACGTCCGTGCCCACGCCCGACGCCATCATCAGCGCCGTTGTGCCGGACTCCGTGGGAATGTTGGGATCTGCCTCGGCATCCACCAAGGCCTTGATCACGTCGAGGTTGTTGACTTCCGCGGCCAGCACGAGCGGCGTGGAGCCTTGCAGCACAATTTCCGTGACGGTGACGGCGGTGCGCTTGCCGTAGAAGGCGTTGGCGCCGGCCTTGATTTCGGCGGCCGCCTTTGACTTGTCCTGCTTGATGCGAAGGTTCGGATCCGCTCCGTGCTTCAGAAGCGACTTTACGATGGCCAGGATGGCGTCTTTTCTTTCCACGTCGATTCCGTAATCGGAATCCCGCACGGCCTTATGCAACGGGGCATAACCGTTGGTGTCCACCGCGTTGGGATCGGCGCCATTGTCGAGCAGCAGGTCGACGGCCTTCGCGTTGCCCATGGCGCTGGCGATCAAGAGGGGCGTCAACCCCGATTTCGGCTGGGCGTCATTCGCTTTCGCGCCGGCGCGAATGAGAATACGGCCGCTGTCCACGTCGCCTTGCTGGGCGGCGAACATCAGCGGAGTGAATCCGGTCTTTGAAGCGAGCTGCACATCGGCGCCGTGCTTCACCAGCTCGTCGACCGCCGCGGCTTGACGGCTCGAAAGCGCCCACATCAAAGCGGTTTGTCCGGCGCTGCTTTCTTGCGCATTGGGATTCGCGCCGCCCGACAGCAAGGCCTTCACCGTCTCGACGTTGCCGCGCTTGGCCGCCACCATCAGCGGCGTCTCGCCCGACATCAGAGGCTTATTGGCATCGCCCCCGGCCGCCAGCAGCTTCACGGTCATCGCCGGATCGGACTGCTCCGCCGCGGCGTAAAGCGCGGTCGCGCCGAATTCATTGGCCCCTTTCGGGTTTGCGCCCGCTTTTAGGAGAAGATCGGCCATCGCCAGATCGTTGCGAGTGGCCGCCCAGACCAGCGCGGCCGTGCCTTCGGCACTGGCGACATCTGCCTTCGCGCGGCCTTTCAACAAAGTCTGGACCGCTGCACGGTCCCCGGCCTTCGCGGCAGCCGCCAGCGACATGTCGCTTGCGCCCTGCGCTAGCGCGGCGCCCGCGAGAATCGTCGAGCCCATCAATGCCGCTAGAATCGTTGCTCTTGTGTTCATTGCAATTCTCCCGCTTGGACCGTGTTCGTTCGGAATGCTGAAAATCTTGCTTGTGCAATCGAGGGTCCCCGTTTTTCGCGGGGACCCTCTGCAATGCCGCTGCTCAGGCGGTAATTGTCGGCAAAACGAGCCTTCCCGTGCTGTCGCCCAGTTTGTCCACGTGAGGGACACCGGCTTTGTCCAGCATGGTCAGAAGCAAATTGCTCATTGGCGTGCGGTTGGGATATTTGACATGCGTCCCGCCCTTGATCCCGCCAATGCCGCCTGCGACCAGCAGGATCGGCAGATTGGTATAAAGATGCAGATTGGCGTCGGAGAGGCCCGCGCCGTACATGATCATCGAGCTGTCGAGCAGCGAGCCGTTGCCATCCTTGGTGTCGCGCAGCTTGCCGAGGTAATAGGCCAACATCTTCGTATGCAGGCCGTTGATCTGCGTGGTCTTGATCTGCTTCTCGCGATCGCCCTGGTGATGCGTGCAAGGGTGATGGGCATCGCCAAATCCCAGCTCGGGATAGGCGCGGCCGCTCATCTCATGGCCCATCTGGAAGGTGATGACGCGGGTCATGTCGGTCTGCCATGACAAGACCATCAGATCGGCCATCAGTTTGAAGTAATCCGAGAAGACTTCCGGGGCGCCGACGGGGCTTCCGACGGGCAGGGCTTGAACTTCCTGCTTCTCGGCCAATTGCATGCGCCGCTCGACATCGCGGATGGCATCCAAATACTGATCGACCTTGGAGCGATCCGTTCCGCCGACCTTTACCCGCAGCCGCTTGACGTCGGAATTGATGGCATCAAGGATGCTCTTATCCTCCTGCCGAATGGCCAGCCGCGCTTTGGGATCCGTTCCGCCGTCGCCGAACAGGCGCTCGAAGATGGCGCGTGGCCGGTTCTCCATGGGGAGCGGCGTGGTCTCGTTGCGCCATGAGATCGTATCGTAATAGGCGCAGCCATAAGCGGATTCGCAGGCGCCGACGATTTCGGAGGATTCCAGACCGACTTCGAGGGAAGCGAGCTGGGTGTGCTTGCCGAATTCCCTCGCCGCGACCTGGTCGACGGAAATTCCGCCGCGGATGTCTGCGCCGGAGGTCATTTTCGCGTGCGTTCCGGTCAGGTATGCGGTGCAAGCGCGCGGATGATCACCGCCCACTTCGCCGTCACGGCCCGCGGCTTGTTGATGATCGAGCCCGCCGATCACGACCATGCGGTCGCGGAAGGCCTCCATCGGCTTGAGAGTCTGTGTCATCTCCCAGCCGGTGCCCTCGGTTTTGGGCGTCCACTCATTGTTCAAATTGAAAATGCCGTTGGGCACTTCCATGAACGCCATGCGAATCGGCCGCTTGGCTTCCACGGCAAAAGCCGGGGTCATCGCATCCAGCATGGGCAGGGCAACGACCGCACCCGCTCCGCGCAAAAACGTCCGACGGGGAATGGATTTTTTAAAGATTACCATCTTTTGTTCTCCTCATTTGGAACGGAGTGCTGTTGACGATGCCAAGAATAATGGACGACCATTTTTGGTCATCCGCGGACGCTTCACGCGAGATCTTACGCACAACGGAATGGTCGTATTCTTCGACCCCGCGACCCAGTGCATAGGTCAGAAGCCGTTCGGTGAAGTTTTCGACGAACATGCCGCGTTTTTGTAAGAGGACATGGCGCAAGCCCTCCGGCCCATTGAACGGAGTGCCATCGGGGAGGGTCCCGGACGAATCGATCGGTCCCAAACCGGGTCCGAGCGTGTCGCGC
>WNFL01286336.1_pt1 | contig 12705 bp, 13 predicted proteins | sample 5400361 | NCBI WGS metagenome assembly WNFL01 (sample SAMN13153351, study PRJNA577476) | soil metagenome | isolation source: 40 cm soil on Douglas fir-dominated hillslope | place: USA:California | collected 2013-09-17
TCGAGCTCAGTAATATTTGCACCGATCCGCCCGATGATTTCCGAGGATGCATCGACCTGACCTGACCCTTCATCTTTGAAAATCCGAAATTTGCCCGACCGAAGCATTTCCCGCTGCATTTGCAGGCTCTCTCGTTCGCGCTTGCACCAATCAAGTAGCCTAACCAAAACGTCCATGATCAACTCCGTATGAAAAGATTTTCGGCGGCTGCACCGCGCGATGCTGGTGGTGCCGAGTCCAACAAAACGCGTTCCGATTAATCGGGTACACCAATCCGGTGGCGCGAATATGGCCGGCAACGCGAGCCCAATCAAATGATCCGCACCGCGACCCTGTCAGTGTTTGTCATCTCCGGCGATCTGCTTAACCAAGTCAACAATGGATCGCCTGAGCTTAGCGTTTTGGATGCGCATGTAGGCCTTCGTGAGCGCGAGTCCGTCCGACGTGGCATAGAAGTCGGAGACATAGGCAGATGACGGCGCCTCCTCCAATACAGATAACGACGATCCGGGTGCACCTTCGAAGAAGAAAGAGAGCGGGACTTGCTGAATTGAAGCAATATGTTGCAAGCGACTGGCCCCAATGCGGTTGGTACCTTTTTCGTATTTCTGCACCTGTTGAAACGTAAGGCCCAGAGCGTCTCCGAGCTTCTCCTGTGTCATTCCCTGCATCTTACGTCGCATTCGTACTCGATCGCCCACGTGCCGGTCGATTTCATGTGGTGATCTTTTGGCTGTCGATGCATTCACGTGCAACCTCCTATCAACGGCATCCTTGGCTTCAAGGTCCGTCGTGTTATGCGTGCAGCTGTCTTTCTTGCAACTTCGCGCGTCAAGACAGCCGGCCGCCTATGGATACGCCCCCCACTAGGCCCCCGGTTACGTCTGTGGTTACTGTATCCATATGCAGTATCCATAGGCGCAGAGCAAAAAAGCCAATTGTCGCCTCATCTTGCTTCGCCGCTTCGGCGGAATTTCCGACGCGACTTGATACTGCGTCTGACCTGTTTGTTTGTCTGCCGGCGTAATCTTTGGCGCCGGGGCTCGTGGGCACGATCTCCGATGGCTGATGGTTCTTGCCTCGGGAGCAGCCGGCCTAAAGGCCGTCAGGCCCTTGACCGCGCGCTGTGGCCGCTCTGCTTGAGAGCGATCCGGAGCGGCGCTTCGGGACAGGTCGACTTTATAAGCCTTCATTTATTTCCGACCTATGACAATTGCGGAACTCAACGACGCCTTCAGGCGATCGTTCACGGGCGGACAGGTCGTCGTAACGACTGGCATCAACTCATTGCCGTCGGACATGCAAGCCGCGATCACTGCGTGCGTGCGGTCCTTCGAGGACTTCCATGCGGACAACGATCCGTACGGCGAGCACGATTTCGGCAGCTTCGTCGATGGCGGCGAGAAGATCTACTGGAAGATCGACTACTACGATCGTGACGTCAACTACGGTTCGCCCGATCCTACTGATCCGAAGGCGACGACGCGCGTCCTGACGATCATGCTCGCCGAGGAGTATTGATCTTTGCCTCTGAGCCCGGCTCGCACGGGTCGGGCTCAGGGTCCAGTCTCCCCGGGGGCGTACAAATTCCGCGAATGCAGTACCGCCAGGAAGTCGCTTACCCATTCATTGTTCTTCGACCTGCAGCGCGAACGACACTTATAAGGAAAAGGGCGTGGCCGGAATAGCTCCCCCGCCGTGGTATGCTTGTTGCATGAAAAAGGACCTGACGATTTCCGAATTCGCGCGTATGCGAAGTTCACGAAGGAACAGCTGAGCGAGATTGGAAAGAAAGGCGATCGGCCGATCCTTGACAAAAAGCTGAAATAATCGCCGAACAGCTAAATGTGGATAACCAGCTTGCAGGTTTTCTAAGGCGTGAGACAAGCCGACAGACCGGCTCATCCACAACGCTTTGTGAATCTCACCGATTCAAGTCGACCGGTAAAATGCCCTAGCCATCTATTCTCCGAAATACTTCAGCGCGATCTCGAGGCCCTCGTCGTACATCTTCTGGTACTCAGGTTGAGACCGCTCGCCGCGCTTCGTGCTACGATCGAAGAAGCCGATCACGTTCCCGATCGGGGCACGGGGCGGCCGATCGAGGGCGTCGATCTGCGTCGTCGATCCCACATCGACGAGACCGTCGAGATCGAAATCAACCATGTAGTAGTACGAGGCACCGATGTATACCCCTTGCGAGGGTTCGTTGCGGATGCGGAGCATTTCCGCACGGTTGCCCTCCGGCGGAATGTGTTCATAGCACCACCGACGATCCTTGAGTTTGATGCAGCCGGTTGTCGTACCGCCACGGTCGAGAGAGACCCGCTCCGTTTTCGCCCGGTTCTTCGTAAGATTTTCTGGATATACCATTTTCACTGACGTGACCAGATTGATCACTTTGCGCACGTCTTCGCGCTCAGCGGCAGAAACGGGAATACACGCAATGCCTAGGAGCGAGATTGCCAGCAGATGTTTGGATTTCTGGAGCATTGGGAATACCTTATCCAAGAGGATGCCGCGCGCCGCGCCCAACACCTACCTAAATCCAGATCCAAGAATTTGAGCCTCTTGAAATTCCTCTCCCGATACCACGAGCGTCCACTGCCCTACTACGGGGGACCTTTCGAAACAGGTAGCAAACGAATCGTTCTCCTTTGTATCGCCAAATTGACATACTTTCGGAATCCCATTTGGCGGCGTTAGCAGCATTTTGAGTTTGCCTAACTTCGGCGTGGGCGTCGCATTTATCGAAATATACAGAGCCTTAAAACTTGCTCGAACTGAGATCGCAATCGGCTTATTCGTGAAATGATGATACGGATCCCGGTGCACATTCGAGCTCAGGTCGCGCAAGAACGGGTCCGTCGAATCGATGGTCGACCGTGTAGGTTTGATATTCGCCTTTTGCAATATCCAGGATAAATTCTTTTCTTGAAATACATCAACGTCAAATGATTGCTCGGTTGAATCCACTTTGCACCAATCGTTGCCGCCTGACGTAACACCTGCAAGCCTCCACCCGCCATTCGGAAATTCGACGAACAACGGTCCGCCGGAATCCCCGTGGCATGTTGACGCGAGGAACTCATCTGAGTTTCTACGTTGATAAAGCCAACAAATCAATGCGCTTCTGTCGGCCGCGTCGTTGCATTTTGTGGTCTTGACTGTCCCCCATAATTTCAATCCCGGTTTCGACAAATTCGGTTTAAAATCAACAGCCACCCCATCCTTCCCTAGCCCACTATGCGCGCCGAACCCCACAATATGCCCATATTCACCGTCGGGCCACCGGCCGATATCATTTAGCCGTGCCGGCGCTATATTAGTAATGTGACTCTTCAAGTTAACTATCGCAAGATCACTTACGGGCCATTTGTAGTGGGGATGAATCGTTATGTCGGCAATTTCTACAGGCCCTATATCCTGAAAAAACACCGAAAAATACTTGGGATCTTGAGTAACTACTCGCTCTCCTCCTTTTCCTCCTCTCTCATAGGTAGCTCCTTTGCACGAGCTCCATGTTGTTTCTTTTATGCCCTCAATCGTACAGAAGCAGTGGGCGGCAGTTAGTACCGAGTCAGCCGAAATCAAAGTACCGGTGCATATCGCGGAATGTCCCTCTCCCAACGTTGCGTACCCTATCTCGGCTACGGAAGGATAATCGAGTGTAAGGCTGCTACCAACCCCAACCACGTATGGCGCGACCCTATCCGGAAGCCGCACGGCCTTAAATGCACTTAGAGCTAGATGGGGAGGCAGCGGAAGATCGTCATCCGCGCCGTCAACAAACAATTGTTGTATGCTTGGCGGCACAACCATGTCATTCAATTGCTGCAGTATGGACTCGCGCGAACGAGTTGGAAACGCAGCCGCCTCGTTCGTCAGTTTTGCCGAGAACGATGAAACATCTTTTTTGATGTTGAACAGCGAGCGTTGGGCGTACGCGGCTTTGCTCCCACGTCTCCAAATCGCTAATTTGGATATGTCTTCGTCGCCTTGTTTGTTCAAAAACGCTATTATTTGATTAATTCCTTGTGATATTGCCTCCGCAGACGCTCCTTGCGCAACGCAGTCAGCAGCAAAAAGCGAGAGAGCAGCAATGCCCACCAGTGTGCCCAGCAAAAATGTCCAAAGCTCGGCCAAGAACCCGCCGTTGATCTTGTCATGCGTCATAGTCGTCATGTTGGTCTCCCGATTTGCGATAGGGGCACTTTCGAGATCGCTACAATCATTGTGATCGACCGACTCCAAGAGCAACGTCAAGGTCGTTTGATTTGGTCGCCTCGCCAGCGATCTTCAAAATGCAGGGCTGAGTACTAGACCGGTCGGGCGCCGCAGTATTTGAATGAGCTGTTGATTCAGCACTTCCTGGTTTGCTGTTGACGCCGACGGAGCAAGAATGAGCGATAAATTGTTTGTCCAAGACCCAGCAACTGACGCAGCGGAGCCGGTACCTGACGGCCCCGTTATTTTCACCAAGGTCCAACTGGGGGCGATACCAATATTTGCTGCGACTGCAAATTGATAACTCGTTGAGACTACATCTAGCGGAGGGTTCTTGGCGGGTGCCTTGATTCCCTTAACACATTCCGTAGCAATCCCTTGAACTGCTTTAACATCAAGATCCGCTTGTGCTTTCGCATCATCTATCAACTCACCCGCGGTAGATAACTCTTCCTTCGCCTTTTCCTTTTCCGCACCCTCCGGCTTGTCCGGTTGCGTTGCTTTCTCAGCCGTTTGGGCAATGTCCAACTGCTCCGCTGCTATTGCAGCTTGGGCGGCGGCGTCTGATGCAACATCTTTAAACTTGGCCGCGCATGCGGCTCCGATCTTCCGTGCGATCGACAGCTCGCTCTTCAAATAGTCGTTAACAGCATCTGCGTGTTTTTTGCCCGCGATTGCTTGCTCAAGCATCTTCTTGGGGGTGACTCCCGCTGCATACTGCGATCTTGGCGATGGGGCTGGTGCCGCTTTTGGATTGAATCCGGTGGCTGCTTGGTGCTGATATCCTTCCGTCAGTACCGCTGGGTACCCGTCGATCTCGGTCACCATGGAAAGCATTCGTTTATAAATCCAGCTTTTCATATCGAGGTTGCTGCTGGTGAGTTCCGCGTTGGCGTCTAGGCAAACTGCATAGCGAGGGTCCTTTTTTCTGAGCGACTCAAACTCTTGCTTCAGACCGTCGAACGATACTGTAAAAATGAAATCCTCACTCCGGGTACGAAGATCGCTAACTCCGCCGCCAACGCCAAATGTAAATTTTTGTTGGAGAGCAGCTAGCGTGGCGCCAGGCAAGCTACTTGTGCCCACGTTGGGATATGCGTTGTGAAGCGGGTGGTTAAAAACGACCGTTGGCGTGAGTTGATCGAGGGTGCTCACATTCAAAGTTAAATCAATCTTGGCAGTCCAACTTTGAAACCATTTGAGCCGCTTGTCCTCCATCGGCTCTGCAATGGAGTGCATGAGCTCGCATTTAATTTGTCGTATGATCTCATGAACTGGAACACCGCCGGGGTCTGAAATTGAGGGTGGGGATGAAAGGGCGGCACATCCGCCCACTGCGCTCAGGCAAGAAAGTACGACAAACATAGCGAAAGCATTTGAGTCCGCTTTCATACGCCCCCCCGGGCCAACTTAACGTCGGCCCACTCTTCAAATCCCCGTCTTACTAAAGCTGAAGCCAAATGATCCGATTTATTGCGCCGGCGTATCGCCGGTGTATTGGTCGCGCTGCCATTAGCGCTTGTTCATGCACGAGCCGACCACATCAACCCACCAATTCCGATACGTAGGCAATTTCACCCAGTGACCACGACAGATTCGACGTGGGTTTCGCTCTCTAAATGTCCAATTGCCTTCATGACAAGGCGGTCCGAGCGCATGCTGCGCCCGATGGCGAAATAAGGGATTCTGAGGACCGAAGCGAAGGCTGACCGACGCACGAGCCCCCCACGTGGCTACATTGCGCTACGCTTTGTTAGGTATCGCGCAGAGGAACTGCAGTCGAGTCACTTCGGATCGGGTGGAGACGGATTCCTTTAACGTGTTGTAAATGTGCAACAGCTAAATCGAGAATGAGCGCAGCGTGCAAGACTACGAAATGATGCCAAGTGCTCCGTACAGACGGAAGGGAGAGAGCAGTTCACGAGAAGCCTGTGGTCATTTTCGCTCTTCACCTCCCTAATTTTCATCAGCTATCCCCTTTCGTATTAAGTTTTGCCGCATTGGCGGTTTGCGTTTACTTTCAGCATCGCCGCCTTGAACGACAAACGTGTTGTGGCACAGCAGCCGTTTACTTCTCTCTGGTTCCGGGCTTTCCTATTTCCCACAAGTAACCTTATTGGCTCGAGTCTCGTGGCAAGCCTGAGTATTTCGAAATACTGGTGGAAATGCGTAATCCCCGAGACGTTGTGCCTCATGCACCCTGGCGCTGTGGCACTGCGCTTACCATATTTTCTTAGACGCGGCCTCAGACAGGCTGTGTCATTGGTGGTCAGCCACACCTACAAATCGAAGCCGAGCGCCAAATACGGTTTTAAAGCAGCGTAACGCTCTTCCGACAATTCTGAGATTGATTGCGGCGGACGATTACAGAAGACCCTCCTCTGTACGAGGGTATTGAGCGCGACGGGCGGCTCGATGTGACCCGCGAGGAGAAAGTCGATCATCTTTACGGGCGCACTTACCGACGGATTCATCGCCTGCAGGCTATCCGCCGTGAAGACAGAGCGCTTTGCGGTGTGCCTGATGAGATCATCTGACGAAGCTCCCTCGACCACCTGTTCGACAATTCCGACAGTCGTGACCGATTGAGAAAATGCGTACGTATCGTCCTTCGACATATAGAAAAACAATAAGTCGCCCGGCCGCAGACGCGTTATCTTTGCACGGCACAAATAAACCTTGCGGATGGTATTGCCCGGCGTTCGCTCTTGTCCGCGAGATAGCAGGAGACCAACCGTTTGTTGTGGAAAGAGAGGAAGGTCGGCGGCGAAGGCGATCTCAGGAAAAAGCCGGCGATGATAATCAGGCCGAATGGGGACGCAAAATTTGCGGACATCTGGCCCGTCATCGAAGCGCGGATAATGAGAACGATCGCTATATGGTCTGTCGGAATCCGTAATAGTCCAAGAGATCAATCAGAAAGGCGTGCTTCGGATAAGCGGTGACATACGTAAGATCGTACTTATTTCGCTGGGCAAACCACAGCACCTGCTTGAGCAATAGCTCTCCGAACTTCTCGCCCTGATATTCGTCACGAACTTTGAACGTGCACATCTTGAGGATCTTCGGGCCTCGGTGGTGCGTGCCCGCTTCGATGTGGCTCTCGTCCTTTCGGATCACGATGCCGGCAATTTCGTCTCCTATTTCAAGCACCCAGCAATCCCGATGCTGGCTTTTGCACTTGTCGAACCATTGATCAAATGCCGGATAGTCCGCGCGCAAACTTGTGAAAATGGCGTGGTCTTGCCTGAGCTCGTATGCCTTCCGCTCTACGACGTATGGCAGACTCACTGATATGGGCGTAAAGGTTTGCTTGAGCCATTGCAGCGCCTCCTCTACCGTGAGGACGCTCAGTCCTAACCCCGCTTTCTCGGCTCTTTTATGAAGGCCGTTATCCTGCGTGATCAGAAAATCGACGGCCTTTGCATCAACAGCCGCTAATAGTCGGACGTCCGACCGGTCGTTCTCGCTTTTCGCCGCGCCAAAGCGAGCTGCCAGTCCGACATCGTCCGGAACCGGAACACCCCGAAGCTTTTGGAATTTCGCAAGCTTGCTCTGCGTGACTACACGGCGCGCTGTGTTGTTGTCTCGCGCCACATCGTCGTAGTTGGCGCCATCAACGAAGAGCCCGACTCCATACTGATTGCTGAGCCTAACCAGTTCAGCAAGGGACAGCTGCACGGGCTGAAAGTCTTCGAGCCCGATTACGACGTTTGTATCGATCAGCAGCTTGAAATGGTTCATCGATCAACGAGGCGGCGCATTCCTCGGTAAGGTAGCGATAAGACTGCGGCGGAACAATCCCGAATCTTTCCAGAAGATCGGCCGCCTTCAATTCTTGCTTCAGCGATCTGACTCTGTCAAAAAAGATCGCAAATCCAAATTCGAGCCCCTCAAAATAGGCGTCAAATTCGTCCTTCGAAATACACGCGGCCTCGTTGTGCTCTTCCCATATTTTCGTAACGGGCAACCTTAGCACGTGCTTGATGCAGGCGCTTGCGACTACTGCTCGCACTGGACTCGATGAATAAATAAATGCCGTCGCCCCCGTTGCGCGAAGCTCCGTAAATTTCCTTCGTAACTCAACAGTCTTTTGACCTAGCAGAATCTTGGACGCGTAGATTGGTCGAATGCTCACGAGGACGTCCCGCCTAAAGTCGGGTATTGCGTCCATCGGGCTCCCCTTTCTGCGAATCAGTGCAAGTTAATCACCCGAGGGGTTCGAGGCCAAGAGTCTTTTCTGAGCAGCCCAATCGTAGCGTTTGGTGGGTCGCGGCACAGGGTTGGCATCGCCGGTGGCTGAGTAGGTGTAGGTGGTGGCGAAGGTACCGTTCAGGGTCAAGGTGGCGTCGGTGAGGATGTTGCCCAAAGATCGTACGTCCAGCGCTCAATCATGTTGCGACCGGCGTTCGGGGTGCCCGTGCAACGCAAGCGCCGTTGCGGTATACACACCGAACCATGCAGCACGCGAGAAGCTCACCATACCGATCAAGCGGCTTGGAAACTGCACGCATGTCGCTCATCGTCCTTATGACGACGCCCGTTGTCTTCTGTGCGCGACTGCCAGGCCGCCGCTTTCGTTCGGTTTTCGAGTTCGATGGCTAGGGCATGCACCAAATCAATGGGTAGAAAACGGTTGGAACGTGCGGCTATCAATGAGAGCAGTGCACCATGCGAGGCGGTGCGCATGCGCAAATATTTTCGATGTTGTGCCTCATGCACCCTGGCGCTGTGGCACTGCCCTTACCATATTTTTGCCATGCCCTTCGACCCAACCGATTATTCAGTTGTCGTGAAGCTCCGGGCACCTCCGCCGAACCCTTGGAGGTGGGAGATTTATCGTGCCGGAAGAGCGAACGCGGTTGAGCAGGCGCCAGTCTTTTTTCCCACGATGGCGGCGGCCAGTAGGGCAGGAAAAGTGGCCCTCGGGCAATGTTTGGACAAGCTCCAATCTCAATACCTGCCATGGCCAGCAGCGTGACCGGCCATCGAGGGTGAAGCGAAGCGGAGCAGTCCGCCTGCGGGCTTGACCGCACGAGCCGCACCCCGTGGCATTCGGCGCTCCTACGCCAGAGAACGCGTCGCGCGCTCAGGCCTCCTGTCGTGCGCATTCATGCGGCGTTCCCTCTTCGCGCACGCCGCTTTGCGGGTTCGCCGGATGCCCGACTCAGGCGCTCGCCTCGCCTGTACGATCTGGACGGTCTGCGTAAATATACAGCGGCGGCGCGGTTCCCTCCACGACTTGCTTCGAGATCACTACTTCTTCGACGCCCTCAAGGCTCGGCAGTTCGAACATCGTATCGAGCAGAATGCTTTCCATGATCGAGCGCAGTCCGCGCGCCCCGGTCTTGCGCTCGATCGCCTTCCTGGAGATTGCCCGAAGCGCTTCCTCGGTCAGGGTCAGATCGACTTTCTCCATCTTAAACAGCCGCTGGTATTGTTTCACCAGCGCATTCTTCGGTTCAACCAGAATGCGCTTGAGCGTCGGCTCGTCGAGATATTCGAGAGTGGCAAGCACTGGCAGGCGCCCAACAAATTCCGGGATCATGCCGTACTTCAACAGGTCCTCCGGCTCGACCTCGCGGAAGATCTCGCCCGTCTTGCGATCCTTTGGCTCCGAAACCGATCGAAGTTGCCCGGCCGCGGGCCGAGATGATCTTTTCCAGGCCGGAAAAAGCGCCGCCGCAGACGAATAAAATATTGGTGGTGTCGACCTGTAGAAACTCCTGCTGGGGATTCTTGCGGCCGCCCTGCGGGGGCACCGAGGCGTTGGTGCCTTCGATGATCTTGAGCAGCGCCTGTTGGACGCCCTCGCCTGACACATCGCGGGTGATAGAGGGGTTTTCCGACTTGCGGCTGATCTTGTCGATTTCGTCGATATAGACGATGCCGCGCTGAGCGCGCTCGACGTTGTACTCTGCCGATTGCAGGAGCTTCTGGATGATGTTCTCGACGTCCTCGCCGACATAGCCCGCCTCGGTGAGCGTCGTAGCGTCGCCCATGGCGAAGGGCACGTCGAGAATGCGTGCCAGAGTCTGGGCGAGCAGCGTCTTGCCCGAGCCGGTAGAACCGATCAGGAGGATGTTCGACTTGGCGAGTTCGACGTCATCGTGCTTGGTCTGGTGATTGAGCCGCTTGTAGTGGTTGTGGACCGCGACGGACAGGACCTTCTTGGCATGTTCCTGGCCGATCACATAGTCGTCGAGAATCTTGCAGATATCCTTCGGCGTCGGAATGCCGTCGCGCGATTTCACCAACGAGGACGTGTTCTCCTCGTGGATGATGTCCTTGCACAGCTCGACGCATTCGTCGCAAATGAACACGGTCGGTCCGGCAATCAGCTTGCGCACTTCGTGCTGGCTCTTGCCGCAGAACGAGCAGTAGAGCGAACTCTTCGAATCTTTGTCGCCGAATTTGCTCACCCTTGGTCTCCGTCAACAGCCGCGCTCCCCCGCTCAAAATCTTTATAGCACATCGCTCGTCGTCTCCGTTAGCCCGCCTTATCGCGCACCGCAGCGGAAACATTCAGGCACCGAGCCTGCATCTCCGGTGCTCCATTGGAGCTCTACCGCTCGATCATGTTGCGGCCTGCATTTGGTGCAGCTGAACCCCGCCAGCTTTGCATCCCGAACAACCCGGGCTCTGTTCGTTTTCGCGACGCGTGACGGCCTACGAGCGAGCTATCCGCTAGTCCACACCAGGCTTGACGGAGGCGTCGAGAGCTTCGATTGATGTAAAGCCATTTGGGTGAGAATGATTATGGAAATCGGCGATTGGATACGACTGTCTTACAACCCAACCTCCGTGACAACGGCATCGCCGACAAACAGCGTTTCTAATTCAGGATTTGTACTCACCTCTCCACGCCAATAGGAGCGACCGCGATCTCTCGTCACCGAGAGGGGTTCGCTGTCGCCAAGCAATAATCGTGCATCAGCCCGGTGAAGAGTACCCGTGAGGTTTAACGAGCATATCTTTGCACCTTGCTCTCCGAGTCTTCCATTCCAATACCGCGCCTCTTCCATCGTATCGCACAAGTACAAGCAGCGTTGGCGCGATGGAGCATCCGGGAATCCATCGCGTCGTATTTCCTCCATGAGAAGCTCTCGCACCAGCATGACATAGTGCATCGCGAGTTCTGTTGCGATCCGCGCGAGCTGAGGACAATTGATGTGTCCGTCTCGGACCTGCCGAAGAAATGCGACCGCATTTATCTGAAGCACTGTGCCGTCCGCTTGTGTGACTGGATATTGCCTCGAACCCTCGTAGAAGGCGAAAAATGGATTCGGTGTGCTCCCTACCTTAATAATCTGACCAGCTGTAAATTCGTTCTTATAAGGCTTGCTAACCGTCACGTGGTACAAGGTCCGGTTTTTCACCTTCTCCGCCATTCGTGCTTCCTATGCTTGCTCTCGCGGTCGCCCACCGACTTCAAAGGCGTCCGCGTGAATTGCATCCTTTGCTACCCACCGCGAACGTTGCTAACGAATCAGCGGCTAAGTTTGCGTGCGATCACAGTCGTTTTTGTTTTCTCCCGCGCGAGCGTCTTTAGCATTCGGATGTCGTCCGTTGTCCACGGACGGAGCTTCGTAATCTTCTTCGCCATTTGGGTTTCCCCATCCGCCAATGTTGTTAACAAATCAGCAGCAATCATAAAACAAAAAGCCAGACATGGCGCAGCGTAGTCCTGTCTCTTTCTCATCAGTTTCTTTGTTCGACCTGAGGCCGTTTCTTCATCCCGACCTGCCTTCGCCGAGTGACAGCGCGCGCGGCAGCTGCGCCCGCTTCGCTCATGGCCGATGCTGCTATCGCTAGAGAATCCTTGCAGCTGTCCGCTTCGTCATCACCAATTTCGTCGTATGCCACATCCTCCATGTCGTCTGAGACCGCAGTGCCGATCGTGCCCCTGCACGGGGTCTTATATCGCAACAAGCAGTATAATTTCTCGCTCACCTACCCTTCCGACCTCTCCGTCGACGAGTACGACGAAGGCGACGGCACCAAAGCAATCGCATTTCAAAAGGGAGATGGACCCCTCGGCTTGCAGATGTTTATTACGCCAGACCCGGACGAGCAGATTTCACTCGCACAGGTCAAGGCCGATTTTCCCACGCTCGCAATGCATGACATCGAGTCCGTGACGATCGGAACCGGTACTCCAGCCCTCGTATTTTCAAGCAATACTCCGGATTTGGGGCCGACCCGAGAACTGTGGTTCGTCCACGATGGCTACCTTTACGAAATAACGACGTATTCGAATCTCGGCGGGTGGCTACGACAAATCATCAACACCATTCGGCTTCCTTAACAACCCCGCATCCCCTTCCCGCCACGCGAGGTTCTTCATATCTGGGTAGAGTCCTAACTTGAACTTTCGGGACCCTCACAGTTCATACCAGATCGTTACCGCCAATCGTGTCTGCCAGCCTTCGTCCTCGTCTTTATGCTCTGTCATAGCGGTAGATGTATGAGTTACGG
>WNFL01394137.1_pt1 | contig 12705 bp, 11 predicted proteins | sample 5400361 | NCBI WGS metagenome assembly WNFL01 (sample SAMN13153351, study PRJNA577476) | soil metagenome | isolation source: 40 cm soil on Douglas fir-dominated hillslope | place: USA:California | collected 2013-09-17
GTTCGACGACTGGATACGCACGCACCTTGAGCTTCGGCGGAATCATGTCCTGCCCAGGGATCTGCACGCACTTGCCGGTGCCGTCATATTTGATGCCGTGATACATGCAACGCACGCCATCGCCTTCGAGGCGGCCTTTGGAGAGGAGCGCTCCGCGATGCGGACAGCGATCATTGAGGGCGATGACATTGCCGCTCTCGCCACGGTAAAGCAGCACATGCTCGCCGAGCAGCATGCGGCTCAATAGTCTGCCGTCGATCAGTTCGCGATCCAAAGCCGCAACGTACCAACAGTTTTTGAGAAACATGGTCATTTCCCCCGCTCGCTTACCTACCCGAAATGTTTCTTCTAGCGAAACAGCGTTTCGTCCATTATACTGCTACCCATGAATAGGGGATACATTCACCCATGAAGCGGGCAGTGGGCCGCCAGGCGGCCAAGAGACCCAGCGGAGCTGCACCGCAGGCGATGGGCGATGGCCTGCAGTCACTTCAGACCGCGTTTCGAATTCTCGATGAGCTTTCGAACGCCCACCAACCAGTTGGTTTGACCGATCTTGCAGGCGTGCTCGGTGAGCTCAAGCCGCGTGTGTACCGACACTTATCCACTATGAAGCGCATTGGTGTGGTCTTCCAGGATGCACGAAATGGTCAGTACAGTCTGGGCGGCAAGCTGTTTTCCTTGGGGGAGGCGGCCTTCGAGCAATTCGATCTGCGCTTCGTCGCCGCTCCTTATCTCACACGGCTGCGGGATCAGACGCGGCAGACGGCGTTGCTTTCCGTTCCGGGTAACGGCGAAGCGATCGTTCTATCCAGTGTGGAATACCGCGACCGGCTTTCCATCTCTTCCCGTCCCGGTAACCGGCCGCCGCCGCACTGCTCATCGCAGGGCCGGATTGCGTTGGCCTTCGCCGACGAAGCCGCGCGCAGGCGCATTCTCAAGCGCAAGCTCCCTTCCTTTACGAAGCACTCAATTACGGACGTTGCGCTCATCGAGGCGCGGCTAAGCGTCATACGCGAGCGGTTATTCGAAGACGCCGTCGATGAAGTCCGGCTCGGTATCAATGCTCTTTCAGCTCCCATATTTCGCGATAATGCCGAATTCATCGGCATCATCGGCATCATCGGTACATCGGTGGAGATTGGCACGCCGCCGTCGCGGCCGCTCATCGCAACCCTGCATCATGTCGCGGGCTCTCTCTCGGCAGAGCTCAACTGCCGGATTTATTATGAACGCGGATTGATCAAATAGACGTCGCGTGAGGATCTCTTCTGTGCCATTCAACTGCGGGGAAAGACCATGCAATCGATACCGGTCGGGGCCACGGGTTCGTTCAGTCTTGTCGTCATGCCAGACCATCTCGCCAGCCGCTTCAAGGATGTGACACTGCCTCCGGTGCTGGCGACGCCGGTCATGATCATGGTCATGGAGAATGCGGCGCTCAACGCGATAAAACCATATCTCGACGCCGGCGAAAGCGCGCTCGGCACGCACGTCGACGTGCGCCATCTGGCGGCGACGCCGGTCGGTCGACGCGTCACCGGCGAAGCGAAAGTGACCAACGTTGATGGGCGGCGCATCGAGTTTTCAATTCGTGCGACCGATGGAAACGAGGAGATTGGAGTGGGCACACACGAACGCGTGGTGCTACAGCTGTCTAAGTTGTCCGAACGGATGAAGGCCAAATCAGCCAGCGATGCGACAAAATAACTAATGGCAGAGCGTCCATGTGACGGTGGTTCCCAAACAGCCCATAGGGCGCTTTTCACGGCACCGTTGTCGCTGGTATACGTTAGCGGTTGACAAACTCCCAGACCTTGGAGATCACGACCGATCCCTCGCCGACCGAGGAGGCGACGCGCTTGACGGAGCCCGCGCGAACGTCACCCACCGCGAAGACGCCGGGCAGCGAGGTGGCGAAGGGCGAGGACGCGGATTCGGCGCCGGAACCGGTGACGACGAACCCTTTATCGTCAAGTTTCACCAGGCCAGAGAGCCACTCGGTATTCGGCGCGGCGCCCACCATGATGAACAGTGCACGTGTGTCCACGACGCGGTTCGCCCCGGACTTTGCGTCACGAATGGTCAGCGCCTCGAGATGGTCAGCGCCATGCAATGCGCTCACCTCAGCTCCGTACTCTATGGTGATCCTGGGGTCGGCGTCGAGCCGGCTGGAGAGATAGCTCGACATCGAAGCCGCCAGCGATGAACCGCGGACCAGCAGGCGCACGCAGCGCGCCGAACGGCTGAGAAACATCGCGGCCTGTCCTGCCGAGTTGCCGCCGCCGATGATGACCGCTTCAGTTCCCTTGCAATAGCGCGCCTCGATCTCGGTCGCGGCATAGTAAATGCCGGCGCCTTCGAGGCCGGCAAGCCGGTCGAGGGGCAGCCGGCGGTACTGCACACCGGTCGCCACCACCACCGCCTTGGCACGGACGCGCTGGCCGTTGTCGAAGGTGGCGCAGAAGCTCTCGTCCTCGAGCCTCTCGAGGAGCACCACGCGCCGCGGCATCGCGAAGCGGGTCCCGAACTTCATCGCCTGCACCTCGCCGCGCCAGACGAGGTCGGCACCGGAAATGCCCGTCGGGAAACCCATATAATTCTCGATACGGCTCGAGGTCCCGGCCTGGCCGCCAATCGCAACGTCTTCCACGACCAGCGCGCAGAGACCTTCGGCTCCCGCATAGACTCCCGCAGCCACCCCCGCGGGCCCGCCGCCCACGATCAGTACGTCGAATGTCTCGTCGTCCCGGAAGTCGAGGTTGAGGCCGAGCAGCCGCGCGACCTTGTCCGGCGTGGGATTGCTCACGACGACGTCGCGTCCGAAGATCACCGCCGGCACGGCCGGATCGATCGAGCAACTGAGGGCGGTCGCCTCTGCTTCAGGGCTGTACAGCGGCAAAGAACTGTAGGGAATGCGGTTACGGCTCGCAAACTCCGCGATGCGGCGCACGTCGCGGTCCTCATCTTCGCCGATCAGCCGTAGGCTGCTGACGCGCTCGTCGAGCAGGCGGCGGCGGCGCGCCGAAAACACCGTGATGATGATGTCGGACATCTCTGGGATTTGAGACATCAGCGTCAGCATCGTTTCACGCGGCACCTCGATCACCCGCGTGTCTCGAACCGCGCGCATCGGTATCGACCAGGCACCGCCGTTCAGAAAGGAGATTTCTCCCATGAACTGGGTCGGGCCGAGCGTGGAGGGCAGATGGCGTTCGCCGGTATAGGGATTAACCAACTCGACCTCGCCTTCCTCGACGTAAACGAAGAGATCCGCCGGTGCGCCGAGCCGTGCGAGAATCGTACCCGCGGGATGAGTCACGACCTTGCCCGCGGCGCGCAATGCTTCGACGTGAGCCGCCGCCAGCGGGGTGCGCTGCATCTGACGTAAATCGGCGCCGATCGTTTCCATGTTTCTGCTCGTTCTCTATAGGGTTGGGTTCGGCCGGCTAATTCGACGATCTTGGGAGACACTGGCGGACTTTCAAGGCCAGGCGGACTACGCTACCTTCATCCGCATAGATAGGTAGAATCTTAGCGGCGATGCCGGCGCATCCGCCGATGCAGCGCACTTCATACACGGTATACACGGCGGGCAATTTGAGCATGATCGAGTCGAATTTGGATCCCTGGCCCGTTCAGGCGCTCGAGGCAACCCTGGGATTGCCGACTGCTCGGACAGACGCTCCCGTCGACTTGCCGCCATTGTGGCATTGGTTGTACTTCCTGCCCACTGCCCCGCGCTCATCGATCGGCCCTGATGGTCACATGGTGAATCAAGAGTGGGTTGATTCCACGTTACGACGGCGGCGCCTGTTCGCTGCGGCTCGTACCGAGTTCTTGCGGCCGTTGCGAATCGGCGCACCGGCGCAGATGACGGAGCGGGTGCTTGGACGGCGCGATAAGCACGGCAGGAGCGGCGATTTTCAAGTCGTCACCGCGGAATATCAATATTTTCAGAACGGTGCCCTGTGCGTACGAGAGGAGCGGGACATCGTCTATCTTCAAGGCCCGGTTCCGGCGCAACCGGCTCCGCAGGATGAATTCGCGATCAAGGCCGCTGGGACGGATTCATGGGCGGTCACCTTGACTCCGGATCCAGTCATGCTCATGCGCTTCTCCGCACTGACATTCAATTCGCACCTCATCCATTTTGACCAGCTTTATACGCAACGCGAAGAAGGTTACCCGGAACGGGTCGTGCATGGGCCTTTGGTCGCTGTGGTATTGGCGCGATTATTGTCGCTCAATCATGTGGATCGATTCCATCGTTTCGAATTCCGCGCCCGTAGTCCGTTGTACGTGGATCAACCCATTCAGTTCATGGGTAAACCCGAAAGTGGCCGCATCGAATTGCGGGCGATCGGAGTGTCTGGGATGCTGGCGATGGAGGCAACCGCGTGGCTTTCCGACCCTGCTGAGCATTCCGCTTCGCGCCAATAGCGCCGAGGCGACTCTTCATCGAACCTTACGCCGCAGCCCATCCATCAGAATATCGATGAGTCGCCGGGCGCTCGCTTCCCAGTCGGCGTCGGGATTTCCGTAACTCACTCCGATCAACGCTCGCAGCAAGTCCGATGGATTGATGTCCTTGCGTACATCGCCGCTTCGGACGGCGCCCTTCACGAGTACGGAGATCGCCCGTGTGATCAGTTCAGCAGGGGTGGCATGAGGCGTGGAAGTACGGCTCATTGCGGCTCCCAGGGATGGCGCGATCAGGCGCTTGGTCGCGATGTAATTGACGAACAGGTGCATCCACTGATGCAGTGCCTCACCCGCTGGTGAGGTCTCGAGCAGCTGTGGCACTGCGTCGACCAGCTGTTCCACTTCGCGTCGGTAAACCGCTTCCACAACCGCCTCTCTGCTGGGGAAATGGCGATACAGGGTGCCGATGCCGACGCCGGCGCGGCGAGCGATTTCTTCCAGGCTCACATTCAGCCCGACTTCCGCGAACCCTGCCTTGGCGGCGTCGATCAGCAATTGTCGATTCCGGGCACTATCGGCGCGGGGTTTGCGCGTCTGGGCCGTTGCCTTGCGTTTCAAGTTTAACATTTGCTCCTGACATAGTACTTGCAAAACGGAGGAAGCCTCCGTATATTAAACGGAGGTTCCCTCCACTTGCAATTAGACCACTTTTTTGTGCTGCAGCGGTAGGGTGTCTCGGAAAAAGTGAGGATTTGAGCATGACGCATTCTTTTGGAGCCACATCGACGACTGACGAGGTGCTGCGAGGCATCAATTTGAGCGGAAAGCGGGTGCTGGTGACCGGTGTTTCCGCGGGCCTCGGTGTCGAAACCGCGCGTGCATTGGCGGCGCACGGAGCGGAAGTCATCGGAGCCGCGCGCGATCTGTCCAAGGCGAAAGTCGCTACGGAGCCGGTCCGTGCGCAAGCCGCTAAGGCAGGTACTATTCATCTGGTTCAACTCGACCTGGCGTCGCTCGACAGTGTGCGGCGCTGCGCCGACGGTTTGCTGGCCGCCGGCAAGCCCTTCGACGTGATCATTGCCAACGCCGGCGTCATGGCCTGCCCCAAGGGCACCACGGTCGATGGCTTTGAGACTCAATTCGGCACCAACCACCTCGGACACTTCGTTCTGGTGAACCGCATCGCTTCGTTGCTGCGGCCAGGTTCGCGTTTGGTGAACCTGTCGTCCGCGGGCCACCGATATGCGGACGTCGATCTTGAGGACCCGAACTTCGAGCACACGCCGTACGCCGAGTTCATCGCCTATGGACGTTCCAAGACCGCCAATGTGCTGTTTGCAGTCGAGTTCGATCGCCGCCACAAAGCGAGCGGGGTGCGAGCCACGGCGGTGCACCCCGGAGGGATCCGAACCGAACTGAGCCGCCACTTGGCGCCCGAGGCGCTTGACAAATTGATCACGGAGATCAATGCCAGTCAACCCAAGGGCGCTGCGCCCTTCAGCTATAAGAGCATTCCCCAAGGGGCGGCAACTTCGGTGTGGGCCGCCTGTGTCGCCGAGGCTGAGGCGATTGGCGGCCGTTATTGCGAAGACTGCCACGTCGCCGAGGTGGTCTCCGAGCCAGGCATCCGCGGCGGCGTGCGGCGTTACGCCCTCGATCCGCAACGTGCCCAGGCGCTCTGGCAGAAGAGCGAAGAGATGGTCGGCGAACGCTTTGATGTGAATTGAACGTGCGCCCGCACAGTACCGTGAATGGGGCACACGCGCCAACAACGACAGCAAGTTGCGGAGTGTCTCCTTGATGACACGTTGCTAACTTGACCAACATCACTTACCCGAGGAGTCGTCATGTCTACATCGAAATCAAACAGAGAGCTTGCAGAGGCAGGGGCAGCCGACGTGCTCATCCCGCTCATCCGAGCCGCGGCGACCGTCGGCTTTGTCATCGCGCCGTGTTCGCTGGGCTTCGTCATCATCGCCGTGTCCGAGCAACTGATTCGCTCGATCATGGTGGGAGCTGACCCCGAAGTGCTTGTGAGCGATTTGCAGAATCAGTTTCCGAATGCTGCGATCGAGGTCAATGAGAGCTGCGATGCCGGATTAGTAGCAAAAGTAGTGGACTTGATCGAGCGCCCCGGCCGGGCGTTGGACCTGCCTCTCGATATTCGCGGCACGGACTTTCAGATGCGTGTATGGGATGCGGAACAAATCGATGTGCCGAACGCAGCCCGGGCGGTACCGAACGCGCGCGCGGTCAACTGCTTGCCTCCTGGCTAGCCTGTGCCGTAGGGCTGAGTCGGGGCCGATTGCCCGACTCGCGTTGAGCGACGTAACCTCCTATCGTGACTTATCCTGGGTGCGAGCCTGCGCATAGGTGGACGGGATAAGCTGTTTCAGAGCGTTGGCCAGCGCGTCCCGGGTACAGTCTGAATAAGCCGCCCAAGCGTCGACTCTTCGATCGTCGCCCAGTTTGCGACACAGGTGCTCCGCGGCCTTGGCGAGGCGGAGGCGAGCTTCGCGCTGACCCTGGGGAGTAGCGAGGTTCAACCCGGAGAGGGAGATCATTTTGGTAGTAGTCTCTGGAGTTCGGCGCGAACTGGTGGGATCGGCGGCGGCCGAGAAGGGAAGGGTGGCGCCGATGGCCATTAGGCCGATTGTGCAGAATAAGGTGCAAGTCGCGCTATGATCTAAGACGGTCTTGAGCGTCATGGGATTCTCCAAGTGAAATTGAGGACTGGGGCCGGGCCCGTGCGGCATAGTCCTCCGCGATGCGCACCGAAGTCCTGAGGGAGCGTTGAAGCGAAACGAGTCTTTTCTGAGGAACTCTGAATTCCCCCGAACATCGGCCGCAAATGGCGCCATCGGAGGCGCTATTCTCGATCCACCCCCAAAACGCCGTGATCAGCCATGAACTCGACGGATAAAAGGACCTTTCAGGTGCAGGACTGGCGGGTAGATCCGTGGCTCGATGAAATCTCCCGAAATGGCCAGGTGGTTAAGCTCGAACCTCGAACTATGCGTACCCTGGTATATCTGGCCCTGCATGCGGGAGAGGTAGTCAGTATCGACACCCTGCTGGCTGAAGTTTGGGGCGGAGTCGTCGTCACCCCGGATTCGGTGTACCAAACCGTCGCGACGCTGCGTCGAACACTGGGAAGTGGGACCGAAGGGTCGACTCATATAGTCAACGTTCCGCGGCGCGGCTATCGTCTGGTGACTCCAGTAACGCAATGGGATTCGACCCCCGCGCCGCGCGACGGTCGCTCTTTTCGGCTCAATCGGTATTGCTCTGTGGCTGCATTTTGCGCCTGCTGGCCGGCGGCCGGCCAGGGTGGCGCTTCCGGTATCGATGGCGGTACTGCCCTTCGATGATCTGAGCGAAAAGTCGGATCGACAGTATCTGGCTGAAGGTATGACCCAGGAATTGATCGATGCCTTGTCGCGACTACCAGACTTCCGAGTGATCGGGCATGCCTCATCGTTTCGCTTCCCAAACTACAGCGACAATCTGGCGAAAGTAGGTCAACAGCTCGGAGCCGCGTATTTGCTGACAGGCAATGTTCGAAGCGACGGCCAGCGATTGCGCATAGCGGTAAAAATCAACGCCGCCGCAGACGGCGCTCAGCTGTGGTCTCAATCGCTGGAGGGCCCCTTGGGTGATGCGCTGCGCATGGAGGACGACATCGCAAAAAAGGTCAGCGGCACCTTGGCCGGCACGTTTGGTACACCATGGACAAAAAAGCAAAGAACTGTAAATCCAGATGCCTTCGCGGCCTTTCTGAGTGGAATACACGAGTTCTATCAGTTCGACCGTCAAAGCCTCGATGAGGCCGCGCGCCACTTTCAGACAGCGCTGGACCTAGATCCTCACTTTGATCGGGCGGCGATCCTTCTTGCCGGCGTAAGGGTGGCACAGGCGTCATTCGAATTCGTCCCGGCGCGTGAAGGCTTTGAGCGCGCCCGCTCTGCCGCCGCCGCAGCGCTCGCGTTGAATCCCGACCTGGCCGACGGACACTCGGTGATGGCGAAAGTCCATCTATGGTACGACTGGGACTGGGATGCAGCCGATGCGGAAATCAAGCAGGGCTCAAAATTGCAGCCAAACAACACACTGAGCAGCTGGGATGCGGCGGATCTAGCCTCGACGCTCGGCCGTTGGGACGAATCGGTGCGCATGATGGAAGTCAGGGTACGCAATGACCCCATGGATGGGGACGGGCAGATCACGTTTGGTACGATTCTGTATTCGGCAGGCCGGCTCGCGGAGGCGGAAGCCGCGACGCGCAAAGGCCTGGAGCTCTTACCGGATTACACATCCGGTTATTTCGTTCTTGGAAAGATTTTGATTGCCGAAGGCCGAGTACGAGAGGCGCACGATGAAATGCTGAAGGATTCCATCGAAGGAGCGAAGCTGCAAGGCCTGGCAATGACCTACCACATGCTCGGCCGCGATAACGAATCAGATTCGGCTTTACAACGAGCGATCAAGGATTCCGCCGGAACGTTGACCTTCGAGACGGCATTGGCCTACTCGGTTCGAGGTGAGCGCGATTTGGCCTTCGATTGGCTGGATCGCGCCTATCAACAAAAATCTCCCGCCCTGTATAAGATCAAAGGGGAGCCGTTGTTCAATAATCTGAAGAGCGATCCTCGCTACGCCGCCTTCCTAAAAAGGATGAATTTGCCGCCTTGATCGCCCTAACCATGACAGGCGAAAAATTGCATTTTGAAAGTAAAACGACGCGCTGTCCCGCTCATGGGATGTCAGCCTTGCTATTCGCGATGGTGTCGCTCGTGACTCTGCCGGCCGCCGCGCAGCGAACCGACGACAATGCGGTGACCGCTGCCAGCGACGCTTTCGGCAATACGGTCGGGTTTCAGACCATCGGCTTGTACGGTCCGATCAACGTGCGGGGCTTCAATCCTGCACAGGCCGAGAACCTGCGCATCGAGGGCCTGTACTACGATCAAGAGGTCACCTACAGCAACCCGTTCCTCTTCAGCCGCAGCGATATGCGGGTTGGGATTGCCGCACAGTCGTACAGCTTTCCCTCACCCACCGGCATCGTCGACTACAAGCTGCGCACCCCGGGAGATGCCGCGCTCGTCAGCGTGCTGCTGACGCACGGCCCGCTCAACATGGCCACCGCCGAGGTCGACGCCCAGTATCCGCTGGTCAAAGATGTCGTGAGCGTCGGCGTCAGCGTCGCAAGCTGGAGCAACTTCGACTACAACTACGCGCGCTCCAGCAGCACGCTCGGGTACACGCTGCTGCTGCGGATCCGCCCGGACGCCCGGTCGGAGATCGTGCCGTTCGTCGGCTACACCCACAACGGCGAGCACCAAGAGCTGCCGAGCGTGTACGCCAACGGCCTCAATCCGCTGCCAATGTACAATGAGCAACGGCTGGCGGCTCAGGACTGGACATCCTGGGGCTGGAACCAGCTGACCGCCGGGGTCATCGCTAAAACCGCGCTCGGCAGCTCATGGCGCGTGGCGGCTGGGGTGTTTCGCTCGCTCGCGCAAAATTCGCAGAACTTCAACGACCTGCTCCTCGGCCCAACGGCGGGCGGCATCGCGGATCACATCGTCGATGTCACGCCGCCGCTGAGAGCGGGCTCGTACTCCGGCGACCTTCGTTTCTCGAGAGTGACCGTTGACGGTGCGCACGAGCGTGAGCTCACGTTTGACGTTCGCGGCCGGAACGTCGAGCGGGACTATGGCGGCGACGCAATCGTGGGCCTCGGTTCCGTCTCGATCACCCGGCGCGAGAGCATCCCGGCGCCGGTGCTCGCGTTCTCGCCGTTGAGCCACGACGAGGTCCGTCAGACCGGGGTCGGCGCCAGTTACAACGAGCGCTGGAAGGGCGTCGGCACGATGAGCCTTGGAGTCCTAGAGACGGACTATCGCCGCACACTTCAGATCCCCGGGTCGCCGGGCAGCACGGAGCGTACGTCGCAGGTGCTGCCGACCGCGAGTTTTACCGTCGACGCCGGAAAGCACGCGACGGCTTACGCGAGTTACACCCGGGGGCTCGAGGATTCGGCCAACGCGCCGACATCCGCGGTCAACCGCGGAGAGCCGGTGCCCGCCACGCCGACGTGGCAGGTCGATGGTGGTTTGCGGGTGGTGCCGCGCACTGACCTGCAATTGCTGCTCGGCGTCTTTAAGGTTCACAAGAACTACTTTAACGTGGATGCCGCAGGTCGCTATGGGCCGCTCGGTGACATCAGCAGCCGGGGAGTCGAGGGATCCGCAACCCTGTCCGCTCTGGACGGGCTCAAGGTCGTTGCCGGACTGGTGCTGCTCAGGCCCGAGGTGGAGCGGCAGACTTTCGCGTCGGGCGGGGGCACCGTACCGGTGGGACCGGTGCCGCGCACGATCAATGTCAACGTCGACTATGCGCCCGCTAACTGGGGTCGCTGGGCCGCTGCCCTTCAATGGACGTCACTGTCATCGCGCGTCGTCACCAACGATGATCAATTTGAGCTGCCGGCGCTGTCGACGCTCAATGTCAGCGTGCGCTACAAGCTCAGGCTGTTCAATCGGCCGTGCTCTGCACGCCTCGACGTTGCAAACGTGACCGATCAAACCGGGCTCACGATATCTTCGCTCTATGCCGTGTTTCCCGTGCTGCGACGAAATTACACGCTGACGCTCGCGGCCGATATTTGAGAGGGTGCTCAAATTTTGCTCGAGATACCCCCCGGCCGGGAGATTGCCGACGGCGTTCCGCGTTATGCTAGCCACATCACTTGATTTAGGCGAACAGCATGATGGATGAGTCGGGGACATCGATTTCTCGGCGCCGCTTGTTGAGCATGATCGGCAGGGCCGCGGGCAGTACTGCCATGTACCAGGCGATGCACAGTCTTGGCTTCGCGGCCGAATCCAGCTTCCGGGATCCGGTGCAGTTGAGTGCAGCCCCAAAGGGCGCGTCGGTGCTGGTGCTGGGAGCGGGTATTGCCGGACTCGTGGCTGCCTACGAACTGCGCAACGCCGGCTACCGCGTCCAGGTCCTGGAGTACAACGCCCGGGCCGGCGGGCGCAACTGGACGCTGCGCGGGGGCGACCGCTATACAGAGTTGGGCGGAGAGACCCAGGAGTGCCGTTTTGATCCGGGTCTGTACATCAATCCCGGTCCGTGGCGGCTGCCGTACCACCATCGCGGGATGCTGAGCTACTGCAAGCGCCTTGGCGTTGCGCTCGAGCCATTCATGCAATTCAACCACAACGCCTATTTGCACAGCCACAAGGCGTTCGGCGGTAAGCCGCAGCGGTTGCGCACGGTCAAGGCCGACTACCAGGGTCATGTTGCCGAGCTGCTGTCGAAGGCGACGCGCAGCCAGGCGCTCGACGCGGACGTCACGGCGGAAGACCGGGAAATCCTACTCGACTCGTTGCGCATGTGGGGCGCGCTCGATCAGAATTACCGATTCGCCAAAGGCTCGGACAGCAGCGAACGGCGCGGCTACGACCGTGATCGCGGCGGCGGCTTGAGCGCCCGGCCGGCGTTTTCGGAGCCGGTATCCTTGAGCGATCTGCTGCATTCCGGTCTCTGGGCCGCGCTGCAGTTTGGCGATGCTTACGATTTCCAGACGACGATGTTTCAGCCCGTCGGCGGCATGGGCCAAGTCGGGCAGGCGTTTGCGCGCGAGCTGGGTCCCTTGATCCGCTTCAACGCCAAAATCATCGAGATTCATCAGGATGACAAGGGCGTTGGCGCGACTTTCGAGGATCTGGCCACAGGGTCCAGCCGGCAAACCCTGCGTGCGGACTGGTGCGTGTGCACGATTCCGCTGTCCATCTTGGGCCAGATTCCAATGAACGTCGGCGCTCCCATGACCCAGGCCATCTCGGCGGTCCCCTACTGCACGGGACTCAAAGTGGGACTGCAATTCAAGCGCCGCTTCTGGGAAGAAGACGAACAGATCTACGGCGGTGTCACCTACACCGACCTGCCGATCGGGCAGATCAGCTATCCGAGCAGCCGTTACTTTGACAGCGGCAAGGGCGTGCTGCTGGGGGCTTACATTTGGGACATGATCAATTCCATGGATTTCTCGTCCATGTCGCCCGCGGACCGCGTATCAAAGGCCGTGGAATATGGCAGTCAAATTCATCCGCAGTATCGACAGGAATTTGACAATGGGGTCGCGGTTGCCTGGCATCGTGCACCGTTCGCCCTGGGCTGCTTCGGCCTTTGGACGGACGCCACGCGCGCCCAACACTACGACAATTTATGCGCCTTCGACGGCCGGATTGTCCTCGCCGGAGAACA